>Ga0272446_1002128_pt1 | contig 27685 bp, 22 predicted proteins | sample YNPCB0061_FD_194587 | JGI IMG/M metagenome (GOLD analysis project Ga0272446, IMG submission 194587) | Hot spring microbial mat communities from Yellowstone National Park, WY, United States - YNP-CB-006-1 | ecosystem: Environmental > Aquatic > Thermal springs > Hot (42-90C) > Sediment | place...
GCCCGGGGCGAGCGCGGCGCCCCCGGGCGGTGGTGGTGCGGGTGATCAGCGCGCCGAGGCCGTGGCCTGCCGCGCGCTGCCCCAGGCGCAGTTGCCGCGCCACCTCGACGCCGTAGCCCAGGCTTCCTGCCGCCGCCACCAGCGGCGTGGCGAGCTCCAGGGTGTAGGGGTTGTTCGGCGCCAGGTCGATCATCGGCTGCGCTCCTCCTGGATCTCGGCGGCGGCGCGCAGCCCGCTCTCGATCGCGCCGTGGACGGTGGCGATGTGGCCGTTGGTCACCGTCGCCTCGCCGGCGAAGAAGAGCGTGCCGGCGAGCGGCGCCGCCAGGGTCGCGCGGGCTGCACCGATGCCGGGCGGGCTATAGCTATAGGCGCCGAGGCTCCACGGCTCGCGCGACCAGTCGGCCAGGCGCCCGCCCAGGCAGGCCGCGCGCACCTCGGCCCCGAAGAGCGTCGCCAGTTCCTCCAGGCCCAGCGCAATCGCGCCGGCCTCGCCGCGGGCCGCGAGCGCGAGCGCGGCGGGGCCGCCAACGTAGCCCATCAGGGTGGGGGTGGCGGCGCTCTCCACTGGCCACCAGGTGACCACCTGGCCATCGGTGCTGAGCACGCTGAAGTCCGGCCAGGTTTGCCGGCTGAACCAGAGGATGAGCTTGCTGACGTGGCCGACGGCGATCGCGTCGAGAGCGGCCAGTTTATCCGGGGGCAATGCGGGGCGAAACGCGGGGCGAGCGGCGCGGAGCAGGGCCAGCGGCGCCGTCACGACGGCGCGGCGCGCAGTCAGGCGCTCACCGCCCGCCAGGTGGGCGACAACCTGGCCAGGCGCCCAGTCGAGCAGGATGACGGGACTGGCGAGGCGGATGGGCAGCCCGGCGGCCATCTGCGCCACCAGGCGGTCGTAGCCATCGAGGATGTGAAAATTGCCCTCGCCATTCTGGCTCTCGGCGCGCTCGCGGGTGATGGCAGCGGCGCTGAGCTGCGCGGGATCGGCGGCCTCGAGGTTGGCGAGCCAGCGCAGGGCAAAGCCGAGGGCAGGGTCATCGGCGGCGGCGTGGCGGGCGAGGAGCGCGGCCACACTGAGTTCAGGGCCCTGGTAGCTCGTGGCGGCCGCGTAGAGCGCGAAGGTGCGAGCGATGGCCGGGTCGTCGGGGGGGAGCACCTGGCCCCCGCGGGCGAAGCGGCGCACCGTACCCCAGGGCACCGTCTGCAGGCCAGCGGCACGCACATACGCCCAGGTGCTGGCGCGGTCACCGTGGATGAACTCGGCCCCCAGTTCGACCGGGCCATAGGTGCGGTCAGTGGCGATCCGTCCGCCTACGCGGTCGCGGGCCTCGAGCAGCAGCACACGCTCGCCCGCAGCCTGCAGGGCCTGGGCGGCGGCAAGGCCGGCGGCACCCGCTCCGATGATGATCGTATCAACCATAGGCAGAAACGCTTATACCATTTCCGATTGCCGATTTTGGATTGCAGATTGCCGCACATGGCGTCACGATGAGCGATAACGGCAACGACAATGCGGAACTGCCAACTGGATTTGGTATTATACCAATTGGAATTGAGCAACCCGCATAGGTGTTACCGTCAGAGCTCATTGGAACGCCATGCGCGGCAATCCACAATCCAAAATCGGCAAGCCAAAATGGTATTACATAGGCAGAAACGCTTAGCGATCGCTGGTTGGCGCGCGGCGCGCGGGGGGAGCGGCGTGGGGGCCACCCTCCTCGGCGGGCGGGCGCAGGCCGGCGCGCACGAGGAGGGCGCGCGCCTGGGGCCCGCTCAGGAAGTCGTACAACGACTGGGCGGCGCCGGGGCTGCCTCGCTCGCGAGAGCGCACCAGGAACCAGTCGATCTGGATGGAGGTGGCAACGAGCTCGACGTGGCCCACGCCCTCGCCGCGGGCCGGCGCGCAGCTGCGGGGCAGGAAGGCCAGGCCAAGCCCGGCGCGCACCGCCTGCAGCAGCACGGTGATGCTATCGGACTCGAGGGCCGGCTGCAGGTCGCTGACGGTCAGGCCACGGCGCCGCAGGGCATCCTCGACTGCCCGGCGCAGGGGTGAGCCGCCACGGGGGAGGACGAGGGGCTGATCACGCAGGACGCTCGGCGCCAGTGGCGGCTGTTTCAGCAGCGGATGGCCGATCGGCGCAACGAGCACCACCGGCTCCGTGCCCAGCAGCACCGCCTCGAGGCCGCGCCGGCGCTGGGGCTCCTCGACCAGCACGATGGTGACCGTGCGCTCGCCGAGGGCATCGAGCAGCGCGTCCGCAGGCGCGACGACGAGCTCAAGGCCGACGACGGGGAAGCGCTCGTGGAACGCGGCGAGCAGGCGCGGCAGCAGGCGTTCACCACCGCTTGGCGTGCAGCCGACGACGACCCGCCCGGCGACCTGGCCCTTGAGCGCCAGCAGCGACTGCTCGGCCCGCTCCGCGAGACGTACGAGCTCGCGCGCACTGCCGAGCAACTCCTCGCCTGCGTGGGTCAGCACCATGCGCTGGCCGACGCGCCGGAACAGGCGAATATCGCCCAGTTGTTCCTCAAGCGCGCGGATCTGCTGGCTGACCGCAGGCTGGGTCATGTGCAGGGCGGCGGCGGCCGTCGAGTAGTTGCCCGCATCAACAACGGCCAGAAATGTACGCAGATGGAAGGTGTTGAGCATACAGCTCGCGGGTAGATAGCACCTACAGGCCGGCGCGCCGCAACCTGGCTACCAGTTCGCTGAGCAGCAGCGCGGTGGCGCCCCAGACCTTGTAGCCCTCCAGGGCGAAGTAGGGGACGCGCATCCGTACCTCGCGCCGCTCCCAGATCTCCTCGCGGACGCAGCTCGGGTCGAGCAGGGTTTGCAGGGGCACGCTGAAGGCGGCCTCGACCTCGTTGGGGTCGGGGCGCAGATCGGGCTCGCCGACGCTCAGCCCGACCACCGGGGTGAGCCGGTTGTTGCTGGGCGGGATATAGAAGGCGGTGAGGGTGCCCAGCACCTCAACATTGGCGGGCCGGATGCCGAGCTCTTCCCAGGCCTCACGCAGCGCGGTGGCGACCGGGCTGGCGTCGTCGGGGTCGGCGCCACCCCCGGGCAGCGACACCTCGCCCCGGTGGGTCGTGAGGCGCGCCGAGCGGACCGTCAGGGGCAGCCAGAGTTCGCCCGCGCTCGGGTAGAGCAGCAGGAGCGCTGCCGCCTCGCGCGGCGTGACGCCGGGCGGGGGCTGCATGGGCCGGATCGGCTCGCCCGTGAGGTCACGCAGCACGAGCAGATCCTCGAGGCTGGCGAGCTCCGGGTTGGCCATGGCCAGGCGCAGCGCGGCGATCTGGCGCGTCAGCAGGGTTGGCGGCTGGTCCACTGGCGGTTTCATCGCCCGCTAGCTCACTGCCAGATCGCGCGTCGCTGGCGGCGGAGTGGCAGCGGTACCGTTCCGGCGCGGAAAGCAGTGCTCAGCGACCGGCACGAAGTTATCCATCTCTGCCTGGTAGAGCAGCGGGGTGATCTGGATGCGCTCCTGGTCGATCGTGATCAGATTGCAGGAGTTCTGCCCGTGCTCACGGCCATAGCCGCGCTTCGAGGTAGAGGTGCCGCTCTGGCAGATGATCGTCCCGTGCTGCAGGTCAGCGGCCACATCGCGCGTATTGCCGATATAGGAGACATGGACGTGGCCACAGAGCAGCACGTCGGCGGCCAGTTCGTCGAGGAGCCGGATCGCCGCGGTGGTGCCGGCCATCACGCGGTTGCGCTGCAGGCCAGGCGGATTGACCACCGGGTGATGCCAGACGACGACCCGGCAGACCTCGGGCGGATAGCCGTTGAGGATGCGCCGCAGGGCCGCGACCTGGCGCCGGTTGAGGCGCCCGCCATCGACGGTCAGGCCGTGGGCGGTGCTGGCTCCGACCACGACCAACCCGGGCCGTTCGAAGACCGGGTTGAGTTCGCGGCTGATATAGCGGCGATAGCGCCCGAGCGGGTTGAGCAGGCGCAGGTGCAGATGGTAGAGCGGCACGTCGTGATTGCCCGGCACGACCAGCTGCGGGCCAGGCAGGGCCGCGCGCAATTCGCGGGCGGTGCGCCACTGGCTGGCGAAATCGGCGCGCTGCACAAAATCGCCGGAGATCACGACCAGGTCCGGCTGGAGCGCGTGGGCCTGGCGAACCAGGCGTTCAGCGATGTGCTGGCGAAACGGCGGGCCGGCGTGCAAATCCGAGATGTGCAGGATCCGATGGGCCACGGGCTATTCCTCGGCAGGGGCGGGCCTGGTAGCGAGCGCCTTCTCGCGCATGAGGCCGAGGAACGCCCGGCCGACAAATACAGCCTCGACGGCCAGGACGACGAGGAAGCCATAGCGAACGATCAGCGCGAAGGTCTCCATCACGGGCTCCCAACCAGGCGCCAGACAGGCGCATACACAGGCAAACGCAGCGCAACACCGCGTTGTGGCCTATTGTAGCACGCCGGGCCGCGGGGCGCTAGCACCATACGCATCAAGATACGCCCCTGGCAGGGCGGCGGCTGCCACGCGACAGGCGAACATGTCGTTGTGTTGGCAGTTTCTGCCAGCTTCGCTGGCAGAAACTGCCAACACAACAAAGCTTTCATCCTTCCGTGTGGGTGAGCGGCACGGCCGCAGCCCGTAACTTGATGCGTATGGGCGCTAGCACCCGCAAGGCTTGCGCAGGGCTACGTCAACGTCCGCTTCCGGCGGCCGGGTGTGGGACAGCGGAGCCATCTTATACCATTTCCGAGGTGGTGGCGGCTACGCCGCCACCACCAACGAGCAGACCTTGCGGCACGTGCGGAGCGCCCCGGCGCGCGTCAGCGTTTGTCCCAGTAGTTGTTGAGGGGTGGCCCGAGGACCCAGACCTGGTCGGTCTCGATCAACTGGACCACGAGGCCGCCGCCGCCGAAGTACTGCACATTGGCCTGCTCACGCCGCTCGGGCGCCGTGCCGTAGCCCATCCACTGGCCCTGGCCGCGGCTGCCACGCCAGATCTTGCCAAAACCGCGAACCGGCACGTAGAGGCCGGGCGGCGGATCGCCGACGGGCGGCAGCACCTCGCCCTCCTGGTAGGTGTCGGGAGTGATGAAGTAGGTAGGCTCGGGGCCGGGCCGGCCAGGACCTTTGATAACGATGATGTAGCGGCCATCGGCGCCAAGGTCCATCCAGATCATAGCGCCGCTCTGGAAGGGCTGGAACGCAGCGGGGATGTAGCTATAGGTCTGGGCCGGGCAGATCAACGAACTGCGGAAGAGCACGTCGCCAATCCGTGGCTCGAGGCCGAAGGACACGTACATGGTGCGCGGCGGCGCAGCACAGGCGGGCAGGCCCTGCGCGGTGAGTAAGTCGCGCCCGAGCAGCCCGAGCAGCACCTCGTAGGGCGTTCCGGCAAACTCGGTGTGATGCTCCATCCGGCGCCGCTCGAAATACTGAATGGTGCCAGTCCAGTTCTCGATCGTCTCGATGCGAGGCTGGCTGATCGGGTAGCCGAAGCGCGCGAGGCCGCCGTTGCGCTCCCAGTAGCTCAGGAACACGCCGCAGAGGGTGTGGCCGGTCTGGGGGAAGTAGCGGCAGCCGGCGGGGGTTTCGTTGGCGATCGGCAGGGTATGCCAGGGGCGGCCCTGCAGTTCGAGGGCGCGAGCGCCGAGACGTCCGGCGAGCACGCCCAGGCCCTCGTTGCTGTGATCCTCGAGGCGGTCGCGTTCAAACCACTGGACGGGCCCGGCCCAGCTGCCCTCGACCGTTTCGATGCGCTGCTCGCTGATCGGGTAGCCGAAGACCGCGAGGCCGCCGTTGCGCTCCCAGTAATCGAGCAAGCGCCCGGAGACGCACTGGCCCGTCTCGGGGAAACAACGGGTGCGCTCCTGGGCACGGGCGGGCACACCGGCCGTTAGCGTGGCCAGGGCCAGCAGGGCGGTCAGAACGATCGCCACGGTACGAACGATGCGTCGTTGCATGGGTACCTCCTTCCGGCGCTGCCGGACGTGCGGCATGGCTCCGTCGTGCGTCAGCTGTGGTGCGAACCATGCCTGGCTCGATGATATCACCAGCGCGCGTGCCGGTCGATGGTAGGCCACTCGCGGCGGACTCGCCGCAACCTGAGAGGGCGCACACAGATGCGTGAGATCAGACCCGGAACGGGTTGTGTGTCGCGGCGCGCTGTAGGGGCAGGATGCCCGCACTCCCGGGGTTGAAAGGGGGGGTATGAGAGGCGTTTCTTGGCGTTGTGATGCCGCAAACAACTGCGTCAGAAGAATGCCGCATCACCGTGCGCGCCAGCGCCCCTTTCCCCCTCCCTTTTAACACTCCCGGGGAGGAGAGGAACGCATCATATCAGGTGGCATTGGCAATCCCGCATGGTCCCGCTCATCTCCACAGCGCTCCAGCGCCACACCTCGACAGCTCCACAGCTCCACACCTCCACACAGGGACTGGTAGCGCTGGAGCACTGTGGAGGTGTGGAGCTGTGGAGCTGCGATGCCAGCAAGCAGAATCGGTATCACACGTTCACCGACTACTCAGCGCAGCTCCCAGCGTGAACCGGTGGAGGTTTTGGTGACCTCGATCTGGGTGGGGAAGCGGTCCTTGAGTTCGTCAATATGGGTGATCACAATGATGCGTCTGAAGTCGTCCTGGACGCTGGTGATCGCCTCGATCAGGCGTTCGCGACCGAGCGCATCGAGCGAGCCAAAACCCTCATCGATCACCAGGGTCTCGAGGCGGGCGCCCGCGCGGCGCGCAAGCAGCCGCGAGAGGGCGATGCGCACCGCGAAGTTGGCGCGCATGGCCTCGCCGCCGCTAAAGGTGTCGTAGACGCGGGTGCCGAGGGTGTCGGCGATCCGGATCTCCAGGGTCTCGACCGTGTCGCCCTTTCTGGTATCGCGTTGCATCTCGAAGCTGAGGTGCATCTGGTTGTCGGTCATGCGCCCGAGGAGGCGGTTGGCCTCGTCCTCGATCTGGGGGATGGCGCTCTCGATCAGCATGGCCTGCACCCCCTTTTTGCCGCAGGCTTCTGCGAGCTCGGCAAAGAGGCTCTGGCGTTCCACCAGGGTGCGCTCCTCAGCGCGCGCCCGCTCCAGGTCGCTGGCGGCGGCCTGGGCCTGGCGCAGGTAGGAGCTCTTCTCAGCATGGTCATTGCGCGCCACCTGCAGGTCGCGGTCGGCGACGGCGAGCGCGCGCTGCAATTCGGCGAGGCGGGCCAGTACCTGGGGGAGCTCGCGCACATCCTGCTCGAGCAGTGCGTCCTCACGGGTCAGCCGGTCGATCTCGGCGGCGTCGCGGGCGCGGAGCTCCTCGCCCTGCTGGAGGATGGTGCTGTCGCGGCTCAGGCCCTGCTCGGCCACGGCCAGGGCGCGTGCATCGTCCTCCCAGTGGCGCAGGCTGCGCGCCGCTTCGCGGGCGACGGTGTGGGCCTCCGGGTCGTAGCCAAGCGTTTTGATCAGCTCGCCCACCGCCTGGCCCTCATCGCGGATGGCGTGGGCAAAGTCATTCTGCTCGATCACCCGGCGCAAGTCGGCGACCTCAACGCTCTGGGCGGGCAAGGCGGCAAGTTCGAGCTCGATGCGTCGCAGTTCCTCGTAGTAGGCCGCCTGCCGGCCGGCAAGCTGGCCCCGCTCCTGGAGCCGGCGGTCGAGCTCGCCAAGCCGCTCCTCGAGCATATGCCGGCGCTGAGCGAGCACGCTGGCTTCGCCGAGACGTTCGAGTTCGCGTTCGACGGCCGCCAGTTCGCCCTGGGCAGAAGGGTCAAAGGCGGCAGCGGCGATCTGCGCCTCAAGCTCCGCCAGTGCGGCCTGCTGCTCGGCCAGTTCGCCGCGCCAGGCGACAGCCTGCGCGAGCTGGCGCGCCAGTGGTTCGATTCGGGCGGCCGAGCGGCGCGTCTGCTCCAGGCTCTGTTCGCGGGCAGCGATCGCCTCCCGGGCTGTGCTCAGCTGCGTTTCGGCCTGCTCGGCTGCCTGGTGGGCCGCGGCGTAGCTCGCGCGCAGGCGGGCCAGGTCGGCGTCGTAGTGGGCACGCACCTCGGCCAGCCCCGTGGCGCCGAGCGGGGTGCCACAGACCGGGCAGGCGCTCGTGTCATCATCGAGCAGGGCCAGGTTGCGCTTGAGTTTCTCGGCCTCGCGCTGGGTGGTCTGGCAGATGGCGCGCTGTTCGCTGAGCGCCTCGACGGCTGCCCGTTCGCCGTCGCGCAGCCGGGCGAGTTCGGCCTCGTGCTCGGCGCAGACCTGCTGGTCGGCGTGGGCGGTGGCGAGCTCGGCCTGCCAGCGGGCAGCCTCGGCCAGCTGGGCCTCAAGGCGGGTGACCGCCGCCTGGCGGGCCGCCTGGGCGGCCAGCAGCGCCTCCTGGCGCTGCTGGATCGTCGCGTTCAGCGTGTCGCGGCGGCGCAGCAATTCGTCCTGCTGGGCGATGCGCTGGGCGAGCTCGTGGGCCTCGGCGGCGCGCTGGTCGCGCTCGGCCGCCACGGGGGCGAGGGCGGCCAGCGCCGTGTCGAGGCTGTCCAGCTCAGTGCGCAGGGCCTCGCGGCGGGCAGCCTGGCGGGCGAGCCCTTCGAGCTGCGTTTCGGCGGCGCGCAGGCGTTCCCGCAGCCGGGCCTTCTCCTCGGCAAACTGCTGGCGCAGGTCGGCCTGGCGGCGGGCCAGTTCCTCGTAGCGATCGCGCAGCAGGTCGAGGCGCTCCAGCTCGCTGCGGGCAGCGGCCAGGGCAGCCATTCCGGCGTCGATCGCCTGGCGGCGGGCGCGCAGCGCTTCGGCCTGGGCGATGCGGGCGCGCAGCTCGGCGAGCTCCTGGTCACGGCGGGCCAGTTCGCTGCGCCGCGCGGCCAGCTGGTGCAGCAACTCCTTACGCCGCTCGGCGCGGGCCTCCAGGCTGCGCCGACGCTCGTCGGCGGCGGCACAGGCGGCGCTCGCCTCGTGGTGGCGCGCTTCGCTCGTGGCCACCTGTGCCGCCGCTGCCTGGAGCTGCGCCTCCCAGAAGGGGAGCTGATCGGCCTGCTCGACCAGATGCGTGATGCGGCCCCGCAGACCTTTCAGCTGATCGTCGAGCGTCCGGGCGCGTTCTCTGGCCCGGGCCTCAAGTGCGGCGTACTCGCCCAGGTCAAGGATATCGGCGAGCACCTGCTTGCGCTCGGCGGGGGTGCGGGCGGTGAATTCGTCGGCGCGGCCCTGCAGCAGGAACGACGCGTTGATAAACGTCTGGTAGGACATACGCAGCAGACCGTTGATCTGCTGCTGGGTCTCACGCACGCCCGTTTCGCCGAGGGGGCGCCAGCGTTCGCCATCGTGGACAAACAGGTCGAGCAGGCTCTTGCCGGCGCTCTGCCCGCCACGCTTACCAGTGCCGCCGCGCTGGCGCGCCCGGCGCACGCGGTACTGCTGGGTGCCGAGGGCAAACTCGAAGTCGACGAACATCTCGCTGGTGCCCTGGGCGATCAGTTCATCGTCCGAGGTGCGGGCCTCACCCCAGAGGGCCCAGGTGATTGCGTCGAGCAGCGCCGATTTGCCGGCGCCATTCTCGCCACAGAGGCAGGCCACGTGCAGACCCTCGAAACACAGGGCGGGCGGCTCGGCGCCGGTATCGGCGCGGTAGCACATGAAGTTGGCGAGCGTCAGACGGATGGGGATCATAGGGGGTGGGTACCGGGTGCCAGGGGACAGGCCGTTGCTGCGCACATGGTGCGGCCAGACACTGCCGATCGGCGGCGTACGAATGTTCCGAGCGGCTATTATACCATCTGGATGAACGGCAGAGCGTGCGCAATGGCCTCGGGGCTTGCCCCGTACCCCAGGTTGGTGGGGTTGGCGGCATAGCCGCCCATACGCATCAAGGTACGGGCTGCGGCCGTGCCGCTCACCCACACGGAAGGATGAAAGCTTTGTTGTGTTGGCAGTTTCTGCCAGCTTCGCTGGCAGAAACTGCCAACACAACGACATGTTCGCCTGTCGCGTGGCAGCCGCCGCCCTGCCAGGGGCGTATCTTGATGCGTATGGGCATAGCCACCCCACACCCCACCACAGGAGACGGACTCGCCACCATCCCCGGTTGCACCCTGTCGTGACCTGATCTACCATGATGCAATACCTTCGACCACGGCGCCCCGAGGTGCGCGGCGATGAGCAATGACCCATACCTCGAGCGACCCGAGCAGAGCGTGGCCAGCCAGCGCCACGCCCGCGGTGAGCGCGCAGTGGCCACCCTCGGGCGGTTCCTCGCCGACGATGGCTGGCGCCCGCGTCCGGCGGGCCCCGGGCGCTTCGTGATGAGCTACCGGCGTGAGAGCGGCGGGTTTGAGCTCTGGGCCGAACTGGTCGTCGCCTCCGAGCAGCTGGTGGTGAGCGCAATCGCCCCGCTGACGGCACCGGCCGCGCGCCGGGCTGCCGCCGCCGAATACCTGGCGCGCGCCGGCTGGGGTCTGTACGTCGGCGGTTTTGATCTGAACATGGATACGGGTGAGGTGCGCGCCCGCTGCGGGCTCGATTTCGAGGGCGAGCCGCTGAGCCCGCGGCTGATCCGCAATACCCTGACGATCACCGTGCGCCTGATGGAGACCTACCTGCCCGGTCTGGCCCGCGTGTGCGACGGAGTTGCGCCGCTGGATGCCATCCACGCCATTGAGCACCCGGGTGGCCAGGCCACGTGAGGAGACGGAAAAGCGGCAAGCGGGTTTGAACCGTGTTGTTAAGGAGGCGCCATGGCCCATCCCGAGATCGATCTCTCCGCGCCGGCTGACTTCAACTGGGCCTATGATGTGGTCGACCGCTGGGCGGACGACCCGGGCAAGCTCGCGATGCGCTGGGTCGGCCCGGCCGGCGAGGAGCGTGAGATCAGCTTTGCCACCTTCCGCGAGCGCTCGAACTGCCTCGCCAACGCCCTGACGGCGCTGGGCCTGGCCCGTGGCGACCGGGTGTTTATCCTCCTGCCTCACGTGGTGGAGTGGTGGGAGAGCGTGCTGGGGGTGATGAAAACCGGTGGCATGGCCGTGCCGGGCACGAGCCTGCTGACGGCCAAAGACATCGCCTACCGCATCAATGCCGCCGGGGCCCGCGCGGTGATCACCGACAGCGATGGGGCGGCCAAGCTCGATGCGGTGCGCAGTGGCTGCCCGAGCCTGGAATGGCCGATCATCGTTGGCCCGCCGCGGCAGAGCTGGTGGCGCTATGAGGCGATGATCGCGCTCGAGTCGCCGGTGCGCCCGCGCCTGCCTACACCAGGCGGCGACCCGTGCATGATCTACTTTACCTCGGGCACGACGGGCAATCCCAAGATGGTGCTGCACACCTACAGCTACCCGATCGGCCACCGCATCACCGGGGCCTACTGGCTTGGCCTGACCCCCGACGATCTGCACTGGAACCTGTCCGACATGGGCTGGGCCAAGGCCGCCTGGTCGAGTCTCTTTGGGCCCTGGACCATGGGCGCGGCACTCTACATCCGCTATTGGCGCGGCAAGTACAGCCCGCGTGAGACGCTGGAACAATTGCAGCGCCAGCCGATCACGACCTTCTGTGCCACGCCGACGATCTACCGCATGCTCGTGCAGGAGGATGCGCGAGCCTACCATTTCCCACGCCTGCGCTCCTGCACCAGCGCCGGTGAGCCGCTTAAACCCGATCTGATCGAGACCTGGCGCGCGATCACCGGGCTGACCATCCGTGACGGTTATGGGCAGACAGAGACGGTGCCGCTGTGTGGCAACCTGCCCGGCCAGGAGCTCCGTCCCGGCTCGATGGGCAAGCCGATGCCTGGCCTGACGCTGGCGGTGATCGACAAAGCGGGCCGACCACTCTCGCCGGGACAGGAGGGCGACCTGGCGGTCAAGGTGAAGCCGCAACGGCCGGTGGGCCTGTTCAAGGAGTACTGGCACGACCCGGAGGTGACGGCTGCGAGCCACCGCGGCGACTGGTATGTGACTGGCGACCGGGCCTACGTGGATGAAGACGGCTACTTCTGGTTTGTTGGGCGCGCGGACGATGTGATCATCAGCGCGGGCTACCGGATCGGCCCCGTCGAGGTGGAGCAAGCGCTGGTCGCCCACCCCGCGGTCGCCGAGGCTGCCGTGGTGGCCAAGCCCGACCGGACCCGCGGCGCGATCGTCAAGGCCTATGTGGTGCTTGCCTCGACGGCCCGCCCCTCGCCGAGCCTGGTCCACGAGCTCCAGGAGTTCGTGAAACGTAGCACCGCGCCGTACAAATACCCGCGTGAGATCACCTTTGTGCCCGAGTTGCCCAAGACGATCAGCGGGCGGATCCGCCGGGTGGAGTTGCGCTCATGGGCTCAGCAGGAGGCAGAACGCCAGTGATCGCTCCTGACATGTTTGCGGAGTACATGTTCAGCGTTGAGGGACCCACCGCAGCCCGGCGTCCCCTCGCGCGATCCTGCTGGCAAACGCCGTTGTTCCCACGCCGGGTGCGCGGGCGTCCCACCCTCGGCAGTATTCGCGGGCACGCTGCCCGTGCTCCCAGGAGCAGGGTGGACACGTCCGTTGCGGGAGCCGGGGCGCTGCCCCGGCCACGGCCATGACGATCTTCCATGTCGCGGGTGCGGAACGCTCGCTGGTGGTGCGCTACATCCCGGTGCTGGCCTGGTCGTTCGCGGTGCTCGCCGCCTTCGGCATCGGTGACGTCCTGTCCCGGCTGTTCGACGGCCGCATGGCTGCCGGCCCGGGAACGGGGCTGGGGCTTGCCCTGCTGGTCGGCTTCACCGGCTTTGTGCTCTACGTCGGCGGCCAGTTTGTGGTTGCCAGCTTCGACCGGGCGAGCGACACGGTGCGGATTGCGCGCTACGGTCTGCAGGGGCGCGCCCTGTTCGAACGGCGCCTGAGCGAGGTGGTCGGGCTCGATATTCGCGTGCTGCGGCGTGCCCAGCACCGGGTCGAACTGCGTCTCGCCTCGGGCGAGCGGCTGCCGCTAACCACCTACTACGTGGTCAGCCTCACCACCGGCGGGCTGGAACGCCTGAGCCAGTTCCTCAACCTGGAAGCGTCGATCATCCAGGAGCGGCAACGGCGCTAGTGCGATTGCAGATTGCAGATTTGCGATGGTAGATTGGGCGCGGCGCAGCTGGACACGGTCGAGGTCGCACTGATGCCCGAACAGGTCGCCTGGAACTGCACCAGGTGCTGCATCGCTACAACGAGCCGATTGCGGCGAGCAGGCGTTCGGGCTGGCCGCGGTACTCGTTCCACGAGAGCTCGCCGCGGGCGATGCCATCGAGGATGCGCCAGAGGGTCGCATTGACCGGCGCAGGCACACCGCGCGCGGCCGCCTCGGCGGCTACCGCGCCGTAGAGGAACTCGCCCTCGGAGCGCTGGCGCCCGGCGCGCAGGTCGCGCAGCAGCGAGGGCTCTTTGCCGCCGCGCCCACCGCCAACCAGCCGGCGCATCAGCGGGCGCAGGGCCAGGTCGGGAATGAAGGCCGAGGCGCGCGCGATCGTCGCTGCCGGGTAGCCTGGCAGGTTAATCGGGCGAACACCCATCCGGGCCATCACCGCCAGGGCCTCGCGCACCGCCCGCAGGTCAACGTCGAGCAGGCGGTTGTCGGCGTAGATCTGCTCCACCGGCATGTCGAGAATGGCGGCCAGCGCGTTGCCGAGCATGTTGAGCAGTGCCTTGGACCACTTGAGCGCCCGCGGGTCGTCATAGCGCCGGGTGGGGAAACCGGCGGCGCTGAAGGCGGCAAGCCAGCGCGCCAGGTCGGTGGCCGGGTCCATCGGGGCCAGGCCGACCCCACCGAGCCTGGTGATGACGATCTCAGTGGGGCCGGGGATCTCGACTGAGGTGGTGATCGCGCCAGCGATCACGCGCGTGAGGCCAAAGGCTTCAACGAGCCGCTCCTCGTTGCCGATGCCATTCTGCAACGAGAGCACCTGCCGCGGCTCCAGGTCGCGCAGGGTGGCGATCGCCCCCGGGGTGTCATAGCCCTTCACGCAGAGGATGGCCAGGTCGGGGCGGCGGCAGGCCGCGGGCAGATCCGCGGGGTTGGCGGCGGCCGCCAGGGTAACCTGCTGTACCCCATCGGGGAAACCGATGCGCAGGGGCGCGTTGGCCAGCGCCGCCACACTGGTGGGCCGGGCGAGCAGCGCCGTCGGCTCGGTACCGGCGAGGGTCAGCCGGCCCGCCACCTGGAGCCCGATCGCCCCGCCTCCGACCACGACGATTGCCACAAGCACCTCACCAGGGTATCAGGAAACAAGAACTGGGGCCTGCGCCAACGACGTTGCGACAGCCCCACGTCCGTCAGCCATGCGCGCCGCGACAGACGGAGTATACGTCGCCGCTCGGTGCTACGCAAGCACGCCGCGCGCCCGCCTCCGGGGGCTCGTACGACCAGACGCAAAGACCATAAGCGCGGTGGCGTGCGGCGGGTTCCCAAAGGTCACGCATCACTGGCCGCGGTTCCGCCGCTCAGCGCCCTGAGCACGGTGGCGCGCCCGATCAAGCCCACCAGGCGCCCTGCATCGTCCACCACAGGCAGGCGCTTGATCTTGTGGGTCATCATCAGATTGATCACCTCGGCCGTCGGCGTCTCCGGGGTGACAGTGATCACCGGGCTGGTCATCACCTCGGCGGCGCTGCGGCCCTGGACGGCCACTTCGAGCTCCTCCGGGCGAGCGCCGCCGCCAAACCAGGCCGCCAGCCGCTGCAGAACGCCCCCGGGGATGCGGCGCCCGGCACGGCGGAGCACGTCGCCATCAGTGATGATCCCGACCACGTGGCGATCGGTGTCGACCACAACCACCCGGCGTTGCTCGGTCTCGAGCAGCCGGTCGAGCGTCTCGGCCAGGGGGGTGTCACGCTCCACGGTGGGCACATCGGTGATCATCAGCCCGGCGACGGTGGTGGGAGCGCCCTGCGCCAGCTGGAGCGGCTGCTCGGGGCGCTGGCGCAGGCCCTCGGCGACGGTCTTGAGCAGGTCGTAGCGGCTGACCATGCCCACCAGGTGGCCGGCGGCATCGACCACCGGCAATCGCTTGAGGTCCTGCTCGGCCATGACCGCTGCAGCCTGGGCCAGGGAGGCCGTCGCGGGGAGGGTGACCGGCTCAGGGGTCATCAGCTCGGCGGCGTGCTGGGGTTGCGCGGCGAGGGCCTCGATACGGGCCGCCCGCTGGGCGAGCGGCAACTGCTGCTTGAGGCGCAGGGGCAGCGTGGTGGCGCCACGGCTCAGCAGGTCCCCATCGGTGATAATGCCGAGCACCCGCTGGTCGGCATCGACCACCGGCACCGCGCGGATGGAGCGGTCGATGAGCAGGGCGACGATCTCGGCCACCGGCGCATCGGGGCCGACGCGGGCAACGTCGCGGGTCATTACATCGGCGACGGTCAGGTGGCGCGGGAACGGCCCACCCTGGCGCTGGCTGCTGTGGACGACCGTTACCGGGGTGATGGTGATCAGCCCCTCGCTGACCAGCTTGCGCAGCGTGGGCAGCAGGGCAGCCACACGGTCCGCCCGGTCGATAAAGGTAACGATCAGCGGCAGATGGCCGGACACATCGACGAGCAAGTCATTGTGGACAACGCCGTGCACCCCGTAGCCGCTGACCCCGCGCAAGACGGTTGCACCGGGGCAGCCAGCGGCGCGCAGGGTGTCGAGAATGCGCTGTGTGAGCGAGCGACCGCGAACGCTATCGCCCTCATCAAAAAAGATCCAGACCTGCTGGGTCGGCTCGGACTGCATTGTCGTTTCTTTCTATCTCCATCGGTGGTGCTGGCGGATGCGCCGCCACTACCACCGAACAACCCCGGGTTCAGGGCCTGCCCCAGGGGACGTTGCGCCGGCATGCGCTCGATGGTATAGTACGACAAATTGATGAAAGCGCCAGCCACAGCGGTCACTTCGCCTTCCGGGGAGCTCCAACGGCGCGCCCTGGTTTTTGTGTTGCTGATGGGCCTGGTCAGCCTGCTGGCCGACATGGTCTACGAGGGTGGGCGCAGCATCAGTGGGCCGTACCTGGCGCTGCTGGGCGCCAGCGGCACGGTGGTAGGCCTGGTGGCCGGCGCGGGCGAGCTGATCGCCTACGGGCTACGGCTGGTCTTCGGCTACCTCAGTGATCGGACCCGACGCTACTGGGCCTTCACCATTGCCGGCTACAGCCTGACCGCGCTGGCCGTGCCGGCGCTGGCCCTGGCGGGCAGTTGGCAGGTCGCGGTGCTCCTGCTGACCCTGGAGCGGATGAGCAAGGCGCTGCGCAGCCCGGCCAAGGATACGCTGCTCTCCTACGCCACGCGCTCGATCGGTCATGGCAAGGGCTTCGGGCTGCACGAGGCGCTCGACCAGATCGGCGCCATCGCCGCCCCGCTGGCGCTGGCGGCCGTGCTGGCCTGGCGCGGTGACTACCGGCTCGCCTTCGGCCTGCTGTTGATCCCCGGGGCACTGACAATCCTGGCGCTGCTGGTGGCGCGCGCCCGTTTCCCGCAGCCCGCCGACCTGGCCGGCGCGACGCCGCCGCTGACCTCGCGGGGCTTCAGGGGCGACTTCTGGCTGTACCTGGTCGCGGTGGGGTTGATCGCCGCCGGGTTCGCCGACTTCCCACTGATCGCGTTTCATCTCGAGCGCACCGCCGTGGTGGCCACGGCCTGGATCCCGGCGCTCTATGCGCTGGCCATGGCAGTGGACGCGGGGGCAGCGCTGCTGTTTGGTGTGCTGTTCGACAAGATCGGCTATGGCGCGCTGCTGCTGGCCGGGCTCCTCACGCTGGCCTGCGCGCCGCTGGTCTTTCTCGGCGGCGTGAGCCTGGTGGTGCTGGGCATGGTGCTCTGGGGGATTGGCCTGGGGGCGCAGGAGTCGATCCTGCGGGCGGCGGTCGCCACCCTGGCGCCGGCCGAGCGGCGCGGCACGGCCTTCGGGCTGTTCAACACCGTCTATGGCATCGCCTGGTTCGCCGGCAGCGCGGCGCTAGGGGTGCTCTACGACCTGGCGCTGCCGGCGCTGATCGGCCTGTCGGTGGGCCTGCAAGCCCTGGCGCTCGTGGTGCTGGTCGTGGTGGCGCGCCGGGGCGCGGCAGGCCGATGAGCGGTGCAAGCGTCAACCCCAGCCTGTGGCGGCAGTCACGCCTGAACGCGCGCTATCAGGGACTCTTCCAGGTGACCGATGGCATCTACCAGATCCGCGACTTCGATCTGTCGGTCATGACCATCGTCGATACGGGCGCCAGCTATATCGTCATCGACCCGCTGGTCACCCCGCCCACCGCCGAGGCCGGCATGGCGCTGGTCTACCAGCACATCGGGCGCAAGCCCATTGTCGCCGTCATCTACACGCACAGCCACATTGACCACTGGGGCGGCGTGAAAGGGGTGATTTCCCAGGCCGACGTGCCGGCGGGGCGGGTGAAAGTCATCGCCCCGGATCGCTTCATGGAATTCGCCATCAGCGAGAACGTCATCGCCGGCAATGTGATGAGCCGGCGCGCCAGCTACATGTATGGCAACGTGCTGCCCCAGGACCCCACCGGGCAGGTGGGCGCCGGGCTGGGACAGACGACCCCATCCGATGTGCCCACCCTGATCGAGTGGTGGAGAACTGCGTCCTGAACTACGCCAAAGGCAAGCAGAGCGCCCAGGCCGACGCCTCGCTGACGATGACCCGCTCGGCGCTGAATGAGATCGTGCTGGGCGAGGCCAAACTCGCAGAAAAGCTGGCGGCCGGCGAAGCCAGCATCAACGGCAACCCGGAGAAGCTGGTGGAGTTCCTGTCGCTGCTGGATACCTTCGAGTTCTGGTTCAACATCGTCACACCGTGACCACGCCCCGGCCAACGTGGCGTCCCGCCTGCCAGCATCCCTGCGGCGGTGTTCTGGTCCACCACCGTCGACGACAACCAGACCCGGTCGATGTTGCGCGCCCGATAGCGATCCCCGCGGGCGTGGCAGCCAGAACTACCTGACCCTGGCTGCTACGCCCCTGCCGGCATTCGTTGACAGGACCTGGCGCACCGGAGCGATCGACCTCGTCGCGTAGCGCAGCCCATGACGTGATTGCAAGGTTGTGAACTTGCGATGGGCGTCAGGGCTGCTCTATGCTTGCCGCCGCGGCCTCTTCGGCGCCGGTGTCGAGTTCGCGGAACTGCAGCGCGTAGAGACGGGCGTACATGCCCTGGCGAGCCAGCAGCTCGGCGTGGCTGCCCTGCTCGACGATGCGGCCCCGGTCGAGCACGACGATGCGGTGGGCGATCGCCACGGTGCTGAGGCGGTGAGCGATGATCACCGCGGTGCGCCCGCGCATCAGCCGTTCGAGCGCCTCCTGCACCAGCGCCTCCGACTCGCTGTCGAGCGAACTGGTGGCCTCGTCGAGCAGAAGGATGCGCGGGTCCTTCAGCATGGCGCGGGCGATGGCGATGCGCTGGCGCTGGCCGCCGCTCAGTTTGATGCCTCGCTCGCCCACGATGGTGTCGTAGCCGTGGGCGGTGGCCATGATGAACTCGTGGGCGTTGGCCGCCCGCGCCGCGGCGACGATGTCCGCCTCATCGGCGTCGAGCCGGCCGTAGGCGATGTTCTCGCGGATCGTGCCGCCGAAGAGCATGGTCTCCTGCGGCACCAGGCCGATCTGCGCGCGCAGGCTGCGCTGGGTCACCGTGCGCGCGTCGACCCCGTCGATCGCCACCATGCCGCTGGTCGGGTCGTAGAAGCGCGGGATGAGGTTGAAGAGCGTGCTTTTGCCGGCGCCGCTCGGCCCGACCAGGGCGACAATCTCGCCGGGGTGCACTGCCAGCGCGACCTGGTGCAGCACCTCGCGCCCCGGCTCGTAGGCGAACGAGACGTTCTCAAAGCTGATCGCCCCGGCGACGGGGGGCAGGTCGGGCGCGCCGGGCGCGTCGGTCACGCTCGGCGAGGTGTCGAGGATCTCGAACACGCGCCGCACGGCCCCCAGCGCTTCGCGGAACTGGCCGTAGAGCCCCGAGAGCTGGCCCAGCGCGGCGCCGATGGTGATCGCGTAGATCAGGAAGCCGCTGATCGTCGAGAAGGCCAGCCGGCCGGCGAGAACCTCGCGCCCGCTGAACCAGAGGATGGCGGCGATGCCGCTGAAGCCGAGGAAGGCCATCAGCCCGCCGAAGGCCGAGCGCAGCAGCGCCAGGCGCAGGCTCGCGCCGAGCGTGCGCTGCATAGCCGCTGTGTAGCGCTCGACCTCGTAGCGCTCGCGGGCGAAGCTCTTGACCACGCGGATGCCCTGCAGCCCCTCCTCAACCGCCACCGTCGCCGTGGCCAGTTCATCCTGGGCACGCGTGCTGAGTCGCTGGAGCATGCGCCCGAAGCTGGCGGCCACCGCGACCACGCCGAGCGCCAGGACGAGCACAAAGCCGACCAGGCGCGGGTTGAGCAGGAAGACGATCGTGACCGAGCCGACCAGGGCGATCAGGCTGGAGAGCAACTGGGTGATATTGTTGGTCAGCACTGCCCGCACCTGGGTCACATCGCTGGAGAGGCGCGAGAGAATCTCGCCGGTGCGCCGGTTGGCAAAGAAGTCGAGCGAGAGCGACTGCAGGTGGCGATAGAGCGCAACGCGCAGGTCGAGCACGATCCGCTCGCCGATCACGTTCAGGGTGTAGCTCTGGCCGAAGGTCAGCAGGGCCTGCAGCAGAAACATGCCCAGCAGCGCCAGCGCCAGGCCGTTGAGCAACGTGAGGTTCTGCTGCTGGAGCACGGCATCGAGCAGCCGGACGATCACCAGTGGGAAGGCCAGGCCAATGGCACTCGAGCCGGCGAGCATGGCGATCGCCAGGGCCATCTGCCGACGGTAGGGCCGGAGATAGTGGAGCAGCCGCCGCCAGTCGTTGGGATTTTGGATTTTGGATTGCTGATTGGGGATTGGGGACGGCACAGTTGGGATGCGTGATTGATGATTGGGGATTACTGTGGAAAGCCTTTCATCGGCGCAGGCGCGGCTCAAGCCGGGTAGTACCGGGTGCGGTGCAACTTTCAGCCACACCTACCGTGCGGACGACAACGCCAGATCTGCCTGGTATTCGCGTTACTCGTTTTTATGGTATCACCGCTGCGACGGCGTGGCAAGGGTGGGCGAACCGGCCCCCTTCCCCCACCTCTCAGGTGGAGGGTTTTTGGGAGTTGCGCCCCCAGGCCCCGCATACCCCACCCCCCTACCCCCTCCCCTGGCAGGGGAGGGGGGCCAGAATCTGTCGTTGCGGTGCGCCAGCGAAGCTGGCGCACCACAACGCCAACAACATACCCTCTCCCAGGCGGGGCGGCGCGGCGCGGCGCGGGCTACGTCGGCAATGCGGCAAAGAAGTCCAGCGCGGCGATGATATAAACCTGTGCCGCCCGCGCGACCTCGTCGAGGTCGACATACTCGTTGGGCTGGTGGGGCAGCCATTTGTCGCCGGGGCCGTAGACCACCACCGGGATGCCCCGCTCACGGGCGAGGATGGTGCCATCGGTGGAGCCAGGGACGCCGCCGAGCGGCGGCGGCGCGCCGTAGACGCGGGTGTGGGCCGCCGCTACGGCACAGGCCAGCGGGTGCGCCGGGTCGATCTCGACCGCGGGCCGGTCGTCGATCACCTCGACCGCAAAGCGATGGACCGGCCATTCGGCACGCACAGCCTCGCCCAGTGCGGCAATGCGCCCGATCAGGGCGCCGTGGTCCACCGCAGGCACGGTGCGGATGTCCAGAAAGGCGTCGCACAGGTCGGGCAGGCAGTTGATCTGCGAGGCGTCACCGCTGCACGGGGCGCGCGCGACGGTAGGGCTGATGTAGATCGGCCCGAGCAGCGGGTGGGCGCCGTGCTCGGCATTGAGCGCGGCCTCCAGCTCCAGCACGCGGCCCAGCCAGCGCACCATGCCCGTCAGGGCGTTCACACCCTGGTGCGGCATGGCCCCGTGGGCGATGCGCCCGTGGCTGAGCAGGCGCAGCCGCAGTGAGCCCTTCTGGGCCACACATAGCTCGCCACCCTCCGGCTCACAGACGATACAGCCAGCGGCGCCATCAGCCTCGCCCCGGGCGACCATGGCCTTGATGCCCAGCATCATACCCTCTTCGTCCACGGGGATGAGCAGGCGCAGCGTGCCCGTGAAGGGGGCGCCGGCCAGTTGCAGGGCGCGGGCAGCGAAAAGCATGGCGGTCAGACCGCCCTTCATATCGCAGGCGCCGCGCCCGTAGAGGCGTCGCCCCTCGATCCGCCCCGAGAAGGGCGCATCGCGCCAGGCTGCCGGGTCGCCCGGAGTGACCACGTCGCTATGGCCCTCGAACAGCAGCAGCGGCCCCGGCTGCGCGCCCTGCAGGTCGGCGACCAGATTGGGCCGCCCGGGGGCGACCTCCGTCCAGCGGGGGTCCCAGCCCCAACTGCGCAGCAGGTCGTGGATCAGCTGGACGACGGCCTGCTCGCTTGCGCCGGGGGTGCCGGGCAGATAGACGCTGGGTGTGCGCACCAGCTGCTGCAGGAAGGCCGCCATCGCCGCGCTATCGAGGTGCGCAAGGGCGCGGATGACAGGGTCCATTGTGACTCCATTCCACTCACCCGGAGGTTGGGGCTTGAACCCGAGCGCGGATGTTCACGGTAGCAATGTGCTACAATTCCTGGTGGATTCGAAGCATACTGGTCCAGTTGCTGCGCAGCGTGTACAAAGGAGGCGCCCGTGCGCACCACAATCCTGGATGTGCAGAAGATGAAAACCCGCGGCGAGCGCATCCCGATGGTCACTGCCTACGACTACACCTCGGCCCAGATCGCCGATCGGGCCGGCGTGCCGTTGCTGCTGGTCGGCGATTCGCTTGGCATGGTCGTGCTTGGCCACGCCTCGACCGTGCCGGTGACGCTCGATGAGATGCTGCATCACATCAGGGCGGTGGTACGCGGGAGCGAACGGGCGCTGGTGATCGGTGACCTGCCCTTCCTCACCTACACCAGCACTGAGCAGGCGATCGCCTCGGCCCGGCGGGTACTGCAGGAGGCTGGCGCCCAGGCCGTCAAGCTCGAAGGCGGCGTTGCGGTCGCGCCGATCGTCGCTCGCCTGGTCGAGCTCGGCGTGCCGGTGATGGGCCATATCGGCTTTACGCCGCAGTCGGTGAACCAGATCGGCATGCGGGTGCAGGGCAAGCACGCCGACCAGGCGGCCCAGTTGATCATGGATGCCGTGGCCCTTGAGGCCGCTGGCGCCTTCGCCATTGTGCTGGAACTGGTGCCCGCAGCGCTGGCGCAGGCGATCACCAGCCGCCTGCAGATCCCCACCATCGGCATCGGCGCCGGGGCCAACTGCGACGGCCAGGTGCAGGTCTGGCACGATCTGCTCGGACTCTACACCGACTTCAAGCCCCGCCACGCGAAGCGCTACGCCGAACTGGCCGACACGATCGGCGCGGCGCTGGCCAGCTACGCTGCCGAGGTCCGCGCGGGCAGCTTCCCAACTACTGAGCACAGCTCAACCATGGATGAGGCGGCGCTGCGCGCTGCCATCGAACGGGTCGAACGCGCAGCACAGGATGCAGCCTGAGCCAGGGGGGACCGTCAATGCAGGTGCTTGCTACCATCGATGCCTTCCGCCAGGCTCGCGCTGCCTACGGCCCGCTCGGCTTCGTGCCGACGATGGGCTATCTCCACCAGGGGCACCTCAGCCTGATCGCCCGGGCCCGGCGCGAGTGCGGCGCCGTCGCTGTGAGCATCTTCGTCAACCCGACCCAGTTTGGCCCACGGGAGGACTTTGAGCGCTACCCCCGTGACCTGGAGCGCGACCTGGCGCTGCTCGCCCGCGAACAGGTCGACCTGGTCTTTGTTCCCAGCCGCGAGGAGATCTACCCCGAGGGCTTCGGCACCTACGTCAGCATCCCGGCGGCTGACGAGGTGCTCGAGGGTGCCGCCCGCCCCGGCCACTTCCGCGGCGTGGCGACCGTCGTCTGCAAGCTGCTGAACATCGTGCAGCCCACCCGGGCCTACTTCGGCCAGAAGGACGCCCAGCAGAGCATCGTGGTCCGCCAGCTCGTGCGTGATCTGAACATCCCCACCCAGATCGTCGTTGCGCCTACGGTTCGTGAGCCGGACGGGCTGGCGATGAGCAGCCGCAACAGCTATCTGACCCCCGAAGAACGCCAGGCGGCGCCGGCCATCTACCGGGCGCTGTGCGCCGCCGAGCAGCGCTATCTCGCCGGTGAGCGCGATGGCGAGGCGCTGCGCCAGGCGGTGATCGCTGTACTGGACGCCGAACCGCTGCTGCGGCCCGAGTACGTCAGTGTCGCCGACCCGCTGAGCCTGCGCGAGCTCGAGCAGGTCGGCAGTCATGGGGCGCTGGTGTCGCTGGCGGTACGGATCGGCGCCGTGCGCCTGATCGATAACCTGTTGCTCGAACCGGTGACTACGGCGTGACCGCGGCGATCGCCTCGCCAACGATCTGCACCAGCCGGTCGATCGTCTCGATCGGCGTCACCAGCGGCGGCGCAAGACAGATCGTATCGCCAATATTGCGCGTGAACAGCCCGCGTTTGACCAACTCCTGCTGCACCCGTCCGCCGACATTGGCTGCGGCGGGGAAGGGCTCGCGGGTCGCCTTATCGGCCACCAGTTCGACGGCGGCCATCATGCCCTTGCCGCGCACATTGCCGACGATCGGCAGTTCGTCCAGTTCCTGGAGCGCCTGGTTGAGATGAGCGCCCACCTCGGCGGCGCGCTGCACCAGCCCCTCACGCTCGATGATCGCGATATTGGCCAGGGCCACCGCGCAGGCCGTCGGATGTCCCGAGTAGGTGTAGGCGTGCATCCAGCGCTTCTCGGGGGGCACATGCTCGATCACGTCACGGATGCGGTCGCTCACCCCGATGCCGCCCAGCGGCACGTAGCCCGAGGTGATGCCCTTGGCAAACTGCACGATATCGGGCTCAATGCCGTAGTGCTCCAGGCCGAACCAGCGCCCGGTGCGCCCGAAACCGGTGATCACCTCGTCGGCGATCAGCAGCACCTCATAGGTGTCGCAGATCTCGCGGATACGTGTGAAGTAATCGTCCTGTGGCGGAATGACCCCACCCGCGCCCTGGATCGGCTCGGCGATGAAGGCGGCGACCGTGTCCGCCCCCTCGCGCAGAATGGCCTCCTCCAGCAGGTTGGCCGCCGCCACCCCATCGCTCACCTCGGGCGTCTTGTTGACAAAGCGATAGGGGTAGGGCGACTCGATGTGCAGGATGCCAGGCATGCGCGGCTCAAACATCGGCCAGTAGGCGGGCAGACCGGTCGCGGCCATAGCGGCCATCGTCACCCCGTGGTAGCCCTTCATACGCGAGATGAACTTGACCTTGTCGGGCTTGCCGACCGCCTTCCAGTAGAAGCGCGCCGTCTTGAACGAGCTTTCGGTGCTCTCGGCGCCGCCGCTGGTGAAGAAGAACGTATTGATCGAGGGGTAGAACAGCTCCGCCAGCTTCTCAGCCAGGTGGACGGCCGGCAGGTTGGTCGAGCCGACATAGCCCGAGAAGAAGGCCAGCTGGCGCATCTGTGCCGCTGCCGCCTCGGCCAGTTCCTCGCGCCCATGGCCGACATTGACGTTCCACAGGCCACTCAGGCCGTCGATGTACTCCTTGCCGGTGATGTCCTTTACGATAGCACCCCGGCCCTCAACCCAGACCTTCGGCGACTGGTGGGCCGTGGGGTGGTAGAGCGGGTGCAGCAGGTGCTCGTGGTCGGCGTGGACAAGATCGATCGCTGTCGACACAAAGCCTCCAATGAGGCCGGGTGGCCCCTATGTGGTGCTTCAACCGTGAGGGCTATGCTGGGTGGCCTGGATTCTACCCGAAATTGCCGTGCCACGCAAGCCCTGGCCTCTGCGCCCCTCCGCGCCCGCTTGATCATGACAGGGCGGGTAGCACCGCAGAACAGCACAGAGCTAACGATCGGCTCAGCATTCCGGAGGAGTCGCCATGCGGATTGCCATCATCGGTGCCGGCGCCCTGGGTGGCGTGTTCGGCTTCTACCTGGCGGGCGTGGCCGAGGTGGTGCTCGTGGACCCGTGGGCAGCGCACGTGGCCGCGATCGCTGCCCACGGGCTCAGCTGCGAGCGCGATGGGGTGGCCTCGCTGCGCCCCGTGCGCGCCGTGACCGACCCGGCTGAGGCCGGCCCCGCCGAGCTGGCCCTCGTCCTCGTCAAGGCCCGCCAGACGCCGTGGGCCGCCACGGCCGCCCAGCAACTGCTCGCCCCTGATGGCGTTGCCTACACGCTGCAGAATGGCCTGGGCAACCACGAGATCCTGGCCGCGGCGCTCGGCGCGCATCGGGCCGGCCAGGGCGTGACCGCGCTCGGCGCGACGCTGCTCGGCCCCGGGCACGTGCGCCACGCCGGCATGGGGGCGACGGTCCTCGCCGCCGCGCCCGACCGCCAGCGGGCCGAGGCGCTGGTGACGCTGCTGGCCCGGGCTGGCCTGCCGGCCAGTGTGAGTGACGATGTGGAGGCCCTGGTCTGGGGCAAGCTGGTGGTCAACGCCGGCATCAATGCGCTGAGCGCGCTGCTGCGCGTGCCCAACGGTGCGCTGGCCGAGACGCCCGCCGCGTGCGAGTTGCTCGCCGCTGCGGTGCGCGAGGCCGCCGCCGTGGCGGTGGCCCGGGGCGTGACCCTGCCCTACCCCGACCCGGTAGCGCACGTGCTCGCGGTGGCCCGCGCCACGGCGGCCAACCGTTCCTCAACGCTGCAAGACGTGCTGCGGGGTGCGCCAACCGAGATCGCCGCAATCAACGGCGCCGTGGCGCGTGAAGGCACACGGCTGGCTGTCCCCACGCCGGTCAATGCCCTGCTTGCCACCCTCATCGCGGCTTTGGAGGAAAGCGCCGAGCAGCGGGTGGGGGAGGGGTAGGTGTGTGGAGGTGTGGAGGTGTGGAGGTGTGGAGGGGTGGAGGTGTGGAGGTGTGGAGGTGTGGAGGTGTGGAGGTGTGGAGGTGTGGAGCTGTGGAGCTGTGGAGCTGTGGAGCTGTGGAGCTGTGGAGCTGTGGAGCTGTGGAGGGGTGGAGGGGTCATTAGTCTGGATTACAGCTCCACAGCTCGACAGCTCTACACCTACCCCTCAGGCCGCGCGCTCGACCCGGGTGAGGAAGTCGCGCACCGCTTCGTCGAGGCTAAGGGTACCGGCGAGGATGCGCTCGTGGTAGGCGGGGATGAAGTCGAACAGGTAGGAGCGGCCGGTGCGGAGCTCGCGGAGCATGAGCTGGGCATAGCCGCCCACCGCGTCGAGCAGGCCGCTCGTGGTAAAGGCCCGATCGGTGGCGGCCAGGTCGTAGCGAAGGCGAACGATCTGCGCCTGCCAGCCATCCTGGCCGCGGGTGAGCCGGGCATAGGCGGCGCGGGTTATGCCGTCGAAGGGCAGCCCCACCGAGCCGACGTTCACCACCAGCGTGTCATCGAGGTAGCGGGTCAGCGGCACGTGGGTATGGCCGGCACAGAAGATGCTGGCCGCCGGGTCGATCTGTTCACGCACCTCGGCCGCCGGCGCTCCCCGGTAGATGCCGTCGCGATCGTGACGCACCGAGGCGTGGTAGACGCTCAGCCGTTCGCCGCCGAGGTCGAAGCTGAGCTGCTCAGGGAGCGCGGCGATCGTTGCCACCTGGTCGGCAACCTGCTGGTGCGTCCAGGCGGCGATGCGACTGAGCTCGAAGCGAGGCCCGGTGGTGGGGAAATCAGGCTGGCGGTGATCCCGTTCGTAGGTGAGCACATAGCGCTCGTGATTGCCGCGGATGACATGCCAGCCGCGCTCGTCGCGCATCTGCAGGGTGAGCTGGAGGCAGGCCCGCGCTTCGGGACCCCGGCCGACGATATCGCCGGCGACGACCACCAGGTCGGGCGCCCAGGCCTCCAGGTCTTCGATCACGGCGTGCAGCGCTGCAAGATTGGCGTGGATATCGGCGAGAACGGCAATCTTCATAGGTCTCTACAGCACGCCCTGCTGCTACACGGCAAGCTCACTCTGCTCGACGGGCTGGGTGACATCACGCAGCGTCGAGAGGTCACGGATGCGCTCGGTGAACAGGATGCCGTTGAGGTGGTCCACCTCGTGCTGAATGGCCCAGCCGAGCAGGCCATCGGCCCGGCGCAGCCGGCGGGCCTTGCCGGTGATATCCTGAAACTCGACCGTCACCCAGGTCTGGCGGGGCACCTGGCCGTACCAGCCGGGCAGGCTCAGGCAGCCCTCGTCGCGCAGCACCTCTTCGCCGCTGGTCTTGACGATCTTGGGATTGAAGAGCACATACGGTTCAGCCGGGGCGATCGTGACGACCGTCCCATCGTCGCGCTCCTCGGTCTCGGCCGGGATTTCGATGATGCAGAGCTGGATCGGCAAGCCGACCTGCGGTGCAGCCAGGCCCACGCCGTTGTTGGCGTGCATGGTCTCGAACATGTCTGCCACAAGCTGTTTGAGGCTCCGATCGGGCAATTTCACCGGACGGCAGTGCATCTTCAAGGTCTTTTTATCATCGTCATTATCAATGCGCAAAACACGTCGAATGGCCATAGAATCGCTCACTTGCTCAAGTAGACTTCACGGTGAATGCCGATCGTCCGCATGACCCGCCGCCTGCGTACAACCTTTTTCATTATACCACTTTGGGGCGACTACGCCGCCCGACAAGGGGGGTGTGGGCTGTTCTCAGGTATCGGGTTTTTAGGAGGTGCGCCCCCAGGCCCCGCATACCCCACCCCCCTCCCTTTCAGGTGGAGAGTTTTTGGGAGGTGCGCCCCCAGGCCCCGCATACCCCACCCCCCTACCCCCTCCCCTGGCAGGGGAGGGGGCCAGAATCTGGCGTTGCGGTGCGCCAGCTCCGC
>Ga0272446_1002129_pt1 | contig 27685 bp, 26 predicted proteins | sample YNPCB0061_FD_194587 | JGI IMG/M metagenome (GOLD analysis project Ga0272446, IMG submission 194587) | Hot spring microbial mat communities from Yellowstone National Park, WY, United States - YNP-CB-006-1 | ecosystem: Environmental > Aquatic > Thermal springs > Hot (42-90C) > Sediment | place...
TTATTTCCCCCTCTCCCGCGGGGAGAGGGGGTGGGGAGAGGGTAACTGATTGATTTTTCGCGGATACGCTCCCTCTCCCCCACCCCTCCCCCCGAGGGGGAGGGGAGTTATTCAGCACTTCCCCAGATCAACCTGGGCAGGGGCCTCAAAACCCCGCTCAAGTTTTCCCGGCCATGACCGATGCCTATATCATTTGGTATACCCAAGTGGTCACTTGCCTGAACGAGAGGAACCAGGATGAAGCATCCAAACATCACACCCACCTCGGTGGAAAAAGTGATGCGGGAAGACGATTTCATCGTCTCCAAGACAGACCTGAAAGGGCGTATCACCTACGGCAACCGTATCTTCATCGAGTTTTCGGGGTATAGCGAAAAAGAACTCCTGGGCAGCCAGCAGAACATCATCCGCCACCCGGACATGCCCCGGGGGGTGTTCAAATTGCTCTGGGACACCATCCAGGGCAAGGAAGAATGCAACGCCTATGTGAAGAACATGGCCAAGGACGGCAGCTTCTACTGGGTGTTCGCCAATGTCACGCCGGATTTCGGCAACGATGGTCAGATCTCGGGCTATACCTCCGTGCGCCGCAAGCCGAGCGCCGCAGCGGTCAAGCTCATGACCGGGGTGTACCAGACCATGCTGGAGATCGAGAAAAAGGCCGGCCCCCGGGATGCCTGCGCCGCCTCCCTGAAATACCTGACCGGTCTGCTGGCCGAAAAGCAGATGAGCTACAGCGAGTTCATCCTCTCCATCTGAGGTACAGAAATGTCCGATTTATCCTTGCGCAGCCGGTGCATCCTGTTTGCCACGGCCTTCAACGTGCTCCTGGCGGCCAACATCGTCGTGCACATCGTGATGCATGGCTTCGAATGGCTGCCCGTCAGCCTCCTGGCCATGGGGTTCTTCATTGCGGGTCTGCTGCAGTTCAAGTCGCGCAAGTGGCTCGCGCCCCTGGCCGACCTCAGCGAAGTGCTGCAGGACGTGAGTGCCGGCCGCTTCAAGCGCCGCATCACCCACATCGACGACAGCACGGAAATCGGCCGCCTGTGCTGGCACCTGAACGACATGCTGGATCAACTTGAAATCTTCATCCGGGAACAGGCCACCACCTTCCGCCACCATCTCGATGGCAGGTACTACCGCAAGACCCTACCCACCGGGCTGCACGGCGGCTTTGCCAAGGGCCTGGAAAACCAGAACACGCTGCTGGAGCACATGGCGACCAACGCCCAGCTGCAGATGAGAAACCTGCTGCTGTCCAGGGTGCAGAGTCTGAACAGCGGCAACCTGCTGGAGAACCTGGCGTCCACCCAGCAGGACCTGACCCGCATCAACGACCACATGAAGACCGTGGCGGCCGAGGCCACCCGCACCCACCGTGATGCCGAGGCCAGCCAGGCCACCGTGTCCACCGTGGTGCAAAGTCTCCAGGACATCTCCGCACGCATCGACCACGCCAACGAGGCCATCGCCCAGCTCAACGCCCGGGGCGCGGAGATCCAGCAGGCGGTGAGCCTCATCAACGGCATCGCCGACCAGACCAACCTGCTGGCCTTGAATGCCGCCATCGAGGCGGCCCGGGCCGGGGAGGCGGGCCGGGGCTTTGCCGTGGTGGCCGATGAAGTCAGAAAGCTGGCGGAAAACACCAAGAGCGCATCCATCTCCATCGGCCGCGTCATGGAAGACCTCATGCGAGAGGCCGAGGCCATGCTCGATGATTCCGTGGCCATGCGCGACATGGCCAACAGCTCCCGGGGCATCGTCGGTCAGGTGTCGGACAGCTTCAACCAGTTCGCCGCCTCCGCCAGAACCACCCTGGTGAAGACCCAGCACGCCTTGGACATGAGTTTCGCGTCCCTCATCAAGGTGGATCACATCATCTACAAACAGCGTGCTTACATGGCCCTGAGCACAGGGGGCGAGGAACAGTACGTCAACGCAATCAAGGTGGACTGCCATGGCTGCCGTCTGGGCAAGTGGTACTACGAAGGCGATGGCCGGGCTCGGTTCGGCGACACCCCGTCCTATCGCACCATGGAAGCCCCCCACCACCAGGTGCACCAGAGCGCCCATGAAATGTTGCGGCACATCGACGAGGGCTGGGAGACAAACGTCGACGTGCAGCAGACCATCTACGCCAGTCTGGAGAAAATGGAGGCGGGCAGCCATGGGGTCATGGAGATCATCGATCGCATGGTGGCCGAGAAGCATGGCGACGCCGGGGCCGGCCCGGCCATGCCGGTTGCCCCACCTCGAGCCGTGACTGCGGGCCAGTCCACCACGAAACTGGCGCCCCCCGCCCCCAAGACCGGCCCAGGTTCCATCGACCTGTTCTGAACGGTTGATGATCCATGGCCTCTCCCTCATCCCCAGCCCTTCTCCCCGAGGGAGAAGGGGGTATCGGCGAGCCGACCCTGGGGCCGGTCAGTCGATACCCAGACGCTCCAGCCGATAGCGTAGGCTGCGGAAGGTGACCCCCAACAGGCGTGCGGCGGCGGTCTTGTTGTGGCCGGTCTTGGCCAGGGCCGCCAGCAGGGCCTTGCGCTCCACGGCGTCGAGGTAGCTCTGCAGGTCCATACCGGTTGCGCCCGCCTCGGGAATGTCCGCCGCCATGGCGCCCCCCTGGGGGGTGATTTGCAAATCCTCGGGGGAGATTTCGTCCCCTTCCGACAGGGCCAGGGCCCGCTCCAGCATGTTTTCCAGCTCCCGCACGTTGCCGGGAAAGTCATAACGATGCAGCGCCTCCAGGGCCGCCGGACTCAGCCGGGCCCCACGCCGACCGGCCAGGCGTTCCAGGAGGTAGGCGGCCAGTTCCGCCACGTCTTCCCGGCGCTCCCGCAGGGCGGGCATATGGATGCCGATGACGTTGAGGCGATAGAACAGATCGTGACGGAAGCGGCCGGCGGCCACGGCCCCCTGCAGGTCCTGATGGGAGGCGCTGATGAGGCGCACGTCCACCGGCTCTTCCGTCACCCCCCCCACCCGACGCACCCGCTTTTCCTGAATGGCGCGCAACAGCTTCACCTGCATGTTCAGAGGCAGGTCCACGACTTCGTCCAGGAACAAGGTGCCGCCGTGGGCAGCCTGGAAGAAGCCCTCGCGATCCGCCTCCGCGCCGGTGAAGGCCCCCCTGCGGTACCCGAAGAACTCACTCTCCATCAGGTTTTCCGGGATGGCGCCACAGTTCACCGCCACGAAGGGGGCGTCCGCCCTGGGCCCTTCCGCGTGGATCAGCCGGGCCGCCACTTCCTTGCCGGTACCCGTGGCGCCGGAGATGAACACCGGGGCCTGGCTGCGCGCCACCTTGTCGATGAGGGCGCGCACCTGCACCATGGGCGCGGACTCGCCCACCAACTGGTACGCGCTGGGCCTCTTGCCAGGGGTATCTGGCAGCTTCAGGGCGGAGCGCACCAGGGAACGGATCTTCTCCGGGGTGACGGGCTTTTCCACGTAGTCGAAGGCCCCGGCCTTGAGCGCCACCACGGCGTTCTCCGCGGAGCCGAAGGCGGTGATCACCGCCACCGGTGTCCCCGGGGTGTGTTCGGCGATATGCCGTACGATCTCCAGCCCCTCCCCGTCGGGCAGGCGCATGTCGGTCAGGCAGAGGTGGAACGCCTTTTGTTCCAGCCAACGCTTGGCCTGGGCCACGGAACCGGCCCGTTCGCTGTCCAGGCCCATGCGCGTCATGTCCAGCTCCAGCAGGTCCAGCAGGTCCGGCTCGTCATCCACCAACAGGATTCGGGGGCGCTTCACGTTACGCTCTCCTTGCATGGGGGACATGCGCCGCTCAGGCGAAACAGGGCGCCATCGGGAATTTCCAGGTACCCCAGCCTGCCACCATTGGCCTCGGCCAGGTCTCGGGCAATATAGAGCCCCAGACCCGTTCCCTGCTTGGACGTGGTGTAGAAGGGCTCGAACAGGCGGGTCTTGGTCTCGGGGGAAATGGGCGGACCATCGTTGATGACGTCGATCTCCACCCGATCCGCCACTGCGGACATATGGACGCGGATGCTGCCCGGCTGCCTGGAACAATAGCGCCAGGCATTGCGCAACAGGTTCCAGAGTATCTGCTCCAGGTGATGGGCATCCATGCACAGACGGGGTTCACCGCTCGCGAGCACCTCGATGACGTGGTCAGGCACCTGTTCACGCTGGGCGAAGTGCCTCACGAAAAGGGGCACCACCTCGGCCAGGTCCAATGCCTCGCGCCGCATCCGGTCGCGGCGGTTCAGGGCCAGCACATCCTCGACCAACCCATTCAGACGTTCCGCGTTGTCGTCGATGATGCGGGTGAGGCGCAGGGCCACCTCGTCCTGGGTGTCTTCCCGCAACAGACCCGCCGCGTGGCGAATGGCGGACAGGGGGTTGCGAATCTCATGAGCCAGATTGGCGGTCAGCATGCCCAAGGAGGCCAGTTTCATGCGCTGGGCCTGGGCCTCCAGATCAGTCATGTCCTCCAGCACCACCACGGCGCCTTGCCGGCGCGAGGGCTCCAGTTCGATGAAACGCGGGATCAGGCGGCGCCCATCCGGGCCCGCCTGGAAGGGGTGGGGCGGCGTGTCCTCCCGATTCCGCCAGCGGGACCAATACTCCGCCAGTTGCGGCGAGCACTGGCGCAGGTGGCAATGGGGAAGGAAACGGGAACCCAACAAAGCTTCCACCCGGGCGTTGAATTGCAGCACCTCACCGTCGCCATCCAGCGCCAAGACCGCATAGGGCAATTCCTGGATCACCCTGGCGTTGACACGCGCCATGTTCTCCGCCTCCCTCCCCTTCTCCCGGGCCAGCCGGGAAGCCACCAGCACGCCCGTGGTCTGTACATGGGCCAGCAAGGCCACGCCGAAAAAACCGGCGGCCAGCACGCCGCCACGGGCCAGAATATTCAAATTGGCGTCTCCGCCCAACACCAGCCAGAACTGTTGGGACAGAACCACCAAGGAGGCCAGGGAGGCCCAGAAAAAAATCTTCCGCTTCTGCCGCAGCATGCCCACGGCGGCCATGGACACGATGAGCAGCAGGCCCGGCCCGGCCGGCCCACTGCCGCTCAGATACAGGATGGTACCGATGCAGGCGATATCCACGACGACGTGGCGAACCAACTGGGTCTCGAAGGCCGGCAGACGGTTGCGCATGGGCAGGATGAACACCCAGGCCGCGAGAAAATAAACGGCACAGACCCCGGCGAACCATTCCGGGCTCGCCAGGGAAAGCAGGCTGCCATTCATGGCCAGCCCCACAACGGCCAGGGCAAAGGCCACGAACAGACGAAAACGGTTGAGTTGGGTTAGAACGCGCCAAAAACTGTCCGGCGTGTCGTCCCGTTGGATGAGTGCCGAAACCTCACTGGTCGCCGCGGCGGTGCTCATCACAGCAGTAGAACCGTCCCTTGCTCAAGAGGGCTTCCGAGCGTGGCAGGTGCACGCCGCACACCTTGCAGCGCACCATGTCCTCCGCCCCCTTGGGGGCCGGGGGGGGCCTGGTGGCATCCTCCCGCTTCTGGCCCATGTGCTTGAACCACAGCACCAGCAACAGCGTGACCAGGAGGATGAACAGGATCTTAGCCACGGGACAGGCCGTTCTTGTGGGCTTCGTTGATCACGCACAACAACTGTTTGAAGGGGATCTCCCGCCCCCAGCGGTTGACGAACTGCATATAGGGCAGGTCCCGCCCGGTGGGGAACTGGTAGGTGTCCGCCACCATCTCGTCGTACAGCTTGCGCAGTACGCCGTCCAGATGATCCAGCATGCTGGACCAGCGCTCGGCATTCTCCGGGTCGTATTCGATGCCGGCGCGCATCTCATCGATCTCGTAGACCGCGTTGTGCACCAGGTCCACATATTCGTCGTAGGTCTTAGGGCCTTTCATTTGTCGCATTCAGCTTTGGTTGCAAAGGTCATAACGATACACGAGGCACATCGCTAAGTGCCTACGGGCCTACGCACGCCCTGGCGGTCGCTTTGCGGCGTCTTCGCCCCCGTGCGCGAATCCGGCCCGCGCCAACGAAAACAGGGGCTGCGGCCCCTGTTTTCGTTTCCGGCGATGACCGCTTATTTCGCGGCGCTCACTTGCCAGCAAATTCTTCCAGCTTCCTCGCCCGCACCACGTTGCCGTTCAGGCCGGCCTCCTTGGCGGAACCCCCGTAGGCCAGGGTCATCAACTGGGAGTAATACAGCACCGGGATGTCGAACTTGGTGCCGTAGCGCTTGTTGATCTGGCCCTGGTAGACCTCCACGTTGGCCTGGCACAGGGGGCAGGGGGTGACGATCATCTCGGCGCCGTTGTCGTAGGCGGATTCGATGATGTCCTTGATCTGGGCCTGGGCCTTTTCCGGCTCGGAGAAGGCCAGGGCGCCGCCGCAGCAGGTGACCTTCTGGTCGTACTTCACCGCCTCGCCACCCACGGTCTCGATGAGCTTGTCCAGGTACATGGGGTTCTCGAAGGACTCGCCAGCAATGCCGAAGGGACGGTTGGTCTGGCAGCCCACGTAGCCGGCGAACTTCATGCCGTCCAAGGGCTTCTTCACGGGCTTCTTCAGCTCGTCGTAGCCCAGGTCCTCGATGAGCACCTCCACCATGTGGCGCACCTCGGGGATGACCTTGATGTTCAGGCCAGCCTCTTTCAGGGCTTCCTGGGTGTCGGCCATGAGGCGGTCACTGTGCTCCAGGCGCTCCTTGGATTCCCGCGCCCCCAGCCAGCAAGCGGCGCAGGTGGCGACGATGTCCTGGCCCGGCAGATTGCTCTCCGCCAAGGCGAAGTTGCGGGCGTTCATCACGTGGCGGGGCAGTTCGCCCGCCTCGGCGTAGCTCACGGACGCGCCGCAGCAGTTCCAGTCCGGGATCTCGGTCATCTTGATGTCCAGGGTCTTGCACATGGACTCCACGCTGACCAGATAGTTGGAGGCCGACGCGCCCTTCTGGGACGAACAGCCGGGGTAGAAAGCATATTCCTTGCGTGCCATCTTCTTTCTCTCCTTGTGCCGCGCGTTAAGCCGACCGGCCCTTGCGCTTGGCTTCCAGCTCGTAGGCCTTGGCCAGCATCTTGCGGATGCCGTTCACATCCTTGCACTTGTGACCCATGCCCAGCGCCTCCAAGGGGTTCAGGCGGCCGGCCTTCACCAGGCCCAGGGCCACGTCCTTCATCTCCAGGCCCTTCTTGATGCCGGCGGCGATGCCGTCCTTGAAATACAGGCTCTGGGTGAGCTGAACTTCGTTGACCCGGCCGTATTTGGTGGCGTTGGTCCAGAAGGTCTTGGACAGGTGCATGGTGGGCTGGTTCTTGGGGGCCCGGCCGATCTTGTAGGCATACTCGGCGATGCCGTGCATGACGTGGGTGACGGGCACCTTGCGGGGACAACGCACGTAGCAGTTGTAGCAGGAGGTGCACATATACATGCCGTTGGCGTTCAGCACCTCTTCCCGCTTGCCCGCCCGGATCATCATGAAGATCTCTTGGGGGGGGTGGTCCCAGCCCGAGTGGAAGTTGGTGGGGCAGGAGCCCGAACACAGGCCGCACTGCATGCACATCTTCACCCACTCGCCCATCTCCGCCTGCTCTTCAATCTCCTTGAGGAAATTGTTCTTGTAGCGGTCGGCCATTTGGCTGTTCAAATCGCTCATCTCTCGCTCCTCACAGGTCCTTGAAGGGCGACATGCCCATTTCCTTCACCCGGGCCGCATAGTCGTTGATCTTCTGCGGCAGGGTGGCGATGTCGGTGATGGCCACCTCCAGGTCCATGAGGCGATCCTTTTCCAGGTTCATGCTCTTCAGGGTGTCATACACCTTGGACATGCGATAGCGGCCCAGCTCGGAACCCTTCACGAAGTGGCACTGATAGTCCTCGCCGTGCTTGCAGCCCATGAGCATGACGCCGTCATAGCCGCCGTTCAGGGCGTCGGTGATCCACACCGTGTTGACGGAACCCAGGCAGCGCACCGGGATCACGCGTACGAAGGGATCGTACTCGTGGCGGTTCAGGCCGGCCATGTCCAGGGCGGGGTAGGCGTCGTTCTCGCAGGCCAGCACCAGGATGCGGGGCTTTTCGGAGAACTCGTCCGGCACGTCCACGGCCTTGATCTGGGCCCCCACGGTGTTGACGGAGTAGTTCTCGAAGGAGATCACCCGCACCGGGCAGGCGCCCATGCAGGTGCCGCAACGGCGGCAGCGGGACTCGTTGAACAGGGGGAAGCGCTTCTCGTCCTCGTCGATGGCGCCGAAGGGGCATTCCACCGTGCAGCGCTTGCACTGGGTGCAGCCTTCCAGACGGGCCGTGGGGAAGGACAGGTCCCCCGCCCGGGGGTGGGCGGCCTTGCCCAGGCCGGCGTTCTCCACCGCCTGAATGGCCTTCATGGCCGCGCCGGTGGCGTCTTCCATGGCCTGGGCGATGTCCATGGGACGGCGCACCGGGCCGGCGGCGTAGATGGCCGTGCGGCGGGTCTCGTAGGGGAAGCAGATGAAGTGGCTGTCGTTGAAGCCGTGCTTGAACTGGGGCATGTCCGGGCCCTGCCGGTAGTCCAGCTTCAGGATGGAAGAGGACAGCATCTGCACCACCTTGGCCTTCTCCTCCTCGCCACCGCTCTCTGCGGCCCGGTTGGCTTCGGCCAGGGCGTCCAGGTCGGGGCCGGAATTGGGCACCGCGCCCGTGGCCAGCACCACCAGGTCCGCCTCGGCGGCGGTGTCCTCGTTCAGGATCAGGTCCTTGAACTTGACGGTGCAGCTATTGCCGTTGGCCACCACTTCCGAGACCACGCCCTTGGAGAAGATCACGCCCCGGTTCTGGGCGGAGCGGTAGAAGTCCTCGCCGTTGCCGGGGGTGCGCAGGTCGGTGAACAGCACCACGGTGTCGATGTCCGGGTTGCTGTCCTTGAAATAGGTGGCCTGCTTGATGCTGGTGTTGCAGCAGTAGCCGGAGCAGTACTGCAGGTGCTCGCCGGTGCTGTCCCGCTGGCCGGCGCACTGCACGAACACCACGGACTTCACTTCCTTGCCGTCGGAGGGGCGGCAGATGGGCTTGCCGGCGGCGGCGGCTTCTTTGGCCAGGGCTTCCAGGCCGGCCTGGTCCACCACGTTGGGAGACTTGCCGTAGCCCAGGTGAGGCAGCTTGTTGGCGTCGTAGAGGGAAAAACCGCTGGCCTGGATGATGGAACCCACGTCCTCGGCCACGATGGCACCACTCTCGATGGCGATCTCGGCCTTGAAGCGGCCGGGGGCGCCGGAGGTCTTGGCCAGGGTGGCGTTCAGATAGACCTTGATGTTGGCGTCCGCCTCGATGCGGGCCACCATGTCGGCCACGCCGCTGTCCTCGGGGGCCTTGAAGGGTTCCCGGGTGGGCACGCGCTTGTACAGCTTGGCGGCCCAGCCCCCCAGGGCGCCGGTCTTCTCCACCAGAACGACCTTGTAGCCGGCCTTGGAGGCCTCCAGGGCCGCGGTCATGCCGGAGATGCCGCCCCCCACCACCAGGATGGTCTTGATGGTGCCGGTCTTCTGGTTGCCGGCGGGCACCTGCATGGCCTTGACCTCGGCACAGGCCATGCGCACGTAGTCCTCGGCCATTTCCTGGGTGGTTTCCCGGGCCTCGTCGGTGTCGGGGCGGATCCAGATCACGCCTTCCCGCAGGTTGCCGCGGCTCATGGCCACGGTGGGGAAGTTGAAGGCCTCGGTCTTGGCCCGGCGGGAACAGGCGGCAATGGCGATGTGGGTGACGCCCTCATGGTCGATGTCGTTCTTGATCATGGCCACGCCATCGGCGGAGCAGAGGAAGTCATGCTCGCGCACGACCGCCATCTTGCCGTCCTTGGTGGCGACCTTGACCAGGGCGGCAGTGTCCAGGCGGGTGCCCAGCTCGCAGCCCTTGCAGATGTAAGCAGCGGTTTTCATCTCAGCCATTTCTCAAACCTCCGCGCGGGCGACTTTGTTGACCACCTGGATGGCGCGCAGGGCCGCCGCGGTGGCGCTCTGAACGGCGCGGTTCACGTCCAGGGCGTTGGTGGCGCAACCAGCGCCGAAGATGCCGGCGTTGGCCGGGTCGGCCATGATGAAGCCGGAGGAATCGCTCATCACCTCGGCGGGGATGGAGACCCCCTTCACTTCCGGCTCCATGCCCACGGCCAGGACCACCAGGTCATGGGTATTGGCGTAACGGATGTAGCCTTCGGTATTCACGCCGTTGCAGACGGGGTTGCCGTCCTTGTCCTCGGTGATGCGGGCCACCTTGGATTTCACGAAGCTCACGTTGGGGTTGGCCTGGACCTTCTGGTAGAAGTCCTCGAAGCGGTCGATGGCGCGGATGTCGATGTAATAGATGGTGGACTTGCCCTCGTCGCCGTACTTCTCCTGCACGTAATGGGTCTGCTTCAGGGAGCCCATGCAGCAGAAACGGGAACAGTGGCGCAGGTGGTTCTCGTCCCGGGAGCCGGCGCACTGGATGAAGGCGATGTTCTTGGCCTCCTTGCCGTCGCTGGGGCGCAGGATCCTGCCGCCGGTGGGGCCATGGGGGTCGGCCAGGCGCTCGAACTCCACGTTGGTGATGACGTTGGGGAAGCGGTCGTAGCCGTAGTACACGATCTTCTCGGCATCGTAAGGCTTCCAGCCGGTGGCCCAGACGATGGCGCCGGCGTTGAGGGTGAGCGTCTCTTCCTGCATGTCCAGGTCCACGGCGTTGTACTTGCACGCGGCCTTGGCGGCCTCCCCATCGGCGGTGCCGACGATGGAGGGGTCGATGACGTAGCGCTGGGGATAGGCGAAAGTGGAAGGCAGGTAGGCGGCCTTCACCTTGCCCAGGTTGTAGTTGTAGGCATCATCCACCTCGGCCTTCACCGCCTTGCCGCACTCGCCGCAGGCCGTGCAGTTTTCGTTGACGAAACGGGGCTTCAACTTCACGGAGACGCTGTAATTGCCCTTTTCGCCGGAGATGCCGGTGACCTCCGCCAGGGTCAGGACCTGGATGCGGGGATTGGCCTTGAGACGGCGCAGGTTGATTTCCAGGCCGCAGGTGGGATGGCACATCTTGGGAAAGTACCTGTACAACTGGACGGTACGGCCGCCCAGGTACGGGTTTCTTTCCACCAAAACGACTTGCTTCCCGGTTTCAGCGGCTTCGAGCGCCGCGGTCATGCCCGAGATGCCGCCGCCCACGACCAGAATGGTCTGGTTGGTCGCCACAACTGACGTCATGTATCGCCTCCGATGGGTGAAGACAGAAAAATCCGCAAGTCCGGGCAGGAAATCAGCCCCTGCCCCGCCCGGACAAATAGGGGCGAATGGTACCCGCAAAGGACAGCCCGCCGCGAGATGGGTTTAATCGAATGTTCTTATGAACGAATAGACAAGCTAAATCTGACCCGGGGCACAGGGTTTCTGGTTGGTCAAAATCAGCCCAGCCGGGCGCGCTGGGCCCGGACCTTCTCCAGGGTGGCGGAAAAATCGGCCAGTCGCTGACGTTCCTGCTCCACCACCGTAGCCGGCGCCTTGTCCACGAAGCTGGCGTTGGACAGCTTGCCTTCCGCCTTCCTGACCTCCCCTTCCAGGCGGGCGATCTCCTTGTCCAGGCGGGACGCCTCCGCTTGCCGGTCCACCTCCACGTGGAGCAGGACGCGCCAGTCGCCCACCACGGCCACGGGGGCCTCCCCTTCCGGCAGCCTGGCCACGGCCTGAACCTGGGAGAGGCGGGCCAGGGCGGCCATGTAAGGGCCGAACACACGCACCTTTTCGGCATCACCTTCCACATACAAAGGCACCTTCTGGGCGGGAGACAGGCCCATTTCGCCGCGCAGGTTGCGCACGGCGCCGATGAGCTCCTTGAGCTGGGTCATTTCCCCCAGGGCGGCCACATCCGGGTGGCCATCCGCCTTGGGATAGGCGGCCAGCATGATGCTTTCGGTCTTTTTGGCGCCGGCCAGGGGCGCCACCGCCTGCCAGAGTTCCTCGGTGATGTAGGGGATGACCGGGTGGGCCAGGCGCAGGGTGGTCTCCAGCACCCGGAGCAGGGTGTGGCGGGTGCCGGCGGCCACCGCGCCGCCCTGGGCGATCTGCACCTTGGCCAGTTCCAGATACCAGTCGCAGTACTCGTCCCAGACAAACTCGTAGATGGCCCGGGCCGCCATGTCGAAGCGGTACTGGTCGAAGCCGGCCCGCACCTGGATGACCGCCTCGTCGAGACGGCCGAGGATCCAGCCATCCGCGAAGGTGGGCGCCCCCGCGGCGGCAATGTCCTGGCCCTCGCAGTTCATGAGCACGAAGCGGGTGGCGTTCCACAGCTTGTTGCAGAAGTTGCGATAGCCCTCGCAGCGCTGCAGGTCGAACTTGATGTCCCGGCCGTGGGTAGCCAGGGACGCGAAGGTGAAACGCAGCGCGTCGGTGCCGAAACTGGCGATGCCGTCGGGAAATTCCTTGCGGGTGGCCTTGGCGATGCTTTCCGCCTGCCTGGGGTTCATGAGGCCGGTGGTGCGCTTCTTCACCAGGTCGTCCAGGCTGATGCCGTCGATGAGGTCGATGGGGTCCAGCACGTTGCCTTTGGACTTGGACATCTTGTTGCCGTGGGCGTCCCGCACCAGGCCCGTGACGTACACCTCCCGGAACGGCACCTTGCCGGTGAAGTGCAGGGTCATCATGACCATGCGGGCCACCCAGAAGAAGATGATGTCGAAGCCGGTGACCAGCACGCTGGTGGGCAGGTAGTGCTCCAGCTCCCAGGTCTTGTCGGGCCAGCCCAGGGTGGAGAAGGGCCACAGGGCGCTGGAGAACCAGGTGTCCAGCACGTCCTCGTCCCGGGTCAGCTCGCGGCCGGCGGCCAGCTTCCTGGCCTCCGCCTCGCTGGCGGCCACGTAGACGTTGCCGTGCTCGTCGTACCAGGCGGGGATGCGGTGGCCCCACCACAGCTGGCGGGAAATGCACCAGTCCTGGATGTTCTCCAGCCACTGGCGGTAGGTAGTGGTCCAGTTCTCCGGCACGAATTTGAGTTGGCCCGAGTCCACCACCTCCAGGGCCTGTTTGGCCAGGCCTTCCATGCTCATGAACCACTGGTCCGTGAGCATGGGCTCGATGACGGCATGGGTGCGGTCGCCCCGGGGGATCATGAGCTTGTGGGGCTTGGCGGACACCAGCAGACCCTTGGTTTGCAGCTCGTCCAGGATTTTCTGGCGCGCGTCATAGCGGTCCAGGCCCTGGTACTCCGTGGGCGCCATGTCGTTCATTTTGGCGTCCAGGGTGAGGACGTTGATGGCCGGCAGCTTGTGGCGTTGCCCCACCTGCCAGTCGTTGAAGTCGTGGGCGGGGGTGATCTTCACCACGCCGGTGCCGAACGCGCGGTCCACGTAGTCGTCGGCGATGATGGGGATGGTGCGCTCGGCGATGGGCAGGCGCACCGTCTTGCCGATGAGATGGGCGTAGCGTTCATCCTCTGGATGGACCGCCACGGCCGTGTCCCCCAGCAGGGTTTCGGGCCGGGTGGTGGCCACCGTCAGGAACCCCGAGCCATCCTCCAGGGGATAGCGGATCTCCCAGATGAAGCCATCCTCCTCCGTGTTCACCACCTCCAGATCGGACACGGCGGTCATCAACACCGGGTCCCAGTTCACCAGGCGCTTGCCCCGGTAGATGAGGCCCTCGTTATAGAGGCGCACGAACACCTCGGTGACGGCCCGGGACAGGCCCTCGTCCATGGTGAAGCGTTCCCGGGTCCAGTCCGGGCTGGTGCCCAGGCGGCGCATCTGGCGGGTGATGGTGGAGCCGGAGTGTTCCTTCCATTCCCATACCTTCTCCAGGAATTTTTCCCGGCCCAGGTCATGGCGGCTGATGTGCTGGGCATCCAGCTGGCGCTCCACCACGATCTGGGTGGCGATGCCGGCGTGGTCCGTGCCCGGCTGCCAGAGGGTGTTGTCCCCGTCCATGCGGTGGTAGCGGATCAGGGCATCCATCAAACCATGCTGGAAGGCATGGCCCATGTGCAGGGTGCCGGTGACATTGGGGGGGGGCAGGAGGATGCAGTAGAAGGGCCGGTTTTCTTCGTGCCCCATGGCGAACCATCCGGACTGTTCCCAGGTCTGGTACCAGCGTTTCTCGATGTCGTGGGGTTCGAAGGACTTGGCAAGGGCAGTGGCGGGTTCCATGGCGGGCAACGCCGCGGCGGCGGCGGGATCGATCAATGCGGGAGGGCGTGGATTATAGCTGGGGCGATTTCACCGCCGTGGATCGCCCTCGGCGGGGTTGGCGGAAGGAGCGGATTTTTTCGCCAATTCTTCCCTCACCACCTTGCGCACCACTTCCTCAAGGCGGATCTGCTGGCGGATGAACAGATCGGACAAGCGCCGTTCCACAGACCTCACCAGATGCTCCGCCGCGTCCATGTTGGGCATGGCCTGGGGGGGCGTCGCCTGGGGCAGGGGGTCCCGAGGCGGTGCCGCCTGCCGCCTGTCCTCGCCGCGACGCTCCGCTTGGCGACGATCCGTGGCGCGCCGGTCGAACACCCGCCGTTCCGGTTCCCCCCAGGCAACCGGGGCAAACGCGGGGGGAGGGGTGGAAGAAGGCGGGCCGATGACTTCCGTCAACACCGGAAAATCCTCGTAAGCCAGCCCCTTGTCCACCAAGGCATCCGGCGCGCGCTTTTCGAACAGGGCGTCGATCTTGCCGAACAGGTCCTTGCTTTCCTCGCTCATGGCCGTCCCCCGGTATGTCGCCGGCGCGTCATCGGTCAGGCGCCGCCCGCGCCCAGGTCGTGGGTGTCCAGGGCATAGCCCCGTTCCTTGAAATAGCGGAACCGCGCCCGGGCCCGTTCCCGGTCCGCCGGGTCGGCGGTGACGATCTCCAGCAACCGCTCGAAGCGGCCGAAAAAAGCGGGAGGCTCCGACGCCAGATTGATGAGCACATCCGCCCGCCCCAGGGCATCCGGGTCGTCGCCGATGAGGATGGGCGTGTCCGGCGCCAAGGGGTGATCGCAGCGCACATGGGGCAGAAAGGACAGTTGCTGGGCCGTCCAGAACACCTGGTCCGCCGCCTGGGCCTGGGCCGGGTCGGCGGTGTAGACCAGGGCCTGCCGGCCGCCCTGAAAGGCCTTGGCGGCCAGCTTACGGGCCACGTCCAGCTTGTCGGGGGCGTTGAAATAGAAGGTGATTCGGGTCACGGCGCCAGTGATGGGAGTCACAATCGGGAACAAGGTTAGTGCTATAACCTTCTCACGGCTAGCCCATGCCCCCATTCAGTCGGCCACACCGGAAAGGAAAATTCATGCGTATTCGTCTGCCCATGCTTGCCCTGCTTGTCCTCAGCGCCTTTGGCTCGATCGCCCAGGCTGAGGTCCAGACCTACAGGATCGACAACACCCACAGCTTCGCCAACTGGGAAATCCGCCATGTGGTGGCCCGCACCAGCGGCACCTTCCACGACGTGCAGGGCAAGGTCATCCTGGACACGGACAACATCGCCAAGTCCAGCGTGGAAGCCAACATCAGCCTCTACAGCATCAATTCCTCCCACATCAAGCGGGACATCCACGTGCTCTCCGAGGATTACCTCAACGCCCGGGACTATCCGGACATGAAGTTCGTCTCCACCAAGGTGGCCCCCGCCACACCGGAAAAGGGCACGGTCACGGGTAACCTCACCCTCCATGGTGTCACCAGGCCCGTCGCCCTGGACTACCAGATCCTGGGCCTGGGCAAGGACCCCTGGGGCGGCATGCGCATCGGCTTCAAGGCCACCACCCGTATCAACCGCGCCGACTATGGCATCAGTAAGGGCCTCCCCTATGGCCCCGTGGGCAACGAAGTGGACATCACCCTGCTCATCGAGGGCATCCGCCTGGACGCCGACGGTCAGCCCTGGAATGCCCAGAAGGCCGCGGAGCAGCAACCCAAGGTGATCGCCGCCCCCGCGCCGGTGGAGGTCGTCCCCGCCCCTGTTCCCATCACCACACCCACGGCCCAGCCGGCCCCCGCTCCGGCGCCGGAGAAGAAAGAAAGCGCCAAGGATCAACTCAAGAAGGAACTGCTCAAGGGCCTGCTCAACTGACCCATGCCGCCTGCATGAAAAAGGCCGGACATGCCCGGCCTTTTTCTTGGACTCAACGCTGCCGGCGGATCGCCTCCATGCAGGCCTCCCCCAACCCCGCGGGGCTCCTGGCCACCACGACCCCGGCCGCCTCCAGGGCGGCGATCTTGCCTTCGGCCTTGCCGCTGCCGCCGGCGATGATGGCCCCCGCATGGCCCATGCGCTTGCCCGGAGGGGCGGTGACGCCGGCGATGTAGCCGGCCACGGGTTTGGTGACGTGGGCCCGGATGTACTCCGCCGCCGCCTCTTCCGCCGTGCCGCCGATCTCCCCCACCAGGATGATGGCTTCCGTCTGGGGGTCCACCTCGAACATAGCCAGACAGTCAATGAAGTCCAGGCCCTTGATGGGGTCGCCGCCTATCCCGACGCAGGTGGACTGGCCCAGGCCCGCCAGGGTGGTCTGCCACACGGCCTCGTAGGTGAGGGTGCCCGAGCGGGAGACGATGCCCACCTTGCCGGGCTTGTGGATGAAGCCGGGCATGATGCCGATCTTGCACTCGCCGGGGGTGATGAGGCCGGGGCAGTTGGGGCCGATGAGCTTCGCCCCGTTGGCGCGGATGGCGGCCTTCACGTTGATCATGTCCCGCACCGGGATGCCTTCGGTGATGCAGGCGATGACCCGGATGCCCGCGTCCGCCGCCTCCAGGATGCCGTCGGCGGCGAAGGCGGCGGGGACATAGATCATGGTGGCGTCGGCGCCGGTTTCCCGCACCGCGTCCCGCACCGTGTGGAACACGGGCAGATCGAGATGGGTCTGCCCGCCCTTGCCGGGGGTGACGCCCCCCACCATTCGGGTGCCGTAGGCAATGGCCTGCTCGGAATGGAAGGTGCCCTGCTTGCCGGTGAAGCCCTGGCAGATGACCTTGGTGTCCTTGTTGATCAGGATGCTCATTGCGCGCCCTCCTGCGCCTTTTGCACGGCAAGTTTCGCGGCTGCCGTCAGATCGTCGGCGGCCAGGATGGCCAGACCGGAGTTGGCCAGCAGCGCCCTGCCCTTGTCCGCATTGGTGCCTTCCAGACGCACTACCACGGGCACCTTCACCCCCACATCCCGCACCGCCTGGATGATGCCCTCGGCGATGAGGTCGCAGCGCACGATGCCGCCAAAGATGTTGATGAGCACGGACTTCACGTTGGTATCCGCCAGGATGATCTGGAAGGCCTGGGCCACAGACTGGGCCGTGGCCCCACCCCCCACATCCAGGAAGTTGGCGGGCGCACCGCCCGAGAGCTGGATCAGGTCCATGGTGGCCATGGCCAACCCCGCGCCGTTCACCATGCAGCCGATGTTGCCGGCCAGGGCGATGTAGTTGACGTTGTGGGCATGGGCCTGGGCTTCCTTGGCGTCGATCTGGCCCATGTCCGCCTGCTCCGCCAGGGTCTTCTGGCGGTAGAGGGCGTTGTCGTCCACGCTCATCTTGCAGTCCAGGGGCAGGATGGCGCCGGCCTCGGTGACCACCAAGGGGTTGACCTCCAGCAGGGAAAGATCCTTATCCAGAAACACCCGGTACAGGGTCTTCACCAGTTTCACGAAGGCGCCAATCTGGTCGCCGCTCAGGCCCAGGCCAAAAGCCAGGTTGCGGCCCTGGTAGTCCATGAGGCCAGTGACGGGATTGACCCACTCCTTTAGGATCTTTTCCGGGGAGGTACGGGCCACCTCCTCGATCTCCATGCCGCCGGCGGCGCAGCCCACCAGACCGATGCGCTCGGCGGCCCGGTCCACGGTGATGGACAGATACAGCTCCCGGGCAATGGGCAGGGTTTCCTCGATAAGTAGGGCGTTCACCGGCTGGCCGTCCGGGGCGTTCTGGTAAGTCACCAGGCGGCTGCCCAGCAGGCCCCGGGCGAAGGCCCGGAGTTCATCGGCGCCGCGGCATACCTTCACGCCGCCGGCCTTGCCCCGGCCGCCAGCGTGGATCTGGGCCTTGGCCACCAGGGGCAGTTCCCCCAGTTCCGCCACGGCGGCATCGAGACCTTCGGCCCCCTGGATGACCACGCCCCGGGGAGTGGGCACGCCATAGTCCCTCAGCACAGCCTTGGCCTGGTATTCGTGCAGATTCATGTTCGTATCGCGGGATCGGGAAAAACCTGCATTGTCCGGCAAACGCCCGGCCCATGCCACGGGGAGCGTCGGGACTTTGGCGCCGGCTGCTATGATCCCTCCCTCTGTGGAGCAAGAACATGAGTGAAATCCTGGTCCTCTATTACAGCCTGCACGGGTCCGTGAAGCAGCTGGCCCAGCACGTGGCCCATGGCGTGGAGTCGGTGCCCGGCTGCAGGGCGAGAGTGCGCACCGTGCCCAAGGTGATGACCGAGCGGGATACGCCCGCCAAACTAGTGCCGGATGCCGGCGCCCCCTTCGCCACCCTGGATGACCTGCGGCAATGCGCCGGCCTGGCCTTGGGCTCCCCCACCCGTTTCGGCAACATGTCCGCCGCCATGAAGCATTTCTGGGACGGCACATCGGGCCTGTGGCTGGAAGGGGCCCTGGCGGGCAAGCCGGCCAGCGTGTTCACCTCCACCGCCAGCCTTCACGGCGGCCAGGAAACCACCCTGCTTTCCATGATGCTGCCCCTGCTGCATCACGGCATGGTCATCGCTGGCCTGCCCTACACGCACCCTGAACTGAACCAGACCCAGGCCGGTGGCACGCCATATGGCGCCAGCCATTGGGCCGGGCCGGATGGCAAGCGCCCCGTCTCCGACGAGGAGCGCCGCCTGGCCTTCGCCCAGGGCCAGCGGCTGGCGGAACTGGCCCTGAGGCTGGCGTGAACGTCGGCATGCAAGACGGCAGTCAGGAAAACGGCCGCCACAACGGCGGAGATGCTCGGCGCTTCGTGCGGGGCCAATTCTCCGGCGTGCTGTCGACGATCTCCCGGCGCGTGGAGGGTTTTCCCTTCGGCTCCGTGGCGCCCTTCGTCACGGACCACAGCGGTTGCCCGGTGATCCTGATATCCACCCTGGCGGAGCATACGAAGAACCTGGAAGCGGACCCCCGCTGCTCCCTCATCGTGCAGCCCTATAGTCCAGACATGCAGGTTACAGGCCGGGTAACGGTGATCGGCAACGCCATCCACTTGGCCGACAAATCGGCCCTGGGGCCCCGCTATTTGCGCTTTCACCCCCAGGCGGAGGCCTATTTCGCCATGCACGACTTCCACTTCTGGCGCATCGAGCCGGTGCGGGTGCGCTGGATCGGCGGCTTCGGCCGGATCCACTGGGTGGAACCGGAAAATTACCTGCTGGAGGCGCCGCCTCTGGCCGCCCAGGAGGCGGATATCCTGGCCCACATGAACATGGACCACGGCCACAACCTGGTGGATTATTGCCGCCACGTGCATGGCGTGGAGACCGACGCCGCAGCGATGATCGGCATCGATCCGGACGGGTTCGATGTGCGGGCCCATGGTCAGGTGTTGCGTTTCGATTTCCCCGCCCCCGTCACCGACGCGCACAAGGCCAGATCCGCCTTGGTGGCTTTGGCCGAGGCCAGCCGCCCCCATCCATGAATCCCCTCCTGTTGCGGAACATCGCCTCCGCCAGCCTCATCGGCCTCATCCTGCTGGGCCTGGCCTGGGAACTGTGGCTGGCCCCCCTGCGCCCGGGAGGCTCCTGGCTGGTGCTGAAGGTCCTGCCCCTGCTGATCCCCCTGTTCGGGATTCTGCGGGGCAAGGTCTACACCTACCGCTGGTCAACCCTGCTCATCTGGCTGTATTTCACTGAAGGCTGCGTTCGGGCCTGGACGGACCCGTCGCCGGGCAACGGGTTGGCCCTGCTGGAAGTGTTGCTGTCCCTGGGGTTCTTTTTGGCTGCGGCGTGGTACGCGCGCAACGCCCAGTCGCCGTGAGCCCGGGAAGCGTTGACCGATATCAAATGTCGGATATGTATATCCGGATAGGATGCTTGCTGTAAGATTAGCGTCTGCTTATATAAGGTTTTTCTTTCAGGAGCCGATCCATGACCAACGTGAATTTCATCCACTTCAAATTCCTGCCCATGTCCATGCGGGTGTTGTTCAGCATGGTGTTGCTGGTCTTCGGCGTCGGCTACCTCATGGCCATGATCCAGGTATGGGAGTCCCATGCGGGCAAGGATGGGGACCCCATGCTTTCAGGCAAGGACCTGATGATCGCCTACGGCGGCAACCCTAACGGCACCAAGCTGGAAACCGCTTTGCGGGGGCCCATGCAGGACATGCTGCCGGCGGAAAAACGCGAAATCATCTTCAACTGGCTGCATGACGGCGCCAAGCCGGAGAATTATGAAGCCCAGATCAAGCCCATCCTGGACGAGCACTGCATCATGTGCCACAATCCCGAGGCCAACCCCCATCTGCCGGATTTGCGTACCGCCGAAGGGGTCGCCAAGGTTGCTGCCAAGGATGAAGGCATGACCATCCCTACCCTGGTTCGGGTCTCCCACATCCACCTGTTCTCCATCACCTTCATCTTCTTCATCGTCGGCTACATCTTCACCCACGCTTACGTGCGCCCCACCTGGCTGAAGTGCGTGCTCATCGCCGCCCCCTTCGTGGTGCTGATCTCCGACGTGGCCTCCTGGTACCTGACCAAGGTTTGGCCCGGCTTTGCCTGGGTGGTCATCGGCAGCGGCGTCATCATGGGCATGTCCTTCGCCGCCATGTGGGGCATCTCCATGTGGCAGATGTGGTTCGGCCAGGTGCCTGCCGGCGTGAGCGAAACCGGCCAGGTGCCTTGCATCCACGGCGGCGACTGATCCGCCACCGCCTGTAAAAAGGGGCAGCCTGGGCTGCCCCTTTTGCTTGCAAGGCCGCCCTTCAAACCTGGGGATGGGCCCGTTCCTCGCCGCCGAACAGTTTGTTCAGGGCGTTGATGTAGGCCTTGGCGGAGGCGATGACGATGTCGGTATCCGCGCCCAGGCCGTTGACGATACGTCCGCCCTTGGACAGCCGCACCGTCACCTCCCCCTGGGCATCGGTGCCGGTGGTGATGTTGTTCACGGAGTAGAGCAACAAATCAGTGCCGCTGGCCACCATCTTTTCCATGGCCTTGAAAGAGGCGTCCACGGGGCCGCCGCCGTCGGCCTCGGCGCGCAACTCGTCTCCATTGTCGGAAAGCACCACTTGGGCGTGCGGGGTCTCGCCGGTCTCCGAACACACCTTGAGGGACACCAGCTTGAAACGGTCGCAGGACTCAAAGGTGGCGTCGTCGGACACCAGGGCATGGAGATCCTCGTCGAAGATCTCATGTTTCTTGTCCGCCAGATCCTTGAAGCGGGCGAAGGCGGCATTCCAGTCTTCTTCGGAAGCCAACTCGATGCCCAGTTCCTTCAGGCGGGTCTTGAAGGCGTTACGCCCTGAATGCTTGCCCAGCACCATCTTGTTGGCGGTCCAGCCCACGTCTTCGGCCCGCATGATCTCGTAGGTTTCCCGGTGTTTGAGCACACCATCCTGATGGATGCCAGATTCGTGGGCAAAGGCATTGGCACCCACGATGGCCTTGTTGGGCTGCACGGCAAAGCCGGTGATGCCCGACACCAGACGGGAAGCCGGAACGATCTGGGTGGTGTCGATGCGGGTGTCGCACGGAAAGATGTCCTGGCGGGTGCGCACCGCCATGACGATCTCCTCCAGGGCGGCGTTACCCGCCCGCTCCCCCAAGCCGTTGATGGTGCATTCCACTTGGCGTGCGCCGTTCAGCACAGCGGACAGGGAGTTGGCCACTGCCAGGCCCAGGTCGTTGTGGCAGTGCACGGAAAAAATGGCCTTGTCCGAATTGGGGATGCGTTCCCGGAGGGTGCGTATCAACTCGCCGAATTGCCCGGGCAGGTTGTACCCCACGGTATCCGGGATATTCAGAGTGCGCGCACCGGCGTCGATGACCGCCTCCAGCACACGGCAAAGGAAATCCGGCTCGGAACGGCCCGCGTCCTCGGGGGAGAACTCCACGTTGTCCGTGAACTGGCGTGCCCACTTCACCGCCTTCACCGCCTGCTCGATCACCTGTTCCGGCGTCATGCGCAGCTTCTTCTCCATGTGGATGGGGCTGGTGGCGATGAAGGTGTGAATGCGGCCGGAACTGGCCCCCTTGAGGGCCTCGCCGGCACGGGCGATGTCCCGCTCCAGGGCCCGGGCTAGACCGCAGACGGTGCTGTCCCTGATGCTGTCGGCCACGGCCTTCACCGCCTCGAAGTCGCCGTTGCTGGCGGCGGGGAAGCCCGCCTCGATGACATCCACCCGCATGCGCTCCAGCTGCTTGGCGATGCGGACCTTCTCTTCCTTGGTCATGGACGCGCCGGGGCTTTGCTCACCGTCGCGCAAGGTGGTGTCGAAAATGATCAATTTATCTGTCATGACTGGCTCCGACTGCTGGCGTCATTCCATGGGAAATGGACGCCTACCCGCCCATGCCTGGGGCGGTCAGGAATAACCGTTGCTGTACTACCGAGGGGGATGTTTGATCAGTGCCCGCGCCGGGGCAGCAGCAGCCGGGTGGCAAGCCGCATGAGGCCGATAATCTGACAGAAGAAGAGGACGGAAATGGATTCGTCGCGCATGGAACCGAATATAAACAGCTATTTTCCGCTCGGCAAGGCATCGGGGTGTTTTCGCGTGATGCGCCGCTTGAGCCAGTAGACATAGCCCGACAGGCCATAGGCCAGGAACAGCAGGAACAATATGATGGGTGGGTCGATGGATACCAGGCTGAAGGCCATGGCCACCAGGACGATGATGACGAAGGGGACGCTGCGCCTGAGATTGATGTCCTTGCCGCTGTAGAAGCGGAAGTTGGAAATCATGCTGAGGCCGGCGAACAGGGTGACGCCCCAAGCCAGCCAGCGCACCTCCTGGCCGCTCACATGGTTGTCCACCATGACCCAGACGAAGCTGGCCGCCAGGGCCGCTGCCGAGGGGCTGGGCAGGCCGATGAACCAACGCTTGTCCTGCACCGCCAGCATGGTGTTGAAGCGGGCCAGACGCAGAGCCGCGCCGGCACAGTAGACGAAGGCAGCGATCCAGCCCAGCTTGCCCATGCCCTGCAACGCAAAGCTGTACATCACCAGGGCCGGCGCCACGCCGAAGGACACCATGTCGGACAGGGAGTCGTATTCCGCGCCGAAAGCGGACTGGGTGTTGGTCATGCGCGCCACGCGGCCATCCAGGCCATCCAGGATCATGGCGATGAAGATCGCCACGGCGGCCATCTCGAAGCGGCCGTTCATGCCCTGGACGATGGCGAAGAAACCGGCGAACAGCGCGCCCGTGGTGAACAGATTGGGCAGCAGGAAAATACCGCGCCGCCGCGGCTTGCCCGCCTCCTCCAGGATTTCCGGCTCAGTCTGCGGAACGTCAGGCGAATCCGGCATGGATCAGAGCTGGGCCAACACGTCGCTGGAGGCGTGGACCTTGTCGCCAAGGGCGACCCGGGGCCTGGCATCGGTGGGCAGATAGACGTCCACCCGGGAACCGAAGCGGATGAACCCGTAGCGCTGGCCACGGTTGAAGTGATCACCCGGCTTGGCGTAGCACAGGATGCGGCGGGCGATGAGACCGGCCACCTGCACGCAGGTCACGTCCTTGCCATTCCGGGTCTGGAACCACAGGGCATTGCGTTCGTTCTGCGTGGATGCCTTGTCCAGGTCTGCATTGATAAACTTGCCCGGTTGGTACCAGTGGCCTTTTACCTCGCCGTCCACCGGTGCCCGGTTGGAGTGCACATTAAAGACGTTCATGAATACGCTGATCTTGAGGGCGCGACGCTGCAGCCAGGGGTCATCCGTTTCCTCCACAGCCACGATGCGGCCATCCGCCGGGGCAAGCACCAGCCCCTCGCCTTGCGGCGCGTACCGGGGCGGATCACGGAAGAACTGCAGGACGAAGACCGCAATCAGCCAAATCGGCGCGGCCCAGGCCCACCCGGCCAGCCAGGTCAACACGACCGCGGCCATGAACGCGATGGCCAGGAAGGGCCAGCCCTCGCGGGCGATGATGGGATGAGGCCAGGGGGCCTTGATGGGAGGGGCCACGCCAATGCACATGAGGAAATCCGTGGACGGTAGTCAGTCTGCAGTCGTCGCGGCACGAGGCGCGCAACGACTGGGAACTGACTGCAATCGCCTTAGTTCCTGGATTTGTCCACCAGCTTGTTGGCCTTGATCCAGGGCATCATGTCGCGCAGCTTCTCGCCCACCACCTCGATGGGGTGTTCGGCGGTGAGGCGGCGGCGGGCGGTCATTTCGGGATATTGGGTGCGGCCTTCCAGAATGAAGCGCTTGGCATATTCGCCGTTCTGGATGTTCTTCAAGGCCTGGCGCATGGCAGCGCGGGAGGTTTCGTTGATGACGGCGGGACCGGTCACGTACTCGCCATACTCGGCATTGTTGGAGATGGAGTAGTTCATGTTGGCAATGCCCCCCTCGTACATCAGGTCCACGATGAGTTTGAGCTCATGCAGGCACTCGAAGTAGGCCATCTCGGGGGCGTAGCCGGCTTCCACCAAGGTCTCGAAGCCCATCTTCACCAGCTCCACGGCGCCACCGCACAGCACGGCTTGCTCGCCGAACAGGTCGGTCTCGGTCTCCTCGCGGAAGCTGGTTTCGATGACGCCGGCCCGGGCCCCACCGTTGGCCGCCGCATAGGCCAGGGCGATGTCCTTGGCCTTGCCGGACTTGTCCTGATACACGGCGATGAGGGAAGGCACGCCGCCGCCCTGGAGATAGGTGGAACGCACGGTGTGACCGGGGCCTTTGGGGGCGATCATGATCACGTCCAGATCGGCACGGGGCACGATCTGGTTGTAATGCACGTTGAAGCCATGGGCGAAGGCCAGGGTGGCGCCCTTCTTGATGTTGGGTTCGATCTCGTTACGGTAGACATCGGGCTGCTGCTCGTCGGGCACCAGGATCATCACCACATCGGCATCCTTGACGGCCGCACCCACTTCCTTGACGGCCAGACCAGCTTTTTTGGCCTTGTCCCAGGATGCGCCACCCTTGCGCAGGCCCACGGTGACCTTGACGCCGGAATCCTGCAGGTTGTTGGCGTGGGCATGCCCCTGGGAGCCGTATCCAACGATGGCGACCTTCTTCTTCTTGATGAGGGAGAGGTCACAGTCTTTTTCGTAATAAACCTTCATGGGACATCCTTTCTGATGATCAAACTTTCATGATGCGGTCGCCCCGGCCGATGCCCGATGCGCCCGTACGAACGGTTTCCAGAATGGCGGAGGGATCCAAGGCCTCCAGGAAGGCATCCAGCTTGGCGCCTGGGCCGGTGAGCTCGATGGTGTAGGTCTTGTCGGCCACGTCGATGACCCGGCCCCGGAAGATATCGGCTACGCGCTTCATCTCTTCGCGCAATTCGTAAGTATGGGCGCGCACCTTCACCAGCATGAGTTCGCGCTCGATATGGCCGCCATCGGTCAGATCCTGGATCTTGACGATATCCACCAGCTTGTTCAGCTGCTTGGTGATCTGCTCGATGATTTCGTCGGAGCCACGGGTGACAATGGTCATGCGGGAGAGGGTGGCATCTTCCGTTGGAGCCACGGTGAGGGATTCGATGTTGTAGCCCCGGGCGGAGAACAGCCCTGCCACGCGGGACAGTGCACCGGATTCATTTTCCATGAGGAGCGAGATGATGTGCCGCATGCTATCGTCCCCCCATCCTCGCCATTGCTCGTTGTCCCCCAAGGGGGCGGTCGCCTGACTTGAGGCGGATCTGGGTCAGTCTCATGTTTACACCAGGATCATTTCCGAGAGGCCCTTGCCGGCGGGAATCATGGGATACACGTTCTCGCGCGGATCGGTAAGGAAGTTGATGAACACCAGCCGGTCCTTGTACTTGCCGAAGGCATCCCGCAGGGCCGGTTCCACGTCCTCGGGTTTTTCCACCAACATGCCCACATGGCCGTAGGCCTCCGCCAACTTCACGAAGTCCGGTAAGGAGCCCACGTAGGACTCGGCGTAGCGCTCCTCGTAAAAGAACTCCTGCCACTGGCGTACCATGCCCAAGTAGCCGTTGTTGAGCAGGATCACCTTGATGGGCAGGTTGTGTTCCTTGCAGGTGGAGAGCTCCTGGATGTTCATCTGGATGCTGCCCTCACCGGTAATGCAGGCCACCATGGCATCCGGGTGGGCAAACTGCACCCCCATGGCCGCAGGCAGGCCAAAGCCCATGGTGCCCAGGCCACCGGAGTTGATCCAGCGCCGGGGCTGGTCGAACTTGTAGTACTGGGCCGCCCACATCTGGTGTTGCCCCACGTCGGATGTGATGAAGGCCTGGCCCCGAGTCACCTCGTACAGCTTTTCCACCACGTATTGGGGCTTGATGACGGTGGCGCTGTGCTCGTACTTCAAGCAATCCTGGGCCCGCCATAACTCGATCTGGGCCCACCAGGCCTTGAGGGCCTGCTCATCGGGCCTGTCCTTCTCCGACTTCAGCAGCTTGATGATCTCCTCCAGCACATGGGCCACGTCGCCGACGATGGGCACATCCACCTTGACGCGCTTGGAGATGGAGGACGGGTCCACATCGATGTGGATGATGCGGTGATGCTCGCTGCTGAAATGCTTGGGATTGCCGATGACCCGGTCGTCAAAGCGCGCGCCCACGGCCAGCAGCACGTCGCAATGCTGCATGGCCATGTTGGCCTCGTAGGTGCCGTGCATGCCCAGCATGCCCAGAAAAAGCGGGTCAGGAGAAGGATATCCCCCCAACCCCATGAGGGTATTGGTGGTGGGGAAACCCAGAAGCCGGCTCAATTCGGTCAGCTGCCTGGCCGCATTACCCAGGATCACCCCACCGCCCGTGTAGATGACGGGGCGCTTGGCCTCCAGCAGCATCTGCACCGCCTTCCTGATCTGGCCGGCATGACCTTTCCAGGTAGGGTTGTAGGAACGCATGGAAACGCTTTGGGGATAGTGGTACGGACAAAGGTGTTGGGTCACATCCTTGGGGATGTCCACCACTACCGGGCCAGGCCGCCCGGTGGAGGCAATGTAGAAGGCCTTCTTGATGGTTTCCGCCAGTTGGCGCACATCCTTCACCAGAAAGTTGTGTTTGACACATGGGCGTGTGATCCCCACGGTATCCACTTCCTGAAAGGCATCCATGCCAATGGCAGCGGTGGGTACCTGGCCTGTCAGCACCACCATGGGAATCGAATCCATGAAGGCCGTGGCGATGCCGGTGACCGCATTGGTGGCACCGGGCCCAGAGGTCACGATGGCGACGCCCACCTGGCCGGTGGAACGCGCATAGGCATCTGCCGCGTGCAGCGCCGCCTGTTCGTGGCGCACCAGGATGTGCTGGAAGTCATCCTGTTTGTATATCTCGTCATAAATGTTCAGCACGGCCCCACCGGGGTATCCGAAAACGTGCTTCACGCCCTCGTCGCGCAAACAGCGGACAACGATCTCCGCTCCGGTCAACTCCGTGTCGGCCATGGCAAGGATTTATTGATATGCAGAAAAGCTGGAAACAGTATCGACTGCCATCTGTCCGGTCAAGCCGGAGCAGGGCAACTGGCTAATAAAAAAGGTTCTTCGCGGAATCTGGGGGAAGAGTAGGTTGACGAGGTAGGGGTTGGTAAATTGGCAGTCGCCAAACCCTCCAACCTCAACCGTCTACCCCGTCATGCACGATGTTATGTCTGGGCCGGCCTTC
>Ga0272446_1002130_pt1 | contig 27679 bp, 27 predicted proteins | sample YNPCB0061_FD_194587 | JGI IMG/M metagenome (GOLD analysis project Ga0272446, IMG submission 194587) | Hot spring microbial mat communities from Yellowstone National Park, WY, United States - YNP-CB-006-1 | ecosystem: Environmental > Aquatic > Thermal springs > Hot (42-90C) > Sediment | place...
CCGCCCTCGTAAAAACACGCATAAAATATTGCGTTAGGCATGCGGAGGGCATGCGTTAGCATGGTGCATCGCACCGAAGCGATAGCGTAGCCCGTAGCACGCCGACTGCGCAGCAGGAACGCCCAAAATAAATGATACATTCGCACAAGGTAAATAGTTACAGTTTTTCTAATATTTTTGCTACATCATCAGGAGTGTCTACCCCAATAACGTCATAAGGCGTGTAAAAAGTATAAATTTGATACCCATTCTCTAACCAACGCAGTTGCTCTAAAAACTCTGCTTTTTCTAATATAGAAGGCGGAATATCAGCTACTTCAAGAAGAACGTTTCTCCTGAACCCATAAATGCCCACATGTTTTTTGTATTGATAGTGAGATAGCCATTCCTGCTGCGGAATATTCCGAAGGTATGGAATCACGTTACGGCTGAAATAAAGTACTTTACCATGTTTATCTGTAACTAATTTTGCTTCGGAAACTGAAAAAAGTGTTTCTACATCTTCAAAATGCGTATAAGCTGTGGCTATGTCACAATTTGGATTTTGAAGCGTTTTAATAAGTTCATTTATGGCATCAGGGTGTATGAGGGGTTCATCACCTTGTATGTTGAGAATACAATTAAATTCAGGATACAGGGCGGCTACTTCTGCACACCTGTCTGTGCCGCTGGGGTGTTCTTTTTTGGTCATCACTGCATTTCCTCCCCATGAATGTATATGTTCCAGAATACGAATATCATCAGTAGCCACAACAACCATGTTTGCATGGGATTGTTTTACTTGTTCATACACCCGTTGAATCATAGTTTTACCTGCAATATCTGTCAGAGGTTTGCCCTCAAATCTTGTAGAAGCGTACCTCGCAGGAATGACAGCAAGAATTTTATCAGAAGTCATGTTTGGCAATAATAACGCAAATATAGGTAGAATATGGACTTTTTGTAGCATTGTCTACATAACCTATACCAATATCATAGCAATTAGCATAAAAGTCGTCCATACCCAGCAAATGTTTTCTGTGTCCTAATGAAGGAGTATCTGCATCTATTATCAAATAATCAATGATAGCTGTGCCTCCTTTAACGCCTGCGGCAAGAGACTCAAAGAAATTGCTTTTTTTATCTTTTATCCAACTTTGGGGAAGTTTATACCCTGCATTATGAATTTTTATATTTATACCCTTACCATCAGGGTCTACGTGTCCGAAGTAGTTACGTTTTGCCATATCCATAGCCTTGGCTTCTGCCACTTTGGCAAGCGTATCATTCCATTTAAGGGCGTGTCTTGCTTTTACTTTGTTCAGGTCTACTTTTAACCTTGCACTATGAGCAGCAGGATTGGAACGTATTTTATTCAGGTGTTCAAAGGCTTTTTTAGCCTCCTCTTTATTAACGGTTTGTGCCATAAGGCAACTAACCAGCACAATAAAAAACAACAACAGATTTTTTTTCATATAAAAAAATAAAAACGCAAGATAAATATCTTGCGTTCTTTTATCAAAAATACAGCCAAAATGTTAATTATTGGTCAATTTTTGTGATTTTATGAGATAAAACGTTTCCTTTAGCATCAGTAAATACCCAATTGTAAACCCCTTTGCTCAAAACAGATGTGTTCAAGTTTACAGTATGTTTACCTGCTTTGAACATATAATTTTCGTTCATAATCACCTGACCAATTGCGTTATATACGGAGAGTTTAATATTGTTATCTTCGTTTAAGTTAAATACCACTTGAGCTTGATTAGCTATAGGATTAGGATAGATTTCTATACCCCAAGAGAGATTACCATCAAGCAAAATAGCTTCTGCAATGTTAGAGAACATAGCGCTACCATCTTTATTTACTTGACGAACACGATAGAAATAGGTTTGATTTTTAACTACTCCGTTATCGTTATGTGCATAATGACGTATAGATGAGCTATTTCCAGGACTATTTTGGTAAGTTATATCACTGAAAGAAGTACCATTATCGTCAGAGCGTTGGAGGTAGAAACCTTTAACATTAGATTCTACATTGGTTGTCCAATCCAAACCGATATAGTTTTCTTTAGCTTGTGCAGTGAGTTTAAGTTCAGTTACAGGGAAGGTACAAGCGGGAGTACCATCAAAAATAGGTACAGCGTTCCACCAGCCTGCAAGGGCAAAGTTTTCAGTATTATAAGTACCTGTATAAGCGTTGTCCTGTGTAAAAGAAAGCAAAGGAGAAGCATTTACAGTAGTAGAAATAGTAGGCGTTTGGTTTTGCCAGATAGCACCGTCAAAATTAGCGATAGTTACATGGTTAGGGTCGCACACATTATCTGCAGTAAAGTCATGGTGAATACGCATGGTAGTATTATCCACGGCAGGGAACAAAGTATGATTGATAATGTGATAATAAGCCTGATTGATGGAGAATAGTTCTTCACCTGGGTCAGTATCTAAGGTAGTGCCATGTACCGTAGGAGTACTGTTTTCCATACGAACAAGATAACCTTTATTCGGCACAGCCGCGGGAGTAATCATTTGTACGGGGCGGAAACGAGGTGTGCCTGTTAAAGAACCTACGGGGAAGAAGTAAGTACCTGCGAATGAAGTGTTACGGGCTAATCTTCCTGCACCTGCACTAATGACCATACCTTCTGTGGTAGAGTTGTTAAATGGGGCAACTACAGCACCTGTACGCGTAATAGCCGTAGTAGCAGGATTGACTACAGAGCAAACAAAAGTTTGGGTATTCAAGATTTCGTTATTCAAGTTCAGGACACCTGTAAATATAGTAGGGGGAGTTATCAAATTCGTAGCATCAGAATTTGCGCCTACATAAATGTTCTGGGTGAGTATTTTCTGAGTAACCAGCGCGTTATCTACGGTAGCCCCTACACTGCTTCCTGCTACAGTACTACTCATTAAAGTAAGGTTAAAGAAAGTAGTAGGGAAAGTTCCTCCAATAGTTTGATTGATGTTAGCACCTACCACCACAGTTCCTGTACCTGACAATAGTCCCGGTCCGGCATTGTTTGTCCAGTCACCGGCGGCTGTGTTGGCTTCCAAATAAATAATACCATCATTGGTAATCTGGCTGGCAGCACCTGTGGCATTCACACCGCCAAACACCCAAAGGTTTGCTCCATTTTGGACGGTAACATTTGCTCCATTGACAAAGAATAAATCTTGTGCTTTGCTGGAAAGAGCAAAGAGTAAGAGCAAGCAACTAAGTAAATATATTTTTTTCATATTCATAATAACGAATGATATTAAATGTAGCCCCAAAAATAAAAATATGTTTTCAAAAAAACAAGAGAAAACAAAAAATATTTTTAAATTGTGTAACAAAAACTGATATATTTGCGTTCAGAATTGGGTATATATTACATTTTTAAACGATGAAACATCACTTTTTATTTACCTTGTCATTGTTCTTTTTTATTGGAGTTAGCTCCATAGCTATATCGGAATTAACCGCTTATTCATCAGGGGCACCTTCGGGCAGGGCAGGAGCGCCTGCAGAAAGTGGAGCAACATGCACAGGTTGTCATGCAGGTACAGCCCTCGCAGTGTCAGGGTTAATTACATCTAATATTCCTGTGTCAGGCTTCGTTCCAGGGCAGAACTACACCATTACAGGTACAGTAAGCCGACCATCTATAACTAAATATGGCTTTTCTATTTCTCCCCAAGATAATTCAGGGAATTTGATGGGAAGCATGACCACTACCAGTTCTGAAACACAACTCGTAGGTTTGAATAAATACATTACTCATACGTCTTCAGGAACGAATGCACCTTCAGGGACAAAATCATGGTCATTTACATGGACAGCACCCACAGCAGATAGTGTAGTTTTTTATGGGGCTTTTCTCGCTGCTAACGGAAATGGAGCTACAAGCGGTGATAACGTTTATACCAGTCAGTTAAAAGTTTATAGTCAAACGTTTTTATCTGTCAAACATCAGGAATGGTTGGAAAAGAGTGTTGCGGTTTATCCTAATCCTGTTGTAAACAATAACCGACTTCACGTAGAAACAAATGTAAGCACCATAGAAAATATCAGGATTATAGACCATTCAGGTAAAACAATAAAAATGATACCTGATGTTAGAAACGCATCTGTTGCACTGAGTATAGAAAATACTGAAAGTGGGGTCTATTTTGTAGAAGTTACTCTCCAAAACATGGGCAGGGTAGTCAAGAAAATAGTAAAATTATAGGTAAAGGTATTATTTCCTGTTTTCAGCAACCCATTGTTTAATATAATCTGCGCATTCTTTGGTGGAAGTGCCTGGTGTAAACAGTTTTCCTACACCGATATTCTGTAAGTTTGCGATATCTTCTTCGGGGATAACACCTCCTCCAAAAAGGAGTACATCATCAAGGTTTTTTTCTTTCATAATCTGGAGGGTTTTGGCGAACACGGTGTTGTGCGCTCCTGAAAGAATACTTATACCAATAGCATCAACGTCTTCTTGTATAGCTGTTTGAACTACACTTTCAGGGGTTTGGCGAAGTCCAGTATAAATGACTTCCATACCTTCGTCTCTGAGCGCTGCTGCAATTACTTTTGCGCCACGGTCATGACCGTCCAATCCTACTTTGGCAATAAGCACGCGAATAGGTCTTTTCAAATCCATGATGCAAATTAAGATAATTTTTGTTGGAGTTCCACAAATTTAGGATGCTCCAATAATTTTTTATCTTGTACATTATGATTTAAAAAGGCATTCAAGTCATCAATATTCAAAGTATGATTGACCTCCCCAAACTCATTGATTTGAATATCAAAGTTTTTGAGTTCTTTATGTATACGTGCTTTTGTAATGTTTTTCAGTTTTTTTGGCATAGTACATTTTTAACTAAATCCATAACAAGAATAGTTTTTTAAGAGTTCCTATGGATATACAAAGCGCGTTTGCGTGAGGTGCTTGAAGCAAAGCCGTCAGGCTTGTGCCTTGCACCGAAGCGATAGCGTAGTGCGGAAAGCACCGACTGCGCTGCGCAGCAAGCAGGCACGCCCAAAAACAGATTTTCGTAATATCGGTTAAAAAGTTCGTTCAAAGTAAAATTATCCTGTAACTTTTTTGTTATTTTGTTGTTTGAAAACAATAAGTAGCACACAAAAATTATGATAACCAAAGAAAAAGTTATACAAGCCCTCAGTCATGTTCAGGAACCTGATTTAGGCAAAGACCTTATTACCCTGAACATGGTCAAAGACATTATTATAGATGGTAACAAAGTAGAGTTTACAATAATTTTGACCACACCTGCTTGCCCATTAAAAGAAGCCATAGAACAAGCCTGCATTAACGCTATTAAGATTATGGTAGATGCCAACGCCGTGGTTAAGGTAAACATGACCTCTAATGTAACTACGCGAAGAGAAGAAGGTAGAACAGTATTACCTGATGTGAAAAATATCATTGCAGTAGTATCTGGCAAAGGTGGGGTAGGCAAATCGACCGTAGCTACTAATTTAGCTATTTCCCTCGCACAAATGGGCGCAAAAGTAGGTATTATAGATGCAGACATTTATGGACCGAGTATGCCGCTTATGTTTGGATTGGAAGGCAAAAAACCGGGAGTTACCCAAATTAACGGAAAAAATTACTTAGTCCCCATAGAAAAATACGGAGTAAAAGTTTTATCTATTGGTTTCTTGGTAGACCCCAAACAAGCAACTGTATGGAGAGGACCTATTGCATCTTCGGCATTACGTCAGTTTGTTAATGATGCAGACTGGGGAGAATTAGATTATTTAGTGATTGACATGCCCCCAGGTACAGGAGATATTCATCTGACTTTGGTACAGACTGTACCCGTTACAGGTGCGGTAGTGGTTACTACTCCTCAACCCGTAGCTTTGGCTGATGCACGTAAAGCGGTGAGCATGTTCCAAACTCCACAGATAAATGTACCTATACTTGGTATTGTGGAGAATATGGCATATTTTACACCTATGGAACTTCCCGAAAACAAATACTATATTTTCGGTAAAGAAGGAGGTGCAAATCTTGCAAAAGAATTAAATGTGCCTCTTTTAGGTCAAATTCCTATTGTGCAAAGTATCCGAGAGGGGGGGGATACAGGTGTTCCCGCGGCTATCAATACTCAAGATGCTATTACACAAAAGGCATTTTTAATGCTCGGGGAACAGGTTGCCCGTCAGGTAGCTATACGAAATGCTTCTGTTGCTCCTACACAGAAAGTGGAAATTACTATTCAGTAAAAAATAAATTTATTTTTCACTTTTTGCAACCCAACGCCAAATATATCCGTTAGAAGATTAAAATAAATTTGTACAGTTCAAAAAATAACTTTAACTTTGTAACCAATTCGTTTAATTATATATGAAAGCATTATTACTATCTTTAATTGCAGTATTTTGTTCCCTGACAATGGTTGTAGCCGCTAATACAAACGCTACAAACGTAAACAAAATAAACCATCAACAAACTATCAAATTATCTCAATATTCACCTGTTCCCGGTCTTAAACTACTCATTGCACAAAAAGCATTTGAGAAAATGACCAAAAAAGTGAACGATTTGAATAAAAAACGCAAGTGTAAAAGAGGACCAGGTGCCATGTACTTTGTATGGTTAGGCTTGATTATATTAGTCGCCTTAGCAGGAATTGCCGCATTTGTATATGTATTTAGTAATATGAAAGTATAAAACATATATAAGTGCTGATTTTCAAAGTCCTGCTTACCAAAAATAAGCAGGACTTAATTTTTTAACCACAATTTAATTGTACTATTTCAATTTTTTTCTTATATTTGTAATGAAAACGATGAACAAACATATTAGTCTTACTACTGCTAAAAAAATACTTTCTAAAGCTGTAGGTATAACATTTAATAAAAAACTTTTATGGAACGTAGAAAACTATCCCTTCCCTGTACTTAATGTACCTGCATTGAACCTCCTTATCAGAGAAAAAGCTAATGCCTTGGGAGAAGAGGGTACTATATTGGATATTATTGAAAAACACTACGGTACAGAAGTCAAAGAAGCCTACTTGAAAGTTCTGCCAAATATTCAGGTATTGCACGAACAAGAAGGAGAAATGACCAACGACTATTGGCATTATGACCCTATTTGGGAAAATTTCAAACAAGAAGATGAAAGCAGAGGTTAAATAAAAGCAGTGCAAAAAAGCACTGCTTTATGTTTTATCAGCAAAAAAGCAAAAAGTAGAAAAAACCTACTTTTATTTTTTAATTATTTTTTGTTGTTTTGATAATACGTTTTATCTTTGTGGCAACAAATTTGTATATACTAACAGTAAAATATGAAACGTTTTTCAATTGGTCAGAAAGCAAACTATACCAAAACCTTTACACCCGAAGATGTAAAACAGTTTGCAGAAGTAAGTGGAGATAACAATCCTATCCATTTAGACCCTGAATATGCCGCAAATACGCCTTTCAAAAGGAATATTGTGCATGGTGCCTTGACTTCTTCACTGTTTTCTACAATACTGGGTACAATATTCCCCGGTGAAGGCACAGTGTACCTTAATCAATGTACAAAGTTTGTAAAACCTGTATTTGTTGGGGATACCATCACTGCCGAAGTAGAAGTAACCAAAATTGAAGGTAGTAAAAAAATACTTGTGCTGGCTACAAGATGCTATAACCAAAATCAGGAATTGGTAGCAGAAGGTGAAGCCAAAGTGAAATTTCCTCTTGCAGAGGCTATCCCTGATGCAGAACCTGTTAAGACAGCCAAAAATAATGCGCAATGGTCAGGTATTGAAAACATTATGAAATTCAATAAAATGAGTATAGATGTATTCAGTGCTTGGAATAATATGGCTTGGAACAATGTTTCCAACAATATGAAAAATTTCTATCAATCTTGGATAACTACAAAAAACTAATCTCAATATAGATTTTCGCTCTTATTGAATCAAAAATTTTGTGGGCGTGTCCTTCACTGCGTTCAGGTCGGGCTATCCGCTGGTAGAGACGTGGCATGCCACGCCTGTACTTCATTCGCTACGCTCATTGCGGGCTTTCCGCTACTATCCCTCACGCGGATATGTGCGCATACATATACGCACACACATACGCGTTAGGCATGCGGAGGGCATGCGCTAGCATGGTGCGAACCGCACCGAAGCGATAGCGTAGCCCGTAGCACGCCGACTGCGCAGCAGGAACGCCCAATAAAACATTCATAAATAATGTCTTGATGCATCACCCTAAAAGTGGAATAGAGCGTAGATTTTTTACTTTATGTCAGTAGCGTAGCAACATGCTACTGCTTTTGTTTTATCCGCCAGAATAACCCCCGCCACCAAATCCACCACGTGAACTATTGTTTCCATAGTATTTATTACTGCCATAATTACTGCTGAAGATAAAATTACTAGTCCGTCTGTGCATAAAAAAATAACTTGAAGTTCGGGCTAAACGGTTATTGTGATACCCTTTATGTTCATATGATTTATTTACCGCATTATAGGTTGTGTATGGATAAAAAAAGAAATAACTGTGCTGTGGCAGATGACTTTCTGTATAAGTACCCGTACTATCCGCGCGGAGATATACTTTTCGTCCTTTTTCATGCACACTCTGACAGCCTGCAAACAAACCCGCAACCAAAACCAATCTTATAAACTTACTTTTTTTCATGTACACCTCTCCTTATTGCACAGTTACAAAAATATCATAATCTTTTTGAACGGATTTTATTTTACCATCTTCATCTTCTACCTTCCCCCTTCCAAGTGCAGGTATGGTATCAAAACTGGAAGTTTCTTTGATGAGTTTATTCTCCAAATATACCCTTCTGGTTGTCTTTACAAGGTCATATTTTTCGTTAAGATGTTTTGTCGTAACAACAATTTCTACTGAATTTTCTTTGGACAAATTTTGGGTGGTCGCATTGTCTTTCTGTCCGCAAGCTGTATATACAAGCATCATAACTCCATAAAGACATAACAAAATAATGTTCTTTAAATTCATACACACAAATATACACATTTTAGTAACAGTAAAAATTTTGCAAAACCTAAAATAGTATATAAATTGCACACTGAATTTTATTGTTTGGTATTATCTTTGTCAAAAAATCCATAAAAATATATGAAAAGTTTTATTAAAACTGCTGTGCTGACAACCTTTTTAGGGCTTATTTCACCTGCACTCTTTGCGCAGTCCATTGAATGGGAAACTACCTTAGGGGGCGACAAAGCTGAATTTGCTAATGAAGCCATACCTACCAAAGATGGCGGCTGTATTGTTATTGGCTACACTCAAAGTTCTGCAAATGGAGATGTATCCAAAGAAAATAAAGGTTTCTATACCAAAAATGACGGAGTTCTAACCGCAGATTACTGGATTGTTAAAATGGACGCAAAAGGCAACAAAGAATGGGACAGAAATTACGGCGGTACAGATGATGATTATGCTTTTGGTTTAATCCCTATTAAAGAAGGTGGTTATTATATAGCAGGTTACACTCGCAGTACCCGCTCCAAAAATTCTGATATTCAGCATGAAAATAAAGGTGATTTTGACTATTGGATATTAAAAACTGATGTCAACGGAAGAATTGTATGGGAAAATAACTTCGGGGGCAAAGATAATGATTACCTTAATGCTATGATCCAACTCAAAGACGGGGGATTATTATGTATCGGGCGTTCTACCAGCTCTGCTTCTGGAGATGTTACTGCCAAAAACGAGGGTGGATACGATTACTGGATGCTTAAATTGGACGGACAAGGTAATAAATTATGGGAAAAAAGCATTCCAAGTACAGACTGGGACGGGTACGCCAATGTTTCTGTAGCTTCTACCAAAGACGGGGGATTTATTATTGCAGACCACGCCAACCGTAAAGACGGAAAACGTACTGAAAGCGAAAAAACTGACCATGATGTGCTTCTCGTCAAATGTGATAAAGACGGTAATATAGAATGGCAAAAAACGTATGGAGGTTCAGGAGAAGAAATAGCTTCTTCCATTTTGGTAACCAGTAAAGGATATATTGTAGTAGGTACTACTACCAGTTCTAAAAACGGAGATGTTTCTGCACAAGGAAACGGTGAAGAAGACTGGTGGTTGCTTGCTGTGGACAATAAAGGAGTAAAACAATGGGATAAAGTATACGGCGGACAGAAAAAAGACTTTGCCACAGCAGCTGTACTTACTGACGACGGCAAACATATTTATGTAGGCGGTTGGACAACAAGTTCTTTATCTATCCCAGATGTATCAGGAAAAAATGAAGGAGGTGCAGATTATCTGGTTATGAAATTTGATGTTACAGGAAATAAAATCTGGGAAAGAATGCTCGGCGGTTCTGATGAAGATAAAATTTGTGCTATTGTTGCTACTGAAGATAAAGCCTGTATTGCTGTAGGAAATACTTACAGCACAGAAAGCGGTACAGTAAAAAGCAAAAACAAAGGTTCACAAGATATATGGGTAGTAAAGTTGAAATAACTTTTTACGCATGCATACATAACCACTTTGTTCTATGAATGAAGTTGAATTTAAACAAAAGAGATTAAAAAAACTTAAACGTATTGCAACCACCTTGTTTTTAAGTATGGTGGTTTTGTTTATACTTGCCCGTTTGCTTTCTTATTATTACCTCAGAGAACTGTGGCAGGCAGTTGCCGCTTTTGCGGAAGCAGGTATGGTAGGTGCATTGGCAGACTGGTATGCTGTAACGGCATTATTCAAGCACCCATTTGGAATTAAAATACCTCATACTAACCTTATAGCTGTAAAAAAAGACAAATTTGCTCTTAAAATGGGAGATTTTGTACAACAACACTTTTTCAAAAGAGAAGTACTTGAGCAAAAAATAACACAGATTCAAGTCAGTCAAATGCTCGGAAAATGGTTGCAAAATGAAGAAAACCAAAATCAAATTACCTCAAAAATACAAGATTTTATTCCAAAATACCTCAATCAAATTGATGAGGAAACGCTTAACCTCAAAATTCAACAGAAAATTATAGATTTTGTTCAAAATCCTCAGACAGATGAAAAATTCTTTTCTGTACTCAATACCATACTCAAAGAAAACTACCACCACAGGATATTGGAAAGCGTACTGCAAATTATTATTGAACAATTGGACGAACCTGAAAACGTCAAAAAAATTCATGAAAAAGTGAAAGCCGAAGCCCCCGCTCTTGTTCCCTTTTTTGTTATCAAAACTTATACAGATAAGTTTTTGCAATCCATGAAAAATTCCATGAATGAGATAAAACAAAATCCTAATCATGAATTCAGAGAAAAATTAGATAAAAATATCATAGATTGGATTCAAAAACTAAAAAACGAACCTGATTATCAACAAAAAGTCCACAAAATCAAACAAAATATTACAAACCATGACTTGTTTCAGAACAATACAAATCAAATATGGACAAAAATCAAACAATACTTGATAGAAGAACTCAACAACCCTGCTACAAAACTTTTTCTAGAATCCCAACTTCAAAAATTATCCAAAGAACTGCTTGAAAATATCACTTTCAGCCAAAAAATAGACGCTTGGGTACAGGAAAAAATTATTACGGTTATAGAAAGCAATCAAAAATCTTTACAAGAACATATTACAAATACCATTAAAGGCTGGGATTCTGCTTTTCTCGCAAATCAAATAGAATTAGAAGTAGGTAAAGACTTACAGTATATCCGTATCAACGGCACACTCGTAGGCGGACTGATTGGTTTGCTCTTGTATCTTTTAACAGAATTTATCCCGCAATGGCTGCAGCGATAATAATACAAATACCCAGCATCAAAGCCCCTACTACAATACCCAAAGCAATATTCCCTTCTTCAGATATTTTTTTAGACAAACGACCAGGCGTAATCCAGTCTATAATCTGCTAGGCTAATAACGCTATCAAAATCCCGATAACCGCATAAATAACCGTAATGGGTATAGCTTCAAATCCTGTTTCTAATATGTTTAATAGTTTCATATACAAGCTATTTTATACAATACTACAAAAAAACGTATTCAAAAATCAATTTCAAAAAACTGATTATCTTTTTTCTTTCAAAAATTCGCTTGTTTATATGCCTTTTTATCTGGATTTGTAACTGTTTTGATTGCCTATTGTTTTGGGCGTGTCCCTGCGCTGCGCTTCGGATCGGGCTATACACTGCAGAGACTTGGCATGCCAAGTCTGTACCTCATTCGCTACGCTCATTGCGGGCTTTTCGTTTCTATCCCTCACGCGGTAGAAACTTATGGCAATTTTTCTATTTCTTCCCGGGTTAATCCCGTTTTTTTCATAATCAACTCAATATCCACATTAAGGGATTTTAGGAATTGTGCGGTTTCAAGTAGTTTTTTATGCTCTTCTTCTAATAGTTTTTCCTTCTCTTCTGCGCGTTTTTTCTCTTGTGTTAAAAGCGACTCTATATTCGAAATTACTTCCTTGAATTCCAATACGGCTTCCTCATACCCTTCTTTATGCGCATAATCCAAAAAGTTTTGCCAATCATTGTATTTTTTAAGACTTTCCATATACGTTTTTTGTTGTTCTTTATCTAATGCTCGATACTTTGCCAAATCAAATAGTTTTACGAATAAATGCTGTCTTAGTTGCAACGGAATGTGGTTTAACTTGTCCAGGTTCTTCAAAAGATACAACCACTTCTCAAAATTGGAAGTTAGCTCATGCTCTTCCTTGTCAAACTTGCGTAAATCTATTAGAATAATGCCGAAATCTTCTATCAAGGGAGTATAGGTGTCCTCATTCAAAATCCTGTAACGGTTGAGTATGTTTTCGTTTTGCGTCATCTCAAAATCCAAAATGGCAATGGAATATACACCCTTGAAATTGTAATTCCATGTCTTGTCTTTTATGCCCTGTTCCTGTATTAACCTTGACGCATAAAACAAAAGACGTTTTTGAAAATATATTTGTTTTGCCCGCTGTACTTCTATGATAAAATGCTCCCCTTTCTCACTGATGCAATACAAATCTAAAATGATTTTTTTATCCTCCTCATACTCACCTACGAACTCCGTGTTTTTATAGCTAATATCCAAAATTTGGATACCCTGAAAATACATAATAGAGTTCAGAAAATCCATGAGTAAGTCTTTGTTGCTTTCATCAGCAAAGATGCGTTTGAAACCGAAATCCGTTAAGAGGTTAATGTATTTGGTTGGCATCAGGATACAAAAGTACAAAAAAACCACGATTTACTTTGTTGCATATATGCGTGCACTTGCGTTAGGCATGCGGAGGGCATGCGTGCTTGCACGCATGGTGCGGATAGCACCGAAGCGCTAGCGTAGCCCGTAGCACGCCGACTGCGAAGCGCAGCAAGCAGGAACGCCCAAATATTATAAAAAAGAATTATCTGTTTTCTACACACTCTTATACACAATAATCCCCCAACCTAATAAAAAACACACGCCCCCAATCGGAGTAATTGCTCCCAAAACACGTATTCCTGTTATAGATAATGCATACAAAGAACCTGAAAAAATGATAATCCCTGCCAAAAAGCAAACTCCCGCCCATTGAAAATTCTTTTCGCTATACACATACATCAAATAGCTCACCAATACTAATGCAAGCGTATGAAACATCTGATATTTAACCCCCGTATTAAAAATATCTATATAATGATTTTTATCTAACTGGGCTTGCAAGGCATTTTTAATTAGTTTATCCTTTAAACCATGCGCCCCAAACGCCCCGATAGCTACGGATAAAAACCCTGATATTGCACTAATAATTAACCAAGTTTTGTTCATACCACAAAGTAAAACAAAAAAATTAGACTACACAATCCATAAAGCATAGTTTTTGCTATCAAAAAGCAATATTTTAGATTAAAATGTTAACTCATAACAAAAAAAAGTTGGTTTTAATCTTGTTTTTTTTTAGAATGCCATTTATATTTGCATAAACTTTCAATAAAAACTAAAAATCTATGAGTACAGAAGCAAAAGACAAACCTTTTCATTACAACCTAAGGCAACTCCGTAAAAGAGCGGGTTTAACCCAGGGAGCCTTGGCAGAAAAGTTGAACCTTAAACGTGCCGTAATCGGAGCGTATGAAGAAGGGCGTGCAGAGCCTAAAATTGAAAATCTCATCAAAATTGCGAGTTTTTTCAATAAAACTGTTGATGAGTTGGTAGGCAGTATTATTGACTTGGATAACCCAAGTCAGAAAAAAGACCGCTTACGTATTCTTGCTATCACCGTCAATGACCAAAGCAAAGAAAATATTGAAGTTGTAGCGGCAAAAGCACAAGCAGGTTACCTTTCAGGATATAGCGACCCTGAGTATATCAGCAGTTTACCCAAAATGAGCATTCCTTACCTAAAAGGAGGTACATACAGAGCATTTGAAATAGAAGGGGATAGCATGCACCCAACTCTGGAAGCAGGGGATATGGTTATCTGCAAATTTATTGAAAATTATACATGGATTCAAGACCATGCTATGTATGTAGTCGTTTCTGACGAAGGAATTGTAGTAAAAAGAATAAAAGCACACAAAAACCAGAACATATTGGAACTCATATCAGACAACAAATACTATCCTCCCTACAAAGTGCATCTTAATACCATACGCGAAATATGGCAAGTACAAAGCCGCATGACAACCCATATTGGTTCTCCTGATGATTTGCATAAAAGATTGAGCAAATTAGAAGAATTAGTTTGGTCATTGCAAGAGAAATTAAAGAAAAAGTAAGTATTTTAATACTTCATTTCAGGGCGTGTCCCTTGCTGCGCTGCGGGTCGGTGCTTTCCGCACTACGCTTCGCTTCGGTGCTACGCACACCTGCTTGCGCAGGTTGCTCCAAGCCCCTCACGCAAAACACAACGCAAACAGTACTCAAAAACACCTCTTCGTCTAAATTATCAAGAGGTGTTAGCACATACTTGGGTGGAAGTCATGGTTTCACCCAACAATTTTATGCTCCCTAACTAAAAACACTACAAAAACAACAGAACAGCATTGTTGTAAAAAGTATTTTTGTAGTTTTGCACCAAATTACGACTTTAATTATGAAAAAATCCATCTTATTTATCAACCTGTTGGTGTTTGTTTGTGCGTTGTTCGCTCAGCAAAGCAATACATGGTCAGAAATATCCCAAAAAAAATCGGGTACAATTACAGTACATTATTTAGAACAACACCCTTTTTGCTATAAAGATAAATCAGGAAAATTAACAGGAATAGAAATTGACATTATCAATGAATTTGTAAAATGGCTTAAAGACAAAAAAGATGTATCCGTCAAAGTAGAATATAAAAACTACACTAAATTCAATGATGTTTACCAAGATATAAAAATGAACAAAAATGCCGCAAGTTTTGGATTAGCTACTGTAACTATTACCCCTGAAAGAAGTCAGGAAATAGACTTTTCTGCTCCATACCTCAAAAATAAATCTTTGCTGGTAAGTTCAGGTCTTGTTCCTACATTACTTAAAATAGATGAAATAGCTCAAAAATTTGCAAATCTCACTGCCGTTACTGTAAAAAATTCTGTACATGAACATGATATTCAGGTTATCAAAGAAAAATACCTACCAAATCTGAATATTGAATACGTAGACGCACCTACGCAAGTATTACAAAAATTGGCTTCTGATAAAAAATACTTTGGTTACGTGGATATTATCACTTACTGGGATTTTGTAAAAAACAATCCTAAAGCATTCGTAAAAATGCAACGTGCTTCCATCATAAACAATGAAAACTTTGGGTTTATTCTGCCCAGAAACAATGACTGGACCCCCGTTATCAATGAATTTTTTGAAGCAGGGTTTGGATTTACAGCTACCAAAATGTACAGAAGTATTCTGGAAGCACATCTTGGCTTTGAAGTTATTAACACCGTAGAATTATATTGATGTACTCAAAAGCTTGATAATACATAATGTATTATGCGTGCAGATTACTACAAAGACAGAAAATGGACAATTCTTGGCATTATCACAGCTATTCTGATTATTTTTAGCATCAGAGTAGCTTTTATGGTTTCTGACAACACATATAAATATCAGGCAAATAAAAATATTCTCCGCAAAGTAACTACTTATCCCGCTAGAGGTATGGTTTATGACAGAAAAATGAACCTTCTTGTCCAAAACCAGCCCAGCTATGATTTATACATTACGCCCCAATACCTTAAAATCGTAGATACTTCCTTGTTTACCCAAACACTCGGAATCAGCAAATATGAATTGGAAAGACGCATACAGGAAGCCACCAAATACTCTAAAACCCGCCATTCTTTGTTAGCAAAGCAAATAGACCATGAAACTTTTACAAAAATTCAGGAACGCCTGTGGCTCAATGAGGGTTTTGAAGTAGAAATAAAAACAGTGCGCAGGTATGAGAAACCTATCGGCGCAGGAATACTTGGCTATATTGCCGAAGTGGATACAGCTACTTTGAGTAAAGACAAATACTACAAAACAGGAGATTACGTAGGTAAATCAGGATTGGAAAAAAAATATGAAAAACATCTGCGCGGACAAAAAGGGGTACGCTACGTAGTGGTAGATGTACACGGCAGAGAATACGGCGGAGTAGGTAATGGTAAGTATGATACCATTGCTGTAGCAGGTGATGACCTTATTACAGGGATTGATACAGAATTGCAAGAATTGGCAGAAGAATTACTGAAAAACAAAATCGGTTCTATTGTAGCTATTGAACCCTCTTCAGGTGAAATCCTCTGCATGGCAAGTAGTCCAAGCTATGACCCCAATTTACTCATAGGTTCTGAATTTACCCGAAATTTTGTAACACTTAATAGTGATAAAACCAAACCTTTGTATAACAGACCTATTCAAGCCTCCATGTATCCCCCGGGGTCTACATATAAATTAGTATTGGGCTTGATTTGCTTGCAGGAGGGTATTATTACCCCTACTTATTCTTTGGGTTGCGGAGGAGGTTATAACATTGGTACACATACCGTAGGTTGCCATAGGCACGCGAGTCCTCTAAATCTTGAAGGTGCAGTTACCAGTTCGTGCAATACATATTTCTGTTCCATATTCAATGATTTTATTATGCACAAAAAATGGAAAAATGCAGAAAACGGATTTAACAAATGGAGAGAATACATGCTCGCTTTTGGATTGGGTAGAAAACTCGGTGTGGATATTCCTTACGAGTCCAAAGGAAACCTACCTACGGCAGAGTTGTATAACAAACGCTACCGTAAAAAATGGGGAGCTAAAAGTATTATCAGTTTGGGAATTGGACAAGGTGAAATGGGTATGACCCCCCTCCAAATGGCAAATGTCGTTGCTATTATTGCCAACAGGGGATTTTATTATATCCCGCATTTTGTCAGAGAAAGAAGAAGCAAAACAGGTCTAATTCTTAAAGATACCAACTATACCAAAAACTATGTTCCCGTAGATAGCAAATATTTTGAGACTATTATCAATGGTATGGAGCAAGTAGTAAGAGCAGGTACAGGTAAAAAAGCACAAGTAGAAGATATTCGTATATGTGCCAAAACAGGTACTGCCCAAAATCCTTTTGGAGAAGACCATTCTGTATTTGTAGCGTTTGCACCACGGGATAACCCTAAAATTGCTATTGCTGTATTTGTAGAAAATGCAGGTTTTGGGGGAGAAGTTGCCGCACCTATGACAAAAATCTTGTTGGAACAATACCTCAAAGGGCGAGTTATCAGTACAGAACTTAAACAAGAATTACAAAATATGGATTTTATGGACCCTACACCAAAAGACAAAAGAAAACCTAAAACAAATATTCAACCGCAAAAGCCTGTAAAAGTAACCGTTCTTTTTCCTGACAACGCTTTTATACTACCCCGAAAGAAAGACGAAGCAGAGAGATAAATCCGATAGACTTCATACAGTTTTCGCATTTTTTTATACTGAATGCATAGTATTTAACTTAAAAATAACTCTCTGATTACAGTCCGTTTATAGTTAATCATCAATTTTGATGAACTTAATTATCCTTCTCCTTTATGCATTTTCTTTATTCTTTCTGTGGCATTTTCTTGTTCTTCAATACATATTTATCTGTTTTTTCCCAGTGCATATCCTCTTTTCCACATACTCAAGATTTTCAATCCAGTGACGGAAGTTGGACGCCTAATGCGGCAGGTTCTTGGGTGTGGGGAAACGTAACCAAACCTGTTATCAACAGTAGTGGTTCATTGTGCTGGACAAATAATAGTCTTACGACTGGATACCCGGCAAATGCCCAAGTACATGTTACCAGCCCTTGTTACGATTTTTCCTCCTTGACAAACCCTCATCTTTCCTGCAGAGTATGGTGGGAAACTGAGCGTGGCTGGGACGGGGTTAATTTGCAGTATTCTACCAATGGGGGAGCTACATGGACAAGATTAGGAAATTTTGGCGACCCCGTCAATTGTCTGAATGCAAATTGGTATAACGCAAATTCAATTACATGGTTAGATGTACCTGTGGCAAACAGTTCAGGTTGGTCAGGAAATATTACGCCCATCACGGGGTCCTGTACCAATGGTTTTGGAAGCGGGGGCTGGGTACTTGCTCAAAAATGTTTGCCACTTGCTTTAGCAGGTCAACCCAATGTTATTTTTCGTTTTCATCTTGGAGCGGGTAGTACTTGTCAAGATGATGGTTTTGCTTTTGATGATTTTACCATTCAGGAATCACCCATTGTACCCGATTTTACCTATATTTGTATAGGAGCTAATACGTTAGATTTTACGGGACTTGCAAACCCTTGCGCCACCGCATGGTCATGGAATTTTGGAGACCCTGCTTCTGGAGCAAGCAATACCTCAACATTACAAAATCCTTCTCATATTTTTACCTCTGGAGGCACCTTCACGGTAACTTTGACGGCTACAAACCCTTGTGGACGCAGTGCGGTTATCGCGCAAGTTATAGATGTGGACAATTGTACTACGCTCCCCGTAGATTTATTGGGACTTAAAGCACAATTGGCTGGAACATCTGTACATTTATCTTGGCAGAAACCATCAGAAATCAATGCTGTCAAGCATTTTTACATTCAAAGGAGTACAGACGAGGTGCATTTTGAAACGATAGCCACAACCTATTCTTCGGAAACATATTACAGAGATACTCCTCCACAGCATTCGGCAACAATATTTTATCGTCTGATAAAGGTGGATAATGATGGTACTTATCAATACTCCAAAGCTGCGCAGGTTCGTCTTTCTGAAAAATTACCTGCACGCGTTTTTCCCAATCCTGTTCACCAGGGAGAACCCATCAGGCTGGAGGCTTTAGCACCCGAAAGTTATGTGTCAGTATATGATATGCAAGGGCGTAAGTGTATGGAAGTTATCAGTTCGCAAAACTATTTGGAAATCCCTACCCACACTTTTGTCAAAGGGCTGTATTGGATTAGAATACAAAATGGTGATACTCCACAAACATTAAAAATACAAGTCAATTAGGTTTACTTGTTGTATTTACATAACTACGCACAAACTGTCAGATTACGGAATATTCACTTGGTGTAGTTCATGCACACTATTTGAATGTTTGACCTGCTCTGAAAAAATATCAAAATTTCAATTCTGACAAGTATGAATATTTTCCGGAAAATATTATCTTTGACGTGTTATGAAAACCTTATTTACCTTAATTTGTACAGTCATCATGTTACATACACTTATCTCTCAAACTGCACCTGTATTGGTTATTCACGGGGGCGCAGGAGCAGGAATTAAAAAAGGAAACTTTACAGAAAGTGAAGAAAAAGCCTATCTTGAAGCCCTGCAACAAGCCTTAAAAATCGGATATGATATATTAGAAAAAGGAGGTACTTCTTTGGAAGCTGTAGAAAAAACAATTATTTTTCTGGAAGATAATCCACTTTTTAATGCGGGTAAGGGGTCTGTACTCAATGCACAGGGTAAACCCGAATTAGATGCGTCCATTATGGACGGTAAAACCCTCAAAGCGGGGGCAGTAGCAGGAGTAACCACCATTAAAAATCCGATTTCTGCCGCAAAATGCGTCATGGAAAAATCTCCACACGTGATGATGATAGGTAAAGGTGCAGAAACCTTTGCCAAAAACAACCAACTGACTATGGTTAAACCCGAGTATTTTATTACAGAAAAAGTACTGGAAAGTTGGAAAAAATCACAAGAACAAAACAAAAAATCCAATGACAAAAAATCCAGCATAGATATACCTTCAAAACATGGTACGGTAGGTTGTGTGGCATTAGACAAATATGGTAATCTCGCCGCAGGAACCTCCACAGGAGGTATGATGAACAAACGCTACGGCAGAGTAGGAGATTCTCCCATCATAGGTGCAGGTACGTATGCAGACAATAACACCTGCGCGGTTTCTGCCACAGGACACGGCGAATATTATATCCGTTCTACTGCCGCATTTAGGATTAGTGCGTTAATGCAAATGAAAGGACTTTCTGTGCAAGACGCTACCCAACAAACTATGGATTTTATCGGTCAGTTGGGCGGTACAGGCGGTCTTATTGCTTTGGATAAAAATGGAAATATCTACATGACGTTCAACACCGAAGGTATGTTCCGAGGATACATTAACGCACAAAAGAAAATGGAAGTAAGTATGTATAAATAATACAAAGGTTTGCTGTATCTGTACTATGTGAATTTATTATGCTTTGCGTGAGGGGCTTGGAGCAACCTGCGCAAGCAGGTGTGCAATGCACCGAAGCGGTAGCGTAGTGCGAAAAGCACCGACCCCGAAGCGAAGCGCAGGGGACACGCCCAAAAAACGAAACCATTTGATATGTTGTTACAAAGGTATATTTCCGTGTTTTTTGCGCGGGCTGTTCTGAACCTTATTTTCTAACATCTTGAAGGCTGTAATTACCTTTTTACGCGTATCCGCAGGCATAATGATTTCATCTACAAACCCACGCGCCGCGGCACGGTAAGGGTTGGCAAATTTATGCGTGTATTCTGCTATTTTTTCGTTCAGTTTGGCTTCTTTATCTTCTGCGGTGTCAATCTCTCTTTTGAATATAATCTCAGACGCGCCTTTTGCACCCATTACGGCAATCTCTGCGGAGGGCCAAGCAAAGTTAAAATCACAACCAATATGCTTGGAATTCATCACGTCGTATGCACCCCCGTAGGCTTTACGCGTAATAACCGTTACGCGCGGTACCGTAGCTTCGCAAAACGCATATAGCAACTTTGCACCATTGGTAATAATGGCATTCCATTCCTGGTCCGTACCGGGTAAAAATCCGGGAACATCTTCAAACGTGAGAATGGGAATATTAAACGCATCACAAAAACGTACAAACCTTGCTCCTTTGATGGAAGATTTAATATCCAGTACTCCCGCTAAATGCGCGGGCTGATTGGCTACTATCCCGATAGTTTTACCTTCCAACCTTGCAAATCCAACAATGATATTCTCCGCATATTCTGCATGTACTTCAAAAAATGAACCTTCGTCTACCACGTAGTTAATCACATCTTTCATATCATATTGTTTGTTGGGATTATCAGGAATGATTTGGTTGAGTGCATCTTCTGCCCCTGCTTTGGCTTTACCCGCAGGCATCAATGGCGTAGTTTCTTCACAGTTTTGGGGAATGTAGCTCAATAATGTTTTCAGTTTTTGAATACAGTCTACTTCGTTGCTGGCTGTAAAATGAGCGACACCGCTTTTGTTTGCATGCGTATGTGCGCCGCCAAGTTCTTCGGAACTTACTTCTTCATGGGTAACGGTTTTAACTACATTAGGTCCTGTTACAAACATATAGGAAGTATGTTCTACCATCATAATAAAATCTGTGATGGCAGGGCTGTATACTGCACCGCCTGCACAAGGACCCATCACAGCTGAGATTTGAGGTATTACTCCCGAAGCTAAGGTATTTCTGTAAAAAATATCTGCATATCCTGCCAAACTCACTACGCCCTCTTGTATCCTTGCGCCGCCTGAGTCATTTAATCCAATCACGGGGCAACCGATTTTCATTGCTAAATCCATGATTTTACAGATTTTTTCGGCATACGTTTCACTAAGAGAACCGCCCAATACCGTAAAATCCTGACTGAATACGCATACAGGTCTGCCGTTAATAGTTCCGTATCCTGTAACTACACCATCTCCCAAAAACTTTTGTTTATCCAAACCAAATTCATTGGAACGGTGTGTAACAAATTTACCCATTTCTTCAAAAGAACCTTCATCTAACAGTAAATCAATGCGTTCGCGGGCTGTAAGTTTGCCTTTTTTATGCTGCGCATCTATTTTATCCTGACCACCACCAAGTTCTGCTTCCTGATGTTTGCGTAATAGTTTCTCAAAAGGAGTTTCTTTATGTTCCATATCCACAAAAGTAAAATTTTTTGTTAATTCACACAAAAAGCCATGAAATTTCATACCTGTTTTGTACCTTTGCATACCATATTCACATATAAATCTTAAAAAACCTTGGCAGAAAGAGTATTTGAAGTACAAAATCCCATTTTATATACAGGATTACATAACGAGTTATTGGAATTGCTCAAAACCGCGTACCGTGCTACAAAAATTGTAGCTCGTGGATTAGAAATCAAACTTATAGGCACAGAAGAAGAAGTAATGCTTGCGGAAGCTATCATTGAACAGATGAAGCACGTCATTCAAAAACAGGGGCATATCAGCGAAGAACAGCTAAAAGACCTTTTGAACAAGCAAAAAACGGTTATTTTTACAGAAAAAGACGCAAAACCTATACTGTTTGGTGCAAATGGTCAACCGATATTAGCCAAAACGGTAAACCAAAAACGCATGGTAGAAGCCTGCCTGCATAACGATATTGTTTTTGCCATAGGTCCTGCGGGTACGGGTAAAACTTACACTGCGGTAGCCATAGCCGTAAATGCCTTAAAAAACAAACAGGTAAAACGGATTGTACTGGTACGTCCTGCCGTAGAAGCGGGAGAAAGTCTGGGGTTTTTACCCGGGGATATGAAAGAAAAAGTTGACCCCTACCTCCGTCCTTTGTATGATGCCTTAGATGATATGATTCATGCGGAAAAACTCAAATCTTATCTGGAAAGTAAAATTATTGAGATTGTTCCTCTTGCATATATGCGTGGGCGGACACTCAATAATGCTTTTATTATATTAGACGAAGCCCAAAATGCCACCTCTACCCAAATGAAGATGTTTCTTACCCGCTTGGGTATGGATTCCAAAATTATCGCCACAGGAGATTTAACGCAGATAGATTTACCTAAAAAGACACTTTCAGGGTTAAAACACGCTGTAAATCTGCTCAAAAATATTAAAGGTATTTCGCTGATAGAGTTAGACGGCAGAGATGTAGTACGCCACCCGCTTGTAAAGAAAATTATAGAAGCATACAGTGACGAGGAAGAAGAACAAAAATAATCCACAATGTAATTATTTACCTTATGTAAATACATCATTTTTTGGGCGTTCCTGCTACGCAGTCGGCGTGCTACGGGCTACGCTATCGCTTCGGTGCTGCGCACCATGCTAACGCATGCCCTCCGCATGCCTAACGCAATTTTATGCGTGTGCGTATATGTATGCGCACATATCCGCGTGAGGGATAGCAGCGAAAAGCCCGCAATGAGCGTAGCGAATGAAGTACAGGCGTGGCATGCCACGTCTCTACCAGCGTATAGCCCGACCCCGAAGCGATAGCGAAGGGGACACGCCCAAGTAAAGAACAAACCACGTAAATAATTACTCCACAATAAGGTAAAAAGAAAAGCATATTTGCTTTTTTTGCACAATTGTTGTACATTTGTGTTTTGCAACTTAACCTTGCAATGTACCGTTTAGTAAATATGCAGTCCGAAGTTATTGTAAAGCCTTATACAGAAGAAGGAAGTAAAAAAGTACAGGTAGCAGACATGTTCAATAATATAGCACCTAAATATGATTTTCTCAATCGTTTTTTGAGTGCAGGTATAGACAAAAAGTGGCGTAGAAGAGCTATCAAAGAACTTTGTAAAGAAAACCCGAAAACTATTTTAGATGTTGCCACAGGTACAGCAGATTTTGCCCTTGCGGCATTGCAAGCCAACCCTGATAAAATCATCGGCATAGATATATCAGATAAAATGTTGCAGATTGGTAAAGAGAAAATTGCCCATAAATCACTGAACGAAAAAATACAACTCATGCTCGGTGATTCTGAACATCTTCCTTTTGAAAACAACACTTTTGATGCCGTTACGGTAGCTTTTGGAGTAAGAAACTTTGAAAATCTTACGCAAGGGCTTACAGAAATTTTGAGAGTACTCAAACCGAATGGAACATTGCTCGTATTGGAGTTTTCCAACCCCCGAAAATTTCCAATAAAACAACTTTACCGTTTTTATTCCAAATACATTCTGCCTACCATAGGTTGGATAATTTCCCGAGATAGAGCGGCTTATACATATTTGCCTGAATCTATCAAAGCATTTCCTGATGGAGAAAAATTTTTACATATTTGCAGTTCTGTGGGGTACAACGAAACCAAATGGATACCTTTAACAATGGGAATATGTTCAATATATATTGCCAAAAAGCACGCTTAGTGCTGTTTATTTTGTGGGGTTTTTTAATGAATTGCTATAGCGTTGCACAAATGGCAATCAATACTACGTATGATGAGAAGGTCAGTACAAATTTCACAAAAGTTTACAGTACAACACTCTATAAAAAACCGTATGACGTAAAAAAAGGCAAAATCGGTTTTATGTTCGGATTCAATATCGCGGATTATGCCATAACCCGTAAAGAAACTCGCATAGACACCTTTAACGCTATCTATGTAAAATCTGGACCAGGTATTCACTTTGGATTAGTTTGTACTTATAAAGTGCATGACTTGCTGGATATAAGAGCTATACCCTCTTTTGCTTTACAGCAACGTACCATTCGTTTTGAGCAAAGAAAATCTCCTGATACTACATTCAGTAAAGTTTCCGAATCGGCTATGTTTCAATTACCGTTGGAAATAAAGTTTAAGTCAGAGCGTAATGATGATTTTAGGGTGTATCTGCTTGGAGGTACATTGTTGAGCTATGATATGTCCAGCAGGGCAAGCGATAATGTAAACAAAGATAAATTAGTGCGTACTACTCCGCTTGATATTGCGGCAAGTGTAGGTTTTGGCATGGACTTTTATCGGGAAAAAATTAAAATATCTCCTGAAATCAAGTTTGCTCACGGTGTAAATAACCTTCTTATACGGGAAAGCAACAATTCTTTCAGCAATGGGTTGAACTCCCTTCGCAGCCAAACCCTCATGCTTAACCTGATTATTGACTGGTAAAGGCAAAGCAAGATATTTGCGAAGCTCAAAATATTATTCTACTTTTGTTGCATGAGTACAGGATTTTTTAATATTCCCGAGCCTAAAAACGAACCTGTGTACAGTTACGCGGTCGGTTCAAAAGAAAGAGAATTACTAAAAAAAGCAATCGCAGAAGCACGCAGTCAAGAAATTGATGTGCCTATGTATATTGGTGCAGAAGAAGTGCGTACAGGCACAAAAAAACGTCTGTCCCCGCCACATGACCATAAACATACTTTGGGTTACTATCATGAAGGTACTCAGGAACATATAAAACAAGCCATAGATGCCGCCCTCAAAGCCAAACCTGAATGGGAAAATATGGCTTGGGAACACAGACTATCTATTTTTTTGAAAGCCGCTGAACTGATAGCCGCCAAATACCGCTATGTGCTCAATGCCGCTACCATGCTTGGGCAAAGCAAAAGCGCCTATCAGGCAGAAATTGACTCCGCTTGCGAACTGATAGATTTTTTACGTTTCAATGCGTATTTTGCAGGTCAGATATATGCCCAGCAACCTGTATCCAGCGCAGGTGTATGGAACAGAGTAGAACAACGTCCATTGGAAGGATTTGTCTTCGCCCTTACGCCGTTTAACTTTACGGCTATTGCAGGTAATCTGCCTACTGCACCCGCTATGATGGGTAATGTAGTCGTTTGGAAGCCCTCCAATACTCAAATCTACGCTGCACAGTGGATTATGCGTATCCTTAAAGAAGCAGGCCTGCCTGACGGGGTAATCAATTTAGTCTATGTAAGTGGTGCTGATGCAGGAGAGGTCATTTTCAGCCACCCTGATTTTGCAGGTATTCACTTTACGGGAGGTACTACTACATTCAGGCATATTTGGAAAACTATCGGCAACAATATTCATCTGTATAAAAGCTATCCCCGCATTGTAGGAGAAACGGGTGGCAAGGATTATGTATTCGCACATCCTACCGCAGATGCTAAAAGTTTATCGGTTGCGTTAGTCAGAGGTGCATTTGAATATCAAGGACAAAAATGTTCTGCCGCATCAAGGGCGTATATTCCTCAAAATTTGTGGGAAGAAGTAAAGAACTACATGCTTGCCGATTTGGCTACGGTTAAAATGGGTGGTGTAGAAAATTTCTCCAACTTCTTTAATGCGGTTATTGATGAAAAATCTTTTGATAACATAGCTGGTTATATAGAACATGCTAAAAATGACCCTTCCTGCCAGATTATTGCAGGGGGTAAATACGACAAATCCAAGGGGTATTTTATTGAACCTACGGTAATACTGACCACAAATCCGTCTGCCAAAGTGATGTGCGAGGAAATTTTCGGTCCTGTGCTTACTATTTATGTGTATGAACCCAATGAATGGAAAAACATCCTTAACCTTGTTAATACGACTTCTGAATACGCTTTGACGGGTGCTATTTTCGCACAAGACAGGTATGCGATTGAGTATTGCACGAAGGCATTGCGTCATGCATCAGGGAATTTTTATATCAATGACAAGCCTACAGGCGCAGTGGTAGGACAACAACCTTTTGGGGGTAGCAGAGCTTCGGGTACTAACGATAAAGCAGGTTCTATGATTAACCTGTTACGTTGGGTATCTCCGAGAGCGATTAAAGAAACTTTTGTTCCTCCTACGGATTATCGTTATCCTTTTATGGATGCAGAATAAGATGTAAGTTTTTATATGGGCGTTCCTGCTTGCTGCGCGGCGCAGTCGGCGTGCTACGGGCTACGCTATCGCTTCGGTGCGTTGCACCATGCTAGCGCATGCCCTCCGCATGCCTAACGCAGAGGCACAGGACGCACAAAACAGCCTGTCTGATGAATAATTGACAAAAAATCCTATTTTTTGTACCAATGATTTCCAGATACATCAATATCTTAACTGATTTTGGTTTCAAACGCATCTTTGCTGATGAAAAAAACAAAGATTTACTCATAGATTTTTTGAACTCTATTATGTGCTTTCAAGGTGTTCAAATTAAAGATATTTCCTATAAAAACACAGAATTTGTAGGGGAATACGAAGAAGATAAAAAAATCATTTTAGACTTGTATTGCATTAGCGAGGAGGGCGAACATTTTATCATAGAAGTACAAAACGCCAAACAAAAATACTTTCAAAAACGCATCTTATTTTATGCATCAAGGTTAATTCAAGAACAAGGCGTAAAAGATAAAAAATGGGACTATAACTTTAAGGGTGTATATTCCATTGCTATTTTAGATTTTGATATAGCTCAAAATGAGAACATTCTTAATCGTTATCGCATTTTGAACGAAGATACCTACAAACCCTTAATCCAAGATTTTGGGATTATTCTCATAGATTTACGTAAATTTGACAAACAAGAACACGAGTTAAAGTCTAATTTTGAGAAGTGGCTGTATCTCTTAA
>Ga0272446_1002131_pt1 | contig 27673 bp, 28 predicted proteins | sample YNPCB0061_FD_194587 | JGI IMG/M metagenome (GOLD analysis project Ga0272446, IMG submission 194587) | Hot spring microbial mat communities from Yellowstone National Park, WY, United States - YNP-CB-006-1 | ecosystem: Environmental > Aquatic > Thermal springs > Hot (42-90C) > Sediment | place...
CCTTAGCACCTGAACTTCCCTGGCGGCTAATGAGTGACATGAGAAATATCATGGCTCACGAATATTTTCAAGTAAATCTAAGAATTACCTGGTCAACGATTCAAAATAACCTCTCTCCCCTGATTCATCCATTACAACAATTACGAGCAAGTTTATGAATTCATCACAAGACTATCTCAATCTGAACTATCCCATCACCCTCTATCCCGAACCGGATGGTGGCTACACAGTGATACTGGCTGACTTACCTGGATGCATTTCTCAAGGCGATACCCTCGAAGAAGCAGTTGCCAACATTCAAGAAGCAAAAATTGCTTGGATAGAGACTGCTTGGGAATATGGAGATAAGATTCCAATGCCCGCCACTCTCTAAATAAATGAATTTTCCTGGCGATCGCGAAGCGTTGCCTCTGATAAATCGCGTCCTTGCCCGCCACTACGATTTCACCAGTAAAGTTAAAGGTAAAAAGGCAAAAGGTAAAAGTCATGAAGAGAGTTGGAGTAAGCAATAGGATAATCCCGAATTTTTGCCTTTTTACTTTCACCTTTTGCCTTACATTAAAAATAATCTGGAGATTCTTAATTTTCCTTAGGATCATCTTAACTTTGCTTAAATTTAACCTTACCTTTAATGAAGAACTGGACTCCTGTTCAAGGCTCTGGGGTTAAGCTCGGATCACTAATAAAAACCATTACTGGGGGTGATTTTATGGAGCAGGTAAATGTCGCGATCGTCGGCCCCTACATGAGCGGTAAGACAACCCTCCTAGAGAGCGTTTTAGCGATTACCGAAACCATTAAACGCAAAGGCGGCACAGCCCAAGGCAATAGTGTCGGGGATGGGGCTGCGGAAGCCCGATCGCACCAAATGGGGGTAGAAGTTAATGTGGCCAGTGCTATGTATGGTGGAGTCCGATTTAACTTCTTAGACTGCCCCGGCTCGGTGGACTTCATGAGTGAAACTTTCTATGCCCTCCTGGGTATCGATGCGGCGATCGTTGTCTGCGAACCAATTCCAGAGCGGGTGGTCACCTTGGCCCCCGTGTTTAAGTTTTTAGATGATTGGCAAATTCCCCACCTTGTTTTCATCAATAAAATAGACCGGCTAGATTGTAGTGGCGATCGCTGCGACTTAGCCATCCGCCAGTTCCTCGACAGTCTCAAGACTGTCTCCACCAGGCCGCTGGTTCTACACCAGTATCCGATCGCACACCAGGAACAAGTGGCTGGCTTCATTGATTTGGTTACGGAGCAGGCTTACCAATACCATCCAGAAAAATTAGTGCCTTTTCCAGAGAGCCTGCGCTCCCAAGAACAGGCGGCCCGCCAGGAAATGCTAGAGGCTTTAGCAGATTTTGATGACCACCTCCTGGAAGAATTAGTTGAAGAAATTAACCCCACCAGCGAGGAGATTTTACAGGACTTGAAAATGGAACTGGGGGCAGACCTAATTGTGCCAGTCTTTATGGGGTCTGCCCTGCAAGACTACGGCATTGGCCCGCTACTGCAAGCCCTCGGCCGGGAAGCCCCAGACCCGGCGACTACCGCTGCTAACCGGGGAGTCAGTGGCAACAACCTAGTGGCTCAGGTGATCAAAACCTACTACACAGTCCAAGGGGGTAAGCTCTCCCTAGTCCGGTTATGGGCTGGCACAGTCAATGACGGCATGAGCCTCAATACTGGCTACGGTTCGGTCAGGGTTGGTGGGGTGTATCGACTTCTGGGGCAGCAGCAGCAGTCGATTCAAACCGCTACGGCTCCGGCGATCGTCGCCCTCGGCCGCCTAGAAGGAGTCCGCACGGGTGATGTTCTCAGCGATTTAGCCAAGGTTCCCCAATTGCCTGTAACTCGTCCCCTGGATCCGGTCTATCAAATTGGTATTGCCCCCCAAAATCACCAGGATGAGGTCAAGCTGACGGCGGCCCTAGCCAAACTACTCGAAGAAGACCCCAGCCTCAATTGGTTGCAGCATCCCGATACCCAGCAGATCTTACTAATTGGGCATGGGGAAATTCATACCCAGGTTGCGATCGAACGGCTCCAACGCAAGTACAACTTGAAATTAGTCACCCAGGCCCCCAGGGTGCCCTACAAGGAAACTATCCGTAAAGCCGCCACCAATATCCACGGCCGCTATAAGCACCAATCCGGTGGCCATGGGCAGTTTGGTGATGTGTATATCAATGTCAGCCCTAAGCCCAGGGGAGGAGGCTTCAGTTTCCATGAAACGATCGTTGGTGGCGTAGTCCCCCGGCAATACATCCCCGGTGTGGAATTGGGAGTGCGGGAATACCTGCAACAGGGGCCCCTAGGGTTTCCCATGGTCGATGTGGATGTGACCTTAACCAATGGCTCCTACCACTCAGTCGATAGCTCCGAGCAGGCCTTTAGGATGGCGGCCCGCCTAGCTATGCAAGAAGCCGTCCAGCAATGCGGCTCGACCCTGCTAGAACCAGTGCATCTAATGACGATCACCATCCCCACTGACCACACCTCTAGGGTGCTACAACTAATCACTGGTCGCCGGGGGCAGATTATCGGCTACGACAGCAAAGCTGGCTGGATTCGTTGGGATGAGGTGCAAGCCTACCTACCCCAGGCAGAAATGCAGGGCTTTATCGTGGAATTGCGCTCCCTGACCATGGGGGTGGGTTTCTTTAAATCCCAATTTGACCACCTCCAGGAGGTGCCGGAGTATCTCGCTCAAAAACTAGTACATTCCTGAGATGCCCTTGACGTAGGCCTGTACCTGGAGGTCGATGCCAGTAATCGCTGTACCGACTACTACAGCGTAGGCTCCCAACTCTAGGGCCTGCCGTGCCATTGGCACTGAGGCAATCCCCCCCTCGCAGATAGCTGGTACTGGTAATCTGACCAGGGTCGCCAGTAAATCAAAGCCAGGGGGGGTTTGGTTTTGGGTGCTGGGGGTGTAGCCGTAGAGGGTGGTGCTTACTAAATCTGCTCCCGCTTGGGTAGCTGCGATCGCTGCGGCTGGGGTATCTACATCCGCCATGACCAACTTGCCGGCCCCATGGATCCTAGTGATCAGCCCCGCTAAATCCTCTGGGCGATCGCGCTGGGTTGCATCTAGAGCCACAATATCAGCCCCGGCCTCGACCACCGCCAAAGCATCACTCCAGCGGGGGGTGATGTACACCTCATAGCCCGGCAGGGTCTGTTTCCAAAGTCCAATAATTGGTGCATCAGTCTGCTGGCGCACTCCTCGAATGTGGGCTGGGGTATCGAGCCTGACCCCCACAGCCCCCCGGTTGAGGGCAGCCTTGGCCATGGCAGCAATTACCTCCGGTTGATGGAGTGGCGAATCCGCTGGAGCTTGGCAAGATACAATCAACCCGTGGCGCAATTGATTTAATAGCTGTGACATGGATATACGAACTGTATTAGATTTTTGGTTTGGCCAAACTGAGCAACGCCGCCGGGAATGGTTTGTCAAGGATACTGGCTTCGACCAACTAGTCGAAGCTACCCTGGGAGAGCTTTATCCCCTAGCCAGGGATGGGCAGTTGACCGATTGGCAGACCACCGCCCAGGGCTGCTTGGCCTTGGTGATTTTGCTAGACCAGTATCCCCGCAATGTCTTTCGGGATCAACCCGCTGCCTTTGCCACCGATGCCCTGGCTTTAGCGATCGCCCGAGCCGCCATCGCCCAAAACTTTGATCAACAGCTCACCCCTTGGCAGAGACTATTTTTATATTTACCCTTTGAGCACAGCGAAGAGCTGGCCATGCAGGAGCAGTGCCTGAGGCTATTTGCATCTTTCCCAGAAATTCCAGACAAAGCAGAACTGGTGGATTACGCCCAGCGGCACCACCGTATTATCCAACGCTTTGGCCGGTTTCCCCACCGCAATCCTATCCTTGGCCGGCCCGCCACCCCGGCAGAAACTGAATTTCTCCAACAACCCGGTTCATCATTTTAGAGTTAACTTAGAAGCGAAAAGCCTAACCCTAGTATTAGTTTAGGCGTGTGTCACAGCTTGTTCAAAGATAATCCCTTGATCTGCTCAGCCGAGTGCAAGTGCTGTAGCTTCTTGGTAATTTTTGGTATCAAGCTATTGTCCAGCACCTGTGGATTTAAAATATGTCGCCGAAGTTAACTGACTTAATTTCCTGGGTTGATGATGGCAAGTATTATGGCAGTGGCAAAAACTTAACTTGAAATTTTAGGGATTCATGCTCAGTAATTCTTGGCAGCGGTTGACTCTTGCTAATTTGCGGCTCTCTCGCTGGCGTTCTAGCAGTTTTGTGTATCAGTGGGTGGGTCTGATCCGCCATTGGTACTGGGGTAGTTGGCTGTTGCCTTGGGGAGAGCCAATCGGGGCGGCATTGGTGGTGTTGGTGTTGGTGTTATCGCCTTTTGTGTCTACGGCCTTGATTGGGGTTTTGTGTGGGGCGATCGCTGCTTGGTGGTTGCTGCTGACCCTCACCGACCAGACCCTGGATCAAGAAAGCGACAGCCCAGGGGCAACCCCAGTGCACCTAATGGTTTTGCTGTATTGGTTTATTGCTTTTTTGGCGACTGGGCTATCTCCGGTTAAGGGGGCGGCAGCTGTGGGTTTAGGGCGGTTCACTCTGTATTTGTTTGTGTTTGTGCTGATGGCCCGGGTGATGCGATCGTCCATGATTCGCAACATGTTAATCAGTGTTTTTTTACATGTTTCCCTGGTGGTCAGTACCTATGGTATTAGCCAATGGTTTTCGGGGGTCAAACCCCTAGCCACTTGGGTAGACCCAGATTCCCCCCTCAAGAACGTTACGAGGGTCTATAGCTACCTAGAAAACCCCAATTTGCTGGCAGCCTATTTAGTACCCGCGATCGCCCTCAGCCTGGCGGCTATCTTTGTGTGGCAACGCTGGCTGCCCCGGCTCTTGGCAATTACCATGGCGATCGTCAATACCACCTGCCTCATGCTCACCTTTAGCCGGGGAGGCTGGATTGGTCTAGTCTGCTGCGGAATCGCCTTTGTGGCCCTACTGGGATTTTGGTACAGCTACCGCTTACCTGAATTTTGGCGCAGATGGTTAATCCCCATCACCGTGGGCGGCACTGTGTTAATAATTCTAGGGACAGTGGTGGTGGTGCCGACGGTGCGGGCCCGGGTCTTGAGTATTTTCCTGGCTCGCCAAGATACCAGTAATAACTTTCGGCTCAATGTCTGGAACTCAGTGATCCAGATGATCCGTGCCCGCCCAGTGTTGGGCATTGGCCCAGGCAACACAGCCTTTAACTTGGTGTATCCCCTTTATCAACAAACCCGGTTTACTGCCCTCAGCGCCTACTCGGTATTCTTGGAAATTGCTGTGGAAACCGGCTTAATTGGCTTAGCTGGTTTTGTCTGGCTGCTGCTGGTGGTTTTTAACCAGGGGATGCAACGGTTTCACTATTATCGCCGCATGAATGGGGTACAGGGATTTTGGCTGGCTGGGGCGATCGCTGGTATGGTAGGGATGCTCGGCCATGGTTTGGTGGATACGGTGTGGTATCGTCCCCAGGTCAGCCTATTGTGGTGGCTACTGGTGGCAGTTGTCACTAGCTACTACACCACCGAAGCTCGATCGCAATCCAAAGGAGCCTAAATTTTGGGACTACTCCAACATCCGAACCATGTGTGTCTCACTGGGGAATTTGCACAGCCCCAGCCCCCAATGGCAAAATGGATAGAAAACCCGTGGCCACAAAACAAAATTTGAGGTTTATACATGGTTTTGAAGCGATATCACCACTTACCAAAACTCCTCTGGTTGATCCTCCTGGGGATGACCGTGACCCCCAGCTTTGCCCAAACCCAGAACCCGGCTACCGCTACCCCAGGTATCAACCGCTGTCTCGGCAGCTTTAGTGGTAACTCGGCCACGGTTACAGGTAGTTGCACCTATTATCTGCTTCCAGATAGTGGTGGGTCTGGTGGTGCTCCTGTACAGGGAACCTACTACAGTGGGCAATTGGTCAATGGCCAGCCCAATGGTACTGGGGTTTTGGTCTACGCCAACCGCGATCGCTACGAGGGGCAGTTCCGCAACGGCCTGCCCAATGGCCGGGGGTTGTTTATCTTTGCCAATGACGATCGCTACGAAGGGGAATTTATCAACGGCCTCCCCAATGGCAATGGCACCTTTATTTTTGCCAATGGCAGCCGCTACACAGGCCAAGTCCGTAATGGGCAGCAAAATGGCAACGGCACCTTTATTTTTGCCAATGGCGATCGCTACGAAGGGCAATTTGTCAACGGAGTCGTCCGGGGCAGCGGCACCTTTACCTTCCGGGACGGCAGTTCCTGCCGCGCCACCTTCTTTGGCAGTGACCTCAGCGGCCGGGGCGACTGTCGGCTGCCCCAGGGGGCCCGCTATTCCGGGGAGTTACGCGGTTCAGTACCCCACGGGGTCGGGGTTTTGACCCTAGCCAACGGCACAGTATTCCGGGGGCAGTTCCGCAATGGCCAGCCCCTGAGACCCTAGGAACCAGTGATGGAAATTCAAGTCACGGTGAAATTATTCGCCGCCTACCAAGAGGCCTTCCGGGCAGCGGAACTAGTGCTAGACTTGCCCAGTCACTCGCCAGTATCTGAGGTGCTCAACCAATTGGTTTTACGGCAGCCGCAGCTAGAGCAGTGGCGGCCCATAACTCGATTTGGCATCAACTGTCAGTTTGTACCTCCGGATACCCCCCTCAACAATGGGGATGAAGTGGTATTAATTCCCCCGGTTAGTGGCGGCTAGATGGATTATTGAACCATCGTTATGTTAAATTAATCGACGTTAACAAGGGCTGTGTAAATTTCCATGCACCAAAAGTTTTTACCCATCTTTGGCAGTACAGCCAAGCTAGCAAGACTGATTTTTCTCAGCGGGCTGGGCATTTTTAGTGGTGGTTTAGCGATCGCCCAAACCAGTCAAACCATCGAACCCGACCAAGTTACCCCGATCGCTAGCCCCAGCTTAGCTCCCCCCAATTTGGCCTTACCCGCTGAACCAGAGCCAGTGAAAGTGGTTATCCCGACCGAGCAACCCGCCCCAGCGGTGGTTTTTACCCCCAACAACTTTGCTGACCCCAATGACTACGGCTTAACCCGCAAGACTAACCCAGCGGGATTGGCCGCAGACCCAAGCGAACTACCCCAAGTAGTGATCACTGAGCGATCGACCGGCTGCACCAATATCATCGCTGGCAGCAACCTCCCCGCCTCCATCTGCCCCAAAATAGCCGCCTCCCCCCAGCCACCAGCTGCCCAAATTAACCAAGCCAACCAGATTAACCCAGAATCACAGCCAGTAAACTTTTTAGGTATAGAAGTCGCCCCCGAGGGGCTGAGACCGGCCAGCAGCCCCAACGAAAAAACCAATAGTTTCTTTTCCCGGCAAAGACCCACCGGACTGCCCCGTATTGGTGACGGCACCTTTATGTTTCCCCTGACCATCCCAGCGGTGATTACCTCCCTGTTCGGTTGGCGAATCCATCCAATCAGTGGAGCCTATAGCTTCCATGCGGGCACTGACTTAGGCGCACCCCAAGGCACCCCTGTAGTTGCAGCCGTTGATGGCCGGGTAGAACTAGCTGACTTCCTGGGCGGCTATGGTCTAACGGTGGTGCTGCGCCACAGCGAAACCCAGGAATCCCTCTACGCCCACCTATCGCGGGTCTTTGTGAGACCCGGAGAACGAGTCAGCCAAGGGACTGTAATTGGCTTAGTCGGCAGCACTGGTAATTCCACAGGCCCCCACCTCCACTTTGAATGGCGGGCTTTGACCAGTGCAGGCTGGGTGCCGGTAAATTCCGACATGTACCTAAAGCTGGCCCTAGAGCAATTTCTCAAGGCCTTGGAAAATTCTAATACCCGGGCTTTATTCAGCCAAAACCCAAGGCCTGACTTGGATTGGGTTGACTAGGGTTGATGTTGGGCTAGACGGTTGTGGCTGGGGCCGGTCAATTGCTGCGATAGCCTAATCTCCAGATGGTTGGGATTGGGCGCTTTCCGGTCTAATTCGCAAGGCTCTGATGTGGACTTCGATGATGGGGTATTTTTAGCCAATCTACCCCATGCCTTGAGAGCGGAAACTAACCTAGCATTTTTGTTAACCTTGTCTGAACGTCCTAGTTCAGGAGAGGGGCTTGCCCCCTCCTAATGTTTCTAGCGGGAGAATTGAGTTTTGCCTGCGTACAGGGCCCGATCGCCCAATTCTTCTTCAATTCTCAGTAAGCGATTGTACTTGGCGACCCGTTCACTGCGGCATAGGGAGCCGGTTTTAATTTGTCCGGCACAGGTAGCCACGGCTAGGTCTGCGATCGTCGTATCTTCAGTTTCCCCAGAGCGGTGGCTAATCACTGAACGGAAGCCGTTGCGCTTGGCCATGTCAATGGTTTCTAGGGTCTCTGTCAGGGAACCAATTTGATTGAGTTTGATTAAAATCGCGTTGCTCACCTTGGTGGTGATGCCCTTTTGGAGGCGGGTCGGGTTGGTGACAAACAAATCATCTCCGACGAGCTGGCATTTGCGGCCAATCCTGGCGGTGAGGGCTTGCCAGTTGTCCCAGTCCTCTTCGTGTAGACCGTCTTCGATCGAAATAATTGGGTATTGCCCGACTAATTTTTCTAGGTAGTCAATAAATGTCGCGGGACTGTGGGCCGCTCCGTCGTAGGTGTACTGGCCGTCCTTGTAAAATTCATTGGCGGCGATGTCTAAAGCAAGGGCTACCTGTTCGCCGGGTTTGTAGCCAGCTTGTTCGATCGCCGCCACCAACAATTCCAAGGCCGCTTGATTAGACTCTAGATTGGGGGCAAAACCACCCTCATCCCCAACCCCAGTCAATAGATTTTTTTCCTTAAGAACTTTGCTCAAGGCTGTAAACACTTCGGCTCCCCAGCGTAGGGCTTCTTTAAACGAAGCTGCTCCCCAGGGTACAATCATAAACTCTTGAAAATCTACATTGTTATCGGCGTGAACCCCGCCGTTGATCACATTCATCAGGGGTACTGGTAGCAGTGAGGATAGGGGCGTACCCAGGTAGCGATACAGGGGCAGGCTGAAATCATCGGCGGCAGCCTTGGCATTGGCTAGGGAAACTGCCAGGATGGCATTGGCTCCGACTTGGGCTTTGTTGGGGGAACTGTCTAGGGCGATCATGGTGCGATCGACCGTGGCTTGGTCTAGGGCATCCATGCCAATTAATTTTGGGGCAATCAGGTTATGGACATTGGCCACTGCCTTGAGGACACCTTTGCCACCGTAGCGCTGGGGATCGTTGTCGCGCAGTTCGTAGGCTTCAAACGTGCCAGTCGAAGCACCACTGGGTACTTGGGCTAGGCCAACCGCACCAGACTCTAACCTGACCTCCGCTTCAATGGTGGGTTTACCACGGGAATCGAGGATTTCTCTGGCGGCGATCGCTTCGATCGGAGATTCGATTTTTGTCAGCATAATAGTTAGGTTTTGTGGTTCAATCCGTCTAGGGTAGAATACGGCAGAAATGCCTATAACCTCCCTAAAATTAACCAAAATTTCCGAGTTCCCAATTGCTGGAGTCCCTAACCATAAGTGTGACTGGTATTTTCCCAAACTTGACAAAATATCTGTAGCCTGAGAAACAAAAATTGGGAGCCAGCACATATCGCAGATGACAGTTGATAAGCAAGTTGATAAACATATGGCCACAGCTGCGATCGCACATCCCCTCAGGCCTTTTCTAAAATGGGCTGGTGGAAAACGGCAACTTTTAGGGGCGATCGTACCCCGGCTTCCTGCCAACTACCGCACCTACTACGAACCATTTTTAGGAGCGGGGGCCCTGCTTCTTCACCTGCAACCAGCTAGAGCTATTGTCAATGACATCAACCCGGAGCTAATTAACTGCTACCAAGTAATTCAATCTCAACCCCAGGAGCTGATTGCTGAACTAGACAAGCTCAAGCAGCAGAATAACCCAGAGTTTTACTACCAGATCCGGAGCTGGGATCGTCAAATCGCTTACCAGGGGTTGACTGCCCCTAGGCGGGCGGCTCGAATGATTTTTTTGAACAGGACTTGCTACAACGGGCTATACCGAGTCAACTCCAAAGGAGAGTTTAATGTCCCCTTTGGGAATTACAAGCAACTCCATCTGCCGGATCCTGAGTTAATTAACGCTCTGCATGGCTATCTGCGGCGGGTGAAGATCCTCTGTACTGATTTTAAGCTGGCTGTGGAAACTGCTACTGTTGGGGATTTGATTTACTTTGACCCGCCCTATGATCCAGTTTCCCCTACCGCATCTTTTACTAGCTATAGTAGGGGCGGGTTTGGGCCGAGGGAGCAGGAACGCTTAAAACAGCTAGTTGATGATCTAAGTAATCGCGGTTGTTTTGTTTTAGTCAGCAATGCCTGCACTGAATTCATCAGGGAGCTTTACCGAGGTTATTGCCAGCGGCAGGTTACAGCTAGCCGGGCTATCAACTCTAAGGCTAGCGATCGCGGCAAAATCAATGAATTGCTGATTGCCAATTACCCCTTGGGGGAGTAGCGATGAGGGCGTTGCTGATTTTTAGAATTCATTCCCAGATTCAGCAATGCGGCGATGATTCCAGGTTATCCTCCGCTGTGCAGGAGGGATTTGCTAAACTTTTGGGTTTTGGTGACTAATTGGTCAAAACTCGCACTTTTGTTGGCTATGATCGGCTGGAGGTTTTAAGTTAAAATCCTAACATAAATAACTGTGCATGTATGGTCATCGAGTGGCTGCGGTTTAAGGTGGAGTCATCCCGGCAATCCGAATTTATCAGGGTAGATCAAGCTGTGTGGACGACTTGCCTCCAGAATTATCCGGGGTTTCTGGGCAAGGAAATCTGGACCAATGCCAGTTCCCCTGATGAATTGATTGTGCTAGTCCGATGGCGCAGTATTGAAGATTGGTACGCCATCTCGGAGCAGGAGCTGATGCGAGCTGACACAGAGTTTCAGCGATCGTTCCCCTACCCTTTTCAACTTCTTGAATCTCTGACCTATCAACCATGCCCTACTGTCCCAAGTGCCAACAACTAGTTCCTGAGCAAGCTCTCACCTGTTCGCGCTGTCGCGCTGTCCTCAAGGCCTATGGTCACCCGGGGATGACCCTGCACCAGGCCAAGGACGATCGCTACCTTTGCCAGACCTGTGTTTACCACCAAGACGACAGTTGTAACTACCCCCAGCGTCCCTATGCCCAATCGTGCATCATGTATACCAATGCAGAAGCCCAAGCCCGCGAAAAACTAGCCATGCAGACCCAGTGGAATTGGCGGCTATTTTATCGACGGCACCAGGGGGTGGTCTGGTTAGTTGCTCTCTTGCTGGTCAGCGTTGCCATAACCCTACTAAGCTGGAAAAAATAACTAACAACTTGAATCTATGCTGCAATTGCGGGATTTGACCTACCACCCCACGGCCACTAGAGAACCAATTTTAAAAAAGATCAACTTGGAGCTAGCCCCCCAGAAATTGGGATTAGTGGTCGGCCCCAGTGGTTCGGGCAAAAGTACCCTACTAGAAATTATGGCGGGTTTGGCAGAACCAACTAGCGGCAAGATTTTGTGGCGCAACCAGGAGCTTAGCTCGGAGGATTTACACCAGTTGGTGGGTTTGGTGTTTCAGTTCCCGGAGCGGCACTTTTGTGGCGGCTCGATCTTGGAGGAGTTGCGCCTGGGGCATCCGGAGTTGGGGAGCGATCGCGTGGAGGCGGCCCTGCAAGCAGTGGGCCTAGACCATCTTTCTTTGAGTACTTCCCCTTACTTGATCAGCGGCGGGCAGCAGCGACGTTTGGCCTTGGCCGTGCAACTAATTCGCCAGCCTAATATCCTCCTGCTAGATGAACCGACCGCAGGCCTAGACTGGTCGATGAAAAGACAACTGGTCAGCCTCCTGGCTCAACTCAAGACAGATTGGACGTTGTTTGTGGTGACCCACGATGCGGCTGAATTGATGGAAATTGCTGATTCTTGCTGGACGATCGCATCTGGCCGCCTAGAAACAACTACCATTCAGGGTCTTTCCCAAGCTGCCCTTTGATTAATTTGATTGAAATGTTAACTACTAGTCACTGCATCTATAAAAACATTTAAACTTATGGGTATGCGGCTGAGGTAATCAAGTCATGACCATAGCATTTCCATTTCAACTTGAAAAAGCTGTTGAAGCAGTGGCGGCGCTGTTAAAGCTCCACGGCGGCCCTTTGAATTATTTGGCTCTGCTGAAGATGCTATATATTGCCGATCGCACTGCTCTGGGGGAACTGGAGCAGACAATCACAGGCGATCGCTACGTCTCGATGGATAATGGCCCAGTGCTCAGCAATGTCTATGACCTGATTAAAGGGCAATCAGTAAACCCAGGCTGGCATCAATTTATCACTACCCAAAACTACACTGTTGAATTAATCTGCGACCCCGGAGAAGCCGAACTCTCTGAGGCAGAGCTAGAAATTCTCCAACAAGTGTATCAAAACTACGGTAACCTCGACCCTTTTGACATAGCCGAGTTGACCCACGAATTCCCTGAATGGCAAGACCCCCACGGCTCAGCCATTGCCATTTCCCTAGAAGAGATACTCCACAATCTGGGTAAAACCGAAGCTGAGATTACCCAAATCGCCGAGATTGCCCAGCGGGAAGTATTTTTAGGCAACTTACTGCCATAGCCAGCTATTTTTTAGCCTGACAAACATTTGGCTGCTTTGGAATTAGAACCGCCTCAGGGTTGTCTAGGTATGGTCGCAGTAACTGAATCCGGCTTGACCCAACCAGTAGGGAGACTTTCTAGGAGCCTTTGTCCAGTATAGCTTTCAGCTTGCAAATCTCCATAGGTCATTTTGTTGTCAACTAGCTATAGGTTATTGACAGGTTGCGCCTTTGGAACAGAAGTTAGAATCCTTATGGGGTAAGCGACCTTCAGAGGTCAACGCAGGAATGAGCTTTTCAAGGATCGGGCTACCTATGCAGGTGGACTAATTCACAATAGAAAACAGGCTTGATTTTGGCAAGGAAGATTAGAAAATGTAAAGGCTAGGAGGCTCTTGGGGTGGGAGAGAGCCGAGAGTTAGGGAATTTTTTACTGCTTCCGGGGCAAGCCAATAAAATCTCACATTGCCCTCATGGAGGTTTATTAGTTTTTCCACCTGTTTGTGCAGTTCTCGCATTTCCTCCAGTTCCATGAAACATTTCATAGCCCCGTTGCCCCCAATGCTGGACGGTAGCTACAGCCTGAAGGTGGCTGCGTCCGGGACGATAGGCAAAACTGCTATCAGAAAACTGGGGTTCGATGAGGGGATGGAGGATTTGTAAGAGTGCTTGTTGGATAATCCGATCGCGCACGGTAGGTACTGCCGACTCCCGCCACTCTCCCGATGCTTTGGGAATAAATAACTGCCGTGCTGGTAGGGGCTGCTAGATTCTGCCAAGGCTTGAATTAGTTCTGTTAGGGCAATATTTGTGTAGGTTGCAGGCGATCGATCATCTCATCGACCCCCGCGCAACCCTGATTAGCCGCCACCTGCTGCCAAGCAGTATCAAAATTGGTAGGATGAGTCAGAACTTCTAGAAAGCTGTTCATTGAACCCATGAATCAGATTCAACTTACTTTGAATGCAAGAAAAACCAGTGATGGCTTGGCTTACCAACATCTGATCGGGTTAAAGCTACCAAAGGAAATGCGATCGAACCAAGGAGTAATCCTCGAAGGAAAAGCCCCCATTTGGCTCTATGGATATTTAGTCCACGAATGCCCACCGCTTGGGTTGGTTGCTACGATCCACGTTTAGATGGAGCAGTGGTGGTAGAGAGCCACACTAAAGGAGTCGGCGTGGGGCAAGTGGTGACACCGAACAGTTATCAGTAAACAATGAACAACTTATGATCTCTCCAGAAGCTATCCCAGAAATTATTTACCCGGTGGAGGATGGCGAACCCTTGGCAGAATCATATGGACATTTGCGGGCTATTTTTAATATCTTTTCGGCCCTGACTCAATACCTCATGGGGCAGCAAGCTCTGGTTTTATCCAACCAATTTTTGTTCTACAGTCAGGGATATCCCAAATTGCGGGTAGCTCCAGATGTGATGGTGATTTTTGATGTGGCTCCAGGGGGCAGACCTAACTACAAAATTTGGGAAGAAGGGCAAATCCCTAGGGTCATTTTTGAGATCACTTCCTCCAGCACTCGCCGCCAAGATCAAGGGCTGAAGTATGATCTCTATGAACAGTTGGGAGTAGCCGAATACTGGCTATTTGATCCCAAGGGCGAATGGATTCCAGAAAAACTTCAAGGTTATAAGTTACACCGAGGAACCTATGAACTAATCGAAAGTAATATCAGTGAAGCTCTGCAGTTACAGCTAAAAATAGAGGGGGAATATCTGAGCTTCTATAGATTGAATAATCAAGCCAAACTCCTCGCCCCCGATGAACTTTTTGAGGCTCTGCAATCAGAACAACACGCAAGAATAGAAGCAGACTTCTGCCTCCAGCAAGCTATCCCTCGCCTGAGAGAACTAGGGTTAACTTCCGAGTAAATAGCTACTACCTTAGGGTTGGATTTAGAGGTAGTTCAAAATATAGATTAAATTTTAACTAGGCTTTATTTTTGCTTTTCAAACAGATTTTGAAATGTTTCAAATGGTGAGGAGGTAAATTAACTATGGCTTATGGTGATTTCACCTTAGAGAAAGTCCGAAAGTCCTTTGATTTAACTATAGAAGAGAATATTACTGCTGGTCTGGGGCAGTGCGGGGCAAAAATGGTTGCAGCACAGATTTTTAATCAAAGAGAGCGCAATGACAACATGCCGATTTTAGGGGCGGTTACTTCTGGTAATCTTTGGAAGTTCTTAGAATTGGAGGACAAATTATTAAAGATTGACCTCAACGAATACTATCTCCGAGATGTCAGTAAGATATTAGGAATTTTAGCCACAGGAGTTTAATAGCAATGTATCAAAAAGCCTATGGGATCATCGACTAACCCCAAGGTGTGGTTACTTTCTGGGCTTACAAACATTTAGCTGCTCTGGAGCTAAACCCGCATCAGGGTTATCTAAGTATGGTCGCAGCAACCCACACCCCTTTTTGATCAGGTTATCTAAATCTAAATCCCAAATGATTGTTTTATCTTCACTTGTAGAAACTAAGTTTCCATTTGGGAGTAATTCTAGTCTGTCTATATCTATACCTCCATGCTTCAGAGATTGAATTGGTTGCCCTTCAGAATTAAAAAACTTAATATCACCACCTTCACTAACAGCTAGGTTATTACCATCAAGCAAAACCAAATTTTCTCGATTTACTAGACCTCTTGGAGTGTTTAACTTTGCAATTTCCCGCCCCTGGGAGTCCCAAAGCTTCACCTGTCCATCTTTCTCAAGAGTTATAATCTTGTTATTTTCAAATATTTCAATTTCAAATATTTCAAAATATCGAATCTCTGCTTCGGTGAGTCTAGCAATTTCCCGCCCCTGAAAGTTCCAAATCTTCACCCTTCCATAATAATCATAATCATCAGTTACAATATTTCCATCTTCTAAAATTTTGAGTTGATCTAATGAACCATCATTAAGAGTAAGTTTTACTTGAGAATTTGAATCAAGAATATCTGTCTTGTCGTAGCTAGAGATGGCTATATCTCCATTTTTTAACTGAAAGAACCTTCCATTAAAAGCTTGTGAAACTGCTCTCTTGTAATCCCATGTTGTAAACTCTCCACCACTCCCAGTAAGAATTTTCCTATTGCCAAGAAACCTAGTGATGCCACCACTATTCAGGCTAAGTACTTCTTCAAATTCACTATGAGCGGAAAAATAAACCCCAAATCAAAGAAGCTTTGCATGGTCAGCCTTGGTGATGCTTTTTTAATAGCTACTCCCCCCAATGGCAAGCACCTCTATATTGCGATCGCCCCCATTTCCCTAGAGGCATTTCTGTTTGTCAACACCACCAGTCGCACCAGCCACAGCGAAGTGACCTGCCTCCTCCAGCCCGGCCCCGACGTGCCCGACTTCATCTACCGGGAATCGGCGATCGCTTACCAATATGCCCGCGAAATCACCGCCCCAGAGCTAGCACAACTAATTAGCCAAGGGGTTGCAGCACCCAGCGGCCGTTGCTCAGGCGGGGTGGTCAGGCAAATCCAACGGGGCGGGCTGGCCTCGAAACGCCTGAAAAATAAATATAAAGACGTACTCAAGGCATATTTGGGCGTATGATTGCCTAGTCGCATCCTAAGAGTGCCCATGTCTACCCGTCCACGCCCTAGCTGGGATGAATACTTTATGATGCTGGCCAAATTGGCAGCCACGCGATCAACCTGCTTGGCCTTTCCGGTGGGAGCCGTGATCGCTAAAGACCGCCAAGTGCTAGCCACCGGTTACAATGGCCCGCCCTCTGGCTCTCCCCACTGCATTGCCCAGGGTTTTTGCTACGAGGGCTTGAGCAGCTGCGATGCCGATAAGCAAATGCCATCGCGGGCTGTCCATGCTGAGGCTAATGCGATCGCCCAAGCTGCCAAGCACGGCATCTCTACCCACGGAGCAAGTATCTACATCACCCTAGAACCCTGTCTATCCTGCTTAAAGTTGATTATCTCTGCCGGCATCAAAGAAGTGTTTTATGAGACCCCCTTCAAGCCCGACTGCCCAGTCAAGGCGGGCTTTATCCAAGATCAACTAGTCTTACTCCAGCGCATCAGCCTCAGGGATGAAATTGCTAGTCTTGCCGCCGCTTCCCTCCTCAACCCCACCTCAGTTAAAGCATCAGTTAATGCATCTATTGAAAACCCCTCCCCCAAGCCGGGAGAGGGGACAGGAGAGGCCTAGACCCCGACTGGGGCTTCGGGGTGGAAATTAGCCGCCCCCAAATTGCAGCCGCCGTATGCCAAGACAAATAGCTCCTTGAGATCAGCAATCAGCGGATAGCGGGGGTTGGCCCCGGTGCACTGGTCGTCAAAGGCTTGCTCGGCTAGGGTTTCCAGCTGCTCGTAGAATTGGCGGTCTTCTTCTTTCAGGGCTTCCTTGATAGTCAGGGGAATATCTAGCTCCTGTTTGAGGTTTTCGATCGCTGCCACCAATCGCTCCACCTTCTCCTCCGGGGTATCGCCGCCCAAGCGCAGGTAATCGGCAATTTCTGCGTAGCGGGCCTTGGCGTGGGGGAATTGGTATTGCGGGAAGATCGCTTGCTTAAAGGGCGCATCTGTGGCGTTGTAGCGGATCACATGGGAGATCATCAAGGCATTGGCCAGACCGTGGGGCAAGTGGAAAGTGGCCCCCAGTTTATGGGCCATGGAGTGGCAAATACCTAAGAATGCGTTGGCAAAGGCCATCCCAGCGATCGTCGCCGCGTAGTGGACTTTTTCCCTCGCCTCAGGATCCTTGGCTCCGTAGCGGTAGGCTCTGGGCAAATACTGGAATAGTAGCCCGATCGCCTCTAGGGCAAGTCCTTCAGTAAATTCCGTTGCCAGTACCGATACGTAAGATTCTAAAGCGTGGGTCAAGGCATCTACTCCCCCAAAGGCTGTCAGGCTCTTGGGCATGTGCAGCACCAGTTCCGGATCAATGATGGCAATGTTTGGGGTCAGGGCATAGTCCGCCAAGGGATATTTAATCCCGGTGCGATCGTCCGTCACCACCGCAAAAGGCGTAACCTCAGAACCAGTGCCAGAGGTAGTAGGAATTGCCACCATCAGAGCCTTGCTGCCCAACACTGGTAACTCATAAACCCGCTTGCGGATATCCATAAACCGAGTGGCAATCCCCTCGAACTCCACCTCTGGATGTTCGTACATCAACCAAATAATTTTGGCCGCATCCATCGGGGAGCCGCCGCCAAAGGCAATAAACACATCGGGCTTAAAGCTATTGGCTATCTCTAGCCCCTTGTTGACTGTGGTTAAATCTGGATCGGGCTTCACTTCGTAGAAGATTTGATGCTCCAGTCCCATCTCGTCGAGGGTCTCAGTGACTTCTTTGGTCAGACCCATTTCAAATAGGGGTTTATCGGTGATGATCAAAGCCCGTTTGCGATCGCTCAAATCCCGCATCGCCACAGGCAGGCAACCATACTTAAAGTAAATTTTGGGAGGTACCCGGAACCAGAGCATATTTTCACGCCGCTCTGTTACAGTCTTCACATTCAGCAAATGATGGATTGTCACATTTTCACTGATCGAATTGCCACCCCAGGTACCACAACCCAAAGTCAAAGAGGGATCCAACTTAAAGTTATACAAGTCACCGATCGCCCCTTGGGAAGAGGGGGTATTAATCAACACCCGCGCCGTAGGAATCTCCTCCTCAAAGTGCTTAATCCGATCCTGGTTGCGAGTATCAATGTAGAGCACCGAAGTATGGCCCCGCCCACCAAACAACACCAACTGCTTAGCCTTATCTACTGCCTCAGCAAAATCTGCCGCTGTGTACAGTGCCAATACCGGTGATAACTTCTCGTAGGAAAACGGCTCAGTGGCACCAATTTCGCTCACTTGACCAATCAGTACCTTAGTGCCTTCGGGGGTTTTGATCCCCGCCATTTCAGCAATCTTCGCCACCGGCTGACCAACGATACGGGGGTTAATGTGTCCATCTTCTAGCAAAATGCTCCGCACCTGCTCCACTTCATTCTCACTAAGTAGGTAAGCTCCCCTGGTGCGTAGCTCCTGGACAACTTGGTCGTACACCGACTGCACAACAATCACAGACTGCTCAGAGGCGCAGATCATGCCGTTGTCAAAGGTTTTACTCAATAAAATTGAGCTGACAGCCATCTGAACATTGGCTGTTTCATCAATTACCGCCGGGGTATTGCCGGCACCGACTCCCAGGGAGGGCTTCCCAGAAGAGTAAGCAGCTTTGACCATGCCGGGGCCCCCTGTGGCCAAAATCAAACTGATGCTGGGGTGCTGCATCAGGGCTTGGGACAGGGGTACGGTGGGTTCATCAATCCAGCCAATCAAATCAGCCGGGGCCCCGGCCTCAATGGCGGCAGCTAACACGATTTTGGCAGCTTCAACGGTAGACTTTTTGGCTCTGGGGTGGGGCGAAAAGATGATCCCATTGCGGGTTTTGAGGGCTAAAAGAGCCTTGAATATAGTTGTGGAGGTGGGATTGGTGGTGGGAATGATTCCGGCTAACACGCCTACGGGTTCAGCAACTTTTTGAATACCGTAGTGGGGGTCGTACTCAATTACCCCGACGGTTTTTTCGTGCTTGTATTTGTTGTAAACCATTTCTGAGGCAAAGTGATTTTTGATCACTTTGTCTTCGACTACACCCATTCCCGTTTCTTCTACGGCCATTTTTGCTAGGGGAATCCGCGCCATATTTGCGGCTAGGGCAGCTTTCTTGAAGATTTGATCTACTTGCTCTTGGCTATAGGTAGCGTATTTAGCTTGGGCAGCTTTCACTTTCTGAATGTGCTGCTCTAGTTGTTCAACATTGGTTACTAGCATAAATTAATTGCTTGCTCCTACTAGATTGGCCAGTTAGACAAATTAAGTAGTCTGGGGTAGTAAATGTAACTTGAAGTTTAGTTAACCTAAACGGTCTCAAGCTTAGAAATTGAAATATTGGAAATATTGTCAGCTGATGATCGCTCCAATTTGCGAATTCCAATTTATAAATGCTTAAGACTTACTGTATCTAGCTAAAATGTATTGAAAAGAACAATGGAGAGTCACAATTGCTCTGTACAAACAGTAATAGCTAGATTGTATTTTCAGTAACTACATCAACTCACCCCTAAGACCACCAAATTAATCGTGAATAGGTAAGCTTTAGTATTTTTACCTGTATCTTAATTAAACTGATACGGCAGTAGTTAGTGGATATTTAACCCATATTTCTTAAAGATCGCCGTGATTTCACCTATTAACTCCGATGTAGGGATATCGGTATTTTCTAGCACATAGGGATAGCCCATTTGTTTCCATTTATATTCGCCCATTTTATGGAAGGGTAATATCTCTACTTTCTCTACGTTTCTGAGGGTGGAAATAAACTGAGCTAAGCCTTCTACATTGGAGCGATCGTCTGTCCAACCGGGTACTAAAACAAACCTAATCCAGGCGGGTTTATGAATTTCATCAAGGTATTGGGCAAAGCGAATTGTTGGCTCTAGGGCAACGCCTGTGACCCGATGATAAATTTCTTTATCCCACGATTTAATATCTAACAAAACTAAATCTACAAATCTTAAAACCTGCTTAGCTTCTTCAAACTTTGGGAAGCCTGAGGTGTCTAAGGCAGTATGAATATCTAGTTCCTGGCAACGCCTAAAGATCTCGCCGATAAACTGGGGTTGCAGTAGGGGTTCGCCGCCGCTGATTGTGACTCCGCCTCCGGACGATCGCATGTAAGAACGATATTTACTGATTTCTGTGATCATCTCTTCAACGCTGACTTCCCGGCCGGCCTCAAGGTCGCGGGTATCGGGGTTGTGGCAATAAACACAGCGTAACAGACAGCCTTGGGTGAAGATCACGAAGCGGATGCCCGGGCCGTCTACGGTGCCACAGGTTTCGATCGAATGGATTCTACCGGTTATGTTGATTGCAGCGGTCATATATTTGGGAGCGCGAGTTTATCGACCATCATAGCCAGACTAACTAAATTGCCCCTGCTAACACGATAAAAGATTTAGATTTTGGTGCACATAACTTTACAGTTGCCTCCAGTAAACCCAAAAGTTAAACACAGCACATGTCAATGAAAGACATCTCTATTTTTGAAATTCTTGCTGGGTAATGATTCTTGATCAGGTGGCGACCGCTGCCTCATCAAAAAGTGCTGTAAATTAGCGGGAGGCAGAATCATTCCGTCCCCAATTCGGTCATTTTGGTGGCGCTTGATTTGGCTAAGTTTCCTTAGGATCAGTGCCCTTAACCCAAACTGTCCCTAACTCCTGAGTTTGGGATGACCCCTCTCCGGGAATACGGCTAATTATTTCTGTTTTGGAAGTAGGTTTACCTCTCTTGAGCTGACGTTAATCTACCGTGACTGACCCAAGAAAAAAACGCTAGTCTTGGCCTAGGTAGGCTTTGCGGACTATTTCATTGGCTTGCAGCTCGTTGGCGGTGCCCTCGACTACCACTTGTCCAGTTTGGATCACATAGCCCCGGTTGGCCACCTTCAGAGCCATGCGGGCATTCTGCTCTACCAGGAGAATTGTTGTGCCTTGGGAGTTAATGTCGCGGATGATCTTAAAAATTTGGCTGACTAGCATCGGGGCTAGGCCCATACTCGGCTCATCCAAAAGCAGCAGCCGGGGTCTAGACATTAGGGCCCGTCCGATCGCTAGCATTTGTTGTTCGCCGCCGCTGAGGGTACCACCTTTCTGGTTGATCCGCTCCCGTAGCCGGGGAAATAGGTCGAAAATTTTCTCCATATCTTGGGCGATCGCCTGTCGATCAGTGCGAGAAAATGCCCCCATTTCCAGGTTTTCCCTGACGGTCATCCGGGGGAAGATCATCCGGCCCTCTGGGCTTTGGGAAATACCCAGCTTAACGATCACTTCACTAGAGAGGGTGTGCAGAGGCTTCCCCTCCAAAAAAATTTCCCCCTGCCTGGGGCGCAATAGCCCTTGAATTGTCCGCAGGGTAGTAGTTTTGCCTGCTCCATTGCTGCCGATCAAGGTGACAATTTCGCCGCTATTGACTTGGAGGCTGACCCCCTGGAGGGCGCGGATATTGCCGTAGTAGGTATGGATGTTTTGGACGGTGAGCATTAATCTTCCTCCTGCTTGCCCAGGTAAGCTTCGATTACCTTGGGATCATTGCGTACCTGTTCGGGGCTGCCCTCAGCAATTTTGATGCCGTATTCCATGACGCTGATCCGGTCGCTAATTTCCATGACCAATTTCATGTCGTGCTCAATCAGTAAAATAGTTAGACCTAATTCCCGGCGTAGGCGATCGATAAACCGAGTCAATTCAGCAGTTTCGTTGGGGTTCATCCCCGCCGTAGGTTCATCCAAAAGCAAAAGACGTGGTTCCGCAGCTAGGGCCCTAGTGATTTCAAGGCGGCGCTGGTCTCCGTAGGAGAGATTACAGGCAATTTCCTGGGCTTTTCTAGCTCCTAAACCCACGTATTCCAATAACTCCAGAGCGCGCATTTTTGCCTGTTGTTCCTCAGACCGCACCCCCGGTGGTCGGATCAAAGCTCCCCACAACCCAGCCCTGAGGCGGCTATGGCTACCAACTAAAACATTATCGAGTACTGTCATCTGGTTAAACAGGCGGATGTTTTGGAAGGTGCGGGCAATGCCGATCCTGACCAAGCGATCGGGACGAGTGCCTGTGATGTCTTTGCCCTGGAAGTAAATAAAACCAGAAGTCGGCCGGTATAGCCCGGTCAGCATGTTAAAAAAAGTGGTTTTACCAGCCCCGTTGGGGCCGATCAGGCTAGCGATTGTTCCGGATTCGATCGCCAAATCCACCCCATTCACAGCAGTCAACCCACCAAATTGCATAGTCAAACGGCGTACTTCTAATAGAGCCATGGGGCTTACTCCTTGTGGCGGATGATTCCTTCAGGGCGGACGATCATCATGATCACTAGGGTCAGCCCAAACAAAAGTAGTCGCATTTGCAGTGGATCGATGCTGGTGGCTAGGAATTCCCGGATAGCAGCATTGGGCACACTGGGAAATACCGTGGTATTCAAAAAGCCCTTGAGAATCTGGGCAATTTGGGGCAAGTACAGGCGATCAGCAGCCATAATAATCACCGACCCAAACACTACCCCAGTCATATTGCCCAAGCCTCCCAGAATCACCATGCACAGGATAATTACCGATACTGAAAAATCAAACACAGTTGGAAAAATGGCGCTGATGTAGGCGGCATAGAAAGCCCCGGCAAATCCAGAAAAAGCCGCTCCCATGGCAAAGGCCGCCAGCTTGGTTTGCACGAGGTTGACCCCCATGGCACTGGCTGCTAACTCATCTTCGCGGATGGCTTCCCAGGCCCGGCCGAGGCGGGAATTCTGGAGACGGGTGATTGCGAAATAAGAAAATACCACTAGGCCTAGGACTAGAAAATACCAAGGTGTGTAGTTACTGGGACTGAAGGTGCCAATGATTGGCAATGTGGGGCGGCCAATGGGATTGATTCCGGCTTCTCCCCCGGTCAAGTTCAAGGGGCGATCGCACCCCAAAAGGCAAATGGTCAGACGGGGATTATTGGTAAAGGTGGCGATAATCTGGGAAATTGGCTCATTGATTTTCACCGCGGTGAGATTGCGAAACACTACTGGGATAATCTCCCCAAACCCTAGGGTGACGATCGCCAAATAGTCCCCCCGCAGCCGCAGGGTAGGAGTGCCTAAAATCACCCCAGCAATTGCGGCTACGCAGGCCGCTAAGGGTAAAGCCACCCAAAAGTCCCAATTCAGATTCAAATGCCCCGAAGCTAAAAGCCCAGTGGTATAAGCACCGATCGCAAAAAAAGCCGCATAGCCCAGATCCAACAACCCCGCAAAACCCACGGTAATATTCAATCCCAAAGCCAGGATCGTAAAAATCATAATCTGTACTGTGGTGCCAATCCAACCCGTCTGGGCCACTTGATCCACAAACGGAAACACCATCAGGCTAAAGCCCAAGGTCACCAGGTTGGCCAGGCGGGGATTGGGCAAACCAGGGATGGCAGCCTTAATTGCCGTGGCTAATACGGCTGTCCCTAAACCCCCCAGACCATAGATAAACAGATTGCCCAATCCGACAGGAGATTGACCGGAGCTTGGGCGAATCACCAGGCCCTCGATAAAACTGGCTAAAAAAATCCCGCTCCCCAGAACTAGGCCCGGAATTATGCCCCGCCGGGCCATGGTTTGGGGACTGGTCACCGGGATGGCTGGGGTGGTCAGCAACCCGGCTACCCAACCAATTATTAAGCTACTCCAGCCGCCGAAGGTCAAGATTGTGAGGATGGCGATCGCCCCAGGCATAACCACAGGGCCTTTGTGGTGATTAAAAAATCCGAAAACTCGCTGCATAGAATCTACACCTTGTCTTGGACATTTTCTCCCAGCAGACCACCGGGGCGGAGTGCCAAGATGATTACAAGTACTGCAAAAACCCAGGCATTGGTCCAGCGGCTCGATAGATACTGGTCACTCAAGGCCGATAACAAGCCGATTAAAATTCCCCCCAGCATTGCCCCGATCAAGTTGCCGATTCCCCCCAAAACTGCGGCTGTAAAAGCCCGTAGCCCAGCAGTAAAGCCCATGGTAAAAACGATCGTGTTGTTATACAGGCCCACCAATAACCCAGCGGCCCCGGCCAAACCACCGCCAATTAAAAAAGTCAGGGCAATGATCCGATCGACATCAATCCCCATGATTTTGGCCGCATCTCGATTTTGAGCCGTGGCCCGCATCGCCTTACCCAATTTGGTGTACTGCACAAAAAGATGTAGCGACAGCATCAAAACCACAGCCACCACCAGCACAATTAAATCCTTGGTGGTAAATACGATCGAACTCTGGATCCCCAAGGCCTTAAGGATATTAACCCGTGGCAGTAAATCTGGAAAACTCTTCGGGGCGGCGGCGTTAGCACCCATGGCTGGAATTAATACCCGCAACCCGCCCCAAAACAAACCCACATTTTGAAAAATAAACGACATGCCGATCGCCGAAATCAAAGGAGCCAAGCGCGGTGCATTCCGCAGTGGCCGGTAAGCATACCGCTCAGTGACAATATTCAGCCCCGCACAGAAAAGCACTGACACAGCCAAAGCCAAAACCAAGCCCGGCAAGGCGACGACAAAATTTATCCCATCCCGGGCAATCCCCAGCCACGACAAAACCGTGAGGCTAACAAACCCCCCCAGCATGTACAAATCCCCATGGGCAAAATTAATCAGCTCAATAATCCCATAAACCAAGGTGTAGCCCAGGGCAATAATTGCAATAATCCCGCCATTTACTAAGCCAACTAAGATCTGCTGGAGCAGCACCTCTGGGTTACCTGAAATTTCCTTAAGAATTCGGGACACATCCAAGCCAGCTAGGGGCCCGACCAATAGAACAACATAAATGAATAAAACCAAAAATAATGGCTTTTGCCATGTTTTCATGCGTGCTAGTTTCCTTGGGTATGTTTATTAATTAATTTTGAGAATCAACAGAGGAAATTCTAAAACCATTGGGCCCACACTCTAGTAGTGGCAGCAACAATTTAACCTCCAGGGCCGAGATTGTTCTCAAACTCTTGGGTTATGAAATTAACCAAGGTTTTGATTTTTGATACCCCCGATTCGGGCGATCGCCACGGGCTGATTCTGAGCCACGTACCTTTTAACCCCAGGTAATTCCCCTTGAAATTAACCTTAGAGGTCGTTTGAAAAGGTAAAGATGGTTAAACCCGTCACTACAAACTCAGATCTTTAGGGATATACACGAAGATTTTTCAGCTCGTAGTGATGACTTCAGTCATCAATATGACTTGACACCAGACTTTTCAGACATCCTCTTAAATATCGATAGATACCGATAAATAAAACTCTAAAGCCTCTACAAATTGTTAGACACAAAGGAAGCACCTCAATTTCTCAGCGTTAATTATTGAGAAGCCCGAAACTTTCCAGAAGTTGAGGTCGGGTGGCTGTAGAGCATGGATAAAGGTCTGATAAGATCACCAGTTGCGATGATTTCCCTACAACAGTAAGTTAGAAGTAGGATCGAAGGGTAGGCATTTCCCAGCGAGGCAAGCAATGATTAACTCTCCCCTCAGTAGTGGCACCATATTACAAAATCGTTACCGTTTGGTGCAAATTCTTGGCCAGGGAGGTTTTGGGCGCACTTACTTGGCTGAAGATCAAAGCCGCTTTAATGAATTGTGCGCCATTAAGGAATTTTCCACTACCCAGAGTGATCCTATGGTTTTAGCCAAGGCTAGGGAGCTATTCCAGCGCGAGGCGGCTACCCTATACCAGCTCCAGCATCCCCAGGTGCCCCAGTTCCAGGCCAGCTTTGCTGAGGGGGAGCGGCTATTTTTGGTACAAGACTACGTGGAAGGAAAAACCTTCCTAGACCTGCTTAATGAACAAAGGGCCCAGGGACGTAACCTCACAGAATCAGAGGTCAAGCAGCTATTGATGTCTTTGCTGCCGGTGCTAGCTTACATCCATAGTAAAGGGATTATTCACCGAGATATCTCTCCAGACAATATTATTTTGCGCCAGAGTGATTCTCTGCCGGTGCTGATTGACTTTGGGGTAGTCAAGGAAATTGCCACTAGGCTAATTTCTGGAAAAACCGTGAATGTGGCGACTACTGTGGGTAAGCTCGGCTACGCTCCCAGTGAGCAGGTGCAGTCGGGGCGGGCCTACCCCAGCAGTGATTTGTATTCCTTGGCGGTGACTGCGATCGTTCTCCTAACTGGCCGCGAACCCCAGGATCTCTATGATGATGTGCAACTGACTTGGAATTGGCGGCAGTGGGTACAGGTGAATGAAACCCTGGCCCGTGTACTTGATAAGATGCTCAGCTACCGGCCGGGTGATCGCTTTCAAAATGCTACAGATGTCCTCCAAGCTCTCCAATCCGGATCAGGAACTCTTGCGGCCGCCCCAGCCGCTCAGACCACTGCTCCCCCCCCCTCCCAGGTAAGAACCGTGGCTGTGGGGGGCATGCAAGCCCGTTCCGCCAATACCCAAAGCCGGCCCAGCATCCCTGAACGTAATTCTCCGATGCCAGTGATCCTCGTCGGGGTAGGAGTTGCAGCCACAGCGGCCGTGGTCAGTTTCACGGCGGCCAATTTGTTCTCTGGGAGACCAGCCCCGACTCCGACCACCACTCCCAGTCCCAGCCCGACGGCGGCTAGTCCCACTCCTACTCCCACTGATCTTGCCACCCCAAAGGAAATTACCCTCCAGCCCGGTAAGCCTTTCCAGGAACGGAGTATTCTTCCTCCTAATCAGGTGATTAACTACCAGTTCGCGGCCGAAAGGGGCGATCGCCTAGTTGCGAGCGTCCAGGGTGAAGGAGTGCAGATGAGTATATTAAACGCCGATAATTCCCGGCCTGTAGATCCCTCAGCCGATCGCGTCTCCCGTTGGTCAGGGCGATTTGGCACCAGTGGGCAGTACCTAGTCAGACTGCGTAATACTAGTTCCAACTCTAGTGAATTTAGCCTCTGGCTCAACCTAGAAGCTCCAACACCCAGCCCGACACCCACCCCTACCTCGACACCCAGTCCGACACCCACCCCTACCCCGACACCCAGTCCGACACCCACCCCTACCCCGACACCCAGTCCGACACCCACCCCTACTCCCAGCCCGACTCCCACGCCTACCGCTACCCCCAGCCCGATCAAAACCCCCAGCGTCGAGCTAGTCCCCCTAACCTTGCCGGGGGGAAGACAAGTTGTAGTGGATCGCCTCGATACCAATCAAGCTAGAGATTACCTAATTTCTGTGGAAAGGGGCCAGAAATTTGCGATTAGCACCAATGGCAATATTGTCATGGAGGTGTATGGACCCGACGGCCAGCTGATCCCTGATGCTGCAGGGATCAGGGGATTCTTCTCCATGCAGGCTCCAATCGGCGGAGAATACCGGTTCCGGGTGACACCCAGGAGCCAAGACCCGGCTAACTACACTGTAGATGTCACTATTCGCCCACCCCGTCCCTAGGGAACCTAGTAATTGTTGACTTTACCCAGGGAT
>Ga0272446_1002132_pt1 | contig 27673 bp, 25 predicted proteins | sample YNPCB0061_FD_194587 | JGI IMG/M metagenome (GOLD analysis project Ga0272446, IMG submission 194587) | Hot spring microbial mat communities from Yellowstone National Park, WY, United States - YNP-CB-006-1 | ecosystem: Environmental > Aquatic > Thermal springs > Hot (42-90C) > Sediment | place...
AATGCCGAAAAGTCTCTTAATTATCCCCATCACCATCCCCGCTTTGACTTTGATGAAACCGCTCTGGGCACTGGAGTAGAGCTATTTGTCAGATGTGTGGAGCGCTATTGTAACCAAGATTAACTAGGACATTGGTTCTATCTCAGTTTTACGGGTTTTAGAAATTGGCAGAGGTATGGAAGTGATGGCAATCCCTGTTGGGTGAGAAGTTTATCTTTGCCTATCTGAGACTGCGGATGATTGTTGTTCTTTTACGGAGAGTTTCACTTTACTAATGACAAACGCTTTCCTAGTAGCATTTGGAACTTGATTACTTCCTAGCAAATGTGCATGAGAGCACAGCGATATACAGGCAGTCCTTGCTGAATTGTCCATGCTTCCCGTTCTGTGGGCAGATGGGGTGGATATTCCGATAAAAGCTGAAATTGTGGCTGTGCTAAAAAACAGTTCTGCATATCCTCTAGCACCCATTGCACATCGGACTGCAACAGCACCAGAGCTTGTGATACCAATAGATTGCTCAACTGAGCCACCAATTCGGGAGTAACCACACGGCGTTTGCGCTGGCGGCGTTTGAACCACGGATCGGGGAATTGAATACTGGCTTGATGCACACAGCGATCGCTAAATAGTCCTGCTAAGGAAACATTGACATTGCAGAACAAATAGTGCAAATTCCTCAGCCCCAGGCGATCGCGCACCGCATTTGCCTCGTTTACCAATGGTTGACGGATTTCTAATCCCAAAAAATTGCGTTCTGGATATTGCTGAGCCATGTGCAGTAAATACTCCCCCCGCCCACAGCCAATGTCAATACCTAGCCAGCCTCCCCAAGTTTCATATATTTCGTGCCAAGCGGGAGCAGGGGTAGGAACTAGGTAACGCCTTGATAGAGGATTGACATGTTCTCGCAGGCGGATGCGCTTGATGGAACTGACCTGAGCAGACACTTGATTGCAAATCAGACTTAATTTTGTAGGGCTATATTAGTATGGTACGGGATGGAAGCATCAAAAACTATGAAGCAAAATCATCGTTTGGCTTGGTATCGCCGCCAGCTGGTTAATTTATTATTCAGCCTTGGCATAATTGTCTTCCTTCTGCCGATCCAGCCCATTCATTCCCAAACCATAGAATCTCCTGTAGATAGTTTGCTCGAATCCTTCTCGGTGGGAAACACCAGACCCCAGCAGTTACGCTCTGTGGTGTTAGATGGGCGCAGGTTATTCCCCGTAGCTTCTCTAGCTCAAGGGGATACGACAGATGCACTGTCTTTGGGGCAAAGAGTGCAAGAAATTGAGCGCAACCTTCAGCAAGTTGCCAGTCAGGGTATAGACCCCAATCACTTGGTGCTGGAGGTACGCATTGATGAAGCCACTAAATATCCCCTGATCTACGCCAACAATCAGTACATTATGACCGTAACGCCCCTAGATGCTCAAGCTCAGGGCTTGTCGGTGTTGGAGTGGGCAGAGCAGGTGCGTGGCATTATTCAGGAGTCGTTGATTCAATATCATGCTGAGCGACAATTAGAAGCCACCCTATCACAAGCGGTGTGGGCGGGGATTTCGCTACTGTTGGCGATCGCGGGGAATTGGTTAATTGAGCGAAATTTAGGTAAACTCAAACTGCAAAGAAGTCTATGGGAACAGGAACTAGCCAACCTCCAGAGATTAGAGGCAGAGACTGAGGACACCAGCAACGATGCGCAAGAGATCATCCAGCAAAAAGCGTCTTTACATTCTGCGGTGCGCGGGTTGGCAGATAAGCAACAACTTCTGCGGTTGGGGCAGTGGGTGTTGTGGGGCAGTGTGCTGACCATTGGCTTAGGCATTTTCCCGTACACCAGAAACTGGCAACTCCTAATCTTACAATTTTTGGGTGGCGCAGTATTTCACTTGATGGTGTTGATAGTGCTGACGATGGCGGTGATGCGATTCAGCGATTATGCGATCGATCGCCTATTCAGTTCTCTGCGGCAGTCGGGTTGGTATCGCAATCAAAGGTTGAGCAAACGCATCAACACTTTTTCGGGGGTAATCAAAGGCGTAGCCAATACAGCCATCATTCTCACAGCTTTGATTTCCGCCCTAGCGATCGTTGGTATCAGCATCGCTCCCATAATTGCCAGTCTCGGTTTCATCGGCTTAGGAATTTCCCTTGCCGCTCAAGACATTCTCAAAGATGTATTCAATGGCTTATTGATTTTGCTGGAAGACCAATTTGCCGAAGGAGATGTAATTGTAGTCAATGGTAAAAGTGGTCAAGTAGAACGCATGAATCTGCGGATTACGCAACTGCGCAATACAGAAGGAGCCTTAATTACCATTCCTAATAGTTCCATTCGTACCGTAGAAAATCTCTCCAATGGCTGGGCAAGGGTGGATTTAGGTATTGATGTTGCCTACGACACCGATCTAGATCAAGCAATCAGTGTGATCGAGAGCGTGGCTGTGCGCATGAGCCATGAACGCAGTTGGCGCAATAAAATCATTGATCCTCCAGAAGTGCTAGGAGTAGATAAGTTTGGTGATAATAGCATTACTATTCGCCTCTGGATTAAGGTGCAACCCCTGAAGCAGTGGGAAGTAGCACGGGAGTTTCGGCTTAGACTAAAAAAAGCCTTCGATCAGGCTAATATCTCAATTCCTTTTCCGCAAAGAGAACTCTGGTTCAGAAGTAATTTGCATATTCTTACCAATTCTCATAAAGTGAAGAAACTTCAGTAGTTTCTGATAGCTTTGCATAATGCTGGATAAGATAGGCTGGACTGAATAATGCTCATGTGTTCTGATAAACACGCGAAATTATTTTCGCGAAACAGTTTTACAAAATTGCTTTCCATGTCATCATCACTCTCCCTGCCCCTTTGGGAGAGGGTCGGGGATGAGGACAAAACTGCCAATTTGAGAGTGAGAAAGGAGTTGCATTTACTTTTTGCTCTTTCCTAAGTTCACTAGCATATATCTGTAAGGTGGGGAGAGAAGTTAAGCAAAAATCATAATTTCACTAATCGTATGGAAGTAAGGATTGAGACGGTGTGCAGTAGTTGCAGTCCGTGTTAGGTGAGAAATTAGCTTTTTCCTACACTTGGTTAATTGAATTTGACTACAAGAGGGGTTAGAGTAACCCAAAGTGGGATGAGCGTAATTCCTAGTTGTCTTTCCCACAAAGCTCCAGACTTGTTGTGGTTCGTCATCGGCGATCGCCAATAAAAAAGGGGCAGAAGCCCCATTCAACTAAATTTCTGGTTATCTAAAGCGAAATTCAGACCTATTCCAACACATCAGCATAGGGAGCAGGTTCGGTAGAATCAAAGGACTCTTTGGGGAAGCCGCTGTAGGACTCCATACCGTGTTCGCCAATGTCGAGACCTTCGATTTCCTCTTCTTTGCTCACCCTGATGCTACCACCAAGAATAGCGGCGATCGCATACCAAGCAATGAAGCTAAATATAGTGGTAAACAGCCCAACAGTTGCCGCGCCAATAAACTGAGCAATCAACTGTTCTACTCCTCCACCCATAAACAAGCCTGCCTTGGGACCAGCACCTGCTTGCAAAATATAGCCGCCGCCAATGTCAGTTTCTGGACCAACCGCAAATAAACCGACAGCTAATGTGCCCCAGATACCGCAGACCAAGTGGACCGAAGTAGCACCAACGGGATCGTCAAACTTGAGCTTATCAAAGAAACCCACTGAGAAAACCACGAGGATCCCAGCCACGAACCCAATTACCACAGACCAAGGTAGGGTAACCCAAGCGCAGGGAGCAGTAATGCCGACTAAACCCGCTAGGATACCATTGATGATCATGGATAAGTCTGGCTTGCCGAGAACTAACCAAGCGGTAATTGTGGCAGCAACACCGCCCGCCGCCGCCGCCAAATTGGTGGTCAGAGCGATGTGCATGATCAAACGAGCATCAGCCGCCATCGCAGAACCAGGGTTGAAGCCAAACCAGCCCAACCACAGAATCAGGCAACCCAGAGTTGCCAGACTCATACTGTGTCCGGGGATCGCATTCACCTTTCCGTTTTCGCCGTAGCGACCAAGACGAGGACCGAGGATGCCAGCACCCACCAGTGCCGCCCAACCGCCCACAGAGTGGACAACTGTAGAACCAGCAAAGTCCCAGAAGCCAACTTTAGAAGCCAGCCAGCCGCCGCCCCAAATCCAGTGTCCAGTAATGCCATAGCTGATGCCCACTAGAAGCAAGCTGAAGATTAAAAATGCAGAGAACTTAATCCGCTCGGCGACCGCACCTGAAACGATGGTAGCCGCTGTGCCAGCAAACACCAACTGGAAGAAAAACTTAGCCTCTAGGGGAATGCCTGTCCAGTTTAGGGAACCATATACCCCTTTGTAGTCATCACCAGTAGCTGGACTGCTATCGGCACCAGAGAGGAAGAAGCCAGTGGTGCCAAAGAAGGAAGGACCGTCCTCGCCTAACTTGAACCCATCGGCAAACATAAAGGCAAAGCCTGTGGCGTAGTAGGCGAGGGTTGCTAATCCAAATACAATCAAGTTTTTCGCCAAAATGTTGACGGCATTTTTGCGGCGGCAGAAGCCTGACTCTACTAGAGCGAAACCAGCGTTCATAAAGAACACCAAAAAACCAGCTATGGCAACCCAGAGAGTATCCAAACCTACCTTAAGCTCTGCCTTCACATCTGCAGGGGTGGGTTCAGGGGCGGCAACAGCCGCATAGACCCAAAATAGGGCGATCAAGCAAGCGAGGGGTAAACAGTACGACCATTTGACTGCCTCCTTGCGTTTCCGTTCACGGTTTAACCTCGTAATTAACACAATAAAAGTTCCTCTTCAACAACAAACTAAGTGAAAGTCCAATAGCATAGATCACAACAGACAAGGAAATCGCAACTTGTATATTGTGATACAAATTGCTGAATTTATTGACCTTGCTGACTCTAAATTTCCTCCTCAAGACGGATTTTGCTCCAGCCAAAGGATAGACTCATCACACCATTTGATCCACTCTTGGGTAAAGCTAATCCCGCGCTTGAGGGTGAGGTAGGCAAAATGGCGGTGATTTGGCTCTGGGGGTAAATGCTGAAAAAATTGGGCTTCTATGTCCTGATAGACCTTTAATCTGGCTTGGTGCTGTTGCTGGCAATGTCTTAGTTGATCGACTAGCACTGAGCTTGGCACTAGATACCCCGCAAACACTTTGACCAGAATTTCATCTTTGGTTACAGGCAAATCATGGGGGGTGCTGATCCACTGCCGTAAGCGATCACAACCCAATGGCGTTACGGAAAATACTTTTTTATCGGGGCGACCATCTTGGCTGACCGCAGTGGCACTGATCCAGCCTAAATCCTCTAGCTTGTGCAGTTCCCGATAGATTTGCTGATGGGTGGCAGACCAAAAGTATCCTACTGAACCCTGAAATTGTTTGGCGAGGTCATAGCCACTACAGGGGCGATCGCACAAAGCGGCAAGCAAAGCCTAACTCAAATATCCACATATTAACTTAATTGCATAAGGTGGTCGCATGTGGAACAGTTCGCCCGCAGTGCCGATGATCCCCATTTGCCAGCATGGCGCAGGTTTAATTAGCTAAAAACTATCTGGCTATCAATTTCTTCTCAGAGTAAATCAACAAAGCTGACTGACAAACTCCGCTAGGCGATCGCAACCCTTAATAATCGTCTGTTCATCGGTGGCATAAGAAAGGCGGATATTGGTATCCATGCCAAAGGCTAAGCCAGGGATCACAGCTACCCTCGCCTGCTGAAGTAGTTTCTCACAAAATTCCACTGAGGTTAAGCCAGTCTGGCTGATGTTGGGGAAAAGATAAAATGCCCCATCGGGCTTGGGACAGGTCAATCCTTTGATGCTGGCAAGTTTGCTATACATTAGCTCCCGCCGTCTCTGAAAGGCTTGACGCATGGTTTCGACGCAGGATTGATCCGCTTGCAGGGCGGCGATCGCCCCATACTGAGCAAAGGTACAGACATTAGAGGTGCTGTGTCCCTGCAGGGTGCTGACCGCCTTCGCAATTGGTAAGGGAGCCGCTACATAGCCCACCCGCCAACCAGTCATGGAGTAGGCTTTGGCAAAACCACTGCTAACAATGGTGCGCTGAAAAATCTGGTCGCTGACTGCCCCAATACTGAAATGCTGTGCGCCGTCGTAGAGGATTTTGGCGTAAATTTCATCGGAAATGATCAAAATGTCAGGGTAGTTGGCTAATACCTCTGCCAATGCCCTAATTTCCGCAGGGCTATACACCATGCCTGTAGGATTAGAGGGTGAGTTGAGGATAAACAGCCTAGTTTTAGGAGTAATAGCTTCCTTTAACTGCTCTGGGGTAATTTTGTAGCCGTTAGCTTCTGCTGTTTTTACCACTACAGGCACAGCCTCAGCCAACTTCACCATTTCGGGATAGCTCAACCAATAGGGAGCAGGGATAATTACCTCATCCCCGCGATTCAGTAGCACCATCATGGTGTTATACAGGGAATGCTTGCCACCATTGGTAACTACGATCTGCTCTGGTTGATAGGGCAGTTGGTTGTCTTGGTGCAGTTTTTGGGCGATCGCCACTCTGAGTTCCATCACCCCTGCTGAAGGACCATAGCGAGTTTTGCCCTGATCCAAGGCTAATTTTGCCGCTGTCTTGATATGATCGGGGGTATCAAAGTCTGGTTCCCCAGCGCTAAAGCTACAAACATCCACCCCTTCGGCTTTGAGTTGCTTGGCTTGGGAGTCTATTGCCAAAGTAATAGAGGGAGTAATCTGCGACAGGCGATGGGCTAGAGGCATGGCGGTCGACTCAACTTTACAGAGTTAAGAGTATAAATATAAAGCCTCTAACTAGACTTTGCATTAGACTATTGTTAAGTTAAATGCGAGGAGCAAAGTTATGGGACTTGCGGAACGGCGTGCGGCTAAGGATTTTCAGGATAACTATCTCCCCCAACTCCAGGCCCAAATTGATCAGGCGGCAAAAATGCCAGTTTCTCTGGAAATTGATTGGCAAAGCCTGATGCAGGAAGATCAAGCGCATATTTTAGTTGAGTGTTGGCAAAAAGTTTATTTTGAGCCGCTAATTGCCGCTCTTAGTTCCGTAGCAAGAGATGAACTGGGGGCGGAGGCACTCAAGCAAGGACTAAAAAAAGTAGTGATCAAAAACAAAGAGGGTATTTACTATGGCGATCGCTGGGCAAGTTTTGCTGACGGTGTATTGACCTTAGACCACCTGCCCACCAGCAACATTGGTGATGTCTATGACCGTACCAACGGTCTGGTAAAAGTGTTAGAAAAGGGACTGTAGGGTGCATGGCACTACCAGTGGTGGCTATTGTGGGTCGCCCCAATGTAGGCAAATCCACCCTTGTCAATCGGTTGGCAGGGGAACAGTATGCCATTGTCTATGATCAGCCAGGGGTTACCCGCGATCGCATCTATCGTCAGTGCTACTGGAACGGTCAGGAATTTACCATTGTCGACACAGGAGGTTTAGTATTTGAGGACGACAGCGACTTTTTGCCCCTGATTCGCCAACAAGCCATGACGGCAATCACCGAAGCCTGTGTGGTAATTTTTCTGGTAGATGGCAAAGCAGGCATCACCAGCGCCGATGAACAGATCGCCCAGTGGCTTCGCCAACAGGCAAAACCAATAATTTTGGCAGTCAACAAGTGCGAAGCCGCCCAACTAGGGATCGCCCAATCTGGAGAATTTTGGCAGTTGGGTCTGGGCGAACCCCTAGCAATCTCAAGTATTCACGGCAGTGGCACGGGGGATTTGCTCGACCAAGTGGTCAGCTATTTGCCGCCCGCCAGCGACAGCCCAGAGGACACAGAGGAGATCAAAGTAGCCATCATCGGTCGCCCCAATGTGGGCAAATCCAGTCTGCTCAATGCCTTTACAGGACAGGAACGCTCCATCGTCAGCCCCATCGCTGGCACTACCCGCGATGCCATCGATACGGTGGTACAGCGCGGTGAACAGAAGTATCGCCTGATTGACACCGCAGGCATTCGCCGCAAAAAGCATGTGGAGTATGGGGTGGAATTTTTTAGTATCAATCGCGCATTTAAGGCGATCGCTCGTTCTGATGTCGTCCTCTTGGTGATCGATGCCACCGAAGGAGTCACCGACCAAGATCAAAAACTGGCAGGGCGCATCGCCGAAGAAGGTAGAGCCTGTGTGGTGGTAGTCAACAAATGGGACTTGGTCGAAAAAGATCATCACACCATCTATGGCTATGAAAAAGCCACCCGCGACCAGTTACTGCCCGTAGAATTTGCGCCGATCATCTTTGTCAGCGCCCGCACAGGGCAAAGGGTCAGCAAAATCCTCGACCTCGTGGACACCGCCGCCACTCAGCACCGGCGCCGGGTAGCTACCGCCGTCCTCAATGAAGCCCTCTCAGAAGCAGTGGCATGGCACAGCCCGCCCGTCAGTCGTGGCGGCAAGCAGGGCAAAATCTATTACTGCACTCAGGTGGCGACTCACCCACCAGCGATCGTCCTGTTTGTCAACGATCCCCTGCGCTTTAATGACAACTACCGCCGTTACATAGAAAAGCAATTTCGCCAAAATCTTGGCTTTGCGGGCACACCCCTCAAATTGATGTGGCGGGGCAAGGGAGAGCGATCAGCACTGCGTTCCCAGCAAAAACACATCGGCGACTAATTCCTACAAGACTGCTCCTCGACTAAGTAAAATAGCAAATTATTTGCTAGGGAAAAAGTTAAATGGCATAATATATAATTATTAGCTTGACTATCAGTATTAACTGCAGTAGCGTAACTTAGCACAAATTAGCACAATTGTCGGCGCACAGTTGTTAGCCAAATCCTCATAGTAAGAGGCTCATACCCAAAACCGCTTACCCCTAGTTTGGAGTTGCCTTATCCATGTCAGCAGAGCAGAACAAAACCACAGCCGCAGATTGGTTGAGCTTGACTGAAGATGACTCCAGTTGGCTTAAGGCGATCGAGCTTGATGAATCCTTGCATCAAACCAGTGATGCTGATATGGACTGGTTACTGCCCCTTGATGCCCTGCAAGATACCCCCCCCACCGTCAGTATTACAGGCACCACCGCCAGTCTTGCCGTACCCCCCCAACCCCCCCATAACGCTCCTCCCTCCCTAGACAATCTGGACGATCTTGACAATTTGTTTGTTAATGAATCCTCAGAGCAGAGCGTACCCACCTGGGATACCCTAGAGGAGTTTGCCCAGTCTTCGCTTTACGAAGAAAATAACTACTCCCTCGATGAATTAGAAGCATGGGAGCAAGAGGCACTACAGGCTACGCAAGACCCTGCATATTCTGATTGGACAGAAGTGCCATCCTCGGTTTCGGAAATGGCTCTGCGCGAAGCCCAAGAACAAATGGCATGGGATGTCAAAGATGACTACAACAGCAGTGCCGACACAGAAACCCAAGATTTTGCTAACACTTATGCACTTTATGAAGAGCCGGAGCAATTCCAGCCTGATGAGGACAAGGTGCCTGAAACAGCACAGACAATCTATAGCTTCAGCGAGGATATTGGCCATCATCCCAGCGAAATGACCGAACCCAACAATGAAGCACAGCCTCAGATTAACCAAGTATTTGCGGAAATTATCAGCGAGGCTCGCCCAGATGGCAAGGTTGGTGAATTTAACTTTGTTGAGGATGACTTTGCTGACTTTCAGCAATCAGAGTTTGACCTTGCTCACCTCAATCAGGAGAATCAGGAGGACAGTAGTTTTGCCCTGTCCCCGCCCCCTGTCTCCTATCTGGACAATTCTGAACTAGACACCAGTAACATTAACATCGATTTGGATATTGATTTAGAGGAATTTCGCAATTCTGCCGCTAGTCCGCCTTTGCATGAAATTTTCTCAGCCAATTCTTTGCCACCTCTGCCCACTCCCAAGACTAGCGATATGGATTCTTCTCCCAGTATGGGCGACAAGTGGGCAAACCCTGCTAAGCAGATGAGCACTGGCTTGAATCCTGATCGCCGTCCCTTTGAAGCCGCCCCGCCAGATTTGATTACTAATGTTGCTCCTCGCAAAGCTAAAAGCGACTTTGACATTTTTGACTTGGATGAAAACACCGATTGGTCGGGTCTGCTGGAAGAAGATACGGCTGTCAATAAAGATGATCGCCCTCCTGCGCCCATACCAGTTGCTCCCCGTCCCGCTCAACCCAAAGTATCTGCCCCACCGCCCCTCCCCAACACTAAAAAAACTATCCAGCCGCCTACTCCTATTCTCTATCAAGAAGTGCGGCAGTTTCAAGAATTGCTGGACGACTCTAATCTGTCAGCAGTGAATCTGGATGATGCAGTGCGCCCCTTAGCTGATCCTCTGGCTGAGGATGTGCCTTTGCACAGCCGTGAAGTGAGCGGGGCGCAGAAGGTGAAGGCGAGTCAACCCCCAGTCAAACTGCCGCCACTACCTGCTTTACCTTGGGGAGCGATCGCTAAATATGGCGGTATTGCCGTTGGTGCGATCGCTGTGTTGTGGCTTGGTGGCACAGTGTTTAATCGTCCCCTGACAGAGCTAGGATTGCGCACAGGGCTGTGGAAAGATGCTAAGGGCAAGGATTTGAGCCGTATCGTACTCAACGATGCCAACCTCGAGAACGCCAATCTTAGCCATGCCAACTTAGATGGTGCCAGATTGCAAAATGCCAATCTCAAAGGGGCAACTTTTGTGGAAGCTCGTCTCAATGGGGTTAGTTTGTCTGGGGCAAACCTCAGGGGGGCAAGACTAAATCGCGCCAGCATTGTGTTTTCTAATTTAGCTCGGGCTGATCTGAGTTTGGTAGATTTGTCTGAGGCGGATTTAACTAGGGCAAACCTGACTGGGGCAAAATTAAATGGCGCTAATTTGCAGGGGACCAAAATTGGCAAGCTAGGCACTGCTGAAGCAACTAAGTTTGATCGCGAGGCTCTATTGCTGTGGCAGGCATTGAATGAACCAGCGGTGGGCAGAAATATGTCCCGCAGTAACTTTTTGGGCTTCAGGTTTAACCAAGCTGACTTGCGCCGTGCCAACTTTACTAACTCCAATCTTTCCTTTGCCACCTTTGAGAATGCCAAACTCAATGGTGCCAACTTTACTGGTGCCATCCTCAACAACACCGACTTTAGTGGGGCAGATTTATCAGGGACATTTCTAGGCGATGCCAGTTGGGATCGGGACAAGCCGCCGCAATCCGATGCCAAAACAGTCTGCCCTAATGGCAAGCTGGGTCCCTGTCGCTTTTAGGGTGAACTATTGACCATGATCAAGAACGCTTTGCTCAGTGTGTCCGACAAGTCGGGCATTGTGGATTTAGCGAAGTTCCTGATTGAGCAGGGGGACTGGCAAATTATCAGCAGTGGTGGCACTGCCCAACTACTCCAAGAGCACCATATTCCTGTAGTCAAAGTAGCGGACTACACAGGTTCTCCCGAAATTCTCGGCGGTCGGGTCAAGACTTTGCATCCCAAAATTCACGGTGGCATTCTGGCACGACGGGATATGACCAGCGATGCGGAGGATTTGCTTGCCCAGAATATCCTGCCGATCGCGCTGGTGGTGGTCAATCTCTATCCCTTTCAACAAACTATTAGCCGTGCCGATGTTAGCCTCGCAGAAGCCATTGAGCAGATTGACATTGGCGGTCCTACCCTCCTGCGGGCTGGGGCTAAAAATTTTCAGTTTGTTACGGTGTTATCTGATCCCAGCCAATACCCGCAGTTCATCGCCCTTAAGGGCAAGACTGATCTCACCTATCGCCGCGAGTTGGCAGTGTCTGCCTTTCGCCATGTGCAAGCCTACGATCAAGCGATCGCTGATTATTTGGCAGGAACACCTGGCTACACCTTGCAAGGCATCAACCCCAAACCTCTGCGCTATGGTGAAAATCCGCACCAATCTGCCACATGGTATCAGGTGGGGCAAGTTCCCTCTGGCTGGTCAACTGCTCAGCAATTACAGGGCAAGGAACTGAGCTACAACAACTTACTGGATTTGGAATCTGCTCGCTCCCTGATTGCCGAGTTTAGGGATGACCTGCCCTGTGCGGTGATCGTCAAACATAATAATCCCTGCGGGGTGGCGATCGCCCCCACCCTAGATGAAGCCTACGAAAAAGCGTTCCACAGCGACAGCACTTCTGCTTTTGGCGGCATTGTGGCGTTGAACTACCCCATCTATGAAACCACTGCCCATGCTCTGACAGCCACTTTTTTGGAATGTGTGGTAGCTCCTGCCTGTAGCCCCAGCGCCCAAGCAATTCTCAGCAAAAAGACAAACCTGCGTATCCTGATTTTGCCAGACTTGAATTGCGGCAGTCTGGAAACAGTCAGACTCATTGCGGGTGGTATGTTAGTGCAGTCCAGCGATCGCGCCCCTGTTGATACCAGCAGTTGGCAGGTGGTGAGCCAGTCTCAGCCCGATGACTTAACTATCAAAGAATTGCTGTTTGCTTGGAAAGTATGCCGCCATGTGAAGTCCAATGCGATCGTGGTCAGCAAAAACCTCTGCACTGTTGGCATTGGGGCGGGGCAGACCAATCGCGTGGCTTCAGCGCAGATCGCCCTGCGTCAGGCGGGGGCATTGGCTCAGGGGGCGGTGTTAGCCAGTGATGGCTTCCTACCCTTTGCTGATACGGTGGAGCTGTCAGCAGAGGCAGGGATCACAGCCATCATTCAACCAGGGGGTAGCATCCGTGATCAAGAATCCATTGACTGCGCCAATCGCCACGGTATAGCCATGATTTTTACGGGGCAACGCCACTTTTTGCACTAAGACTAGGTTAGCCCACCCCCGCCAGCAAATCTCGGCTAAATTCATCGAGGGTGAGGGAGAGGTTGTCTTCTGGGGGGGGCGGAAAGGCGGGATCGCTGATGGTGTCGATATCAGTGACGCTTTTGACAGGAGCCATCATGCTAAACACAAATTCACTAAACAGAGGCTCGCTGGTTTCCTCCATAGGCTGGCTACTGGGCTGATTACCTAAAGAATCAAAAGAATCAACACTGGGTGGGGCTTGGCTGAGGGAAACCGCTTCAATTTCCGTTTCATCAGTTTTATTGGCTGTGCCACGATCCACTTCAATCATCGTTTCCTCAGATGCGGCGATCGCTTCGGCGGTTTCAATCACAGTGTCATGCGCCTCTGCTTCGGCATCTCGTTTAGGAGCAAATGCCTCGATTTGGGTCTCCTCAGCTTGTGAATGCACATCAATCATAGTCTCTGCGGCGGTATCACGGGTAGGCTCTGGAGCAACCCCAAGATCAATATTGCCAGAAGCACCCATCTCAAAAAATACTTGCAGGACGCAACGAATTTGGGTCTTTTGCCATGCCTGCCCCGGTTGCAAAATGGATACATTACTGATGATTCTCTCGCCATCGGCATTGACGCTACTGCACTTGGCGATCGCATCGGCGATGTGCTGTAACTGAGCATTAGGCATATGCAGGGATTGGATCAGCTCTGCTAGGGTGCACAGGCAGATAATCTGACTCCCTGAATCATCCGTGAGGCGCACAATAATATCTTGATACTGTTGCAAGCTGCGATTTACCTGCGAAAGTTTGGGTAAAAGAACCATGCCTGAAGGCTGGTCAGAAGATACATGAAGTGCTGGAGTTTGTATAGCCTGAACAGGAGCGGATAAAGTAGGATTTTGTGGGGAAATTTCTGGCTCAGTGGGCGGGGTGGCTGAGCTGGTTTCGGGGGTGTTCTCACTCAAAGAAAACTCACTTTCCCAAGACGGGGTATTGCCCGTCTGCGATCGCACCAATACCCGCTCGATCGCCGCCACCTGCAAATTTTTCATGCCCTTCTGCACAATCTCCAGCATAGCTTTTTGGTTCAGGGCACGCTGGGAGTGCAGAGTAATTTCCAAAAAGTTTCCAGATCGCACCGCCTCTGCCGCTACCCCTTTATTGCGTAAAGATTTGTTCATGAGAGTAGCGATCGCACTGGCATCTCCTTTTTTTGCCAGCTCTACCGTATTACCTTGTGCCATACCTGATTCCCCTGAAATACCCCAGTACTTTTTAGCCTAACCTAAAAAGTCATCTAAAAAAGTTACAATTTGGGCGATCGCCCCCAGTTTATCTGTAACATTTGCTTGCATCTTTTGGGTGAATTCCTGCCGTTTGTCATAAAGCAACGCAACATGACGCACCAATGCCTCAGGGGTCAGGTTTTCCTCCGCTAACACCAAACTATAGCCCTGCTTAGCAAAAGAATTAGCATTGAGGATTTGATCCCCCCGACTGCTTTTGGAGGGGAGAGGAATTAGCAGATGCGGTTTTTGCAGAGCTAGTAATTCAAAAATAGCATTAGCCCCCGCGCGGGAAATTACCAGATCGGCACAGGCTAAGAGGTCTGGCAATTCTGTGCTCACATACTCAAACTGCCGATAGCCTGCCTTGTCCTGCAAACTGCTTTCCAGATTGCCCTTGCCGCAGATGTGCATGATCTGCCACTGCCTCAGCAATGCACTGAGCGCCGATCGCACCGCCGTATTGATCGCCTGCGCCCCCGTACTGCCGCCAATTACCAAGAGGATGGGTAATGCGTCATGGAACTGGCACAACGCCCTGCCGCGATCGCTAGAGCCAGTCAGCAATTCAGGACGAATGGGCAGACCCGTACACACACCTTTCTCAGCGTATCTACCCAAAAAATTCAAGGTTTCTGGAAAAGTGACACACACCCTCTGCGCCACAGGCAAAGCCAGACGATTTGCCAAGCCAGGCGTATAGTCCGATTCGTGGATCACCACAGGCACACGCCGCAAGTACGCCGCCCAGACCACTGGCACAGTCACAAACCCACCCTTAGAAAACACCACCCGAGGGCGCAATTGTCCCAGCAAGCCATAGGCATCAACCACACCCTTCAGCACCCGCAACGGGTCGGTAAAATTTTGCCAGGCAAAATAGCGGCGCAATTTGCCCGAACTGATGCCATAAAACGGAATACCCGCCGCCTGCACCAACTCCCGCTCAATGCCCGAGGGAGACCCCGCATAGGCAATCTCCCAGCCCCGCTCTCGTAAACTGGGCACTAGGGCGAGATTAGGGTTGACATGACCCGCCGTACCACCCCCCGTGAGCAAAATTACAGCCATTGCCCGCCCCGAAAGCGCCACCGAGGGAATAGTATGCGCATCAGCGTCTGCGATGCCGTAAACACCCCCAGCCACACCAGCCCATAGTGCAGGATAAATATGCTGGGCGTGAGGTTAGCAAAAACCGTGATCCCCAACTGGCGCAGTAGCCAAGTGAGGACAAGGTAAACAAACAGCCCTTCCCAAATGCCAGCCGTCAACTGCAACACAGCGGGCCAATCATGATCCCAGCGCCAAGTTTGCAGGTAGTTATACAGCGGATCCCACAGCACCATCCCAAAAACTGTCACAGCACCTAGTACATAAAATGGCACGGGGCTAGCTAGGCTCAGGCTAAAGGGGACAGTGAGCAGTACCCCCAAAGTACCCAGCAATAGGAGTCGGGTTTGCCATCTGCCAATCAGGGTGGGGGTCATAAATCTTTGTAGTCCCAAAACAGGTAAGAATAAGAATTGATAGAAGATTTAGTAGTTTCCCACTTTACTGCCAATCTTTAGAGATTAGTTGTACGAGTTTCTAAAAATTGGCGTAGGTGGCTAAGGTACTGAATGGCGGTGGAGTAGTATTCTAAATCCCCCAAAGTGTCTAACTTTTGCTCATTGTTGGTGATTTTAGTTAATAACTGTAAAATCTGCCCTATTTCCTGCAAGAGCTTGGCTTTTTCTCGGTGTTCAAACTCCACCCACGACCCAAACTTAGCTTCCCATGCTTGGGGATTGCTATTAAATTCTTGGTATTGCTGGCTATATTGCTGTAAATAATTTTCTAGTAGTTGGTTGATGTCCATATTCGGTGCCACAAAGCTGGTTCGATCATACTTGGATTTGGGAGCGGGTGCGCTTTGACGACATTTGCCAAAAATTGCCTGCACTTCTGGGGGCACTTGGCGAGTTTCTCTCACGGTGGCATCCAGCTTAGTAAAATCGGCAAAGCTATATTTCTCCTGTAGCCCTTGCAAACTGCACTGGCAAAATTCTTTACTATTACTAGGATTGAGCTGGCAACCCCGCAAAAAAGTGCGTGTTACCTCGCTGGGGTACGCAAATTTGGCAGTTTCACTGGCTTGCAGAGCTGTGGGAACTACTATGACAGCAATTGCCCACAGGTAATGCCTAAGCCCAGTCATCTTTGGTATCTGCATAAGTGGCATAAACTTTGCTCTTAGCATGAATTTGACGGGTTTTAGCAAATAAAGTTTCCCAGTCTAAGCGCCACTTTTGCAAAATTTTCAGCAAATCCGCTTGAATGTCCCTAGCACCGATGAAGTCCTGATAGCGCATTTGCAGGCGGGCGAGGTCAGCCAAGTTGCGATCGCTGGGTTGGTCTATGCTCAATAACTGATCTACCAAACTGCGATCGTCAGCATAAAGCGGGTGTCGCTGATCTCTGACCTCTGTCATAAACTAACGGCGCAGGATCACCATAGATTTGCCCACTGTGGCTGGACGGGCAAGCAGATGATTGCTGTTATCTGCCAGAATTACTACAGGGAAGCGCAGTTTTTGCCCCATGCTAAACAGGTCACTGGCTAGCCGATCCTGTTGGTCTGTTGCCAATTGGTACCAGCCGTCACTCAACTCCAGCACCAGCCGACCCGCTTGGCTGTTGCTTTGGATATTCTGGACAAGATTGTCGCCGTAGTTTTGGGCGATCGCCAATACCTGTTTTTGTAATGCCACTGGCACTTGTCCTTTGGGCGCAGAAGCCACAGGTGCTCTATCGGGGCTGGGAGCTTTGACTACCTTGGGGGCAGGGCTAGGCTTCAGCAGAAGGAACAACACCAACACAATTAACAGGGTGGTCAGGGCGGACTTTTTGCTGGCGATGTGCTTGACCTGATCAGGAACTGTGATATTGGCGACGGCTTTGCCCCACACTTCCCCTAGCGATCGCATAATAGACAGGGTAACAGTGCTGGCTTGCTTCCAGAAATTGCTCTCGGTGAGTTTCTGCCAGTTAGGGTTGCTCTGTACCGTCTCGGCGATCTTGCTCCCCACCTTTGCCATGGGCGGGTCAATGGTGTCCACTAGCCAAATAATGCCATTGAGAATCGCAGGAAAAACCTTAGCTTTGGTGAATTGCCATGCGGTGTTCACTTCCTGCTTCACGGTTTCCTGTAATTCTGAGTTTTCTTTGGGCGCAGAGCCAGACACCTGCTTCAGCTTGCTGGTCAAATTGGCGATCGCCTGTTTACCCGACTCGAGCAACTGCTGGGGCGCTGGCTGATCTGTCGGCTGAGATGTAGCCTCAGAGGGTGGGGGTGTAGGCGACTCTGTCTCTTGGGGCTGATGGGAGGTGCTACTCTCGGGGGTTGGTTGATGGGCTTCTTGATGTTCAGACACAGCTAGTCTCTCCGTACACGCAGGTGTAAATACTCAGTCTATTTAACCAGAGCATAGTATAGCGGAGTATTAACCCATAATGAATTGTAAAACACAGTTACAAATGCTCACCTACTGGCTGGATGGTTGACAAAACTTTTAACTAGCGCCATCTCTGCCACCATAGCAATCATAATTGCATCTAAAATATTGCATTGGCTTGCCCTATGCCCAGACAGATGGCAATAAACATGAGCTTGAGGGTCAAGGTCATGCCAAGCCTGCAACCGCCTGAGGCGCAGAGCTTGCGTGTATAATTTGAGAGCCAACATTTTTACAAAACTAAATCTCTGTGCTAGACCTGTTTGCCCTATTACACAACTCTGACCCAGTGGTGGCGAGATGGATCGACAAAGAACTGCAACGCCAGCGCTCTAACATTGAACTAATCGCCAGTGAAAATTTTGCCTCCCTAGCGGTGCAAGCGGCACAAGGCTCGGTTTTGACCAATAAGTACGCCGAAGGTCTGCCTGCGAAACGCTACTACGGCGGCTGTGAGTTTGTCGACGAAATTGAGGCGATCGCCATTGAGCGGGCTAAACAACTATTCCAGTGCGCCCATGCCAATGTACAACCCCACTCTGGGGCGCAAGCCAACTTTGCCGTGATGCTCTCCCTGCTCCAGCCCGGGGACACGATTATGGGCATGGACTTGTCCCACGGCGGACACCTCACCCACGGTTCCCCTGTGAATGTGTCGGGCAAATGGTTTCAGGCGGTGCATTATGGCGTCAGCCAGTCCACAGAGCAGATCGACTACGATCAGGTGCTAGATTTAGCCAAACAGCATCGTCCCAAGGTGCTGATCTGCGGCTATTCCGCCTATCCCCGCACCATTCATTTTGACAAACTTAGAGCCATTGCCGATGCGGTGAACTGCTACCTCTGGGCAGACATGGCACACATTGCAGGTCTGGTAGCAGGGGGCGTGCATCCCAGTCCTGTCCCTTACTGTGATGTGGTAACTACTACTACTCACAAAACTCTGCGGGGTCCACGGGGTGGTTTAATTTTGACCCGTGATCCAGAACTAGGTAAAAAACTAGACAAGGCGGTGTTCCCCGGTACTCAAGGTGGACCTTTGGAGCATGTGATTGCCGCTAAGGCGGTGGCTTTTGGCGAGGCACTCCAGCCAGAATTTAAGAGCTATGTACAGCAGGTGATTGCCAATGCCCAAGCGATGGCACAACGGCTTCAAGAAAGAGGCTTACGCATTGTGTCGGGTGGTACGGATAACCATTTGATGCTGGTGGATTTGCGCGCGGTGGGCTTGACAGGCAAGGTTGCCGATATGCTGATCAGTGAGGTGAACATCACCGCCAACAAAAATACCATTCCCTTTGATCCCGCCCCACCTGCAGTGGCTAGTGGTCTGCGGTTTGGCACTCCTGCCATGACCACTAGGGGGCTGGGGACGGCGGAATTTGTGGAGATTGCTAACATTATTGCTGATCGCCTGTCTCAGCCTGATAGTAAGATGGTAGAGCAGGAGTGCTTACAGCGAGTCAAGGCGCTGTGTGATCGCTTCCCCCTCTATCCCGAACTGGGCAGTTCTGCCTATGCCGAATCAATGCCTTTCTGAATTTGAGCAGATGCTCCAGCAGTGCCAGTGGCAGAAGGCGCAGTCTGCCCTAGAAACTTGGCGATCGCAGTTTCCCCACGAGCCACAGCTAAAAGTGCTGGAAGCCCGCCTAGCCTACAGCATGGGTAATGCCAGTCAAGCAGAGGCGATGTTTCGGGAAATTCTCAGATCGGCAACGCAGGCGCATATTTTGGCGGAGGCACGCAAGGGCTTAAAACAAATTGAGGAAGATGCGATCAGGCGGCGCAAGCAGAGAGCCGAAGAAATCGCCAGTGCTGGTGCAGATCAAGGTTTAGGCTTTTTGGCACTGCTACCTGTCAATCCTGATAATGTGTCCTTGCGCAGTAAAACGGTGGAACGCCTAGCCCGCATCATGGGAACCGATATTTATACTGCCAAGTTCAAGCTACCTACCCGCTATCTCAAAATTATCCGTATGGGGGCGATCGCCGATCTGCAATCCTATGGCGAAGCTCTCCAGCAGGCAGAAATTCCCGCCGTCTGGATTAGTCTCAAAGCCATTAGCGCCATTCCCTTACTAGAAGTCAAGTATTTTGAACTGTTGGGTTTGGGGGAAGTGCGTGCTTTGCACGATCAGGGCGACACCAGATTTACCTTAGCGGAGGTGTCAGCCAGAGTAGAGGGTATTTTGCCCACCTACGGCAATGTGTTTGACATCGATGCCAAGCATCAAATTATTCGCCGCGAGCAAGTGCTAGATCGGGTGCGGATTTGTGATTTTCACCTGCCCAAGCACAACCTGATCCTCAGGTTTCACGATAGCAACTACCAATTCAATCAGGGAATGCAGATCGCCATCAACCAACCCCTAGCCCATGTCAAGCCCACCGTTCAGCAACGCTGGCAAACTTTGCTGACCTGGTTTGCCGATGCTATGCCCCACACTCGGATTCACGACGATTTCAGCCATTTCCAAGATATGCTGAAGATGTATCCCGACTTTCTCAAGGAAGTTACCCCCCGCATCGTCCTATTTCGTCCCAAACCTCAGCTAGTAGATAACTGCTTTGAGGTGTATAGCGCCACAGTGTTTTTAATCCAGCAGATGGGGCTGTCTGCTTGAACTAAGAATTTATTGGCGGCGTTGCACTTCCTTGGCGATCGCCGATAGAGTGTCCGCCAAAGAGGCTTCAAAAATCTCAAAAAAAGCACCTGCGGGGATATTGGCTTTGGGTTGCACGGTTACGGTGTGGGTGATCAGCACTTGGGTAGGGGGTTGGCGGGGCACAAAGGAGACAGGCTCAATTTGCCATGTACCCGTTAGCTTCTCTAGGTCACCCTCAGTTAAACGGAAGTTGATTTTACTTAACTTTTCTTCGCTGATGTCCAAAACCGTGCGGGAGACCACATTCACCACAAACACCTGTCGCCTGTCCACTTGCTCGACTACCTTGCGATCGCCCCGATCTTGGAGAATGCGACTAACTGTCATATTAGGGATAAATTGCGCCAGATTGCCATAGTCGGTCAGCACCGCCCACACTTGGGGCAAGGTTGCCGTTACCAGCACCCGTGCCGTATATTCCCCTTGACTGCCTGTGACCACTACCTGACCCCGCCGTAGGCGATCGCGCTGAATGGGAGGCAGACGATCCACTGGACCATCAAACAAGCCCTGCGCTAGGGTGTAAGCGGGGCTAAACAGCAAACTGGTGCATAATAGCAGAATGTATGTAAAAGTCTGTGGCATTACTAAACCTGAACAAGCACAAGCGATCGCTGACTTAGGAGTTGACGCACTAGGCTTTATTTGCGTTCCCCAATCCCAACGCTATCTTAGCCGCAAACAGCTCAGTATGATCAGCCAGTCCCTAACCAGCGGGGTGGCACGCATTGCTGTTTTTGTCAATGCCGACCTCAGTACGATTGTTGACACTTGGCAAACTTGCTTCCTGACTGGCATACAACTGCATGGACAGGAAAGCCCAGAATTTTGTCGTCAACTGCGCCAGCACCTACCCACTGCTAAGTTAATCAAAGCGATCGCCGTTAAATCCCCAGCCGATGTAGAACAAGCCCTCAGCTATCGTTCTGTCGTAGATGTGCTATTGCTTGACGCTTATGATCCCAAAATAGCAGGCGGTACAGGTAAAACCATTGATTGGTCTATTCTGCAAGATTTCCGTTCCCAACTGCAAGAAATCTGCTGGTGGTTGGCGGGAGGACTACATACTGGCAATGTAGCACAGGCGATCGCCGCTGTTCAGCCCAGAGGAGTAGATGTCTCTAGCGGTGTGGAAAACAGCCCTGGCGACAAAGACATGGACAAGATTAGGCAATTCCTAGGGGCAGTATATAAGGGTATGTCAGTTGGATTCAAAGGTTTAACTTAGCTGACCCTTACACCACTAATCCAGCCAGCTTATAGTGCCTAAGTAATCACCGTGGGCTGTGCCATGCCCGTGTAGTGCTTGATCTGGGCAATTTCCTCAGCGATCGCAATTAGTTCAGCCAGTGCCACTTGCGGATCGAGGTGATGCTTGGCGATGTTGGGTTCATAGCTTTCGATGTAGAGGCGCAGGGTAGCTCCTTCTGTCCCCGTGCCAGATAGACGAAATACCAGGCGGGAGCCATCGGCAAAACCAAAGCGCAAACCTTGATTTTCGCTGACACTGCCATCTACAGGATCGGTGTAGGCGAAGTCATCGGCATATTCTAGGCTGTACTTGCCAAATTGCTTGCCCACCAAGCCAGCCCTCACCTTGCGTAACTGCTCAATTAGCGAGTTGGCGCGATCGCTACTAACCCCCTCGTAGTCATGGCGAGAATAGAAGTTGCGCCCATACAACTGCCAATGTTCCCGTACAATCTGCTCCACCGACTGCTGACGCACTGCTAAGATGTTCAACCAAAAGAGCACCGCCCACAAGCCGTCCTTCTCCCGCACATGATTGGAGCCAGTACCAAAGCTCTCCTCACCGCAGAGGGTAATTTTATTGGCATCGAGCAGATTGCCGAAAAACTTCCAGCCTGTCGGCGTTTCATAGCAGTCGATGCCCAGCCGTGCGGACACCCGATCCACCGCTTGACTGGTGGGCATAGAGCGGGCTACCCCCGCCAAACCCGATTTGTATGTTCCCACCAGATGGGCATTGGCGGTGATAATCGCCAGACTGTCGCTGGGGGTAACAAAAAACTGTTTGCCCAAAATCATATTGCGATCGCCATCGCCATCAGAAGCCGCCCCAAAATCTGGGGCATCCTCACCAAACAACATCTCCACCAGCTCACGGGCATAGACTAAGTTGGGATCAGGGTGTCCCCCGCCAAAATCCTCGAGGGGAGTGCCATGGATTACTGAATTACTAGGCGCACCCAGTTGGTTGACAAAAATTTCTGTGGCATAGCCGCCAGTTACGGCGTGCAGGGCATCAAAGCAGAAGCGGAAGCCCGATTGCAATAGTAGCTGAATGCGTTCCCAGTCAAACAGCGATCGCATCAATTCGGCGTAGTCGCTGACGGAGTCAATCACCTCAACCGTCATCCGCCCCAACTGCACCGTACCCAACTGACGCAAATCCACATCCTCTGCTGGCAAAATGCGATAGCTAGTAATCACTCTAGTTTGGGCATAGATAGACTCGGTGACTTTTTCAGGGGCAGGTCCCCCATTGCCGATGTTGTACTTAATGCCAAAATCCCCATCCACACCCCCTGGGTTGTGACTAGCGGACAGGACAATCCCCCCAAAAGCCTTGTATTTGCGGATCAGGCAGGACACCGCAGGGGTGGAGAGAATGCCATCTTGCCCCACCAACACCCTGCCGAAACCATTGGCGGATGCCATTTTGAGAATGGTCTGGATGGCAGTGCGGTTGTAGTACCTGCCGTCGCCTCCTACTACCAGAGTCTGCCCTTGGAAATCGCCAATGCTATTAAAAATTGCCTGGACAAAATTCTCGAGGTAATTGGTCTGCTGAAACACCCGTACTTTCTTGCGTAAACCCGATGTGCCTGGTTTTTGATCACCAAAGGGCTGGGTACTGACAGTGCGAATTTCCATAAAGTTTTGCTCACTCTGCCTTTAACTTTAGGACAAATTGGGCTTATTTTGTTGCCAAATCTGTGCGATGCTAGAGAGGGCTTGGATTAACCTCCACTCAGATCAATGCTTGAATAATGCAACTCATGAACAACTGGCTGAACAGAATTTGCGCCCTGATTCTCCTGCCCCTGTGCATCTTGCTGTGGGGATGCGCCCCTGTGTCCACTTCAGCCAGCGCTAACGACAGCGAATTTGCAGCCAAGGTGTTAGAGGTAATCCGCAAAAACCCCAAGGCAATCATTGACTCAGTGCAGGCATACAACCGTGAGCAACAACAAAAAGCTAACGCCGCCCGTGAGCAACTGCGCCAGCAGTTAACAACTGAACCCCGCCTGATTGTGCGCAATTCCCCAGTTACGGGATCGCCAGACTTAAAGATTGTGCTGGTGGAGTTTTCCGACTTTCAGTGCCCCTTTTGCGCCCGTGCTCACAGCACAGTGAAGGAATTTATGGCGAAGTATGGCAAGGAAGTGAGTTTGACCTACAAGCATCTGCCCCTAACGGAAATCCATCCCCAAGCCCTACCTGCCGCTCTGGCTTCATGGTCAGCGCAACAGCAGGGCAAGTTCTGGGAGTATCATGACGCTTTGTTTAGCCAGCAGGCTAATTTGGGCGAGGAACTCTATGTTAAATTGGCAAACGATCTGGGCTTGGATGTGGACAAGTTCAATCGCGATCGCCAAAGTGCGTCAGCCAAAGAAGCAATCAACAAAGATATAGAACTAGCACAGGGATTGGGCATTAACAGCACTCCTACCTTCATCATGAATGGCATTCCCTTTGCGGGCGCGGTATCTTTAGCAGATATGGAAAGTGTGTTAAATGAAGTAAAAACTGCTTCTGCGGCAAAATAAACTATAATAGGCATTCTACAGCGCATAGGTAATAACTATTAGTTCTATTAGTTAAAGTCTATGCTCATGATTTAATTTATCCTGAATCAAACATGATTGTCCCCGACAGTGCAACTATCCTATCCGTGCGAGAACTCTGCGCCGAAGTTGACGGTGTGCCCATTCTCAAAGGTGTTAATTTAGAAGTAAAAGCAGGAGAAGTTCATGCCATCATGGGCAAAAACGGCTCAGGTAAAAGCACTTTTTCTAAAGTTTTGGCAGGTCATCCAGACTATACAGTTACAGGGGGAGAGGTGATTTATCAAGGGCAAAACTTACTGGAACTTTCCCCAGAAGAGCGCGCTAGAGCTGGGGTGTTTTTGGCATTTCAATATCCGTTGGAAATACCAGGGGTTTCCAATCTGGATTTTCTGAGAATGTCGTGCAATAGCCTGCGGAAAAGTAAAGGTTTAGCGGAACTTGATCTACTAGATTTCGATGACTTCCTGCAAGAGAAGCTGAAAGTAGTAGAGATGGACAGTGCTTTTCTTTCTCGCAGTGTAAACGAAGGCTTTTCGGGCGGAGAGAAGAAGCGCAATGAAATTTTGCAGATGGCAGTATTACAGCCAACTTTAGCCATTCTGGATGAAACGGATTCAGGTTTGGATATTGATGCCCTAAAAATCGTAGCAAATGGCGTAAATCAACTAGCAAAACCTACTAATTCTACTTTAGTAATTACCCATTATCAAAGATTATTAAATTACATTGTGCCAGATTTTATTCACATCATGGAAGCGGGCAGAATTGTGCTGACGGGGGATAAGAATTTAGCCCTAGAATTGGAAGAGAAGGGCTATGACTGGTTGAAGGAAGGATACGAAGACGAGCCATGAAATTAGGCGATTTATCTGTGCCCTTTCCACAGCGTCAAGAGGAAGATTGGCGGTTTACTGATGTTAGCTTCCTTAAAGATATAGATTTCCCTCTAGCCCAGTTACCACTCCCTGCGCCGCAGTCTGATGCCCCAGCCAAACAGCAAATCCAAATTACTGACGGGGGGTTGAGCTATGTTCCCAATCTGTTGCAGGGCATTACTTGTACTATTTCTGAAGCGCCATTTTCTCTAAATAATGAACATAGCTGGGACTACTTTGCTCACTTGAATTTGCAATACAATGCCACAACCATACACTGTGATATTCCCGATCACAGCCAAGTTTTGCTACCTCTTACAGTAAACTATCAAGTTACCCAAGAGCGATCGCTAGTTTTGCCGCGATTGTTACTCACAGTCGGTGCAAACAGTGCCGTTACCCTAATTGAGCGTTTTCAATCTGCTAGTAATAACTATCTCAACTGTGCCATTACACAAATTCAGCTTGCACCTTCAGCCAAAGTCATCCACATTCGCAGTCAGTTAGAAAGTCCATCTGCATTTCACTTTGCCAGCACCCTAGTTACTCAAGCCGAAAATTCTATTTATCATTCCTACATGCTGGATTTGGGAGCAAAGCTATCACGGCACAATCCCTACATCTATTCTCAAGGGGAAGGCACAGTCAGCGAAATTTGGGGACTCACTATTACCAATGGCGATCGCCTGTCGGATACCCACTCCTGCATACATCACAGTTATCCCAATGCCTACAGTCGGCAGTTGCATAAAGCGATTATTGGCGATCGCAGTCAAGTGGTATTTAATGGCAGAATTTTTGTGGGCAAACAGGCGCAAAATACGGATTCAGCTCAACTGAGCCGCAGTTTGTTGGTATCTCCCCACGCTAAGATTAACACCAAGCCCCAGTTAGAAATTATTGCTGACAATGTGAAGTGCAAGCATGGGGCAACGGTGAGCCAATTGGACAGCGAAGAAATTTTTTACTTACAAAGTCGTGGCATTGACAGCACCTCTGCCAGCCAACTACTCACCCTGAGTTTTGCCCTTGAGGTAATCAACGGTATTACGGATCATGCCCTACAACAGGAACTGACCCAGCAGATTAAAAATGCCTTGCCATCCTTTGATAAAGCTGATCGGCAGTAATCACCCCTTCAATGCGATCTACAGGTTGCCCAGCTTTGAAAAGTATCAGCGTGGGTAGGGCATGGACTTGGTACTTTTCGGCAATTTGCGGGTAAATATCGGTGTTAATCTTGGCAATTTGCGCTTTACCTTTGACTTTGGCACTCACCTGCTCCAAAATTCCCGCCATGAGCTGGCATGGTCCACACCAAGGAGCATAAAAATCGATCAGTAGGGGTTGATCTGCCCCATCGATAAGCTCTGCAAAACTGTTGAACTGCTTGTGAACTGCCATATAATCATCCCAAAATCTAGCTTTTAGATAATAGCCTCTATATTAACAATTTGTATTTTTCTTTGATTTTGTTTTTGATTTTGTTTAAGAGTGTGCTTACTTAGCTAAACTCGATGCTAAGTTTACATTAGCCTGTGTTAGGGGAATGTGTAGTAAACTCTCACTTTATTTATGCGGGAAGGTGCATCATGGGCATGAATTTGTTGAGTCTCATCTATCTCAGTGCGATCGCTACATTTCTGTCGTTATTTGCCACTGTCAGTTCAGCTAATGCCCAAATTACCACCGATGGTACTACCAAAACCGAAGTAAACGGCAATGCGATCGCCCCCACAGGCACAGGCACAGTGTCAAATGGCAACCTTTTCCACAGCTTTACCCAGTTTAATGTGCCCACCACAGGGGTAACCTTCACCACAGGCACATCCAGCGTCAACGGCTCAGCCATCAACAACATCATCAATCGGGTAACAGGCACTGATCCTTCTAGGATTTTAGGCACAATAGAAAGCCGCACCTACTTCCCCAACGCCAATTTATACCTATTGAATCCCAACGGCGTAATTTTCGGCGCAAATGCCCGCCTCGACATCGGCGGCTCCTTCTTTGCCACCACAGGCACAGGCTTAAACTTCACTAATGGGCAAACATTCCTAGCCGACAGAAATTCTCTCACCTTTCCCAGTGGTGATGTGAATGGCATCAGGTTTGGTGTAGAGAACCCCGCAGGTATCATCAATCAGGGGAACTTGCAAGTTGATCATGGGAAAACCATCTCGCTCACAGGGGGAACTGTGATCAATACAGGCACACTCACCGCCAATGGCGGCAATGTCTCTTTAGCCTCAGTGAATAGCAATAGTTTAGTAGAATTGCGATCGCCTGATGCTGTACTCGGACTATCCATCAAAGCCAATGCTATCCCCAACGAATGGAATGGCAGTTTAGCTACAATTCCCAATCTTGCGGAACACCTAACAGGGAGCGTACCCGAGGCGGATAGAGTGATCATCAAACCCGATGGCAGTATGTGGCTAGTGGGCAAAGACCAAGCCAATCAAGGGATTACCGTAGAGCAGGGCTTAACTATCACTTCAGGTCAGATCAACACTGCCAATCCCAATGGAACGGGGGGCAATATCGGCATCTATGGGAATAAAGTAGCTCTGGTGAATGCCAATGTGAATGCCAATGGCACAACAGGCGGCGGCACTATTTTAGTGGGCGGGGATTACAAAGGAGCAGGCACAGTTCCCAACGCTCAAGTAACCTTCGTTTCCCGAAATTCTACTATCTCCAGTGATGGATTAGTGAATGGCAATGGTGGAAAAGTCATCTTTTGGGCAGATAATACCACTCGGTTTTATGGC
>Ga0272446_1002133_pt1 | contig 27644 bp, 23 predicted proteins | sample YNPCB0061_FD_194587 | JGI IMG/M metagenome (GOLD analysis project Ga0272446, IMG submission 194587) | Hot spring microbial mat communities from Yellowstone National Park, WY, United States - YNP-CB-006-1 | ecosystem: Environmental > Aquatic > Thermal springs > Hot (42-90C) > Sediment | place...
CCAGCTTCGCTGGCGCACCGCAACGCCAGATTCTGGCCCCCTCCCCTGGCAGGGGAGGGGGTAGGGGGGTGGGGTATGCGGGGCCTGGGGGCGCAACGCTCAAAAACCCTACCCCTGAGAGGAGGGTAGGGCGGCGTAACCGCCCGACAAGGTGGTTGTTCGCTGCTTCTGGCGGCTGCGCCGCCAGAAGCAGCGAACAACCAGGGGTTTGGGGCTTGCCCCAAAGACGTTGCCTCAGCTCTGCCTCGCTGAAACGCTCTACACTACGCCCGGCGTTTCTATGCTATACTTGTCGCGAATTGCAACATCGGTAGTACAATATGCAAACGGCAGGCAGGATCGGTATGCAACGCTCAATCCACAAAGTGCTCGTGGCGAACCGTGGTGTCCCGGCCGTGAGGATTATGCACACCTGCCGTGACCGCAAGATCCCCACGACCGCGGTGTACAGCACGCCTGATCGGCTGGCTTACCACGTCTTTATGGCCGACACCGCCATTCACATTGGCGATGCACCGCCGATCAATTCGTACCTGAACGCGGATCGGATCATCGAGGCTGCGCTGTGCAGCGGCTCGAACGCCATCCATCCTGGCTGGGGGTTTCTGGCGGAGAATGCCGACTTTGCCCAACAGGTCATTGATGCCGGCCTGATCTGGATTGGCCCCAGGCCCGAGGTCATTCGCATGATGGGCGATAAGATTCGGGCCAAGGAGATTGCCAGGCGCTCGAATGTGCCGACCATCCCTGGGATCGAGAACGTCACCAGCGTCGAGCAGATTAGCGACTGGATGCGCGACCAGGATGTCGTCTTTCCAATTATGATCAAGGCAGCCTCCGGCGGCGGCGGCAAGGGCATGGTCAGAGTCGATGCGCCTGAGCAGATGGCCGGCGCACTGGCCCAGGCCCGTTCCGAGGCAAAAAAATCCTTTGGCAACGATATTGTTCTTGTCGAGAAGTATATCGAGCATGGCCGGCATATCGAGGTGCAGGTGGTGGCCGATGACTACCGGCACGTCGTCCACCTTTTCGAACGCGAGTGCACGCTCCAGCGCCGCAACCAGAAGATTATCGAGGAAGCGCCCTCGACCCTCGAGAATGACCTGCGCCAGGAGATCTGCGTCACCGCGGCGCGCCTGATGCGCCGAATTGGCTATACCTCCGCCGGCACCGTTGAGTTCATCTTCGACCCCGCCACCCAGAGTTTCTACTTCCTCGAGGTCAACACCCGGCTCCAGGTCGAGCATGGCATTACCGAGCTGATCACCGGTCTGGACATCGTCAGCATTATGCTTGACGTCGCCGAGGGCAAGCCCCTGCCGATCAAGCAACTCGATGTCGTCCCCAACCGCTGCGCCCTTGAGGTGCGCCTGAATGCTGAGGATCCCAAGACCTTCGGCCCGTCGTTCGGCAAGATTACCCGTCTGCGCACCCCTCTCGGCCCCAACGTGCGCGTCCTGCTCGGTGCTGAGGAGGGCGAAGATATCCCGCCTTACTACGACTCGCTCTTCATGCTCCTGATGACCTCGGGTGCCGACCGGGCCGACGCACTGCGAGTGATGGACCGGGCGCTCACCGGCGACCTGCGCATTGAGGGCATCAAGACCCTCGCACCCCTGCTGCTGAGTATCATCAGGCACCCCAAGTTCATCGCCGGCGACTTCTCGACCAAGTTCATCGACCAGCACCTGCCGGAGCTCGTCTCCGGCTTCCGCGAACGTACCAGCGAGGATGAGATGCTCCGGGTCGCCCAGTACGTGGCCGAGATCTCCGCCCTGGGCCCGCAGAGCTGGATGTGAGGAGAGCCATGAACACCAGCAATGCGTCCCAACTCGCCAGCGCTCAGGAAGAATACGTGTTCGTTCGGCCAGGTATGACCCCGCGCGAAATAGTCCAGGCCGTGCGCAACCTGCAGGGCGTCTGCCTGACATCAGTGAGTATGCGCGACTCCGGGCAATCTGACTTCAAAAACCGCCACCGGATCTACGATCTGAAGACCCTGGCCCCGATGTACAACAAGATGGGCCTGTTCAGCACCGAGTGCCACGGCGGCGCCCGCTGGCACGTCGGGATCATGAACCGCCGCGAGAGCCCGTTCGAGGAGATCCAGCTCCTGCGCCAGTTGATGCCGAACGTCCTGCTCCAGACTCTGATCCGCGAGACGAACCTGTGGGGCTACCGGCCGTACCCCCGGAACGTCATCGAGTACGCCGTCTCACAGGTGGATATCGATGTCTGGCGCTGTTTTTCGTTCCTCAACGATGTGCGCAATATGCGCGCGGTGGCCGAAGTCGTGATGAAGCGTGGGCGCCTGTTTGAGCCGGCGATCTCGTTTACGGTGGCCGACTGGGCCACCGATGCGTACTACCTGGGCGTGGTACGCGAGATCGTCGCCCTTGCCGGTGGCGTCGATGAGATCATCCTCTGCATCAAGGATATGGCTGGCGTTGGCAATCCGGTGCGCATCGGCCAGCTGGTGGCGACGATCAAGGAGCACTACCCCGAGTTGCTGGTCCACTACCACCGCCACGTCACCGACGGGCTGGCCGTTCCGGCGCTGTTCGCCGCTGCCCAGGCCGGCGCCAAGATCGTCGATGTCCAGGAGGATGCCCTGGTGCGTTTCTATGGCCACCCGCCCATCCTCGGCGTGCAGGCCTACTTCGAGGAGGGCGGCATCCACGTGCATCTCAACCGCCCGGTCGCCGAGCAGGCTAACCAGCAGGTGCGCATGTGGATCGGGCACTATGAGTGGGCCGAGTCGCCCTTCAAGGGCTACGATCATGGCGTCACCAGACACCGTATGCCCGGCGGCGCCTTTCCGAGCTCGTTTGAGCAGGCCGAGAAGGGAGGCTTCCTGCATCTCATGCCGGCGATCCTGCGCGTTATGGCGCTCTATAACCAGATCGTGCGCTACTTCGATGTCACCCCGGGCTCGCAGATCACCTGGGTGACCTGCAGCGGGATCGTCAACCGCTACGCGAAGGAGCAGGGTGAAGGCGGCGTCCGGCGGCTCATCGCACTGCTCAGCAAGTTTGTCGACGAGCAGAGGCAGGATATGGAGGCCATGAGCGAGGAGGAGCGCGGGGAGCTCCTCCAGCTCTTCCGCAACGCGTCTGGTGATTTCAAGAACCTGCTGGTGGGCGGCTATGGCAAGCTGCCGGTCGGCTGGCCGGCCGACTGGGTCTACCAGAGTGCCTTCGGCGATGAGTGGCAGGCGAAGATCCAGGGGCGCACCGACCGCTCTCCCCTTGAGACGCTCAAGGACGACCGGCTCGACAAGCTCCGCCAGACATTGAGCGAGGCCATCGGGCGCGCACCGACGGAGGAAGAGTTCATTCTCTACCTGATGCACCCCAAAGATGCCCTCAGCTTCATCGAGTTCCGCGAGCGCTATGGTATGGCGCCCCTGGTGCTGCCGACCGATGTCTGGCGCCAGGGCCTGCTGCGCAGCGGCGATAAAGTTGATTTCGAGCTCGACGGCAAGCCATACTGTATTGAGCTCGTATCGGTTGGCGCTGAACACGAGGGCGTCATCCACGTGGTGCTGAAGGTCAACAATGTGACCCGGGTCTACCCCGTTGCGACGCCGCGGGCCAGGAAGGTCGAGATACGGATTGCCAGGGGCGCCAATGAGATCGGCGCCCCGATCAACGGCAATGTGTGGCGGATCGGCAACCCGAAGCGCGGTGTGATCCAGGTCGGCGATGTTGTCCACAAAGGTGAGGAGGTGGCGAACCTCGAGGCGATGAAGATGGAGAACGCCATTCTCGCCCCTTTCAATGGCCGCATCGCCGAGGTCTGCATCAAGCTGAACGACGTCGTCAAGGAAGGGCAGTTGCTGTTCGTGCTTGAGAAGGAAGCCTGACAGGTTCAATGGCGCGCATGCAGGGTCAAAGCTTCTCAATGGCTTCAGTCGTGGTTAATTCACCCGATAGACACTGCTGACGACCTTCTGGAAGTGCTGCTCGAGCTCCCGCGTCAGTTCGATCTCCTCGGGGGTGAGGGGCAGGTGGCGCACCTCCTCGAAGTAGAAGCGCACCATCGCCGACTGGTGCTGGTAGGTCACCCCGTGGCGCGGGAGCACCCCATGGGCCCAGGAGAGCTCCTGATCGACCAGCGCCGGCAGATCAAAGAGCAGGACCGAGCGCACCAGTTCGCCCAGCCGCTCCACGGCCACCGCGGAGAGCCGCTCGGAAGCCGTGTGGTTCTCCTCCAGGCGTAGTGAGCGCGCCAGTTCAGGATAGGTGCGGAGCAGCCGCGCCGCGACGTGCTGGCAGATCAGCTTGTGCTGGGCCGTGAGCTGGCCGACCAGGCGGTTTGCGACGAGCGTGTCCATGGGCGATCCTTTCACGTGGTGGCGATAGCTGCCTCGATTATAGCATCGCGGTTCCGGCTCCGGCAGCGTGCATTGACTGGCAGCGATCTGTGCAAGGGCCGTGCCTGCCACCGCACGCTCAGCGCCGCCCGATCATGGGCAGGACCAGGCGTTCGACGGGCAGGCCCGCGAGCTCGCGGAGCGCGAAGAATGCCCCCCGCCGGACGGCGGGCTCGCCATCCGGCGCGTAGCAGGCCCCACCAGGGCAGCGCGGGTCCTCGCTGAAGGGGATACGCACAATGCCCCACTGCTGGGCGTTGGGGCCGCTGGCCGGCGGGAAGTCCTCGTACTTGAACCAGAAGACCCGTGCCACATCGGGCCGGGCCGCCATCTGGCGGAAGACGGCACGGAGAAACTCGGCCTGCTCGGCGCTGTTCTGCCGCAGGTAGGCAGCGTTGTAGCCAACCTCGGTGATCCAGAAGGGGATCTCGGCGGCCGCCGGGGCGCGCGCCGCCAGCGCCTCGCGGAGCCGCCCCCGTACACTATCGAGGCGCGCGTCGATGCGTGCGACCTCTTCATCGACCGGAGCCGCAAGGCGGATCTCGGCCGGGTAGGGGTGATAGCCGAGCGCGTCGGCCGGGTAGGCGCTGTACGTCGTGAAGTAGCTGCTGAAGGGCTCGCTCGTATAGAGCTCGATCAGGTAGTCGCGGTCGTTCAATGGCCCACGGTTGCTCGGCAACAGGATGTCGCTGCCCCGCGGGTGGAGCCCGCCGATCACCAGCGTCACCGCGGCGCGCCAGCTCGGGTCCTCGACGCGGTGGTCGCACTCGTTGCGCTTGAAGCAGCGATAGAGCTTGGTGTGCAGTCGCCCGGTCAGCACCGGGTCGATGCCCTCACCGCCCCGGTAGCCCTGGTCGGCGGGGAGGCGGTTCTGCTCGTTGAGGATCTCGTAGGCAGTCACCTGGCCCGCGTAGCGGTTCATGATCTGCAGCGCCCGATCCAGCCACCGCCGCATGTAGGGGTTGACCCCGCCGCCGTAGAGCAGGTCGCTGTCGGTCTTCGCGATCAGCCCGTTCGTGGCGTCGCGTGGGTCGGTCCCTACCAGGCCGAAGCCGAGCAAGCCCATCACCGTGAGGTTGTAGCGGGGCGCCACCTGGGTAATGAAGTGGTCGTAACGCGCAACCTGCTCAAGGAAGCTGCCGGCCCCCTCATCGCGAACAATGAACTCCACCCGCACCCAGCGCACCCCGGCCTCGGCCAGGATCTGGCCCATGCGCTCCTGGGCCACGTAGTTCGGCTGGTCGGGGAAGGCCGGGTGCGTACCGAACTCGTACCACGGGTCGCGTGCGACCATGCCGATCAGTTCGCGCGGCACCGTTGCCGGCGCAACAGCGGCGCCCGGCGCCTGCGGGCTGGCCGCTGCGGGTGTGACCAGCAGCGTGATGATCATGAGCGCGGCAAGCAGGGCCGCGCGCGCCTGCCATGGTGACACGATAGACCTCCATCATGTGTTCGTGCGTGTATCGCTGCAACGGCTTGCGCGCTTTGGCAGCAGATGCTAGGATGCGGGCGGCAGTGTCCAGCCCCCGTCGTCTGGCGGGGGGGAAGAGCGCAAGGAGGACCGTGATGAGCGACCTGAAGGCCACGTTCGAACGGGCGGCACAGGAGGTGCAGCAACTCCCCAAACGGCCCGACAATGACGCCCTGCTCAAGCTCTACGCCCTCTACAAGCAGGCGACCGCCGGTGATGTCAGCGGCGACCGCCCGGGGATCCTGGATATGCAGGGCCGCCTGAAGTATGACGCCTGGTCGAAGCTGAAGGGTACAGGCGCCGAGCAGGCAATGCAGGACTACGTGGCGCTCGTCGAGAAACTCAAGGCCGGTGCATAGTAGCACAGGTGCCACCCGTAGGCGGGTGTTTCGGCGGCCTGCGGCCCCCGAGAATCTTCTTTTTTTCGCTGGTTGCTGCGGCTTTGCCGCCGCAACCAGCGAAAAAAAACCAGAGTGCGGGGCGGAGCCCCGCGACGTTGCACATGCCCTGACCGGGGTCTCGTGATTCGCCTATACCTATCGTGGATGTGGTATCCTACAAAGGTATGCCAGAGCTGATTACGACCCCAGACGGGCTCCGCATCCTGGTCGAGGAACTGCCCCACACCTACTCGGTGTCGGTTGGCTGCTTCGTGGCCGCGGGCGCGCGCCACGAGCCCGACGCCCACGGTGGTGCTGCCCACTTCATCGAGCATATGCTCTTCAAGGGCACCGAGCGCTACCCCAGCCCGCGCCTCGTCTCCCAGGCGGTCGAGGGGGTGGGTGGCCTGCTCAATGCCTCGACCGCCTACGAATCGACCGTCTATTACGCCAAGGTGGCCACGATCCACGTGGACCGCGCTGCCGATGTGCTGGGCGAGATGGTGCTGCGCCCGCGCTTCGATCTGCAGGAACTGGAGAAGGAGCGCCGCGTGATCATCGAGGAGATCCGTGGCCTCCAGGATGCGCCCGGCGACTGGGTGCACGAGTTGCTCCAGCAGGCGATGTGGGCGGGCAGCCCGCTCGGCCGCGACATCGCCGGCAGTGTTGAGACGGTAGCTGCCCTCGGACGGGGTGAACTGGCCCGTTTCTGGCAGCGCCACTACAACCGGGCCAACCTCGTGATCTCGGTGGCCGGCAACATCAGCGCGGCTGCCGCCCAGGAGGTGGTGAGCACCGCCTTTCGCGGGCTGCCTGGTGGCGAGGCCACGCCGCCGCAGCCCCGGCCCGTGCCGCATCCCGGGCCACGCCTCACGCTGCTCTCCCGCGATACCGAGCAGGGCAACTTCTGCCTCGGTCTGCCCGGCCTCTCCTACGGCGATCCCGACCGGCGCCCGCTCCAGGTGCTCGACTCCATCCTGGGCGGCGGCATGTCCTCGCGCCTGTTCCAGCTGCTCCGCGAAGAGCACGGCCTGGCCTATAGCGTCGGCTCCTATCACAACGACCTCTCCGACGCCGGTATGTGGGTGATCTACGGGAGCGTCGATCCGGAGGCGCTGCGTGATGCCGTGGCCCTCTGCCTGGAGATCCTGCGCGACCTGGCCGTCAGCGGCGTCACCGCCGATGAACTGGCGATGGTCAAGGAGCAGGTCAAGGGCGGCCTGCTGCTCTCGCTGGAGGATACCTGGTCGGTGGCCTCGCGCAACGGCGCCCACCTGCTGCGCTATGGCCACGTCATGCCCGTTGAGCAGGTGGTCGCCGAGGTCGAGGCCGTCACCGCCGCCGAGGTACAACGCGTGGCCCGTCGCCTGCTGCGCAGCGACGCGCTGCACCTCGCCGTGATCGGTCCCTACGGGCGCGAGGATAGCCGCGAACTGCAGGCGCTGCTTGCGCAGGGCTTTGCATAGGCGCACCCCCATGGGCACGGTTGCAATCATCGGCGCCGGGGTGGCCGGTCTGGCCGCGGGCCGCGCGCTCACCCGTGACGGCTACCCCGTTAGCCTGTTTGAGAAGAGCCGCGGCCTGGGCGGGCGCGTCGCCACCCGGCGTGTCGCCGGCTTCGCGATCGACCACGGCGCCCAGGTCTTTAAGGCGCCTGCCCCGCCGTTCCAGGCCCTCGTCGCCGAGATTGACGGCGCCCGGACCATTGCCCAGCCCGTCTGGACCTTTACGAGCGATGGGCAGATCAGCCCGGGCGACCCCGCACAGGCTGCGGAAGCTAGCTGGACCTGGCCTGGCGGCATCAATACGCTGGCCCGCCACCTGGCCCGCGGCCTCGTGGTCCACCGGGAGGTGACCATCACCGCGCTGCGCCAGGCCGAGACGGGCTATGAGCTGGTGGACGCCAGCGGACAGCGCAGCGGCCCGTTCGCCGCGGTGCTGCTCACCCCGCCCGCTCCACAGAGCGCTGCCATCCTGGCGGCGAGCGCCATCGACCCGACGGTACAGGCGCAGCTGCTCGATGCGCTCGCGCCGACACGCTACCGCCCCTGTCTCTCACTGGCCTTCGCCTATACGCGCCGCCCGGCGCCGCCCTGGTACGCGCTGCTCAATCTGGACCGGCGCCATCCCATCGCCTGGCTGGCCTGCGAGCACGTCAAGCCGGATCGCGCGCCCGCTGGCCACGGGCTCCTGCTGGCCCAGATGGCGCCGGCCTGGAGCGAGCAGCACTGGGAGGCCTTGCCCAGGGGCACCTACGGTGGTGCCGCGCCGCTGCCCGCCGCGCTCACCGCCGTCCACGGGCTCATCGGCGAGTTGCTTGGCGCAGACCCGGGCGCGCCGCTGTGGGTTGACGTGCAGCGCTGGCGCTATGCCCTGGCCGACGCGCCGTGCGCCCCGGCGGCCAGCGCGGGCATCGCCGGGCTGTTCATCGCCGGGGACATGGTCGCGGGCCAGGGGCGCGTGCACCTGGCCATCGCCAGTGGCTGGGCCGCCGCCGAACGGATCGCGGCAGCCCTCGGCGAGCGACAGGACGGCTGAGACATAGTTCAAACGTACGTGACAAGCCTTCAGCTCCACAGTGCTCCAGACCGGCTGTGTAGAGCGGTGGAGCTGGGGAGCTGTGGAGTTGTGGAGTTGTAGAGCGGTGGAGCTGGGGAGCTGTGGAGTTGTGGAGTTGTAGAGCGGTGGAGCTGTGGAGTTGTGGAGTTGTAGAGCTGTGGAGCTGGGGAGCTGTGGAGCTGTAGAGCTGGGGAGCTGGGGAGCTGGGGAGCAACGGTCAAACTGGCATGGCGATTCTGAACCACCCTGCTGGCACTCCCGGTAAAAGAGTGCTAACATGGGGCTTGACAAAACCAGCACAGTTGGGTACTATACACGGCGGCTAGCACTCGTCGATCGAGAGTGCTAACCGCTTTCCTGTTCAGCCGTACCATTTCTGTTGATGGAGGGATTGCAGCTATGGCCGACTTCCGCATCCGGCCCCTTGGCGACCGCGTGGTGGTCAAGCCAATGGAGCGCGAGGAGAGGACCAAGGGCGGCATCTTCTTGCCCGACACCGCCAGCAAGGAGCGCCCCATGGAGGGCACCGTGCTCGCCGTGGGCGAGGGCCGCCGCGATGACAACGGGAAGCTTATCCCGATGAACGTCAAACCCGGCGACAAGGTGCTCTTCGCCAAGTACAGCGGCACCGAGTTCAAGATCGACGACGTTGAGTACCTCATCCTCTCGGAGAAGGACGTCCTCGGTATCGTCCAGGACTGAGCGCCTGTCCAGCCAGGCGTGCATGCACGACGCACACTTGAACATTACCTAAGGAGATACCCGGTCTATGCCGAAGCAGATCTACTTCAACGAGGAGGCCCGCCGTGCCCTCAAGCGCGGCGTCGATATGGTCGCCGACGCGGTGAAGACCACGCTGGGCCCCCGTGGGCGCAACGTTGCCATTGACAAGAAGTTCGGCTCGCCCACGGTTACCCACGACGGTGTGACCGTCGCCAAGGAGATTGAGCTGAAGGACCCCTTTGAGAACATGGGCGCCCAGCTGCTCAAGGAGGCGGCCACCAAGACGAACGACGTCGCCGGCGATGGCACGACCACCGCTACCGTGCTGGCCCAGTCGATTGTCAACGAGGGCCTCAAGGTCGTCGCTGCCGGCGCCAATGCTATGCTGCTCAAGCGCGGCCTCGATCGCGGCGCTGAGGCCCTGGTCGCGACCATCAAGGCCAGCGCCACCCCGGTGCGCGATCGCGCCGATATCGCCCACGTGGCCACCAACTCCGCCGCCGATACTGAGATCGGTGACCTGATCGCCGAGGTGATGGAGAAGGTCGGCAAGGATGGCGTGATCACGGTCGAGGAGTCCAAGGGTGTTGCCTTCGAGAAGGAGTACACCGAGGGCATGCAGTTCGACCGCGGCTACATCTCGGGCTACATGGTCACCAATGTCGAGCGCCAGGAGGCGGAGCTCGACGATCCCTACATCCTGATCACGGATAAGAAGATCAGCAGCATCCAGGACATTCTCCCCGTGCTCGAGAAGGTCCTGCAGGTCACCAAGAACTTCGTGATCATCGCCGAGGACGTGGACGGCGAGGCGCTGGCCACCCTGGTGGTCAACAAGCTGCGCGGCACGATCAACGCGCTGGCGGTGAAGGCTCCTGGCTTCGGCGACCGGCGCAAGGCGATGCTGCAGGATATCGCCATCCTCACCGGCGGCACGGTGATCAGCGAGGAGATCGGGCGCAAGCTTGATAGCGCGACGATCGAGGATCTGGGCCGTGCCCGCAAGGTGGTGGCGACCAAGGACGATACGACCATCGTCGAGGGCAAGGGCGACGAGGCGGCTATCCGGGCCCGCATCGAGCAGATCCGCGCGCAGATCGAGACGACGACCAGCGACTTCGACCGCGAGAAGCTGCAGGAGCGCCTGGCCAAGCTGGCCGGTGGCGTGGCGGTGATCAAGGTCGGCGCGGCCACCGAGCCCGAGCTCAAGGAGAAGAAGCACCGCGTCGAGGACGCCCTCTCGGCCACCCGCGCGGCGGTCGAGGAGGGCATTGTGCCCGGCGGCGGCGTCAGCCTGATCAATGCGATCAGCGCGCTCGACAATGTCAAGGTCGCCCACGATGACGAGAAGGTCGGCCTGCAGATCCTGCGCCGGGCGCTCGAGGAGCCGCTGCGCATCCTGGCCCGCAACGCCGGCGAGGACGGCTCGGTGATCATCGCCAACGTCCGCCGGATGCAGGAGGAGACGGGCGACAAGACCCTCGGCTACAACGTGCTGACCGGCGAGTATGGCAGCATGATCGAGCAGGGGATCATCGACCCGGTGAAGGTGACCCGCAGCGCGGTGCAGAACGCGGTCTCGATCGCGGGTATGATCCTCACCACCGAGGCGCTGATCACCGACCTGCCCGAGGAGAAGGCCCCGGCCGCCGGTGGGATGCCCGGTGGCATGGGCGGCGGGATGGACTTCTAGTACTACTGCGGCGATTCGAAACAGTGATTGTTGCACTGGCGATGTTTGCCGGCTTTGCCGGCAAACATCGCCAGTGCAACAACTCTTTTCAACCGCCGTTGGGTTCGGCGGGCGTTCGCCTGCTGAAACGGATCTGGTTGGTTCTGGGCGGTTTTGTCGCCCAGAACCAACCAGATCCGTTTCTCTAGCGATGCTCCAGGGCCTCACACAGGGCCGCCAGCGGCAGCCCGTCGAGCGTGCTCCCATCGCTGCCGGCCAGGCTGCTCCAGAGCAGCAGCGCCTCCGGGCGCAGGCGGTAGCGCTGGTTGAGCTGTTGGAGCAGCCAGCGGAGTGCGAGGAGCTGTGCGTCGGTGCTGCCCGCCGGCTGCGCCGGCCAGCTCGCCGGGCGCTCCAGGGCCACGCCGATGCTGACCGTGTTGAGGTTGAGCCAGAGCCCGTCGGCTGTGGCTATGCCGGCGTGCCAGGCCGACCGGCGCTCGTCCACCAGCTGGTAGATCACCCCGGCAGTGCTGACATAGTAGTGGGTGGCGAAGTGTGCGCCAATCGCAGTCATGCCTGCCAGGACTTCGCTGGCCGCGCCCGGGAGCGCGTGGAGCACCACCAGTTCGATCGCCCGCCCGCCACGCTCCGCCTGCGCCGGTGACTGGGGTGAAAACTGTACCACCTGGAAGATCCCGGTCAGCGGCGGCAGGTAGTCGGCGGGTACCACCACCGGCGCTTCTGGCGTCGCTGCCGCCGCGACGCCGAGCACCGGCATGCCCTGGGTGATCGCCAGGTCGCGCAGGCGCCGTACCCGGCTCCAGTGTGGCACCAGGTTGAACAGGGTATCGAGGGCGTAGACCTGCAGCGCGTAGGTGGCCTGCTCGACCTGGAGCTGGTACGAGCCGGAGAGCGGCGCGCCGATGGCGAAGGTGCGGGCGAGCTGGTGAAAGGCCCAGTCGGGGCGGTAGCTCGTACCGGCCTGCTGGTAGGTCTCGCTGAGCAGGGCTTCGCGCAGCCGCTGGCTCGGCCCATCGGCCGCGGTGGCGAGGCGGGAGAGCAGGCGCACATCGCCATAGTCCGTGGTGGGGCTGTACAGCGTATCGACGGCGAAGGCCTGGTAGGCCCACTGGCGCCCATCGACGGTGAGCAGCTGGCTGGTGCCGACCGGTGGGCCGAGGCGGTTGATCACCGCGAACTGGTGGAAGGCCCAGTCAGGCCGGAAGGGTGAGCCCCCTGCCCGGTAGGTCAGCTCGAGCAGGCTGCGTCCGAGGCCCGCGGGGGGAATGCTGCCGGCGAGCAGCGCCGAGAGCGTCTGAACGTTGCCCCAGTCTGGTACTTCGGCAAAGAGCGTATCGCGGGCGAAGGGCTGGTAGTTGATCAACCGGCCCTCGATCGTTGTGGTGGTGCTCGGCCCCATAGGCATGCCCAGCCCGTGCTCCACCGCGTACTGGTGGAAGGCCCAGTCGGGGTTGTAGCCCTGGGCCCCGGCCTTGCGGCTGTAGCTCTGTTCGAGCAGCGCCTCGAGCAGCCGCTCATCGGGCGGCAGGATGCCCGTCGGCGGCGGCGGCGGCGGCGGTGGTGGCGGTTCGACCCCGGCGAGGTAGGCCTCCACCTGGCTCCAGACCCACTCCTTGCTGACCGCCCAGCCAGGGCAACTCTTGGTGTTGGTATAGTCGCGATGAAACGAGATCAGCTGGCGGGGCGGGATGCGGAGCCGCCGTGACAGCTCGCCCATCACCGCGAGGGAATACTGCCAGACGGCGCCCGTGGGTGGCTGGGCATCGAAATAGCCCACCACCTCCAGGCCGATCGAGTACCAGCCCTGGGCCAGCGAGCCATTGCCGGTGCCGGCGTGGATGCCAACGCGCGACATCGGTGTGGCGAGCCAGATCCCGTCGGGCCCGGTGAAGATGTGCGGGCCCGCTGACCAGCCCTTGCCGGCGTAGAAGCGCTGGATGCCGCGCATGGTGGTGAGGCCGGCCCACGCCCGCTCGTCGGGGCGGAAGGTGTGGTGGAGCACCAGCCGGCTGGGGGCCAGCCGGCCGAAGTCATACCCGGCGACGTACTGCGTCCACTCGCTGACGCTCAGCCGGCGGTTGATGAAGGGCGGGCTGCCCTCGGTCGGGAAATCACTCATCGGAGCCTCCGGGCAGTGCCTGGCGCGCTAGCGGCCGCTCACAACGGGTCGCCGCCCACGGCGAGGCTGCGCTGCGGAAAGCGCACGCGGGCACGCATCCAGCCCTGCTCGTCGTCCCGCTCGAGCCGGAAACTGCCGCCGAGATCCTCGTGCACCAGCGTTTCGATGATCTGCAGGCCCAGGCCGCTGCTATGCGCCGGGCGGGGTGGCGGCGGGTGGCGTGGGCCGTCATCGCGCACCTCAACAGTGACCATGCTGTCATTGAGCGTTGCCTCTACTTCGAGGCGGCCGCCCTCGGCGGCGAGACCATGGGAGAGCGCATTGCTGATCAGCTCGTTGATCACCAGGGCGAGCACCGTCGCATCCCGCGAGCCGACCCGCACCTCGTCGCCCATGATCGCGAAGCGCACTGGCGCCTCACTGTTCACCAGCGTGGCCTGGGCGCTCTCCACCACCTGGCGGGTCACCGCGTTGACCGTCGTGACCCCCAGGTCATCCCGCGAGAGCAGATTGTGGATAGCGGCGATCGACTGGATGCGGGCCGCGCTCTCGCGCAGGGCCTTGGCGCCCTGGCTGCCCGGCTCGACCCGGCGCAGCTGCATGGCGAGCAGGGCCGAGATCGTCTGCAGATTGTTACGCACCCGGTGATGCATCTCCTGCAACAGGGCCGACTTGATCGCCAGGGCACGCTGGCTCTCATCGTAGAGGCGGGCGTTCTCGATCGCGATCGCAGCCTCGTCGGCGAAGGTGCTCAGCAGCCGCACCTGCTCATAGTCGAACAGGTGGGGCTGGCGCTTGTAGAGACAGATCCCGCCGATCGTGCGCTCGCGAGCCCGCAGCGGCATGCAGAAGAGCGAGTGGAAGCCCTCGCGGGCGGCCACCGTGGCCAGCTCGGGGAAGCGGGCATCCTGGTAGGCGTTCATCACCGCCAGCGGGCGGCTATCGCGCACCGTCTGGATGATGAACTCGCGCACCCCCGCGCCTTCCCCGCCATGGCTGGCCACCAGCTGCAACTGGCCATCGTCGCCCATCTGGAAGATCGCGGCCCGGTCGGCCTGGGCCAGTTCCACCGCCTTCTCCGAGATCAGCGCCAGCACCCCCGGCAGGCCGATCTGCTCGGCGATACTCTTCGACACCTGCTGGAGCGTGGTCAACTCGCGCAGTTTCTGGTGCAGCCGCTCGTCGGTCTGCTGGTAGAGCTGGGCATTGGCGATGAAGAAGGCCAGTTCGCCGGCGGCCACCTCAACAAACGAGATCTCCTCCTGCGAGAAGTCGCGGGGGCCGATCGTCTGTACGGTGATCACCCCCTGCAGCTTGTCGGCGCTGAACTGGAAACGCTCCGCGTTGAAGAGCACGATCGGCACGGCGAGCATGGAGTGGAACAGTTCCTCGCCCAGCTGCGGCTCGACATTAAAGCGCGGCTCCTGCCGGACGTCGCGCACCGCGACCGGGTGGCCAAGCTGGGCCGCCCAGCCGGTGACCCCCTGGCCCAGGTGTGACACCACCTGACCGATCGCGGCCCGGTTGAGCCCGCGCGTAGCCCGCAGCACCAGCTCGTCCCGATGCTTGTCATAGAGATAGACCGAGCAGGCCTCGACCCCGACGACCTGGGCGACCGTCTCGACCACGGTCTGCAGCGAGGTGTCGAGGTCGAGCGTTGAGTTGGCGGCCGAGATGATACGGTGCAAGCCATTCAGCTCGGTGGCCCGGGCCAGCAGGCGTGCTTCCCACTCGCGGGTGCGCTGCTCCTCCTGCGCGGCGCCATAGGCCAGCAGCAGCTCGCTTACCACCAGGCCCTGTGAGAGCTTGAGCCGTCCGGCCAGATGCAGGCCCAGTTCGGTCAGGACTTCGGCGGCGCCGCCCTGCGCGTACCAGATCGCCCCGATATGGCGGAGCCCGCCGACCCGGGCCTCGTGGCTGGGCTCCTGTTCGAGCTGCGCGAGCAGGTCCGCGATGCCCGGCCATGTCTCGCGGAGCGCGGCCACCAGATCCGGTGGCTGGGAGGTTACAACTTCGTACATCGTCATTGCCACCACCTTCGGCGACGGTTTCTGTCATTATACAGGAGATACGCCCGCGGTGCGTGCTGGAGGTGGTACGGCGCACGAGAGGCAGTATAATACCATTTCCGATTGCAGATTTTGGATTGCAGATTGCCGCATATGGCGTCACGATGAGCGATGACGGCAACGACAATGCGGAACTGCCAACGGGATTTGGTGTCATACCGATTCTGCTTGCTGGCAGCGCATTGGCTCAACTCCACACCTCCACAGCGCTCCAGCTCGACAAAGCCCTGTGTGGAGCTGGAGCGCTGTCGAGCTGAGCGGGAGAATGCGGGAAGACCGATTTCACTTGGTATAATGGGGGCCATCAGCCATTTATGGAGAGAGATGGGGTATGACGACCACCAGTGCTTCCGGTACGCTTGATGCGCGTCTGCAGCGGCGCATCCTGACGGTCCTGTTCATTGGCGTCTTTATGTCCGCGCTGGATGCCGCGATCATTGCGCCGGCGGTCCCTGCGCTGCGCGCCGCCTTCGGGGTCGATAACAGTCAGATCGGCATGCTCACCATCGTCTTCAGCCTGTTCACGCTGAGCAGCACCACGCTGATGGCCAGCCTGGGCGATCGCTATGGGCGGCGACGCGTCTACCTGCTCTGTGTAGCCGGCTTTGCCCTCGGCTCGCTGCTCATCGCGCTCGCCCCGAGCTTCTGGCTGGTGCTGGTCGGGCGGGCCATCCAGGGCTTCAGCGCCGGCGGCGTATCGCCCACGGCAAGTGCGGTGGTAGGCGACGCCTTCCCGCCCCGCGAGCGGGGCAAAGCCCTCGGCCTGATCGGCGCGACGGTGGGCATGGCCTTTCTGCTCGGCCCGCTGGTGGCCTCCTTGATCCTTGTTGTGCTGAGCTGGCACTGGATCTTCCTGATCAACCTGCCTGTGGCGGCGCTGGTGATCTGGCTGGGCCTGCGCAACCTGCCGGCAACCCACGTCGATGGCCACCCGGCGCCGCTCGACTGGACCGGCATCCTGATCGTGGCCGTGATGCTCAGCTGCCTGACGCTGGGGATCAACCGGGTGCTGGACACGGCCCTCGGCCTGACCCTCTGGCCCTACCTGCTCGGCAGTGCGGCGCTCTGCGTGCCGTTGCTGATCGCGGTCGAGCGGCGCGCCGCGCGACCGGTGGTGCCGCTCGATCTATTCAGCACGCGGCAGATCGCCCTGACCTACACGCTGTGCGTGGGTGCCGGCTTCGGCATGGGCAGCGTGATCTTCATCGCCTCGGTGGCGGTCGCTGCGCTGGGCGTGGCGCCGGAGCAGGCCGGCCTGCTGCTCATCCCCATGGTACTTGCCTCGACCGCCGGGTCGGTGGTCTTCGGGCGCCTGCTCAACCGGCTTGGCTCGCGCAACGTGATGATCATCGGCTTCAGCACACTCGCCATCGGCTCGGCCACGCTGACACTCTCGGCGCTGGGGCTGTGGATGTTCTTCATCGCCAGCATGCTGGTCGGCCTCGGCGTTGGCATCGTGGTGGGCGGCACACTGCGCACAATCGTGCTCAACGAGGTGGCACCCGAGCAGCGCGGCGCGGCCCAGGGCCTGGTCAACGTTGGCATCGCGGTCGGCAACCTGCTGGTGGTGGCAGCGCTCGGCATCCTGGCCGACACGCAGGGGGGCGGCATGGCCGGGCTGCGGGTGGCCTACCTCGCCTCGGCCGCCGTGATGGTGGCAATGCTCCTGCTGAGCTTCGGTCTCAAGCCCCACGGCGAAGAGCAGCTGGCGATCGCCACCGGGCCGGCCTCGTCGTAGGTGCCTGGAGGGCCTGCTAACGGAGCGTCACCTTGCCAAGCTCACTCTCGAGCCGCTGGACCAGGGTGCGCAGCACCTTGACCCGGGCGAACCGCTTGTCCTCGGCCTCAACGATCGTCCAGGGGGCGGCGGGAGTGGAGGTGCGCAGGAGCATCTCATCGGCGGCCTCCTCGTAGAGCGGCCACTTTTCGCGGTTGCGCCAGTCCTCGGTGGTGAGCTTCCAGGCCTTGTAGGGCACATTTTTGCGCGCCTCGAAGCGCCGCAGCTGCTCCTCCGGGCCGATATGCATCCAGAACTTGCAGATGATCGTGCCGAAGTCGATCAACTGGCGCTCAAACTCGTTGATCTCGGCATAGGCGCGCCGCCACTCATCGGGGCGGGCAAAGCCCTCCACCCGCTCGACCAGCACGCGGCCATACCATGAGCGATCGAAGATCGCGAACTGGCCGCGGGGCGGCAAGCGCCGCCAGAAGCGGTAGAGGTAGTGGCGGACCTTATCCTCGCCAGCGGGTGCGGCGATGGCGTGTACGATATAGCTGCGTGGATCGAGCTCGGCGGTGAGGCGCTGGATGGTCCCCCCCTTGCCAGCGGCGTCCCAGCCCTCGAAGACCAGCACCGCGGGCCGCTGCTGCTGATAGAGCTGCAGGCCGAGCAGGTGGAGGCGCGCCTGCAGCTGCTTAATCGTGCGGCTGTAGCTCTTCTCATCGCTGCGCTGGGTGAGGTCCACCCGCTTGAGGATGCTCGGCGTCACCGGCTGGGTCGTGGTGAGCGTTACACTGACCGGCAGATTGCGCTGCCCCGTACCGTTGACTCCACGGAAGGCCGCGCCGGCATCATCGAGGCCCTCGGCGCGCGCCGTCTCGTCGAGCGGCACGGTGCGCCGGCCCAGCCGCTCTTCGAGGGTGACCAGCACCGCCTTGAGCATGGCGACCCGGGCATAGTGCTTGTCGGTAGCGGGGATGACATGCCAGGGCGCCTGTGCGGTATTGGTGCGCGCCAGCATGTCCTCGACCGCATCGGCGTAGGCCGCGTAGTGGCGATGCTGCCAGCGGTCCTCCTCGGTGACCTGATACGCGGTGAGCGGGTTGGCGGTCAACCGCTTGAAGCGCTGGCGCTGCTCCTTTTTCGAAATGTGGAACCAGAGCTTGATGATCTCGGCGCCATCGTCCTCCAGCTGCCGCTCCATGGTGACCACGTCCTCGCAGCGCTGACGCCAGCGCGCCGAGTCGCCGCCGCGGACCCGCTCGGCGAGCATCTCGCGGTACCAGGAGCGGTCGAACACGGCAATCTCGCCATAGGCGGGAAGCTTGAGCCAGAAGCGGTACAGCCAGGGGTACTGCTGCTCGTAGGTGCGCGGCGGGGTGATCGGGTAGACACGCAGGCCGCGCGGGTCGAGCCGGCTTGAGAGCACGCTGATCGTGCGCACCTTGGCCGTGCCGGCCCAGCCCTCAAAGACGATCAGCACTGGCACACGGGCCTCAAGCACCGCCTGCTCCATATCGTAGAGCCGGGCCTGCAACGCGGGGAGCAGTTGACGGTACTCCCGTTTGCTCAATGCAAGGTCGAGATCGATCTGGTCCAGCATAGGCGTTTGCGTTAACGGAACAACGGCGACTGCGGAAAACGGCGATGCAACGGGCCATCCAGGCCGACCCAGTGGCCCGATGGCGTGGCCAGCAGCAGCAGTGAGACGACGAAGAACGGCGGCATCGAGGCATTATAGTAAGATCCGGCGCTGATATTACTGACCAGAAAGAGCGCCAGGGCCGCATTTGGCCGCACGGCAAAGCCAAGCAGCATGCCGAGCGCCACGCTCACCTGCCCCAGGGTCAGCACCCAGGCCACGGGGCGGTACCAGGGGATGGCAAAATACTTGAGGTAGGCCGCCGAGAACGACTCGGGGTCGATCTCGCTGAGCCGCTGCACGAAGTGCTCGCGCATGACCGGGCTGGTCAGCCAGCCGCGGGTGATCTTGTGGTAGGCCCCATAGAGGAAGAAGGCGCCGAATCCATACCGCAGGGCAAGCACGGTGCCCCGTACGACAGGCCGCAGTCGCGGACTCATAGCACGCTCCACTGTCCAGGCAAGCGATTTCCGCGCCTATGGTAGCGCGGCCGCGCGGGATCGCAAGATAAGGGACGCTCACGCTACGATGAGGTTCGGCAAGGAGCGCCAGCGCAACGGTCGGCGCTGCACGGAGCTCAGGGTTCCCTGAAATTCGCGGCAGCGAGCCGGGAGAGCGCCTCCACTGCCGCGTGGGCATCGGCGCCTTCGGCCCAGACCTGCACGCGCTGGCCGGCGGACACGCCCAGCTTCAGCACGTCGATCATGCTCTTGGCGTTTCCAGCGGGACGCTCGGGCCGGTCCAGGTTCCGGATGCGAACATTGCTGCTGAAGCGGGTGGCCGTCTGCACAAAGTCTTTAGCCGGGCGCATATGCAGGCCGATCGGGTTCGCGATCGTCAGCAGCACCTCGGCGACCTCCCCGGACAGGGGCGGCGCGGGCGGCGCGGGCGCAGCGACGGCCACCGTCGGATCGAGCAGCCCTTTGCTCTCGAGCGCGCGCGCGGCGGCCGCAGCCACCTCACTCAGGGTTGCCCCGGGGCGGCTCGCCTCGACCGCGGCGACCACCGCGCCCTCGACCAGTGGCGCCCCGCTGAGCAGGAACGGGATCGCTGCCGCCTCCAGCGCCAGCTCAGCGCTCATCACCGCGCTGCCCATATCGACCAGCACCAGCACCCCGTCGACGCCGCGCAGCTGGTCAAGCGCCGCAGCAATCAGGTCGAACGACGTGCCCAGGGCGCCGTCGTGCGTGCCGCCCGCGGCCGCAATCGGCACCTGGCCCTTTGCCATCTGCTCGGCCAACGCTTTGACCCCGCGGGCCAGCTCGGCGCTATGGGAGACAACCAGGATTCCGATCATAGGCCCTCTATGGCTGTGTCGGGTGGCAAGCGACGTGCCTGGCAGAGCTTTGCCCGCCCAGCGCCTCCCATGTATCGTCCAGCTCGCACCTCAGGTACTCCGTCCTCCGGTTTCGCGCGGCAACAGCCGATTGCTGCCGATCGCTCACAGCAGCCCGAGCTTTCCGGCGACATAGACCACCTCGGCCCGGTGGTGAACGTTCAGCTTGCGCATAACGTTCCGCAGGTGGAATTTTACCGTACTCTCGCTGATCGCGATCTGTTCGCCAATCTCGCGATTGGAGAGACCGCAGGCCAGCAGGCGCATAACCTGATGTTCACGTTCGGTCAGCACGATCTCCTGCGCCTTATCGGGATTGGAGAGACTTTTCATCACCAGCGAGGCGGTGCGGGTATCAAGGGCCGACTCGCCGCGATGAACGGCGCGTACACTCTTGATCAGGTCGAAGGCATCGACGTCTTTGAGCACATAACCCCGCGCGCCGCTGCGGATGGCCTGCAGGACCAGCTGGTCATCGAGGAACGTGGTGAGCACAATAACGTTGGTCTGCGGATAGCTGGCGCAGATCGCCTGGCACAAGCCGAGGCCGCCATCAACCCCCTGCGCGCCCAGGCTGAGGTCAAGGAGCACCACATCGGGATGCGCCTGGTCGATCAGGGCCAGGGCCGTCACCGCATCGCCGGCCTCACCGGCCACCAGAATGCCCGGCTCCAACTCCAGGATCGAGCGCAGACCGTGGCGTACGATAGCGTGATCGTCCACGATCACCAGCCGAATGGGCTCGCTCATAGTACCACCAGACTGGTCGCCGGCTACCCCGGCAGATCCTGAAGCGGGACGATCACGCGCACCTCGGTTCCGCCGCCGGGGGGGCGCAGAATGGTCAGCGCGCCGTCCAATTCCTGGACACGCTCGCGCATATTGCGCAGGCCAAAGTGGGCGTCCGCGCCCTCGGTCGTGGTGGCGCCAAGAGCCGCTTCGGCGATCCCAACCCCATCATCGGCAATGACCAGGCGCACGGCGCCAGGATCGAACTGGAGCGTGATGGTGATCTGCCGGGCATGCGCGTGCTTATAGGCGTTGAACAGCGCCTCCTGGGCAATGTAATACAGGCCGCTGGCAAGCTGGACGCTCACCAGCGGCGGCACATCGGCCGTATGCAACTGCACGCTCAGATTGGTGGTCTTCTCAAAATCGATCGCCAGCTCGCGCAGGGCGGCCACCAGGCTTGACTGCGAACCATTGAGAGGCGAGAGCTGAAAGATGGTCGCGCGCATCCGTGTGACCGCGCTGCGGGCCATTTCTTTGGCATTGCAGATCCGCTCATAGACCGGCAACTGCGGATCGAGCTGGACCCGGCACCACTCCAGGTTCATCCCGATGCTGATCAGGTGCTGGGCGACACTATCGTGCAGGTCGCGTGCAATCCGGGTGCGTTCACTGTTCAAGATCTCGTTCTGGCGTGCAACCGCCAGGCGGTGGCGGGCCTTGGCGAGTTGACGGTTCTTCTCTTCCAGTTCGCTCTTCTGGCGCAGGGCGTCTTCGTAGAGTGCGACGGCCTGCGTGCGCAGGCGTTCACTCTCTTCATACAGGCGGGCATTCTCCACCGCCACCGCAGCCTGGTTGGCCAGGGTGCGCAACACCGACAGTTCACGCTCGTCCATGGCAAACCCGGAGTTCAACACGACCACCAGCGCGCCGACGACCTGGTCGCTCAACAACATCGGCGCGCCGAGGACGCTCATCCCGGTGCCGGCTTCGTGCATCACCAGACCGTGCTGGGCCAGCACCTGGGTAATCGCGCCCTCGATCCCGGCGAGATCGGCGTCAGCGTCCAGCGGCTCGACACCGCGCGCGGAGCGGCGCATCCCCCAGCGCACTGTCTCGGGGGCATTGAGCACCAGCACGGCGAGCGAGGCGTCGAAGTGCTGCAGCGCAACCTCAACCACCGCGCGAGCCAGGCAGGCGACGCCGCTGGTGGTATTGCACAGAGCGCCGGAGATCATCGCCACCGAGGCAATCGCCCGGTCGAGCCGGCGTTCGTTCTCGCGGTACTCGCTGTAGTAGGTGCGGCGCGAGGCGCTCACGCCAATCAGGCTCGCCAGCAGATGCTCGCGCGCGCTATCTTCCATCATACGGCGACCTCACATTGCCGTGTAGAACAGCTCCATCACCGCCTCGACAGTCGCCTCACGCGGATTGGTGGCCATACAGGCGTCGTGCATAGCATTGGCGCTGAGCGTGGGCAGGTCGCACTCCTTGACGCCGAGATCGGCCAGGCGCTTGCTCAGCCCCACATCGGCGACCAGGGCGCGCACGGCCTCGATCGCCAGCGCGCCGGCCTCGAGCGGCGTGAGCCCCGCGACGGGCAGGCCCATCGCCTCGGCGATGGTCGCGTAGCGCTCGGGACAGGCGGGCAGGTTGTACGTCATCACGGTGGGCAGCAGGATCGCGTTCAATTCGCCGTGGGGCTGGTCGAGCAAGCCGCCGACCTGGTGGGCCATTGCGTGGGTTGCGCCCAGAATGGCATTGGAGAAGGCCATGCCGGCGTGGAGGCTGCTGCGGGCCATAAGCTCCTTCGCTTCCAGATCGGACTGGCTGGCGACGGAGCGACGCAGCCCGGCGACCGCCAGGGAGATCGCGCGCAGGGAATGAACCTCGGTGAGAAAGGTCGCCGCGAGCGAGACATACGACTCGATGCCGTGGGTCAGGGCATCCATCCCGGTGCTGGCAGTGAGCCAGGCGTCTTTGGTGGTGAGCAGCAGCGGGTCGGTGAGAGAAATATCGGGGACGAGCGACTTGCTGATCAGGGTCATTTTGACGCGCCGGTCCGAGTCGGTGATCACCGCAAACTGGGAAACATCGGCACCGGTGCCGGCAGTGGTGGGAATGGCGACCAGTGGCGGCAAGGGGCGGGTGATGCGGTCGATGCCCTCGTAGTCGTGGATGCGGCCACCGTTCGTGCTGAGCACCGCGATGCCCTTGGCAGCATCAATACAGCTGCCGCCGCCGAGCACCACCAGTCCATCGCAGTGCTGCGCCCGATAGAAGGCTGCCCCAGCTTCGACCTCATAATCCTTGGGGTTCGGTGTGACACCGGTCCAGATGGCAAAATCGAGGCCCTCGTGCTCAATGACAGGCAACATCTGCTCAAGCCAGCCCGCGGCGATGACACCCGGGTCGCTCACCACCAGCACCCTGGTGGCACCGAGCCGCCGCGCAGCCTTGCCGGCCTGCTCAAGCACGCCGCAGCCCACGACAATCTCTGGGAGTGTAAATTTACTCACCTGCATACACGCCGTCCTGGCCAGCAGATCTGTCGGGTCTCGTCAGGTGCGCACGCGCCCTGGCCACCGCCAGGCGGCGAAAGGCCAGCAGCATGCCCACGATGGAGTCACCCAACACGATTCGGACGTACGCAGCGCCGCGCATCCTCGCTGTGTTGCCGCAGGTAACCGGGTATGGATTGGATTATAGGTTCTTTCTATCCCCCTGTCTAGGTGGACAGGGTACGATGCTCACCGGTCGTTCAGGCGAATGTTGCACAGGTAGCGGGTGACAGGAGGGCTTCTGTTCTGCTATAGTGCAAACTACCCTGAGTCTACCACAATTGCAGCGTTCCTCGAAGGGGCACCGGCGGAAATGGCGCCGTGTGACGCGCGAGCGAAGGAGGTTGTTGCGTATGGAAGATGAATCCGTCAGCCTGGAGGAGCTCGCAGGCGGGGCTGCGATCCAGGAAGAGGCCGATCTGGTTGACGGCGAGGAGGCGCCCGAGGGAGACGAGCGCCCACCGGAGATCCTGGCCGAACTGGTGATCGAAGAAGTGAGCATCGACGGGATGTGCGGCGTGTATTGAGGTGACAACGGGCCGCTCACGGGTAGGGATTGGGAGGGCATCGCCCTCCCAGGAGAACCTTGCTCGCACCCGGTTCGCAGGCCCCGCCGGCAGCATCCTGGCTGAAACCGTGTCTGCGGAACCCGTTGCTGCGCGTACAGCGCCGAAGGAGCAACAATGCAGCGACTCGAAGGCAAAGTTGCGCTGATTACCGGAGCGGCGCGCGGTCAGGGGCGGGCACACGCCCTGACCCTGGCCCGTGCAGGGGCCGACATTGCGGCGCTGGACATCTGTCATGATCTGCCGTACCCGCGCTACCACCTGGCAACCAGCGAGGAACTGGAGGCGACGGCGGCAGAAGTGGAGGCCCTGGGCCGTCGCTGCCTGAGCCTGAGCGCCGATGTGCGCAGCGCCGCCGAGATGGAGGCGGCCGTGGAGCATACCATCGACACCTTCGGGCACATCGACATCCTGATCTGCAACGCCGGCGTCGCCGATATGGCCACCACCTGGGATATCACCGAGGAGTGGTGGAACATCATGCTCGATGTCAACCTGAAGGGGTGCTGGCTGGCGGTGAAGTATGTGGTGCCGCATATGCTCGCGCGCGGGCAGGGCGGGCGGATCGTGATGACCTCGTCGGTGGCCGGACTGAAGGGGATGGCGGGATTGGCCCATTACTGCGCGGCAAAGTGGGGCGTGGTGGGGCTGGCCCGCAGCCTGGCGCTCGAAGTCGCCCATGCCGGCATTACCGTCAACACCATTCACCCGACCGGGGTTGACACGCCACTGATTACCGGCATGGCCCAGGCTGCTGGTATGCTCCGGCAGGAACTGGTCGACCAGCTGCGCGAGGATAACCTGTTGCCCGTGGCCCTGGTCGATCCACAGGACATCGCCAACGCGGCCCTGTGGCTGGTCTCCGATGAGGCGCGCTATGTCACCGGTCTGGAGCTCAAGGTTGACGCGGGCCAGATGATCAAGTGTCCGGCGTAGCCGGCAGGGCTACATAGCCCGGGAAAGGGCAGGCAGCCGATGGAACGTACGGCGACCTACCGGCTGGCACCCTACGCAGTGCTCCGTGCCGAGCGCTTCGGCGGGTTGATCTACCGCTATGACAACCGCCGGCTCTACTTCCTGCACGCGCCGGCGCTGGTCGAATTGCTAAACGCCCTGGATGGCAGTGTCACCCTGGACGACGCGCTCGACATGCTGCCCACGTCTGAGCCGGTGCGTGGCCAGTATATGCGGGCCCTGGCGCACCTCGAGCGCCTCGGCGTGATCATCAGGGTCGCGCCGGAGGCCGACGCCCCCCACGTGCCACCCACGGTCGCGCCGGCCTGATCACCGCCTCGCAGGAGAGGGCTGCCATGCAAGACACCGATCCTGACACGGCGAACATCCCGACCCGAATTGTCATCGCCGACGACTTTGAACTGATGCGCATCGGGTTGTGCACGGTGTTGAACGCCGAGCCGGATTTGAGCGTGGTAGGGATGGCGAGCAATGGTCAGGAAGCAGTGGCCCTGTGTACCCAGCTGCGCCCCGCGGTAGCCATCCTCGATGAACGCATGCCGGTGCTCGATGGGATTGAGGCGGCCCAACGGATCAGGCCGCTGGGCGTGCGGGTGATCGTCCTCTCGCCGCAGGGCGACCGGCTGGATCGGGTGCGGATGGCGCGCTATGGGCTTGATGGCTGGTTGCTCAAGAACATCACCCGCGAGGCCCTGGTTGAGGCGGTGCGCCTGGTGTGCCAGGGATCCACGCTGATCAGCGCGCCCGATGAAGCCTCACGGCTCAACCGGATCTACGGCCAGGCCGCGACGGTGCAAGAGACGCTGACCCCGCGTGAACTGGATGTCTTGCGCTTGCTGGCCCAGGGGAAAACCAACGCCGCGATCGCCCACGACCTGGCGCTGAGTCGCGGCACCGTGAAAGCGTATGTTGAGCAGATTATCGCGAAATTGCACGTCAGCGGGCGCACGCATGCGGCGGTGCGGGCCGTGGAACTGGGCCTGCTGCGTGCGGTTGAGGAGTAGGGCACGGTACCGCAGCGCCACCAGAGCCAGGGAAATATAACGCGATGCGCAATGGATTTCAATGAAAAATACCTGCCATATGGCAGTAGGCAAGCCTTTTTAACATAAACTATACTCAAATCACCCTGTAAGCCACGCGTATTTCCACGACCTCGACCTTATAACGCAAAGCCCGCGCCGTTATCACTGGCGATCATGGGTCAACTGCTGTTTCACCGTTCTCCCGCAAGGCCGGCGGGAGCTAGTTTGATAGTGCCCGGCGCCGTGGTTCGGTCCATCTGCGCAGAGTAGTCCGGTTCGCAACCAGATCTGGCGAAGTCCCGATGATGGGTCGTAACGGGCAGGCGCGCTGCCTCGCCCACCGCCGCTTGAACGAAGGAGTCAAGACGAATGGAAGCGCACAAGCTCTGGCAGTTCCCCATTAAGGAGTTCCACCCGTTCCCACGGGGGCTGATCGGTCCGGGGGCCTATGAGATGGTTGGCGTGGAGGCGAAGAAGCTCGGCTTCAAACGCACCCTCCTGATGACCTCAGGACTCCGTGGCACCGACCTGGTGGAGGACGTCGCGGGCAAGCTCCGCTACCAGGGCGTTGATGTGGTCATCTATGATAAGGTCGAGTCGAATCCCAAGGACTATAACTGCATGGAGGCCGCCGACCTCTACATGCGCGAGAAGTGCGACAGCTTCGTCTCGGTCGGCGGTGGCAGCGTGACCGACGCGACCAAGGGCGCGCGTCTGGTGGTCGCCCACGATGGGCGTAACGTGAATGAGTTCGATGGGTTCAATAAGTCGGACCCTGACCGCCAGAAGAACCCGCCCCACATCGCAATCAATACGACCGCCGGCACCGGTTCGGAGACGAGCTGGGCCTTTGTGATCACCGACACGACCTCGGATCGCGCCCCGCGCAAGTGGCTGGGCTTCGATGATAGCTGCATCGTCACCCTGGGGATCAATGACCCCTATGTATTCAAGACGATGCCCCAGGATCTGACCGCCTTCTGCGGCTTTGATGTGCTGGCGCACGGCTCGGAGCCGTATGTCTCGCGGCTCGATCTCCCCTCCAGCCTGGGCGGCGCGCTGAAGTGTATCGAACTGGTGGCCCAGAATCTGCGCGAAGTGGTGGCCAACCGCAACAACTATGAGGCCTGGACCAACATGGTCTGGGCGCAGTACATTGGCGCGCAGGCCTTCAACAGCGGCGGTCTGGGCATTATCCACTCGATCTCCCACGCGGTCAGCGCCTACTACGATAGCCACCACGGCCTGAACAACGCCATCGCCCTGCCGCGGGTCTGGGCGTTCAACATGCCCGCAAACTACCGGCGCTTCCGCGACATCGCCCGCGCTATGGGCGAGCACGTGGACGGCCTGAGCGACGTATCGGCCGCCGAGCGGGCAGTTGAGGCCGCTATCCGCCTGGCCAGGGATGTGGGCATTCCGCCGAACTTCAAGAGCGTCGGCGAGTACAGCAAGTCGCGTATGGGCAAGGGCGTGTACGAGAAGTGGAGCGGCCCGCGCATCATCGGCGACGATAACGATGTGGACCGCGTCTCCAAGCACGTCCTCGGCGATGGCTCGACGCCCGGCAACCCGCGCGAAGTGACCTTCGAGTCGGTCTGGCCGGTGGTGGCCCACGCCATGCGTGAGTCGTACTACTAGGCGCAATATGTTTCTGCCCCCTCCCCAGCCCTCCCCCGCTGGGGGAGGGAGTCCTCTCAG
>Ga0272446_1002134_pt1 | contig 27623 bp, 19 predicted proteins | sample YNPCB0061_FD_194587 | JGI IMG/M metagenome (GOLD analysis project Ga0272446, IMG submission 194587) | Hot spring microbial mat communities from Yellowstone National Park, WY, United States - YNP-CB-006-1 | ecosystem: Environmental > Aquatic > Thermal springs > Hot (42-90C) > Sediment | place...
CAGGACCCAGAGCTCCAGGGCGCCGGGCTCCTGGTCTTCGATGAGTTCCATGAGCGCAGCCTGCAGGCCGACCTCGGCTTGGCCCTGGCGCTGGATGTGGTCGCGGCCCTGCGCCCGGAGCTGCGTATCCTCATCATGTCGGCCACCCTTGACACCCAGGCGGCGGCGCAGGCCCTCGGCGGGGCGCCCATCTTGCGCGGCCAGGGCCTCGCGCATCCGGTCGACATCGTCTATGCGGAGCGCGACCCAGGACCGGACCCCGTGGGCGCCGTGGTCGCCGGGGTCCGCCGCGCCCTGGGCGAGTGCCAAGGCGACGTCCTTGCCTTCCTGCCCGGTGCGGGCGAGATCGAGCGCGCTCGTGCCGGTCTGGCGCGGCTGTCTGGCCATGCCATCGATATCGTGCCTCTCCACGGAGGCCTCTCGCTGGCCGAGCAGGATCGTGCCTTGACCCCCGGCCCCGGCGACCGGCGCCGGGTGGTCCTCGCCACGGACATCGCCGAAACGAGCGTGACCATCGAGGGCATCGGGGCGGTGGTGGACTGCGGGCTGACTCGCAAGCCACGCTTTCAGCCGGGCCGCGGCCTGACCCGCCTGGTCACCGAGCCGATCTCCCGTGCCTCCGCGGATCAAAGGGCCGGGCGGGCGGGACGCCTGGGGCCTGGGACCTGCTATCGGCTTTGGACCCGCGACCAGGACGCCCGGCGGCCGGACCAACGCCCGGCCGAGATCCTCCAGGCAGACCTGGCCCCGCTGGCCCTTGACCTCGCCCTGTGGGGGGTGCGCGACCCGGCAGCCCTGACCTGGCTCGACCCCCCGCCCGGGCCGGCCTGGGGCCAGGCGGTCGGCCTGCTCCAGGACCTCGGCGCCCTGGACGCCAACGGCGCCATGACCCCCCTCGGGCGGCACATGGCCGAGCAGGCCCTGCATCCACGGCTGGGCCGCATGTTGGTGGCGGCGACCGGCCGCACGGTGACGGACCTGGGACCAGTCGGCACGTTCGGACCCGCCGCGACCGGTGCGGCGAGTCTGGCTCGCACCCAATGCCTTGCGGCTGACCTGGCGGCCCTGCTCTCCGAGCGTGACCCCTGGCTGAGCGGCCCAGACCTACCCCGACCTGTGGACCTCGAGCCGCGGCTCCAGGCCCTCGATGCCTTCCGGCGAGGTCGCGCAGTACCTGGCATGGATCTGCGCCGCTTGACGGCGATCGACCGCCTCGCCCGGGCGCTCGCCGGTCAAGCAGGCCCAACCGCAGGCGGTGCGAGCCCAGGCGCCTTGCTGTCCCTGGCCTACCCGGACCGCATCGCGCAGCGCCGCGCGGAGGGCAACGGCCGCTACCTGATGGCCTCGGGCCTCGGGGCCAGCCTGCCGCCGGACGATGCCCTGGCCGTGCACCCATACCTGGTCGTTGCCGATCTGGACCCCCGGCCGGGTGACGGCCGCATCCGCCTCGCCCTGCCCCTGAGCGAGGCGGCGCTGCGACTGGTCCATGGCGAGCGGCTCGTCACCCAGGCGATCCTCGATTGGGATCCCGAGCGAGACGCCGTCACGGCGCGGGAAGAGACGCGGCTCGGCGCCTTGGTCCTGAGGTCACGGGTGGTGCCGGTCACCGACCACTCCCAGGCGCTGGGCCTGCTGCTGGAGCAGGTCGCCAAGCGCTACGACCAGGCGCTGCACTGGACGCCCGAGGCCAGGCAGTTGCAGGCCAGGGTCGCCCTGCTGTGCCGGCTGGAGCCGGACTCAGGCTGGCCCGACTGGAGCGATACGGCCCTGCGGGCGACGCTTGCGGCCTGGCTCGGTCCTTGGCTGACGGGCAAGCTCCGGCTCGCCGATGTCCAGCGCCTGGATCCGGGAAAGATCCTCCTCGGCACCCTGGATTGGGAGCACCAACGGCGGCTCGATGCGCAGGCGCCGAGCCACCTGCTCACACCGGCCGGCACGCGCCGGCCACTCGACTACTGCGCCGGTGCGGAGCCGACCCTCGAAGTGCCGGTCCAGGAGATGTTCGGCAGCGCCGCCACACCCGCAGTCGCCGCGGGTCGGGTCCCCGTCCTGCTGCGGCTCCTCTCGCCGGCCCGCCGCCCCGTGCAGGTCACGCGCGACCTGGCGAGCTTCTGGCAGCAGGGCTACGCCCAGGTCCGCAAGGAGCTGCGCGGGCGCTATCCCAAGCACCACTGGCCCGAGGATCCGGCCCGCGCCGCGCCCGTCCCCGGGGGCGTTAAGCGACGCCCTAGCACATGACCCGGGCCTAGGTGGCTGGCGGTCCCCTCTCGGCGGCTCGGCCCTGCCTGGAGCGCGGCCGCCCCAAAACCCCCAAGCACCGAGTATGCTTGTGGTTGAATCCGCCCGCCGCGTCGCGATCGACTGCCCTGGGTCATGGACACCGCAACTGCCGATGAATGGGCTTGAAAGGCATGCCGAGATGGTCCAGGGTAAGGGCAATACGTGATCGGACACACTGCAATGAAACTCTGCCCCCAATGCACGGCCTCGCCTTGGCCATTCGTCATGGTCCTCTTTTTTTCGTCCGGTGCGGCCTTCCTGACCTACCTGATGCTGGGATTCGTCGGTGCGGAGCCCATCCCTACCCTGGTCGGCACGGCGCTGGCCTTTGTTGCCGTGGGCGGGACCATGCTCCATTACGTTCGCGCCTGCATCCGGCGCCACTGCCGCCATGGTGGCGACAAGGCACCGTCCGCGCACCATCGTCACCAGCATGGGGCCCTCGGCTGAGCCCGCGCGGCGCGCAAGGCCGCCAAACTGCTCCCCAGACTGGGCCCAGACTGAGCCCAGACGGAGCCCCAAGCTGTGAGCCCTGGCGGAATACCCAAGGTTCGCCTGGGGCTCGCCTCAGCGGGCTGTGACCCGATCCCGCAGGTAGACGGGGAGTGCCAGCTCGGGCGGTAGCGCCTCGCCGCGCGCCCAGGCCGAGGCCGCGAGGGCGGCGACGTCGCGTGCCTCGCAGGCGCGGGTCGGGTCGAGTCCCGCAAGCGCGGTGCCGAGCGCCCCGCGCAGCTCGCTCTCATAGGCCGCGAAGCCGCTTCCGACCCCGTGCCAGCCGCCATCCTGGGGCATCGGAACCTCCGAGGGGGCGGCAACCCGCTCCTCCCCGACCAACTCCGCAAGCCCTGCGCCGGTGACCCGATGGCACCCCCAATAGACCTCACCCATGCGTGCATCCAAGGCCGAGAGGATGCGCCCGTGGCCCGTCTCCCGATGGTGGCCCTGGGCAAGGGCGGCCAGGGTCGAGACACCGATCACCGGCAGTCCAGCCCCGAAGGCCGCGCCTTGGACCACGGCACACGCGATCCGCACCCCTGTGAAGGACCCGGGGCCGCGTCCAAAGGCCAGGGCATCCAGGTCGCTCAGGGTCAGCCCTGCCTCCGCCAAAAGGCGCGCCATCATGTCCAGGATCAGCTCGCCGTGGCGGCGAGGCGCCCGCTCGAGCGTCTGGGTCAGATCGCTGCCGCATAGCAGGGCCGCCGAGCAGGACTCGCCGGAGGTCTCGATGGCCAGCAGTCTCATGCGGGGCGAGGGGTCACGGGGCCACCCGAACGGGAAGCACGGCGGCGCTCGCCGTTTGCCCCTGGGCGGGCATGACTGGCCAAGCTCAAGCGGGGCGGAAGCCGGTAAATCCCGAGCCCCGTGCCCGCCCCACCAGGATCCGAAAACCCTCGGGCGGCTCTAGGACCCAGCCGTGAAAAGGGTCCTCCAGGGCACCCTCCCGGAATCTGGGTGGGGCATCCTTGGCGACCTCCACGATGAAGAGACCCACATCCCAGACCCGCGCCTCGGTGTCATCCAGGCGGCTGGCCATCGCCCAGGCATCGAGGTGGTCGAGCAAGGCTGGGTCGTCGCCGCAGCCGGGCTTGATGGTGTCAGCCAGCCCAAGGAGCAGCAGCCGCTTGTAGGCCGTGGTGGGGTCGAATGGGTGCTCGTCCGCCGGGTCCGGGTCGCCGGCGTCGAATGCGGTGGCGATGAGCACCTCAAGGATCTGGCGGGTGGACAGCAGGACGTACAGGTCATGTATCCCCTGCCAGGTACCGGGCGGCCAGGGCACCTTCCAGTCGATGCCGTAGCGCACCTGCCGCTCCGTGAAATGGAACAGGTTCCGGATCGCCCAGGACCTCGCCTCCTCGCAGGTCAGATCGCCGCTGTACTCGACCTTGGCGAGATCATGCACGGTCTGGGTCAAATTGGCCTGCGTGACCAGCAACAGGCGCTGCTCCAGGGTCACGCCCGACGCGGCGCTCTTGGCAAACCCGCTCGCGGCGACGATCGGCTTTGGCAGCCTCGCCAGTGCCCTGAGCACGGGCCTCTTGAACAGGCGAAGCACCTCCGCCCGCCGCAAGGGCCGCAGATCCGCCTTGCTCAGGGCATCGAGCTTCAGGATCAGGGCTGGCAGGACCAGGCCCAGCCCTTGGCCCCGCAGCTGCTGCAGCCACTGCGCGACATTGCGCAGCTCGAATTCCGCCCGCGCCTCGGCCTTCGCCAGGCTGCGCTCCAACGGCGTCGGTATCTGCCTATCAGCCATGGTCTCCAGAACCGTCTGGGTTGCCGAAACGCGGACTTTGCTGGTCGCCGGGGGGATCTGTCCGAGGGGGTGGGGTCATGCCGAACGCGGCTTCGTCCCGGCGGTTCCCTCACGCAGCGCGGCCGCAAACCCTGGCGGCGGGATCAGCACCCAGCAGCCTCCCGGTGCGAACCCCTCCGTAGTGTCGCGGGGCGGTCCATCGAGCGCGGTGTCAACCACCCAGGCTCCCGGCCCTGGGCGCAATTTGGTTGGCGGCTCGAGTCCCGTTTCCAGGGTCCAGCCGCGCAGCCGCGCCGCGAACCCTTCGCCATCGACCGCCCCACCGAGCGCGTCTGCGGCCATGCCGAACAGCAAGATCCGCTTGTACGCGGATCGCAGATCGATGTCGCTGTCCGTGCCCCTCTCCGCATCACCGCGCTGCGCGTCCCACGCGACAAAGTAGCGGTATCGGCCATGCAGCTCCAGCCAGGTCCCCGGGGGCGGCGGCAGGCGCGCCTGCACGGCGGAGCTGATCTGTCGCTCCAGCAAGCCGAACTGCTGCTCCAGGACCCACAGTCTGGTCTCCGTGACGTCCGAGTCCGGCGCCTGGGCCGAGGTATCGAGGTCGCGAAGCACCAGATCGAGGTTCCGATAAGCGGAGCAGACGAGGCGCTGCGCCATGGTCAGATCCCAGCCCTTGCGGCGCAGCGCCTGGATCGCCTGCCGGGTCAGGCGTGGCCGGTTGTCGAGCGCCCATTGGATGGGGCCCTCCAGCAGGTGCAGCAGGAGGGCCCGCTCATAGCCCGGCATCCGCACACGGCTTAGGGCGTCGAGCTTGAGGATCAGCCCCACCAGGGCCTGGCAGGCGCCGAGGCTCGCGAGCCGATCCGACCACGCCAGCAGGGCCTCGGGAGCGAACTCCTCCGGAATGGCCCCCCCCGCATCGAGCTCGGCTTGCGCATAACAGCTGGACCCGACCACTTCGGCCATGGCGATGCTACCCGCGTCTGCTTGTGTCCAATGGGAAACCGGCCCCGGGCATGCCGCGCGTCGTGGCGACCGGCAGTCGCCGGCGTCCGGACCATCCATCGGTCGAACCGGCAGCCCCGCGCATCTTACAGGGCTGGAACGAGCCGATGCCACCCATCGGGTGGCCGGCGTGGTCCGGGCTGTTGTCCTCGGTCTGTCACTGGGGCTCGCCCAGGGCCTCGCGGGCATCGAAAAACCGGCGGACGTCCGCGAGATCCCGGGTCCGGGCCATCGGCGGCAGGCTATCGAGAAAGGCATGGCCGTAGGGGCGGGACAGCAGACGCGGATCGCAGACAACCAGAACGCCCCGATCGGCCCGGTCGCGGATCAATCGCCCGGCCCCCTGCTTCAGGGCGATGACGGCCTGGGGCAACTGGAAGTCGTGGAACGGATGACCACCGCTGCGACGCAGGGCATCGATTCGGGCCTGCAGGATGGGATCTCCCGGCGAGCCAAAGGGCAGCTTGTCGATCACCACGCAGGAGAGGGCCTCGCCGCGTACGTCCACGCCTTCCCAGAAGCTGGAGGTCCCGAGCAGGACCGCATTACCCAGCCTGCGAAAGCGCTCCAACAGCTCAGCGCGCGGTGCACTGCCCTGGACCAGCAGGGGATACTCCAAGCGCGGTGCGAGCCAGTCGGCCGCCTCCCGCAGAGCCCTGTGGCTAGTGAAGAGGAGAAAGGCGCGGCCACGGCTCGACCCGATGACCTCCAGTGCCAGCTCCGCCACCCGCCGGTTGTAGTCGGGATCGGCCGGATCAGGCATGCCCCGCGGGACGAACCACAGGGCCTGGCTGGGGTAGTCGAAGGGACTCTCCCAGCGGGCGCAGCGGGCATCGCGGACGCCGATCTGACCGACGAAATGGTCGAACCGCTCCCCTACGGCGAGGGTCGCCGAGGTGAAGACCCAGGCGGCCTTGTGGCGCTCCATGTAGGATTGAAAGACCCCAGCGACCTCCAGCGGGGTACGATGCAGGCGAAACCCTCGGCCTTGGGTCTCCAGCCAGCGGATGGATCCGCCCTCCTCTGCCCCGCTCAGTTCCGCCCCCCTCAGTTCCGCCAGGCGACCGCCGGCCTCGGCGGTTCGCGTGAGGCAGGCGTCGAGCCCCTTGCCTCGCCCCCTGAGGGCATCCAGGGCAGACTCCAGCCGGGCCAGGCTGGACCCGAGGGCGCTCAAGGCCGCCACTGCCGCTTCGCTCTGGGCAAGCTCCGACCAGGGCGCGCGACGCTCCGCCTCGCCCAGCGCGAGGCGCAAGCCTTGAACCGCCTGGCGCACCGCGCCCGCGCGCCGCACGAGCTCCGGGGCATCCGGCGCGTCGCGCCTGGCCTCGAGCTCGAGGTCGCGGAGCAGGTCGAGGATCTGCCGGCTGCTGAGCGCCGTGCCGAAGAACCCGGTGGCCGTCTCCGCCAACTGGTGGGCCTCGTCGATGATGAAGCCGTCCGCCCCGGGCAGCACCTCGCCGAACCCCTGATCCCGCAGGGCCACATCCGCACAGAGCAGATGGTGATTGACCACCACCAGATCGGCCTCTTGGGCCCCTCGCCGCGCGGCGAGGACGTGGCAGCCCTCCAGTTGCGGACACTCCTGACCAAGACAGTTGTCCGGAGTGGATGTGACCAAGGGCCAGACCGCGGCGTCCTCAGGGATCGGGACCTCGGCGATGTCGCCGCTCCTGGTCACCACCGCCCAGTCGCGGACCTGCGCGAGCTGGGAACGCAAGGGCGCCTCTCGCCAGGCGCCCTCGCCGAGGGCACTGGCCAGGCGGTGCTGGCAAAGGTAGTTGGCCCTACCCTTGAGCAGGCTGATACGAGCTGGAGCACCGAGGACCTCCCGCATCAACGGCAGGTCCCGCTGAAAGAGCTGGTCCTGGAGATTGCGCGTCCCGGTGGAGATCAGGACCTTGCGCCCGGACAGGAGCGCCGGCACCAGGTAGGCGAAGGTCTTGCCCACCCCCGTGCCCGCCTCACAGACCAGGCTGCCGCCGCCGTCGAGGGTCTCGGCCACCGCCACGGCCATGGCCTGCTGCTGAGGGCGATAGCCGAAGCCGGGGAGACGCCTCGCCAGCAGCCCGGCCTCGGAGAAGATCGCCGCGACGCGGTCGGCCAAGGCCTCCGCTCGCCCGGGGCGGCGAGGGATCTCATCGCCTGAGCAGCCCTCGGCGCTGGCCACCGTCGCCGCGGTCCTCAGACCCCGCGCGCCTGGCGTTCTGCCTCGGCGGCGCCGGCCATGTCGCCCGCCTGTCGCCGCGCCGTTGCGATGATCGACCAGTTATCCCGTTTCAGATCCGACTGATCCCCGGCCAGGGCGTTGGAGCGAGCCGCCAGGTTGGCGGCCTGGGAATGCAGCCCCTGCTCCATGCGGACCCTCGCCAGCCGGTTCCAGAGCCGCGCATCCTGGGGCTGGATGCGCAAGGCCCGCTCCAGGGTTGCCGCGGCTCCGGCATAGTCTCCGCTCTGGCGCTGGCGCTCCGCCTGAGCCCGCAGGGCATCCGCGGGGGTGGCCGCGTGACCCTGATCCGCCGGGGCGGCCTCGGTCACCTCGGGTGCAGGCGGCGCCGCCGGCGGCTCCGGGGCAACCGCCGCCGACCTCGCCTGAGCGGCCGGCTTGGCCGCGACCGAGGCACTGGGCTGAGGTGACGGGGACGAAGGCGATGCCGCCGGCTGCGCCCCGGCGCGCAGATCGGGCCGCTCCGCAGCATCGACCGCCTCAGGCCCCGCAGCCGCCACCTCGACGTCCTCAGGGATGCGCGCCGTCTCGCTCGGCGGACGATAGGCATAGACCTCGACGGGCTTGGGCGCCGCCTTCTTCGGCCGCACCGGCGCGGGGGCTTGCTCTGTCGGAGCAGGCTGGGGCTCGCCTGCGGTCACCACCGGGGCTGGCGGTCCCTGACGGGTCGTGCACGCTGTCAGGGCGGCTGCGGCGATCAGGGCGAGCGGGATCTTGGTCATGGCATCAGTGATGGTTAGAGACTCTGGAGGAACGGATTGTCTTGTGCCTTCGGAGCCCGGGGCGGCGGCCCAGGCGGCTCAGGTCTGTCTGGCAGGGGTCCATCCACCGCGGGCTCGTCGCTGTCGCCCGCCTCTCCAGGGCGCTTGGGACCTCCCCCGCCGCACCGCGCGGCGCCGCCGGCGCGGATATACGGCACCTGCCCGCCGCCACAGCCGCCGAGGACAACCCCTTCCGGTAGCACCTCAGGCAGGGGCTGGTTATCGAGGGCAGCCATGATATCACCCCAGACCGGCACGGCCCCGGCCGCGCCGGAGAAGGTGGACGGCTGATTGTCGTCTCGGCCGACCCAGACCACCGCCACCTTGTCTCCGGTGAAGCCGGCGAACCAGCTGTCGCGCAGCTCGTCGGTGGTGCCGGTCTTGCCGGCAACCGTCAGATCCTTGGGCAAGACCTTCTTCAGCGAGGTGGCGGTCCCCTGGTTGATGACCTGCTGCATGGCCCAGGTGGTGAGGAACACGGCATCGCTGCGTGCCACCTGCTCCACCGCCAGCGGATACCGGTTCAGCGGGCGCCCGTTGGCGTCGACCACCTCCCGGATCGCCCGCAGTGGGGCGCGGAAACCGCCGGCGGCGATGGTCTGGTAGACCTGGGCCACTTCGAGGGGGGACAAGGCCGTCGCGCCGAGCAGGAGTGACGGCACGACCTGCACCCGATGGGACACCCCCAGGTTGGTAAGCAGCTCGGCCACGCGCTTGATGCCCAGGGACAGCCCCAGGTTGACCGTCGCGAGGTTGTAGGACTTGGCGAGAGCCTTGTAGAGCGGGATGCTGCCGTGGCTCTTGCGGTCGTAGTTCTGCGGCTGCCAATAGGTGTTGCCCACCCGCAGGCTGACCGGGCCGTCGGAGATCGAGGAGGTCAGCGTGTAGCGATCCGGCTCCGAGAGGGCGGCCAGGTAGATGATGGGCTTGATCAGGGAGCCGATCGAGCGCTGCGCATCCAGGGCCCGGTTGAAGCCGGCATAATCGGCGTTGCGCCCGCCCACCACCGCGAGCACCTCGCCCTGCGCCACCGAGGTGACGACGGCGGCCGACTCCAGGGTCCCCGGCTTCATGCCTTTGGACTTCTCTAGCTTGGGCAGGCGTTCACGGATGCCGTGCTCCGCCTGGGTCTGCACCAGGGGGTCGAGGGTGGTAAAGATCCCCAGCCCCTCGGAGTTGAGATCCTCCTCCGCATAGTCGCGTTGAAGCTGCCGGCGCACGAGCTGAAGGAACGCCGGGTAGTCCCCGGTGGGGCGTCCGCCCCCGTCGCGCAACCCTAGGGGGGCCGCCTTGGCCGCGGCCGCCTGCTCGGCGCTGACGACCTGCCCCTCCAACATCAGGTCGATGACCAGGTTGCGCCGCTCCAGGGCGCGCTCCGGGTGACGCCTTGGGTCGTAAAAAGAGGGCCCTTTGATGAGCGCGATGAGCAGCGCAACCTGGGGGATGCCGATCTCGCCCAAGGGGCGGTCAAAGTAGAACTGGCTCGCCAGACCGAAGCCGTGGATGGCCCGGCTGCCGTCCTGACCGAGGAAGATCTCGTTGGCATAGGCCTCGAGAATGTCGTCCTTCGAGTAGCGCAGATCCAACAGGACAGCCATGTAGGCCTCGATGGCCTTACGCACCAGCGTGCGCTCCTGGCTGAGATAGAAGTTCTTGACGAGTTGCTGGGTCAGGGTGCTGCCGCCCTGCACCACGGACCCCGCCCGCACGTTCTGGAAGACCGCGCGGCCGATGGCCTTGGGATCGACGCCGGCGTGCTCGAAGAAGTTGCGGTCCTCGACCGCCACCAAGGCCTTGACCAGGAGGTCGGGCAGGTCCGCGCGGCGCAGCACGACCCGATCCTCGTTGTGGCTGGGATAGATGCTGGCGATCAGGGCCGGGTCGAGGCGGGCCAGCGCCGGGGCGGGGCCGCCGTTGGCGTCCGTGAGGGACATGACCTGCCCGTCGGCGACGGACAGGTCCAGGGTGCGCTCTGGCTCCTCGCCGTCCCAGAACCGGAAGGGCCTGGTATGGATCAGGAAGTGCCCCTGGTCGACAGCGTAGGTACCTGGCTTGGCGGCGTTCTGCAGGGCATGATAGCCGAGCCGATCCAGCTCGCCTTGCAGCACCCCCGGCGCGAGGCGGCGCCCGACATACAGCTCGAGCGGCCTGGCGTAGACCCTCGCCGGCAGGGCCCAGCGTTTGCCCTCGAACTTGACCCGCACCACCCGATCCAGGTGGATGCCGTAGAGGACACCCGCGAACGCGACGGCGAGGCCGGCGAGCAGCACCCAACGCAGGAAAAACCACAAGATCCCGCCTGCCTGCCGCCGCCGGCCGAGGCTCCGCCCCTGCGGAGGCATGCTTGTGTACCTCGGATTCATGGTTCCTCGCCCGACTGCCTGCGGCCCAACCGCCGCTGCGGAGGCGAACCCGGCGACGGATAAACTTTATATGATCCCATGGACTGCCGTGCAGGACAACTTCAAGCGCCGGCGCGCGGATCTCTGCGAGGGGTCCCGGTGTCTCGCGTCGGGCCATCGAGCCGCCCCTGCCTCAGACATTGCAGGACAAACTCGGCCACCACTTGAGGCTCGTCGATCGGCAGATATCTGGGAGGCGCACCGCCGGGCAGCGGGCCATCGGCGGCGACGGCCAGGATGGCCGTGTCGTCGGGGTAGAGTGGAGGGTGACCCAGAACGCTGCGATAGACCTCGATCTTCGGGTAGACGGCGTGCTTGAAGCCCTCGACGAGGACCAGATCCAATGCGCTTGCGTCGAACCGCCGGAGCATTTCGCCCAGGTCCGGGTCCCGGCCCATGACCGCCTGCCGCGCCTGCAGGGCCCAGCGCTGGTCGGACGCGATCAGCGTCTGGACGGCGCCGGCCTCCCGTACCTCGTAGCTGTCCTTGCCCGGGCTGTCGAGGTCGAAGCCGTGGTGGGCGTGCTTGAGGTAGCCGATGCGCAGCCCCTCGCCGACCAGCAGTGGGACCACCCGCCGCAACAAAGTCGTCTTGCCCGTGCCGCTGGCGGCGACAAAACCGACGAGTGGGATCGGATACGCCATGGCGACTCCAGGGCAAAGGCTTCGTTTCGCGGGTCCTGCGCGTCGCTGCACCGTGGGGCAACCGTCGCACGGCGTCCAAGACCCATGCGCAGGCTCGCTTGGACTTTTCCCGGCCTGCACAGCACAATTGTTGGCCGAGGTCGAGCCTCCCCGCAGGCCGCCACGCGACCACCCCCAGCAGCAGCTCAGGACATGGCCCAATACATCTTCACCATGAATCGGGTCGGCAAGATCGTGCCGCCCAAGCGCGTCATCCTGCGCGACATCTCTTTGTCCTTCTTCCCCGGGGCCAAGATCGGCGTCCTGGGTCTGAACGGCTCGGGCAAGTCGACCCTGCTGCGGATCATGGCTGGAACCGACACCGAGATCGAGGGCGAGGCGCGCCCCCAGCCAGGCATCAAGATCGGCCACCTGCCTCAGGAGCCGCAGCTCGACCCTGCCAAGGACGTGCGCGGCAATGTGGAGGAGGCCCTTCAGCATATCAAGGCCGCTCTCACCCGCCTGGACGAGGTGTACGCCGCCTATGCCGAGCCGGATGCGGACTTCGACGCCCTGGCCCGCGAGCAGGCGGAGCTGGAGAACCTCATCGCGGCGACCGACGGACACAACCTGGACCGCACCCTGGAGGTCGCCGCCGACGCGCTGCGGCTGCCGCCCTGGGATGCCCAGATCGCCAACCTCTCGGGCGGCGAGCGCCGGCGCGTGGCCCTGTGCCGGCTGCTGCTCTCAAAACCGGACATGCTCCTCCTGGACGAGCCAACCAACCACCTGGATGCGGAGTCCGTGGCCTGGCTGGAGCGCTTTCTCCATGACTACCCGGGAACCGTGGTGGCGGTGACCCATGACCGCTACTTCCTGGACAATGTGGCCGGCTGGATCCTGGAGCTCGACCGCGGCTATGGCATCCCCTGGGAGGGCAACTATTCCTCCTGGCTGGAACAAAAAGAGAAGCGCCTGGAGCTGGAGGAAAAGCAGGAGCAGGCCAGGGTGCGGGCCATGCAGCACGAGCTCGAGTGGGTGCGTGCCAACCCCAAGGGGCGCCACGCCAAGAGCAAGGCCCGCCTCGCGCGCTTCGACGAGTTGCAATCCCAGGAGTTCCAGAAGCGCAACGAGACCAACGAGATCTACATCCCGCCTGGGCCGCGCCTGGGCGACCTGGTGATCGAGGCGCAGGGCCTCACCAAGGCCTACGGCGACCGCCTGCTCTATGAGGGCCTGTCCTTCAGCCTGCCCAAGGGCGGCATCGTCGGGGTCATCGGGCCCAACGGGGCGGGCAAGACGACCCTGTTCCGGCTTCTGACCGGCGCAGAGCAGCCGGACGCCGGGACCCTGCGCATCGGTGAGACGGTGGAGATCGCCTATGTCGACCAGAGCCGAGATGCCCTCGACCCGGCTAAGACGGTCTGGGAGGAGATCTCTGGGGGCTCGGACACCATCGTCGTTGGACGCTACGAGATGCCTTCGCGGGCCTACTGCGGGCGTTTCAACTTCAAGGGCGCAGACCAGCAGAAGCGCATCGGCGACCTCTCCGGCGGCGAGCGCAACCGCGTCCACCTGGCCAAGGTGCTCAAGCAGGGGGGGAACCTGCTACTGCTCGACGAGCCAACCAACGACCTCGACGTCGAGACCCTGCGCGCCCTTGAGGAGGCTCTGCTCGCCTTCCCAGGCTGTGCCGTGGTGATCTCCCACGACCGCTGGTTCCTGGACCGCATCGCGACCCACATCCTGGCCTTCGAAGGCGACTCCCAGGTGACCTGGTTCGAGGGCAATTTCGCGGACTATGAGGAGGACCGTCACCGCCGCCTGGGCAGCGAGGCAGATCAGCCGCACCGCGTCAGGTACCGCAAGCTCTCTCGCTGAGCCGAACCGAGCGCCGAGGCGGCCACATGCCAACACACGCACCAGGCATCGCCACCGCCGCGCCCCACCTGAGACCGGAGGGCGCGCGTCCAGTGGCGCGCCGCAACCGGGTCGCGATCCTGGCCGCGGTCCTGGCGGCCACCTCCATCGCGGCCGTTGCCTGGGGCACCTGGGAGGGCCTGGGCGCCGCGCGTCATGAGGCCGCGACCGACTCCAGCCTCGGGCTTGCACCCCTGCAGGGCCGTATCGCCCTCGGCCTGCTCCTCGCCATGGCCGCGGCCCTGGCCGGGTCCGTCCTGGTCCGCTGGAGCCGCCTCCCGGGGGAGACACCGGCGACCGCGCGCGTGCCCGCGACCGATCCCAGGCTCTTGCAGGCGCTGCTCGATGGCACCACCGAGGCCATGCTCCTGCTCGGCCCCCGCGGCGAGATCCACCACATCAACCCCGCCGCGGAGATCCTGTTCGGACGTCTGGCCGAGGATCTGGCCGGCACCCCGGTCGCGGCCCTGCTGCCAAGCCTCGACCCTGGGCAGAACCCTACCCCCGGCGCACCCCAGGCCAACGGGGTCGAGGAGCCAGCCGCCGGCCCGACGGTTCGGGAGACCGAGGCACGTCGAGCCGACGGCCACCGGTTCCAGGCCCGGCTGTGGCTGCGCGGCCTGCCGGTGGATGGCGAGCCGTACCGCTTGATCGCGGTCCATGACCTCAGCGAGCAGGACCACCAGAGCCGGGAGCTGGCCTACCTGCGCTCGCGCGACCCGCTCACGGGCCTGCTCAACCGCATCGAGTTCCGCGGCCGGCTCGCCACCACCGCACACCCGCCATCTGCCTCCCGGGAGGCGAGCCTGCTGCCGGGCGCCACCGCGCCCCCGCAGGGCTGGATCCTCTGCTATATGGATCTGGATCAGTTCACCCTCATCAACAGCACCTGTGGTCCATCCGCGGGCGACAAGCTGCTGCAGCAGGTGGCACGCCTGGTCGAGGCCAAGCTCGCCCCGGCAGCGCTGGTGGCAAGGCTGGGCGGCGACGAGTTCGCGGCCCTGCTGCGGGGCGCCGACATGGAAGCGGCGATCGACCTGTGCGAAAGTCTCATGCAGACCGTGCGCGGCTTCCTGTTCACCTGGCAGGACCGCTCGTTCGACGTCTCGATCAGCATCGGGCTGGCCCCTTGGGACCCCTTGACCGAGTCCTCGGACGACGCCCTCGGACGGGCCGAGACCGCCTGCCAGCTCGCCAAGCGCGGCGGGCGCAACCGCATCCATGTCTACCGCGAGGGCGAGGCGGCTTTCATCCAACTGCGCGGCGACATGCACTTGGTCTCCACCATCAACCAGGCACTGAGCGACGGGAGCTTCGTGCTCCTCGCCCAACCCATCGTCCCCCTGTCCACCGAGCGGCCAACCCAGTGCCATTTCGAGATCCTGGTGCGCATGGTCGACGACGAGGGGCATCTGGTGGTGCCGGCGCGGTTCATCCCCGCCGCCGAGCATTACATCCTGATGCCAGCCGTTGACCGGTGGATCATCAATCACCTGTTCGGCTCCCAGGCGGACAACCTGCGCGCCTGGCACGCGGCGCACCCCGACAAGTTCCTCTTTGCCGTGAACTTGTCGGGGACCACGGTCACCGACGACGGCTTCCTGCGCTACCTCAAGCGTCAATTCGCCGACTGGCAGGTGCCCTATTCCAGCATCTGTTTCGAGATCACCGAGACGGCCGCGGTTGGCAGTCTGGATCAGGCGCGCACCCTGATCCACGAGCTGAGCGCCCTGGGCTGTCACTTCGCCCTGGACGACTTTGGCACCGGTCTGTCGTCCTATGCCTACCTGCGGGCCCTGGGCGTGCACTACCTGAAGATCGACGGGTCTTTCGTGCGCGGCCTGGCCACGGACGAGACCAACCGTGCCATGGTGGAATCCATCAACCACATCGGGCACGTCCTCGGACTCAAGACCATTGCCGAGTGGGTCGAGGACGAGGCCACCCTGGCCGTCTTGCGCGACCTGGAGATCGATTACGCCCAGGGCTATGCGATCGGCACGGCCGTTGCGCTGGCTGACTTCACCCTCGCCAGGGCCGTCTCGGCCTGCCCCGTCTCCGCTGTCGCCCATGAGCGATCCTCAGGCGCTGTTTGAGCGCGCCGCGACCCTGCTTGCGCGCCTCGAGACCTTGCTGCCTCCAACCCCCGAGGCCCCGGACTGGGGCTGCGAGGCCTTTCGCTGGCGCAAGGGAGCGCGCGGAGGCTATCTGCAGGGGGTGCGCGAGCCCCATCTCCTCGCGCTGGACGATCTGCTCTGCCTGCCCCAGCAGCGTGCCGCCATTGAGGCCAATACCCTTCAGTTCCTCGCCGGTCGCAGCGCCAACAACATCCTCCTGTGGGGCTCGCGCGGCACCGGCAAGTCCTCGCTGGTGAAGGCCGTCTTCACGGAGCTGCGCGACCGGGGCCTGCGCCTGTGCGAGGTCGCCAAGGACGACCTGAGGGACCTCCCGGATATCCTCGATCAGGTCCGCCACCGCCCCGAGCGGTTCATCCTGTTCTGTGATGACCTCTCCTTCGGGGCAGGCGATTCCGGCTATACCGGCCTCAAGGCCGCCCTGGACGGCTCGGTGAGCAGCGCCCCGGACAACCTGCTGATCTACGCCACGTCCAACCGCCGCCACCTGCTCCCGGAGCCCCAGGCGGACAACCGCACCGTGGAGTGGGTGGACGGCGAGATCCACCCGGGCGAGGGGGCCGAGGAGCGCATCTCCCTGTCCGATCGATTTGGTCTCTGGGTGGCCTTTCACCCCTTCAGCCAGGCCCAGTACCTGGAGATCGTCAAGCACTGGCTCTACCGTCTGGGCGCCGCGCGGCCCGAGGGGCCGGAGGTGGAGCGCGCCGCGCTCCAGTGGGCCCTGCGCCGTGGCTCGCGCAGCGGGCGCACGGCTTGGCAATTTGCCCGGGATTGGGCGGGCCGGGAGCCGGGCGGGACCGCGTGTTGAGGAGCGGCGCCCAGACCCCAGCGGAGCATTGGCAGGGACGAGTGGAGAAGGAAAAGCTGAAAGCGGAAAGCTGAAAGCGGAAATCGGAAAGTGGGGAGCTGAAAATGGAAAGCGGGCAAGGCCGAGGACCAGCACGGCACAGGTCCTGCCTACCATGAACATCGCCTTCATCGGCCTCGGCATCATGGGCCGCCCCCTGGCCCTCAACCTGCTGAAGGCCGGCCACAGGTTGTTCGTGCACGCCCGCCGCGCCGAGTCCATGGCGCCCCTGGTGGAGGCTGGCGCCATTGCCTGCGCCAGCCCGGCCGAGGCGGCCCGCCAGGCAGGCATCGTCTTTACCATGGTGTCAGATACCCCGGACGTTGAGCAGGTGATCCTGGGAGAGAACGGGGTGCTCAGCGGCATTGCTGGCGGCGGCCTGGTGGTCGATATGAGCACCATCTCACCCTCGGTGACACGGTCCCTCGCGGCGCGTCTTGTCGAGCATGGGGCAGAGATGCTCGACGCCCCAGTGTCCGGCGGTGAAGCGGGGGCCGTCGCCGGGACCCTGTCCATCATGGTCGGGGGGACCCCGGCCGCCTTCGAGCGGGCCCTGCCCCTGCTTCGGATCCTGGGCCGTAACATTGTGCATGTCGGCGCGAACGGCGCAGGTCAGGTCGCCAAGGCCTGCAACCAAGTGGTGATCGCCCAAACCTTGATGGGCGTGGGGGAGGCCTTCCTGTTGGCAAAGGCTGCGGGGGTGGACCCAGCGAAGGTGCGCGAGGCCCTGCTCGGAGGCTTCGCCAGCAGCCGGGTCCTCGAGGTCCACGGCAAGCGGCTCCTCGCTGGCGACTATGCCCCGGGCTTCAAGGCAAGACTGCACCAGAAGGACATGCGCATCGTGCTGGAGGCCGCCCACGAGCTGGGGTTGGCCCTGCCGGGGGCAGCCCAGTTCAGCCAGCTCCTCAATGCCTTGGTCGGACAGGGCCTGGGCGAGCTGGACTCGTCCGCCGTGTTCCGCCTCCAGGAGGCCCTGTCTCGACCAGACCCGAGAGGGGACTTGCAGCCGGCGGCGACTGGGTCAGGCGCAACCGTTTGAGGAGGCCGCGCCGATCAATCGGCGGCCGTGACCTGCGCCGCCAGGGACTCGATCTCCGTGAGCAGGCGCTGATAGTCAGGTGAGTCCTCGCGGGCGTAATTGAAGTTCTTGAAGAGTCCCGTCAGGCGGGTGAAGTAGGCACGCGCCGCGGCCTTGTCGGCGAAGACATAGGGGCGCCGCACCAGGTCGTAGACCAAGCCGAAGGCGACCTGCTGGCGCTCCAAGGAGGTCGAGGCGTCCACCGGGTCGAAGGCATCCTGCTGGAGGTAGACCATGTCCAGGAACAGGGCCTTCTGGTAGGTCACGAAGTCCTCCAGCGTCACCCCCTCCTCGCCCGTCACCTGCATCATCTGCAAGGCGGCGTCGCCGGCCTTGAGCAGGGCCAGCATGGCGCGCACCTGCTCGGTCCAGCCCTCCTGCATCCGCGCGGAGTACCAGGGCTTGAGCTGATCCAGGTACCGCGACCAGGAGATCAAGGGATCGATGGCAGGGTAGAAGCGCTTGTAGGCGCGGTCGTAGGAGAGCCCGAGGAAGGTCTTGACCGTGGCGAGGGTGGACTGGGTGACCGGCTCCTCGAAGTTCCCGCCCGCCGGGGACACGGTCCCGAGCAGGGTGAGGCTGCCCTGGGAACCGTCGCCGAGGCGCAGCACCCCCGCCCTCTCGTAGACCGAGCGGATGGCCGAATCCAGATAGGCCGGGAAGGCCTCCTCCCCGGGGATCTCCTCGAGGCGCCCGGAGGTCTCGCGCATGGCCTGCGCCCAGCGCGAGGTGGAGTCGGCCAGGAGCAGGACGTCGCAACCCATTTGGCGGTAATACTCGCCCAGGGTGATCCCCGTGTAGATGGAGGCCTCGCGCGCCGCCACCGGCATGGACGAAGTATTGCAGATGATGATGGTGCGGTCCATCAGGGTCCCGCCCGTGCGCGGGTCCTTGAGCTGCGGGAACTCGGTGATGGTCTCGACCACCTCGCCCGCGCGCTCCCCGCAGGCCACCACGATGACCACATCGACCGCCGAGTAGCGGGAGATGAGGTGCTGCAGCACCGTCTTGCCGGCCCCAAAGGGCCCGGGGATGCAACCGGTACCGCCGCGGGCGATGGGAAAGAAGGTGTCGATCGGCCGGAGCGTGGTGATGAGGGGCTCGCTCGGGTAGAGGCGCTCGCAGCGCCGCTGCGCCAGGAGGTGCTCGGGGATGGGCCGGCGGACGGGCCAGCGTTGGGTCAGGGTGATGGACCGCTCGCGACCGCGCCGGTCCTGGATGCGCGCGACCAGGGTGTCGACCGCCACGTTGCCCTCCTGGATCCAGGCGACCTCCACCTCGCCGGGCTCATCGAAGGGCACCATGATCCGGTGCCGGATGGCGCCCTCCTGGACCGACCCGAGGGTATCGCCGGCGCGCAGCCTGGCCCCTGTCTGGACCTGGGGCACGAAGGACCAGCGCCGGCGCGGGTCCAAGGCCGGCAGCTCGACCCCCCGCGGCAGGAAGACACCATGGGCCAGGGCGATGTCCTCCAGCGGATTCTGCAGGCCGTCGTAGACCTGGCCGAGGAGCCCTGGCCCGAGAGCGAGGGACAGGAGCTCTCCGGTCTGCTCCACCGGGTCGCCGATGCAGACCCCATTGGTGCTCTCGAACACCTGGACGTCCGCGCGCCGCCCCCGCACCCGCAGCACCTCGCCCTTGAGGCGCTCTTGGCGCGCGTCCGGACTCGGCCGGCGCGGGCAGACATAGACCACCTCGTTCTTCATGAGGGGGTGATCGGTGTCATCGCCGGTGCCGGCTTCGATGGTCACCAGGTCCTCTTGCACCGCCACCACTCGGGCGGTGCCGGGGGTCGGTATCGGCTCAGCCATAAGCGCGCTCGGCCTCCCGCAACCGCACCTCGGCGCGCTCCGCGCGTCTGCCAAGCAGCTTGCCGAGGTTGTCGGCGAAGGCGCTCGGCAGGAAGTACCGCTCGAACACGGCCCGCCCCGCCCTGCCGATGGCCGGCAACTCGGCCGGATGCTGCAGAACCCAGGCCAGCTTCCGAGCCAGGTCCTCCGCCGACTCACTGGCGAAGATCAGGCCGTCCTTGCCGTCCTCCAGCAGCTTGGCCTGACCGATGGCCGATGAGCAGAGACACACCTTCGCGTGCATGAGCCCCTCGGTGACCACGATCGGCATGGGGTCGTCCCGGGACGCCGAGACGATCACGTCGGCCTCGCTGTAGAGTGCATGAAGTCGCTGAAGGGGCATGTTGCCGAACAACCGCACCTGCGGGAGGCGCGTCACCCGGCTGCGCATCCTCAGCCAAAAGAGCGTGGAATCCGGGTTGTTCGGCAGCGGCGATCCGACGATGTGGAACAAGGCCCTGCCGCGCAACTCCACGTCTAGGCGCTCGATGGCATCCAGAAAGAGGTCCTGCGCCTTGCGCCGCTCGACCGAGCCGACGAGCAAGAACACAGTCTTGCCCGAGGGGTGAGGCCGGTGCGGGAGGGCGCGGTCCGGACAGCCATAGAGGAGCAGGTGCAGCTTCTCCGGGGGCGCGTAGCGCTCGGCAAGCGGAAAACAGAGGGGACTGGCCAACCAGAGGGATTCGCAGACGCAGAACAGGGCGGACAGGTCCGGGGTCATGGTCGCCACTGTGTCGAATCCGACCGCCGTCTCGTGAATCCACCAGGTCAGGCGCCTCGCCTGCCCCCTGAAGCGTTCGATGAATCGGAACGCGGCCAAGGAATTGACAATGACCCTGTCGAAGCGAGAGACCCATTCACGCAGCTCCGGCGGCGGGTCTCCCTCGCCGGACCAAGAGCCGTCGATCAGTGTGACAAAACCCTCTTGCTCGAACTCCCGGCGCAGCGGGCCCTCCTCGGGCGACAGGATGGTCGCCCTGATCCCGCAGCAGGCCACCAGGGCGCGGGCCAGGTAGAGGGCGGCATAGGGCGCCCCGGTGCGCGAGAATTCATGAGTCACCAATAGGATACTGGTCTGTGCAGCGACCGCCTGGGCGGCCTCCGGAGGCGTGGCCGGCGACCGCGCAGGTCCATCCACGGACCCCTCGCCAGGCACCGGCTGTTCGCCCCGTCCCACACTGTGAGGCGCATGTACTTCAAGCGGCGCTTGCACAGGCCCAGCCTTCGGCGCGGCGATGGATCCCCACCAGCCACGCAGGACGCCGCCGAGGAAGCGCACGGGACGGGTCAGGCGCCCCGAGGCGGACCTGTAGATCTGATCCCGAAAGGCCTCCCGCTCCGCGATCAGGGACTCCCGCTGGGAGCGCAGCCAATCCCGCTCGGTCAGCAGCCACTGCCGCTGACCGATGAGCCAGTCCCGATCGGCAATGACCCTGTCCCACGCGCTACCCGTGTGCTGCTCCCAATCGGCGATCAAGCGGGCCCAGTCCTTGGCATAGACGTCGAGCTCGCCGGCCAATCGACCGAGCTGAGGAGCGGAGAAGCCATACAACGCCTGAATCCTCGCGCGGCTGGCGGGCTCATCGACCAGCTCAAACAGCCACCTCAGGCCCAAGTCCCAGGCGTCCCTCTGGTTGGACTCATGGACGCAGGCCATCGCCAAGAGGAACTTGATGTCCCAGCCGAGCGGGGTGCGAAAACGCTCCAGGCTGGGGAAGATGGCCACCACATCTTCAAAGCTCGCAAGTGACAGATAGTTCTCGCGCAGCACATGCCATTCATTGAGCGCGCGGATCTCCATCTCCAGGGCGTCCTGCCCGCTGCCACCGCGGAGCGCAGCCGCATGGCGAGGGGGCGTCCCACCCTCGATCACGCCCACGGGGCCCCGAATGAGGAGCCGGCTCAGCAGCTCCGCATCTCTCGTCTGGGTCAGTGCGGATCGATAGCCGCCCACCTCTCGCAGGCTTGGCGTTCTCACCAGCATGCCCAACGGACCCGTGGGACAGGGACCCAAAAAGAGCCGCCTGAGCCAGGCCCAGCGCGCCCGGTCATCGGGCCCAGATTCGACCGCGGCAGCACCGAGCTCCTGCGCCTGGGGCCCCAGGTCGAGGGTCAGGACGGCACCCAGGTCGGGATGGGCATCCAGATAGGCCACCTGGCGCTCGAGCCTGTTGGGCTCCCATGCCTCGTCTGGGCGCAGGATGGCGACCTCGTCTCCGGCAGCCTGGGCGGCAAGGTCCGCGGCGTCCGGCCCAGCCCCCGCGGCGGCGTCGCCTGGCCAGATCCTGATACGAGGGTCGGATGCCTCGCGGACGATGGCCTCCAGCGCGTCATCTGGGTTGGGGGCGCAGATCCTCAGCTCGAAATCGCCGAAGGTCTGCCGGAGCACGCCGTCGATGGCATCCCGCAGATGCTCCGCCGGCTGCGCCGCCGTCAGAACGACAGAAACCCTTGGCATGACCCGGCCCCCGAAAGTGTCTCGTTGCCCCGGCGCGGCACAGGCCGGGTCCTGCCCCTGAGCGGGACTACGCCGCCGCAGCGGTGCCGCTGAAGAGGGCGGCGTGGCCGGCGAGACCGGTGGCCACCAGGCCATCGAAACGCTCCAGGGCCGCCTGCCCATCCTGGCCGGTCCAGCGGGCGATCAGGTCCCAGCGCAGGACGTAGATCACCACGGCCTCGAAGTCGAACCAGTGCCCCTCGCTCGCGCGGTCCAGATGGGCCCAGGTCACGGCCAGCTTGAGCCGCTCCAGGCCCAGGCTGTCGTCTGCGCGTAGCAGACGCTCCGCGTCGGTGACCCAGGGGAAGACCCGCTCCAGCCGAAATCCGGGCTCGTGCCAATGACGCTCGATGTGCCCGACCCAGCGCCCGTAGCCCCAGGCCGGATCGCGCGGCGGGGAGGTCTCGCCGCGGCGGCGCCGGCGCTGGGCGGCGAGCAGGGTGCGCATCTCCATGCGGAAGCGCAGGACCTCGCCCAGGAAGGGCGTCAGCTCCCCCTCCAGTACCCGGGTGCGGCGCACCAGCTCCGCGTCGGTGAGGTCCATGGAGTGGTGAATGAAGTCCAGGATCTCGGTCAGGCGGCGGAGGGTATCCGCGTCCTCGGGCTCCAACACCCGCAGGCGCTGCTCCAGGCGTAGCCGCGACAAGGGGGTGTGGCGGGCCCCGAACAGGGGGCCGTGGAAGGGCAGGCTGCAGATCAGCATCACGTAACGGGTGGCGGCGTCCATGCTACTTCACCGTCCCCTCGAGGATGGCACGAAAGCGCGGGTGGAGGTGCTCGAGCAGGACCTCGGCGACCCGCTCCGGGGTCAGATCGACCTGGATCTCACCCCCTTGCAGGCGGACACAGATGCCCCCGGCGAGGTCCGCCGAGGTGCCGAAGCTGACCCCGTCGCGCAACAGGCGATTGGCCACCGCAAGGACGAAGTGCGACAGGGACCCTTCACGCAGCTCCTCGGGCCGGCGGCGCAGCTCGTCCAGGGCAACCACCCCCGCGGGCAGCATGATCGCAAGCCGCTCCGCCTGGTCCATCCCCGCCTCCCGCCGGGCGCGTCCCGCCACCTCCAGGATGAGCCGCTCGAGAAACGCCTCCTGGCTCATGTCCGCCGCCACCAGGCGCCTGACCTCCTCGCTGAACTTGGTGCTCAGATGGCCCTTCATCTTCAGGATGGTGTCGCGCATCGCCACCCGCAGGGCCTCCTCTCCCGCCGCCCGGGTGCGGTCCGCCTCCTCGCGCGCCTTGCGGAGGATCTCCTGGGCCTGCCGCTCGGCGTCTTGGACGATGGCCGCGGCCTGGCGCCGGGACTCGGCGACGATGCGCTGCCCCTCGGCCCGCCCGCTCTCGACCCCGTCCTGACGCAGGCGCTCGATCAGGGCCTCGACGCCAGAGGATGCCAGACCCGCAGATCCGTCCTGGGTGCTCATGAGTCTGCTCCGGGGCGATCTTGGGCCTTGGTCACGGCGCGCACCCTATCGGCACCCAGCCCCGCGTCCGGCCCTACCATCACTTGGCCACCGGGATGCCCCCGGAGAGCACCAGGGCAAAGACGAAGGCAAAGACCGCGAAGCCCTCGACCACGGCGGCCGGGGCCAGGGACAGCCCGAAGACCTCGGGCTTGACCTTGGCCGCATGGATGGCAGAGGCACAGCACTGGCCCTGACGAATGGCGCTGACCATGAGCGCGAGCCCGGCCAGGATGCCAATGCCGAACAGGGCGGCACCGGTCTCGGCGGTTACCGGGCGATTGAGGCTGAGCATGACCACGATCCCGTAGATGGTTTGCGACGAGGGCATGACCGAGACACCTAAGTAGCGGCCGTGGCCGCTCTCGGTCTCGAGCATGGCGCCGATGGCGGCCTGACCGGCGATGGCACAGCCGATGGTGCTGCCAATCGACGCCAGGGCCATGGCCCCGAAGACACCCGCCCAGCCCAGGGCGATGACCAGCTCGTTCATGGCGTTTCCTCCCGCCTCGCGAAGGCCTTGAACGGGTAACCCTCGTCCGAAAGGCCCCAATTGTAGAACTCGATGAAGTTCAGCCGCAGCCCGTGAACCACCCCGCTCATGATGCTCAACACCAGGTTGAGGCCGTGACCGACCAACAGGATCACCAGGGCAAGCAGCAGCCCAACGCCCGGATACCCGGCCGCCTGCTGTGCCAGCCCGTTGAAGGTCAGGGCGAGCGAGGCACTGGCGAGCCCCAGGGCAAAGAGCCTCAGATAGCTCAGGATGTCGCCGAAGGCCTTGGTGACATCCGTCAGGCCCCGCAGCCCCGCCAAGAGCCACAGCAGGGCGTCGCGGGGACGGCGCACGGGTCTTGCCCCGGACGACCAGAAGACCGTCGCAAGCCCCGCCGCCAGCAGCCAGGTCCCGCCTGCGGCCCAGGATGGTCCGGCCCCGGTGTCGCCCAGCCAGAGCGCGAAGCCGCCGACCAGGGCCAGGATCCAGCCGAGCGCCGCCGAGGCCCGTGGCGTCCCCCAAGTCTGCCAGGCCATGGAGGCATTGGCGATGGCGATATGGATCACGCCAATGCCCACCGAGAGCCGCATCATGGTCTCGAAGTCGTTGACGTCCAGAACCCGGATCGACGCCAGGGCCGAGCCCGCCGGTGGTGCGAGACCGAAGTAGCTGCCGACCAGCAGGCCCCAGGCAAAGGCGCTCCCCACCAGGGCCGCGCAAAGGACCCGCAGCCGCCGGCCCAGGAGGCTCGCACCGAGCCGTCGCCAGCCGGCGAGCAGACCCAAGGCGAGGGTCGCCGCATAGCCCGCATCCGACAGGATCATAGCGAAGAACAGGGTGAAGGAGACGAAGACCACGATGGACGGATCCCAGGCCCGGTAGGCCGGGGTCTGATAGAAGCCGACCAGGTCCTGTCCCGCTGCCAGGGCGGGGGGATTCTCCAGCAGGGTCGGCGGACGGTCCTCCGGAAGAGGCTCCTCCAGGAGCAGGGCCAAACGGCGCTCCGCGGCGAAGCCCTCAAGGCGCTGTTGCCGCGGCTTGGGGACCCAGCCCTGGAGCGCAAAAAGCCCATCCCGGTCCAGGGTCTGGCTCGCGGCATGCCGCCGCGCAGCGCGATCCTCGGCGCGGGCAAGGTTGCGGGCGAGCAGGAGGCACCAGCGGGTCAGGGCCTGGCGGCGGGCGAGCAGGTCTTCCAGCTCGATCTCGGTCGCGTCGAGGCGCCGCTCCACCTCGCTCAGGGACAGGCTCCCTGTGTGGGTGCGTGCGACGGGCAGGGCACTGGCCGGCGGCTCGTCCTCGGCGATGACCGTCACGTAGGCGAAGCGGTTGTCGCGGTGCACCGCCTGCCAGGGCAGGTCCAGGGTCCTCAGCCGCGCCATCTGGGAGACGGGGACGCTGTAGAACCAGAGCCGCAGCCCATTGAGATCCTCCGGGGCCGGCAGGCGGAAATCGCCCCAGGGGCGCAGGGCCTCACGGCGCTCCCGCAGGGCGTCGCGGAGGTCCTCGGTTTCCCGCACCAGCCGTCGGTTCTCCAGGACCTCGGCCACCACGGCTTGCAGGTCGAAGCCCCGAGGATCGGCGACCTGGCGGCGTTTGTCGCGCACGTCCGTGAGGTAGCGCAGCGCCTTGTAGGCATCCACGGCATGGGCGGGGGGTAGGGTCTCCGGGGCCTTCGGCGGCGGGGCCAGGGGGACCAGGTGGACGCAGCCCAGGCGTTGCAGGTCCTCGATCACGCCCTCCTTTTCCCGGTCTGGGCCGCACAGCGTCACCCTGCGCATGGCGACGATGCTCACGCCCATAGCTCCCGGACTCGCTTGGCCTTGGCGATCTTGGCCCGCACCACGGCTGCGCGCTCCCCGTCCGCGAGAACGATGCGGATGCGCTTGATGTTGGCACGGGTGCGAGGGATCAGGACCTTCTCGAACAAATTGACCCTCTGGGTGATGGTCCGCACCGCCTCGGCCAGCAGGGCGAGGCGCTGCTCCTGGACCTGCCGCAGCACCCGCAGCTCCAACAGGGTCGCGAGCAGCACCGCCAGACGGTCGACCCATTCGGGCTTGGCGAGCAGGGCGTAGGGACGATGGTCGAGATCCACCCGCTCCAGGCGCGGCAGGCGAACACCCATGAGGTTGTCCTCGCCAAGCACCACGCCGGCGACGGTTACGAGGTCCGTGACCTCGACCTCCAGGTCCGAGGCCATGGGCAGCTCGGAGCTGACCCTCGCGCGTAGCGCTGCGATGGCTCGATCCGTGTGCTCCAACTGCTCGGCAGCGCGCGCCCGTTCACTGATGAGCTGGCGCCGTTTGAGGTCAAGCGCCGGCAGGTAACGCTCATAGGTCCGCAGCCGCGCCCCCTGGGTGGTCAGCGAGGCCTTGCTGAGCGTCAGGCGGGCCACCTCAGAGGTCCTCGCTCGCGCGGACAGGGAAGTACTTGTCGACCAGCGACTGCTTCATCAGCAGCTCCTGGGGCTCGAAGCACTCGGCGAGGGTCTGCCAGGCCAGGTCAAGGGCCGCCTCGAGCGGCATCGACACCTCGATGGCCATGAAGCGCTCGCGAAACAGCCGCCCGAAGCGCAGCAGCTTGAAGTCCAGCTCCGACAGCTCAAAGGCCATGGCCTGCTTCTGCTCCGCATCCCTGGCACCGGAGTAGAGCCGGATCATGGTGTTCATGATCTGGGCATGATCCTCCCGGGTGGCGCGACCGATGACGTGCTGCTTGAGCCGCGACAGGGAGCCGAAGGGGTCGATGGCGCCGTCGTGCAGGTAGAACTGGCCCTCGGTGATGTAGCCGGTCGTGTCCGGCACCGGGTGGGTCACATCGTCCCCGGGCATGGTGGTCACGGTCAGGATGGTCACCGAGCCCCCCTCCCGATAGTCCGCCGCCTTCTCGTAGCGGCGCGCGAGCTGGGAGTAGAGGTCACCCATGTAGCCGCGGTTGGAGGGGACCCGTTCCATGGCGATCCCGACCTCCTTCAGGGCATCGGCGAAGGCGGTCATGTCCGTGAGCAGCACCAGGACCCGCTTGCCCTCCTCCACCGCAAAGCGCTCCGCCACGGCGAGGGCCATGTCCGGGACCAGCAGCCGCTCCACGATGGGGTCGGATGCCAGGTTGACGAACATGACGGTCCGGGAGAAGACCCCCGCATCGTCGAAGGCGGTGCGGAAGAAGTGGTAGTCGTCGAAGATCAGCCCCAGGCCGCCAAAAACGACGATGTCCGCATCCGCCTGGATGCCGATGCGCGCCAGGAAGGGGTTGTAGGGCTCCCCGGCGATGGAGAAGATCGGGATCTTTTGGCTCTCCACCAAACAATTGAACAGGTCCACCATGGGCACGTCGGTGCGGATCATGCGCGAGGCGAGCTGCCTGCGCATGGGATTCACCGAGGGCCCCGCGATGGCTACCTTGGGGTCCTGGGAGAGGTCCGGCCCGCCATCCATGGGCTGGCCTGCGCCACGGAAGACCCGCCCCAGGATGTTGGACGAGTAGGTGGCGCGCATGGGTAGCCCGAGAAAACGGACCTTCGCCCGCGTGGAGAGCCCCTTGGTGCCGGAGAAGACCTGAAGGGCGACCTGCTCCTGCTCCAGGTGGATGATCTGGGCCAGGGAGGAGCGCTCGCCGTCCTCGACCACCGCCAGGTCCCCAAAGCCCACCGCGGCGTCCAGGGTCAGGGCCTGGGGGACCCAGACCTTGACGATGTCCCCGACGATCTCGGCAATGCGGGAATACTGGATCATGGCCTGCGACATGCCGCTCAACCCCCTGGCGCGCTCTGGTGCCAGCAAGCTTAG
>Ga0272446_1002135_pt1 | contig 27615 bp, 23 predicted proteins | sample YNPCB0061_FD_194587 | JGI IMG/M metagenome (GOLD analysis project Ga0272446, IMG submission 194587) | Hot spring microbial mat communities from Yellowstone National Park, WY, United States - YNP-CB-006-1 | ecosystem: Environmental > Aquatic > Thermal springs > Hot (42-90C) > Sediment | place...
TTGTTCAGGTTGTCTCGCGCCTCCAGTTTCTTGCAGCCCGTCGAGGCGCCGGCCAGCACCAGCACGGCGGCGGCAGCGAGGGAGATGAGGATCTTGCGTGGCATCCGATGTACCTCCGGCTTACTCACCCGATTCCATCTTGGCCGTCATCAAACCGACCTTGTCCATCTGCGCGCCCTTGGCGATGTCAATGGCCTTGGCGACGTACTGAAACTCAAGGTCGGGATCCGCCTTCACGAACACCACTCGCTCGGCGCGGGTCTTGAAGACCTCGAGCAGGCGCTCGCCCAGGCGCTCCTCGGCGATGGGCTCGGTGTTCAGCATCATCGAGCGGTCCCGGTTGATGATGATGACCACGGTGCGGTCCACCGGAGGCGGCGGGGCATTCGGCGGAGGGGGCTGGGGGATCAACGCCTCGAGTCCCTTCGGGGTGAGGGGCGTGATCACCATGAAGATGATGAGCAGCACGAGCAGGACGTCGATCAGCGGCGTCATGTTGATGTCGGCTTTCGGTCCCTGACCGGAGCCGCCCACTGCCATTCCCATAGCAACTCTCCTTTAAGAAACTCTTCCTTCGCGCCCCCGGCCGCGGGGGCGGCTGCCAAACACTTCCGGCGGCAATGCCGGAATTCGCCTCAAGGCGCAGGCGTTGCCGTTGCGCCGCCCGAAGCTTCCATGCGCGATTTCGCTTTGGCGTCGAGTTCGGTCAACAGGCCGATGTTGTCCACGCCTGCGGCGCGCAGGTTGTCCACCACTTCGACCACACGCTCATACCGCGCCCGCGAATCGGATTTTACGTAGCAGGTCTTGTCGAGACGGTTCGCCAGCAGGTCCTTGACCTTCGGCGCCAAATCCGCCGGATTGCTTTGCTTGGAACCGAGGAACACCTTGCCGTCCCGGGTGATCGCGATCACCACGGCGTCTTCCTTGTCGGCGTCTTGCATGGCGATGGGATTCATGGTCTTGGCCAGATCCACGCTGACGCCCTTGGAGAGCATCGGCGTGACCACCATGAAGATGATCAGCAGCACGAGCATCACGTCCACCATGGGGGTGACGTTGATGTCGGAGATCGCCTGCTTGGGTGCGCTTTTTTTCGCCATTCGCCTGGCCTCCTTCCATCAGGATCGGTCCGGCGTCCCACTGCGGGAGGCGGCTCCCCGCCGCCTCCCGCTTGAGAGTTCAACTCGCCGGATGGGCTTCCATTCCGGACGCCCGGAATCCTACTTCACGGCTCCGGCTCGGATCCGCTTCAGGAAGTAGTCGATCAGCTCCGAACTGGAGTTCGACATCTCCACATCGAAGGCTTTCAGCCGCTCGTTGAAGTAGTTGAACATCCAGACCGCAGGGATGGCGACGAACAGACCGATGGCCGTGGCGACCAGCGCTTCTGAAATACCGCCGGCCACCGCGCCCAGACCGGTCGACTTTTCCGTCGAAATGCCCTTGAACGCGTTGATGATGCCAACCACCGTGCCGAACAGACCCACGAACGGGGCGCTCGACCCGATCGTCGCCAGGCCGCTGATGCCGCGATCCAGCTCCGACCGCACAATCGCCTGTGCGCGCTCGAGAGCGCGGTTGGAGGCTTCCACGATCTCGCCCGGAATCTCGCTGCTCAACTCGTGAGCGCGGAACTCCTGCAGCCCGGCCACAACCACTTTGGCCAGGTGCGACTTCTTGTAACGGTCGGCGATCTTGATCGCCTCATCCAGCTTGCCTTCGCGCAACGCGCCGGCCACCGCCGGAGCGAACAGGCGCGACTGCTTGCGGGCCGCGTTGAAAACAATCAGACGGTCGATCATCACGCCAATGGACCACGCCGACATGATGAACAGGATGATCACGACCACCTTAGCCATCCAGCCCATCTGGTTCCACATTGAGCGGAGGTCGAACCCGACGGCGCCGGCTTCCTGGAGCAACAGGAACGACCAGACTTGCAATTGAAGCAGCATCTTCTTTTCTCTCCTGCGAGTTGAGTTGAATCAATCGGACTCTATTCCTGACAGACGACCGGCGTCAAGCCGTCACATGCTGAGCGTGAAGTTGACGTCGATCTGGGTAACCACTTCGACCGGCTCGCCGTTCAGCAGCGTGGGCTTGTAGCGCCACTGCTTGACGGCCTCGGTCGCCGCCGGCACCAGCAACGGGTGGCCCGAAACCGTAGTCAGGTTCTGGATCGTGCCGTCGCGGCCGATGATGGCGGTAAAACGAACTGTGCCCTGGATGCGGGCCTGCTTGGCCAGCGGCGGGTACACGGGCTTGGGCTGGTAAATCAGCATTGCCTGCTGCACGTTGCCGCCCACCGTGATCCTGCGCGGCGCCTGAGGCTTGACCTCTTGCTTCACCGGCGGAGGCGGAGGAGGCGGAGCCGCCGTAGGCACGCTGCTGATAATGCCGCCGATCACGCCGCCCGGGCTGCCGCCCGGCACGCCGCCCGGCACGCCGCCCACGACGCCGACGTTGGACGTCGGCGGCAATTCATCCTCCTTGATGATCGCGATCTCTTTCGGCACCTGCTTCGGCGCCATCAGCCGCGATCCGTCAAACTGCCGCGGAATCACTTTCTGCACGCGCACCACCTGCGTCGCCGGGGGCGGGGGCGGGGGCGGCGGAGGAGGGGGCGGAGGCGCCACCAGCATCGACTGCAATGCCGTCTGGGGCAGCATCTCCGGATTCAGGAGCGGAATAATGATCGCCACCACGACCAGAAGAATCTGAAGCGTGGTGGAGATGATCACCGTCCAGCCTTTGTTCGTCTTGGCGCGGCCTTCAACGAGTGATTGTTCAAACATGGGCCTTCTCCTTCGGTTCAGGCTGCCGGCTTCGAGCGCGCCGGAACCGTTTCCATTCCTATGGACACCAAACCGGCCGGGAGGTTCCCGAAACCGCCCGGCTTCCCAAAATTCATTCGCGCCGGCGCTGCCCGCACAGGCTGCCGCGTCCCGTCACTTGGCAGCCGCCGGCGCCGCCCGCCTGCCCTTCCGGAGCCGTTCATGCCAGAAGACCAGTATCGGGCTCGCAATAAAGATCGAAGAGTATGTGCCGACGATCACACCCACAACCAGAGCAAACGCGAACCCGTTCAACACCGGGCCGCCGAACAGCCACAGAGCCAGAGCCGAGATGAAGGTCAGCCCGGACGTCAGCACTGTCCTGCTCAGCGTCTGATTCATGCTATCGTTGACGATCTCCGGGGTCAACTCCCTCCGGCTCAGTTTCAGCGTCTCGCGAATCCGGTCGAACACCACGATGGTGTCGTTCATCGAGTAGCCTACCAGCGTCAGCAGGGCCGCAATGACGTTCAGGCTGATTTCCTTGTCCGTCAGCGAGAAGAAGCCCAGCGTGATGATCACATCATGGAAGACGGCGATCACCGCCGCCAGCCCGTAAATAAACTCGAACCGGAACGCCAGATACACCAACATCCCGCCCAGCGCGTACAACACCGCCAGCACCGCCTTGTTCCGCATCTCGGCGCCGACCTTCGGCCCGATCACTTCCGCCCCGCGGATGGTGAACGGCGCCGCATAGCACTGCTGCCGGATCACTTCCAGAATCTGCGGCGTCACTCCTTCCACTTCCCGGAGCTGGTCCAGGCTGGCCAGCACGCCCGACCGCGGCGGCGAATTGCGAAACTCGAAGATCCGCCGCGCCAGTTGCCCCAACTGCTCGTCGTTCATCGGAATCGACGCCCTCTGCAACGGCTCCCGCAGCCGCTCAGCCAGTTGCTGCGGGTTCGCGTTGTTCAGGTCCAGGCGGTCCGTCTTCTCGCCAAACGTCTCCGCCAGCGTCGACACCACGGTCTCCCGCTCCTGCTGCAGCGCCTTTTCACCTTTCAACGGCAGCCCGATGATAACCTCGTTTTCCCCGGTCACCTCCTGTACGGAGATCTCGCCCGGAATCTTCGCGCCGACGGCGGCGCGGATGCGGTCAATGGGCGGCTTCGAGGCAAAGCGCACACTGATGTTGGCGCCTCCCGTGAAGTCGATGCCGTACCTCAAGCCGCCTTTGGCCGCCCAGCTTGCGATGCCGATGGCGAGCAGCACAAGCGAGATCCCGATGAAGATCTTCTGCTTGCCAAGGAAGTCGATCTGCGTGTTTTTGAATAGCTCCATGTGGCTTCCCGATTCGAATCGCGGAGCGCCGGGCGCCCCGCAGCCGTCAGATTCCGATGCTCAGCTTGGGGTTGAACCCCTGCCGCGCCACGGCGAACTGGAACATGGCGCGGGAGACGAAAACGGAGGTGAACACGTTGGCCACCAGGCCGATCACCAGCGTCACAGCAAAGCCCCGGATGGCCGGCGTGCCGAACATGAACAGGAACGCGCAGCTCACCACCGTCGCCACGTGCGTGTCGATGATGGTCAGGAACGCCTTGCTGAAACCCGTGTCGATGGCCGCCGCCGTCGCCTTGCCCGCGCGCATCTCCTCGCGGATTCGCTCGAAGATCAGCACGTTGGAATCCACCGCCATGCCGATCAGCAGGATGATGCCGGCAATGCCCGGCAGCGTCAGCACCGCCTCCAGATACGCCAGGCAGCCGATCAGGATCACTCCGTTCAGGATCAGCGCCGCCACGGCGTTGACGCCCGCGCCGGCGTAGTAAATCAGCATGAAAATCACCACGAACACCAGGCCGACGGCGCCCGCGATCAGGCCCTTGCGGATCGAGTCCGCGCCCAGCGACGGCCCGACGGTCTGCTCCTGCAGATACACGATGCCGGCCGGCAGCGAGCCTGCGCGCAGCACCAGCGCCAGGTCGCTGGCATCCTGGTGCGAAGCCGCGCCCGTGATGCGGCCCTGATCCTCAATGCGGCTCTGGATGGTGGGCGCGCTGCGGATCTGGTTGTCCAGCGCGATCGCCAGCCGGTTGCCGATGTTGGCCTCCGTGAAGCGGGCAAACCGGCCCTTGGCTTCCTGCGACAGCACGAACGCCGTCTCCCACTTGCCGAACTCGTCCTGCGCCGGCCTGGCGTCGCGCAGGTCGCGGCCCGTGATCACCGGCGTTCGCGTCACCACATACCAGCCCTCGCCCGCCGGGTCGCCAGGACGCGGGGCGCTGCGCATCAGTTTCGTGTTCAGCGGCATCACGCCGCCGTACTTGGCCAGGGCGTCTTCCTGCCGCGGGAACGGCCCGTCCTTCACTTCATACAGCTCCAGCAGCGCCGCCGTCTGCAAAATGCTCTTCACGCGCGCCGGGTCATCCAGCCCGGGCAGCGAGATCAGGATCTCCGCCTCCGAACCCGCGCCGCCGCGCCGCTGCACCGCCGCCTCGGCCAGGCCGAGCCCGTTGATGCGGCTCTCGATGGTGGTGATGGCCCGCTGCACCGTGTCTTCCTTCAGCGCCAACACTTCGGTCGGCTTCAACGTGAGCCGGTAATCGGTGGAACTCAGCGGCGTCAGCACCCAACTCGGCAGCAACTGCGCCACGATATTGCGGAACAGTTGCGACTTCTCCGCCGGAATGCCCCGCACCTGGATGGCAATGTTGCCGGCTTCCGCCAGCGTCTGCGGATCGTTGTGGTCAATGCTCTGGTAGGAGATCGACTGCTTGCCGAGCTCTTCCTTCAGGCGCTCGATCTGCGTGTTGGCCTCCACCTTGAAGGCGTCCTGCAACTGCACCTGCAGCACCAGCATCGAGCCGCCGCGCAGGTCGAGTCCCAGGCGGATGTTCTTGTTCCAGTTGGCGATGAGCTCGTCTTTCGACTTCGGCACCCCGAACACGCCGTACAGGCAGGCCAGAGTGACGGCCACAATCAGAGCCGCTTTCCATTTCAGGCTTTTCATGGGATCTCGGTTCTCGCTGGAATCGATCTACGCTTTCTTTTCCCCGCCCAGCTTGCTGGCCACCGCGCCCCGCGCGAAGGTGAGCTTCACGTTGTCGGGCTTCACCCGCAGCACCAGCGTGTCATCCGCCCCGATGGAAAGGATGGTGCCTACGATGCCGCCGTTGGTGAGCACTTCGTCGCCCGGTTGCAGCTCCGCCAGCATCTTCTGCTGCTGCTTCTTTTGCCGTTGCATGGGCAGGAACAACAGGAAATAGAAGATGGCAAAGATCAGGATGATCGGCAGGAACTGCAGCAGCGGGCTCGACGCCGGCGTCTGTTGGAGGAGCAGGAATGCCATGAGCGGTCCGTTCACTGACGGGGATCCTTGCTGGACGCCGTCCGCGGCAAGGACTCGCCTTCCTCTCCGGCGGGCGCGACATGGGTTTCGGCCGGCCCGGAGGAGCGGACGGCGTTCAAGAACGCGGGAAACGTCCCAAGCAAAATAGCCTCTCGCATCCGGCGTGCAATGTCAAGGTAATGGGTCAGGTTGTGCAGCGTGGCCAGGGTGCTGAACAGAATCTCCCCGGCCTGGAACAGGTGGCGCAGGTAGGCGCGCGAGAACGTCCGGCACGTGTAACAGGAGCAGGCCGGATCGAGCGGCCGCGGATCGTCGCGGTACTGCGCCTGCTTGATGATGACGCGCCCCTCGCTCGTGAACAGGCAGCCGTTGCGCGCGTTGCGCGTGGGCATCACGCAGTCCATCATGTCCACGCCGCGCGCCACGTACTCGGGCAGCTCTTCCGGCAGCCCCACCCCCATCACGTAGCGCGGCCGGCCGGCCGGCAGCAGCGGCACGGCCGCTTCCGTCATCTCCAGGCTGAGCGCGCGCGGCTCGCCCACGCTCAGCCCGCCGATGGCGTAGCCCGGCGCGTCCAGCCGCACCAGCTCTTCCGCGCACTGCCGGCGCAGGTCGGCATACATGGAACCCTGCACGATCGGAAACAGCGCCTGCGCGCGCGGCCGCTCCGCCAGCCGCCGCCGGTAGTGCTCCATGCCCCGCCGCGCCCACCGCAGCGTCAGCTCCATCGACGCCTTGGCCTCGGCGCGGGAGGCCGGATATGCCGTGCACTCGTCCAGCATCATCAGAATGTCGCTGCCCAGCGCCAACTGCACGTCCACCACGGATTCCGGCGTGAACAGGTGCGCGTCGCCGTTCAGGTGCGAGCGGAACACCACGCCTTCTTCCTTGACCTTCCGCAGCCGGCTCAGCGACCAGACCTGAAAGCCGCCCGAGTCGGTCAGAATCGCCCTCGGCCACTGCATGAAGCCGTGCAGCCCGCCGAGGCTTTCAATCAGTTCGTGCCCCGGACGCAGAAATAAATGATAGGTGTTGGCGAGGATGATCCTGGCGCCGAGCTCTTCCAGAAGCTGGCGCGGCGTCAGCCCCTTTACCGTGGCCTGCGTGCCGACGGGCATGAAAACGGGCGTCTCCACCGTTCCATGCGCCGTGTGCAACAGGCCCGCGCGGGCGCCCGTCACGGGGCAAACGGCCTCGATTTCAAAGCGGATCGGCTCCAAGGGTTAAACTAGCTAGTTTAGCCCCCCATGGCACTACGCTTCTACAACACGCTCACCCAAAGCCTGGAAGAGTTCCGCCCTCTCGACGGGGAAACGGTGCGCATGTACACCTGCGGCCCCACCGTCTACCACTACGTGCACATCGGCAATTTCCGCACCTTCACCTTCCAGGACGTGCTGCGGCGCGTGCTGCGGATGCGCGGATGGAAGCTGTTCCACGTCATGAACATCACCGACGTCGACGACAAGATCATCCGCAACGCGATGGCCGAGGGCAAGTCGCTCAAGGAATACACGGAGCGCTACACGCAGGCGTTTCTCGAAGACGCCGCGAGACTGCGGCTGGAGAAGCCGGAAAAGCTCGTTTTCGCCACCGACCATATCGAGGACATGGTGGCCGCCATCCAGCGGCTGGCCGAAAAACATCACACGTATTCGAGCGAAGGCTCCACGTATTTCCGCATCGCCAGCTTCCCCGAATACGGCAAGCTCTCGCACACCAACTTCACGGGCAACGTCGCCGGCGCGCGCGTCGACGTCGACGAATACGAGAAGGCCGACGCCCGGGATTTCGTCCTCTGGAAGGCCCGCAAGCCCGGCGAGCCCTGCTGGGAAACGCCGATCGGCGCCGGCCGCCCGGGCTGGCATATCGAGTGCTCCGTGATGGCGATGAAGTATCTCGGCGAAACCATCGACATCCACACCGGCGGCGTCGATCTCGTGTTTCCGCACCACGAAAACGAAATCGCGCAAAGCGAGTGCATCACCGGCAAGACGTTCGCGCGCTTCTGGCTGCACGCCGAGCACCTGATGGTGGAAGGCCAGAAGATGTCGAAATCCCTCGGCAATTTCTACACGTTGCGCGATGTTCTCGACAAAGGCTACGCGCCGGAAGCCATCCGCTATCTGCTGATTTCGGCGCCTTACCGCAAGCAGCTCAATTTCACGTTCGACGGCCTGAAGGCGGCCGCCGCCGCCATCGAACGGCTGCGGAATTTCGGCACGCGGCTCAAGACGGAACGCTTTGGCGAAGGGCTCGATGAAGAGCAGGAAACGCGCGCGGCGCAGGCTCTGGCCGCATACCACGAAGGGCTCGACGACGACCTGAACACGGCCGACGCGCTGGGGGCGGTGTTCGAGTTCATCCGCCAGACCAATATCGCCATGGATCAGGGCCGGTTCCTCTCGGGCAACCGCCAGGGCGCGCAGCGGCTGCTGGACGATTTCGACCGCGTCTTTGATGTCCTGCGGCCAAGCCTTCAGGAAGGCGCGCTGGCCGACGAGGAGGTCGAAGCGCTGATTCGCGAGCGCACCGAGGCCAAGAAGGCGCGCGACTTCGCCCGCGCCGATCGCATCCGCGCGGAGCTGCTCGAAAAAGGAATCCTCGTGGAAGACACGCGCGACGGCGTGCGCTGGAAACGCAAGTAACCGCCCTTGCCGCGGGACCGGAGGAAATGCCGATGAAGATTCAGACAAAGGCCGTGCACGCGGGCGACCGGAAGCGCCCGCAGCAGCAGATCCCCGTGTCGACGCCCGTGCATTTCGCCGCCTCCTGGATCTGCGCCGATCAGGCGGAACAGGACCGCATCTTCGCGCACGAGCAGCATGGCTACGCCTATTCGCGCTACGCGAATCCAACCAACGATGCGCTGGAAGAGCAGGCGGCTGCGCTCGAGAACGGCTGCGGCGCGCTGGCTTGCTCCTCCGGCATGATGGCCCTGCAACACGCGCTGATGTGCGCGCTGGTCGAGAGGCCCAAACGCATCCTCTGCGCGCGTGATATTTACGGCGCCACGCTCAAGCTGCTCTTCGACGTGATGGGGCCGTTCGGGTTTGAAACCCGGCTGGTGGACGCCAACGACCCCGCGGCCGTGGAGAAGGCGCTGGCTGAATTCGGCGCCGGCGCGCTGCTGGTGGAGACCATCTCGAACCCGCTGCTGCGGGTGGCGGATCTCGAAGCGCTGGCGCGCCTGTGCCGCGCGCGGAACGCGGCGCTGATCGTGGACAACACGTTCGCCACGCCGCTGCTCGTGCGCCCCCTCGAGCTGGGCGCGCACCTGGTGGTGCACAGCTCGACCAAATACCTGGGCGGGCACGGAGACACGCTGGGCGGGCTGATCGTCAGCGACGAGGGCCACTTCGAGACGGTGCGGCGGTTTTCGCGCGTCGCCGGCCCCGTGATGGGGCCCATGGAAGCCTTCCTGACGATGCGCGGCATCAAGACATTCCCCTTGCGCATGGAGCGCCAGTGCCGGAACGCCGCCGCGCTGGCGGCGTGGCTGCGCAAGCATCCGCGCGTCGAGCGCGTTTTCTATCTCGACGACCCGCGGCACCCCGATGCGGCCGTGATCCGCAGGCTGCTGCCCGAGGGCCTGCGCGGCGGCATGGTGAGCTTCGAGATCCGCGGCGCCCGCCGGCAGGAAGTCTTCGCCTTCCTCGACCGCCTCAAACTCTGCGTCAAGGCCACATCGCTGGGCGACGTGCACACCATGGTGCTCTACCCGTGGATCGCTTCGCACCGCGACGTGCCCCCGGAGCAGAAGGCGGCCATGGGTCTGCGGGAAAACCTGGTGCGTTTCTCCGCCGGCATTGAAGCGGTGGAGGACGTGATCGCCGACATCGCGCAGGCCCTCGAATCGTAGCCATCGCCGGACCGGCGGCAGCACAAGCAGCCGCCGCAAGCCGATCTGCCCCGCAGGGCTTCAGAAAGGCCGCTTCGGCGCCGGCTTGGGCTTCTCGCCGACAAACTCGAGCAGCACGTCCACGCTCTGGCTTTTCTCGTCCACGCGCTCGGCCTGCTTGATCTCGCTGAGGAAGTCAAAGAGGTCCATCTCCCGGATCCGTTGCACGAACGCCGCCGCATACCCGCCGCGGTACGGCTCGCCCGGCTTGATGCCCCACAGCTTGCGAATCGCGGGTTCGGATTCCAGATCCAGCCCTTTGATCTGCAGCCGCCCCATGGTGTACACAGGCCCCGGATCCACATCGACATACAGCTCCACCGCCTGCCGGTCTTCCCACAGCCGGCGCACCGCCTTGTAGCCCGCCTTCATGTGGCCCTTCTCTTTCAGGCGGTCCAGCACCCGGAGGATTCCCTTGCCGATCTCCGACATCCCCGCCGGCTCGCCGAGCCGGAACTGGCCGATCTCCTGGATCTCGTCCTCGGAAAACGGCGTCCCGCGCACCTCGATCTTCTCCAGCTTGAACACCGGCCCTTCGTCCACCTCCACCGTCACCACCACGCCGAAGACGCCCGCCGCAGGCTCCGCGGTGATTTTCTTCCACGACGCCTTCAGACGCCCGACGGAATCATAAACCGGCCGGATCTGGTTTTCCAGGAGAAAGCGGAAATTCGGCTCGAAAAACGGCGTCCCCACGGCCAATTGCACCATTTCTTTCTGCAAATAATCGGCCCGAATGGCTTTCGTATTCACAAACCGCACGTCGGCGATATTCGGCGGCGGGGCCTTGGGGCCGAACACGATCGTCAACTCGTCCTTGCCCACCAGCGTCACGCGCCCCGCCATCGGCTCCTTCACGCCTTTCTCCGCCGCCAGCTTCTCCAGGATCCCGGCCAGCCGCTCCAGCAGCAGCCCCGATGGCGGCAACGTCTCTTCCATCAGCGGAAACACCTGCCGCACCCGCGCGGCGAAATCCTCCCGCGTCACCGGAACGCGGTCCAGCATCCAGGGCAGAAACTGCCCCGGTTCGGTCAACTCGAACGTCACCAGCAGCGCGTTCGGAGGCGCCAGCTCGTATTTCCAGCCCACGCCCTCGAAACAATGCGTCGCCAGCAGCCGGTCGCGCGCTTTCTCAAGATCGGCCATCCGCACTCGCTGCTCCAGGCGCAGCCCGAGCACAGGCAGCACCTGCTCGGGTTTGTAGTGCCGGAGCCCCGTCAGCGTCACGGACCGCAGGACGAAGACGTCTTCCGCGGCGGGCGCCGGTTTTGCGGCCGGAGCCTTCTTCGGCTGCGGGCGCGCCTTGGGCGCCTGCCCGCAGACAGGCAGCGCCAAAGCCAGAAAGGCCAAGACCAAGTATGTCATTTGGTTTCATTATGTTCGAAAATGCCGGATGTTACACTGGAGGAGATGTCCTACGATCTCATCGTGATTGGCAGCGGACCGGGGGGCTACTCCGCCGCCATCCGCGCCGGGCAGTACGGCCTCAAGACCGCCCTCATCGAGAAGGCCCCTTACCTGGGCGGCACCTGCCTGCACGTCGGCTGCATCCCAACCAAGGCCCTGCTGCATACGGCCGAGGTCTGGGATTACTTCCGCAACCCGGCGGCGCAGGGCATCGCCTGCGACAATCCCCGCCTCGATTACCCGAAGGTGCTCGAGCGCAAGTCGAAGATCGTCACCTCCCACGCCAAGGGCATCGAGTTTCTGATGAAGAAGAACAAGGTGGAGGTGATCCGCGGCTACGGGCGGCTGCTTGGGCGCGGCCGCGTCGAGGTGCTCTCCGGCAACGAGTCGCGCACGGCGGAAGCAAAGCACATCATCCTCGCCACCGGCAGCGAAGCCCGCATGCTCCCCGGCCTGCAGCCGGACCAGAAAACGATCGTCACCAACGTCGAGATCCTCGCCCGCACGGAGGTTCCCCGGAGCCTTCTGGTGATTGGCGCCGGCGCGGTGGGCGTCGAGTTCGCCTCCATCTTCAAGCGGTTCGGCAGCGAAGTCACCATTTTTGAAATGCTGCCGCGCCTCGTCCCCGTCGAAGACGAGGAAGTCAGCAAGGAACTCGAACGGCAATTCCGCAAGCAGGGCATCGCTTGCGAGACCGGCGCCCGGGTGCAAAACGTCGAGCGCACCGCAAACGGCGCGCGCATGGAAGTGCAGCTCGCCAGCGGCAAGGTGCAGCAGTACGAGGCGGAGATGCTGCTGGTCGCCGTCGGGCGCAAGCCGAACACCGACAGCGTGGGCCTCGAAAACACCCGCGCCGAACTCGACCGCGGCTATGTCAAAGTGGACGATTACCAGCGCACCGCCGAGCCCGGCCTGTACGCCATCGGCGACATCGTGGCCGGAACCCCGCAACTGGCCCACGTCGCCACCATGGAAGGCCTGGTCGCCGTCGGCCACATCGCCGGCAAGAACCCGCGCCCGGTGCATAAGAACCGCATCCCCGGCGCCACCTACACCGAGCCCGGCATCGGCAGCGTCGGCCTCACCGAGAAGCAGGCCCGCGAGCAGGGCTACGAGGTCAAGGTCGGCAAGTTCCCCTTCGCCGGCAACTCGAAGGCCTCCATCCTCGGCAGCCACGGCGGTTTCGTCAAGGTGGTCGCCGACGCACGCTACGGCGAGATCCTCGGCGTCCACATCATCGGCCCGCACGGCTACGAGCTCATCGCGGAGGCCGTCGCCGCCATGGAAGCCGAAGCGACCGTCGAAACGATGATGTCCACCATTCACGCCCACCCCACGCTGTATGAAGCGGTGGGCGAGGCGTTCAACAGCGTCTACGGCCTGGCGATCAATGCGTAACTTCGTCGTCCGCGAGCTGGGCCTCGTGCCCTACGGCGAGGCGTGGCAGTTGCAGAAGGAGATCGAGCGCCGCCGCAAGGCCGGCGAGGTCGCCGACCACCTTCTCCTGCTTGAGCACCCGCACGTGCTCACCATCGGCCGCAACGGCAAACCGGAACACCTCCTGGTCGGCCGGGAACGCCTCGCGCAGCTTGGCATCGAGTACTTCGAGATCGACCGCGGCGGCGACATCACCTACCACGGCCCGGGCCAGATCGTGGGCTATCCTGTCGTCGACCTGCGCGAGTGGAAGCGCGACGTCGTCGCCTATGTGCGCGGCATTGAAGAAACCGTCATCCGCGCCCTCCGCCGCTTCGGCATCGAATCGTGGCGCGAGCCCGGCGCCACCGGCGTCTGGACTCATGCGGGCAAGATTTGCGCCATCGGCGTGCACATCTCGCGGTGGGTCACCACGCACGGCTTCGCCCTCAACTGGATCACGGATCTGAAATACTACCAGTACATTGTCCCGTGCGGCCTGGCGAGGCCCGTGACGTCGATGGAACAGCTTGGCGCCCGCCCGGACCGCGGCGCGGTCCACAGGGCGTTGATCGAGGAGTTCGCGCAAGTTTTTGAATACGACCCGGCGCCTGCCCTTGCCGGCGTCCAGGAATAGGAAGAAGATCGCAACCAGGAGAACGCAACCATGGCTGATGTCGTGATGCCGCAGATGGGCGAAAGCATCGTGGAAGGCACGCTGACGAAGTGGCTGAAGAAAGTCGGAGAACGCGTCGAGCGCGACGAGCCGCTCTTTGAGATCTCCACCGACAAGGTCGATACCGAAATTCCTTCCCCCGCCGCTGGCGTTTTGGCCGAGATTCTCGTGCAGGAAGGATCCACCGTCGCCATCAACACCGTCGTGGCGCGCATCGCCGCCGAAGGGGAGGCCGCAGCCGTCCCGGCCCCCGCGCCTGCCGCCGCTGCCGAGCCGCCCGCCCCGGCCCTTGCGCCGCCCGCCCCGGCCCTTGCGCCGCCCGCCCCCGAGCCCGCGCCTCCCGCTCCCGCCGCGGAACCACCCGCCCCTGCAATGACAGAGGCGGAAGAAGCCTTCGGGCCGGTCTCTCCGCTCGTCCGCAAGATGGCGCGCGAGCACAACATCGACCTGCGCCATGTCAGGGGCACCGGCGCCGGCGGCCGCATCACCAAACAGGATGTCGAGAACTATCTCGCCGCGCGCCAGGCGCCTGCCGCCCTCGCCGCTCCTGCCCCCGCTGCCGCTGCTCCGCCCGCGGCCGCTCCCCCGCCGCCCGCCGCGCCGGCCGCGCCCGCCCCGCTGCCGCGCGTCGAGCCCGCCAAGGTGCGGGTGGAACCCATGTCGATCATGCGCCAGAAGATTGCCGAGCACATGATCCACTCCAAGCACACCTCGGCGCATGTCACCACCGTGCACCGCGTCGACATGACCAGGATCGTCAAGCTCCGCGAGCGCATCAAGGCGGACTTCCAGCAGCGCTACGGCTTCTCGCTCACCTACCTGCCCTTCATCCTCCGCGCCACCGCGGAAGCGCTCCGCGCCTTTCCCATCTTCAACTCCTCGATTGAAGGCACGAACATCCTCTACTACAACGAAATCAACATCGGCATCGCCGTGGCCCTGGACAACGGCCTCATCGTGCCCGTCATCCAGAACGCGGACGAGAAGAACATCGTCGGCCTCCAGCGCGCCATCGTCGACCTCGCCGCGCGCGCCCGCTCCAAGCAGCTCAAGCCGAACGAAGTCCAGGGCGGCACTTTCTCCATCACCAACTTCGGCAGCTTCGGCTCCCTGTTCGCCACCCCGGTCATCAACCAGCCGCAGGTGGCGATCCTCGGCGTCGGCGCTTTGGAGAAGATGCCTGTGGTGGTCGAAGGCGACGCCATCGCCATCCGCCACATGGCCCATCTGGCTCTCACCTTCGACCACCGCCTCATTGACGGCGCGCTCGCCGACCAGTTCTGCCAGAAGGTGAAGTCGATCCTCGAAAACTGGAGCGAGGACGTCCTGTGACGCCCCGGCCGCCGCGGCGTCTCGCTCCGGGGCGCCGCGGCGCTACCATGGGGCCAGAACCCCATGGTCACCGCCGAACAGGTCTTTCTCGAATTCTCCATCGCCAAGCTGCGGCAGTACACCGCCCGCATCCGCGCCTGTCTTGAGCAACTGGACGAGCAGCAGATCTGGCAGCGCCCCTCGGCGGCATCCAACTCGATCGCCAACCTCTGCCTTCACCTTGCCGGCAACGTGCGCCAGTGGATTCTTCACGGCATCGGAGGCAAGCCTGACATCCGCCGCCGGGACGAAGAATTCGCCGCCCGCGGCGGCGCGGCAAAAGACGAGCTGCTCGGCCGCCTGGAAGACACCATCCGCCAGGCTTGCCAACTGCTGGAATCCCTGCCGCACGCCCGCCTGCTGGAAACCACCCGCCCGCAGAACTACGACGTAACCGTGCTCGAAGCCGTCTATCACGTCGTCGAACACTTCTCCGGACACACCGGACAGATCATCGCCGCCACCAAGGCCATCACCGGCGCCGACCTCGGCTTCTACCGCCACCTCTCAGGCGCCGTGCAGCCCCCGCCTCCGCCCGCCGGCCACGAGATCCCCTGAAACGCGAAGAGCCGCCCCTGCTGCAGGGGGCGGCTCTTCGCGCCTGGTCTCAAGCGGCTCGCTCTGTTTTTAGAACAGGCTCCACAGGTACTGGTTGTAAACCTCGTGGTGGTACTGCACCTCGGGCGTCTTCACAAACGTGCCCAGCAGCCGCGGGCAGCGGTCCGCGCTCGCCTGCTTCAGATCCGCGTAACGCGCCTTGACGTCGTCGCCCAGCAGCCGGTCGGTCCAGCCGGACTTGCGGAAGTTCTCGATGGCGTCGTAGATGTTGTCGGGCAGGTACCGCTCGGCCTGCCGCAGGTTTTCGATCGCCGCCTTCTCGCCTTCCAGCCCCGTGCGGAACAACGAATACAGCACCAGGTACGGGTTGGCGTCCGGCGCAACGGAACGCACCTCCACGCGCATGCTGCGCGCGTTGCCGATCGGGACGCGGATCATCGAGCCGCGGTCCACCGCCGACGCCTTGATCTGGTTCGGCGCTTCAAAGTGCGGATCCAGACGCCGGTAGGCGTTCACGCTTGCATTCAGGATCAGGCAGATGTCGTTGGCGTGCGTCAGAATGCGGTCGACAAACTCCCACCCGAACGCGCTCAACTGCTCCTCGCCCTTTTCGTCCCAGAACAAATTGGTCCCGTTTTGGCTGACCGACACGTTTGTGTGCATGCCGCTGCCGTTGACCCCCACCACCGGCTTCGGCAGGAACGAGGCGGTCAGCCCCATCCGCGTGGCGATCTGCCGGCAGACCAGCTTGTAAAGCTGGATCTGGTCGGCGGCGGTGACCACATCGGCGTAAGAGTAGTTGATCTCAAACTGGGAAGGCGCCACTTCGGGATGGTCCTTCTCGTTCTCGAAACCCATGGCCCGCTGGGCTTCGGCGGTCGAGTCGATGAACTCGCGCAACGGATCGCCCGGCAGCGAGTGATAGTAGCCGCCCGTGTTCACGTACTCGAACTTTTTCGTCTCGTGGTATGTGCGCTCGGCATCCACGCCGTTGAACAGGAAGCCTTCGATTTCGTTGGCCGCGTTCAGCGTGTATTTCTTCTCCTGGTAGAGCTTGTCGGCGTAGTTCTTCAGCACGCCGCGGATGTCGGCCGTGTACTGCGAGCCGTCCTTGTCGCACACCAGCCCGAACACGAGCACCTTGCCCGGCCCGAAGATGTCGGCCGGCCCCCAGTAAAACGACGGCCAGTCCACGGCCAGGCGCAGGTCGCTCTCCCTCTGCGCCGTGAAGCCGCGGATCGACGAGCCGTCGAACGTCAAGTTGTCCCAGTTCTTCACCAGGAACTTCTTGTCGTAATCGAGCATATGCAGCCGGCCTTCCAGGTCGCTGAACAGCACGGTCACGGCCTTGATCCGCCGCTCGTCGGTCAGATACTTCAGCCGCTCCTCCTGGATGACATGCACCGGAACCCGGTTCTTCCGCTGCTCCTTGGCCTTGAGATTCAGCTCCTCGAGCTCCGCGTAGGAGAGCATCAGGAATTCACGCAATGATGTGGACATCTTTACTCCTGTTCTGAACTTCGCAGTCTGTCGGGGGCTCTCTTCATGGAGAGCGTGAAGCGCCGGAGGCTTCACGCGGGCGCCGGCCTGGGGCAGGCACGCGCGCGCCTGAGGCTTACTAGCCATTATGCGAACAGCCTCCCGGCCTTTGGCAACGCCCGCGGCCCCAAATGCCGATCGCATTTTTTTATGAGGGCGGTCGGAGGAATTGATGGAAGCCTCCATCCCTTTGCAGCCCCGCCACTTGGCCCCTTTCGGGGCGCCGCGGCCGGCCATGGGCTCTTCGCCCCCGCGCGCCCCTCTGCTACACTGCCCCCGTAAGGCAAACCTCTCGCGCACTGCCCTCTTGACGGAGCCGCTCATGACCCCCAGCGAAGTCCTCGATCTCGCCCGCCAGAAAGAAGTCCGCCAGATCGATGTCCGCTTCACCGATCTGCCCGGCCTTGCCCACCACATCTCCTACCCCGTCAGCCAACTCACCGAAGCCAGCTTCGAAGAGGGCTTCGGCATCGACGGCTCCAGCATCCGCGGCTGGGCCGCCATCAATGAAAGCGACATGCTGCTCATCCCGGATCCAGGCACCGCCTACATCGATCCCTTCTTCGACGTGCCCACCCTGTGCATGGTCGGCGACATCCAGGATCCCATCACGCGCCAGCGTTACGACCGCGACCCCCGCTGGATCGCCCGGAAAGCCGAACTCTTCCTGCTCAACACCGGCATCGCCGACGCCGCCTACTTTGGCGCCGAGGCCGAGTTCTTCATCTTCGACAACATCCGCTTCGACCAGAACGCCCAAAGCGGCTTCTACTTCATCGACGCCGAAGAAGGCCGCTGGAACTCGGCCCGCGAGCACAACAACCTCGGCTACCGCCCGCGCTACAAGGAAGGCTACTTCCCCCTGCCGCCCACCGATCACTACCAGAACCTGCGTGCGGAGATGGTCGAGTGCCTCGAACGGGTCGGCCTCGATGTCGAGTGCCACCACCACGAAGTCGCCACCGGCGGCCAGGCCGAAATCGACATCCGCTATTCCACTATCGTCCGCTCCGCCGACAGCATGATGCTGTTCAAATACGTCGTCCGCAATGTCGCCTACCGCCGCGGCAAGACCGTCACGTTCATGCCCAAACCCCTCTTCGGCGACAACGGCAGCGGCATGCACTGCCACCAGAGCCTCTGGAAAAACGGCCAGCCGCTGTTTGCCGGCGACGGCTACGCCGGCTTGAGCCAGCTCGCCCTGTGGTACATTGGCGGGCTGCTCCACCATGCGCGCGCCCTGTCCGCCATCATCGCGCCCACCACCAACTCCTACAAGCGGCTCGTGCCCGGCTACGAAGCCCCGGTGAATCTCGCCTACTCCCGCCGCAACCGCTCCGCCGCCATCCGCATTCCCATGTATTCGGCCAACCCCAAGGCCCGCCGCATCGAGTTCCGCCCGCCGGATCCCTCTGCCAACCCCTATCTGGCGTTCGCCGCCATGCTCATGGCGGGGCTCGACGGCATCCTGAACCGCATAGACCCCGGCGAACCCCTCGACAAGGACATCTACGACCTGTCCCCGGAAGAACTCAGCGGCGTGCCCGCCATGCCCGCCTCGCTCGACGAGGCCTTGCAATGCCTCGAGCACGATCACGAGTTCCTCCTCCGCGGCGATGTTTTCACCGAAGAGCTGATCGAAACCTGGATCGCCTACAAGCAGAAGAACGAGGCTGACGCCGTCCGCCTCCGTCCCCACCCCTACGAGTTCGCCCTCTACTACGACATTTGATCCATGCGCGGCGTCATCGAGTCCGTTTGCCTTTCCCCGGGCGGGCTGCCCAAGCTGCCCGTGCCCGCCGCCATGGCGCACACGCTCGGGCTGGAAGCTGACGCGCACAACCACCCGCAGATCCATGGCGGCCCGGAAAAGGCCCTGCTGCTCATCGCCGTCGAATCCATCGAGCAGTTGCGCCGCGAAGGCTTCGCCGCCGCTCCCGGCGTGCTCGGCGAGAACCTCGCCACGCGCGGCCTCGCTTTCCCTCTGCTCGCCGCCGGCATGCGCTTCCGCGCCGGAGGCGCCCTCATCGAGCTCACCCGGCTCCGAAAACCATGCCGCCAGCTCGATTTCCTCAACGCCTCGCGACCCGGCGCCATTCAACAACGCCTCGCCGGCGAGCCGCATCTGGCCGGCTGGTACGCCCGCGTCCTCCTGCCCGGCCTCGTCCGCGCGGGAGATATCATCGAGCTGACGGAGTCCGCCGTCTGAGCCGCCCTTGAACCCGCGCCCCGCCACGCTCGCCACCGTCGTCCCGCCCGAGTTCCAGCCCGGCCTCTCCCTGCTGCTGGCCCGTTGCGCCGACCGCGCCTTCGTCATTGAAGGCATCCGCTCGCTGGCCACGTCCCGGCCGGCGGAGTTCCAGGAGATTCTGTACCTGCCCTTCGGCATGCAGGCGCTGGTCACCATCTTTTCCACCAGCCGTTTCCTGGCGCACGAGATCCACGAGCACCCGGAGTGGCTTGCCGGGATCCTCTCCTCGGGCAGCCTCCACCGCATCCGCCTCCGCGAGGAGCTGGATGCGGAACTGGAGCAGTGGCTCGGCCCGGTGGAGGGCGCGCCCGAGCCGGTCCGGCTGGCCGCCTTCCGGCGGAAACAAATCCTGCGGATCATGTTGCGGGACACGCTCGGCTTCGGCGCGCTGGCCGAAATCACGGAAGAGCTCTCGCTGCTGGCCGAAACCCTCCTCGACGCCGCCTGCTCCCGCATCCGCCGCGCGCTCGTTCTGCGCCACGGCCCGCCCCCGCCGGAGGCGCCCGGGCCTTGGGCCTTTTCCATCCTCGCCGCCGGCAAGCTGGGCGGCCGCGAACTGAACTACTCCTCCGACATCGACCTCATCTTCCTCCACTCCGGCTGCGGCGCGACCCGGGGCCCGGAGCCGGTCTCCGCCGCGGAGTTCTTCCGCCGCCTCGCTCTCGGCATCACCAGCCTCCTCGGCCAGGCCACCCCGGAAGGCCTCATCTACCGCATCGATCTCCGCCTCCGCCCGGAAGGACGCCACGGCGAAGTCTGCCCCTCTCTGGAGGCCGCCCGCCGCTACTACGAATCCCGCGCCCGCGATTGGGAGCTGCAAATGCTCATCAAGGCGCGCCCCGCCGCCGGCGATCCCGCCCCGGCCGCCGCGCTCCTTGAGTCCCTCCAGCCGCGCATCTATTCCACCTCCCTCGATTTCCGCGCCATCGACCAGGTGGCGGAGACGCGCGAGAAACTCGACCGCAAGCTCCTTGCCCGCCGCCGCGCCCCGGGCATCGACATCAAACTCGCCCCCGGCGGCATCCGCGACATCGAGTTCCTCGTCCAGTGCCTCCAGCGCCTCCACGGCGGCCGCGAGCTCTGGCTCCGCAACGCCTCCACGCTCCAGACCCTCATGCGTCTGCGCGACAAGGACCTCCTCTCCGGCGCCGAGTGCGCCCGCCTGGCCGCCGCCTACCAGTTCCTGCGCACCCTCGAGCACCGCCTCCAGCTCGAGGAAGACCGCCAGACCCACTGGCTGCCTTCCTCCGGGGAAACCCTCGAACGGTTCGCGCGCCGCATGCCCGCGGACCTGCTCGGCGGCGAGGCCTCCGCCGCGGAACTCTCGCGCCGGCTCGACGAGCATCTCTCCGCCGTGCGCGCCATCTACGACCGCATCCTCTCGGCCCAACAACCCGCCCCGGCTGCCGTCTCCCCTGCCCTCCCCGGGCCTTCGGCGCCGGCCGCCGAAGAGCGCGCCGAACCGGGCCGCGATTCCAACCTGCTGCGCTTTCTCGATCAGCGCGCCCCTCGCTTCGCCGCCGCCGTCCGCCGCGCGCCGCTCGGCATCTCCGCCGCCGCGTTCGACCACTTCCTCGAACGCCTCGCCACGCAGCCGGACCGCTTCGAGGCTCTCGACCAGAACCCGCTGCTCGCATCCCGCCTGCTCGATCTGGCCTCCCACAGCCCCTGCTTCGCCGACCAGCTCGCCCGCCGCCCGGAGCTGCTCGATGCGCTGGCCGCCACGGGCGAGCCCGCCCGGCCCGAGGACCTCTTCTCCGGCATCTCCGATGCCGGCGCCCTGCGCAGACAATTCCAGTCGGAAATGTTCCGGCTCCAGGCCGAAAGCGTCTGCCTCCAGCGCCCGGTCTTCGAGACGCTCGAACAGATCTCCCGCCTCGCCGATGCCGCCGTCTCCGCCGCCGCCAGCCTCGCCGCGGCCGCCGCCGGCTTGCCCCGGTGCGATCTCATGGTGATTGCGCTCGGACGCCTCGGCATGCTTGAATTCGACCTCGGCTCCGACGCCGACCTCGTCTTCATCCTCCCCGACGAGCTCTCCGCCGACATGCCCCGCTGGACCCGCGCCGCCGAGTCCCTGATCGCCCTGCTCGGCTCCTACACAAGCGACGGCATCCTGTTTTCGGTCGACACGCGCCTCGGCCCCGAAGGCCGCGCCGGGGCCCTCGTCCACACAGAAAGCGCCTGTCGCGAGTACTTCCGCTCCCGCGCCGAGGCCTGGGAGGGCCTGGCCTGGATGAAGTCCCGCGCCGTCGCCGGTCCCGTCGACCGCGCCACCGCCCTGCTCGAGGAACTCCAGCAGATCGACTGGCGCCGCTACGGCCAGAACGCCCGCTCGCGCGAGCCGCTGCGCGCCATGCGCCTCCGCCTCGAAAAGGAACTCGGCGCCGAGCAGCCCCTCAAGGCCGGCCCCGGCGGCTGGTATGACATCGATTTCGCGCTCACCTGGCTCCGCCTCCGCGGCGCCGGGCTCTTCTTCAAGGTGCTCAACACGCCCGCGCGCATCGCCGTGCTCGAGCAGATGGGCCACCTCGACTCCGCCCAGGCGCGCTTCCTGCTCGACGCGGCCACGTTCCTGCGCGCCCTTGACCACGCCCTCCGCGTCTCCTCGGGCCACGCCCCCGCCACGCTGCCGCGCTCGCCGCGCCAGACGCGCTTGCTGGAAGCCCTGCTCCGCCGCTGGCTGCCGCCACACCTGTGCGACCAGCCGCTGGAAGAAGAGCTCCGCCAGATCCGGACACGCGTCCGCGAATTCTCCGACGCGCTGTTCGCCGTTCCTGCCTGAACAGAGGCCCGCCGCTACATCTTGGGCGCGTAGTAGCCGCGCCTGGCGCGAACGAACAGGTCCTTGCGCCCGCGCACGCGCAGGTCCACCGGATGGAAGCGGCCGTCGGTGAGCAGCGGGTCGGGGCGGTAGAGGATGCTGTACTGCGACCGCAGTTCGTTGGCGATATTCTCGAAGTCCTGCGCGAGATCTTCGGCCTTGAACGGGAAGAACGCGCGGCCGCCGGTTTCGCGGGCGTAGTATTTGAGCACCTTGTCGCCGTCGGTCTCGACGCGGCTGATATTGGTCGAGATGGCGTAGATCACCGTTTCGGCGCGATAGGCCATCTCCAGCGCTTGGTCGCGGGTGAAGCGCGAGGAGTTGTCTTCGCCGTCCCCGATGATGATGACGGCGCGGCGGTACTTGTAGCGCGGCTGGTCCAGCATCAAGTGGTCGCGGCAGGCCAGATAGATGGCCTCGTACATTGCGGTGCCGCCGCCGGGGCGCAGTTCGCGCAGCTTTTTCGACAGCAGCTCGGTGTCGTCGGTGAGCGGCTGCACGAGCTCGGGCTCGGTGTGGAAGGAATAAATGAGCGCCTTGTCCACGCCGCGGCGGATGACGCGCTGGAGAAACTCGGCCGCCGCTTCCAGTTCGAAGCGGAAGCGGTCCCGGATCGAGTTGCTCACGTCAATCAACAGCGCGATGCGCAGCGGCAGGTCGGATTCCGAAGAAAACTCGATGATGTTCTGCCGTCGCTTGTTCTCGATTAGGTCGAAATCGTCGCGCGCGAGGTTGTTGACGAAGCGCCCGCGGCGGTCGGTGACCGTGAACAGAATGTTGACGCGCGTGACCTCCAGCTTGATGGTCTCGTCGGTCTCCTGCGGCGGCTGGGCCGGCGCAATTCGGGGGAACAACAAAGGCGCGCCCGACGCTGTTGCAGTTAGAAAAGTACGCCGCTTCATCGCCCACCATCATTATCCGCACATTTGAGTTTGCGTTTCCACCGCGTCAGTTCTTCCGGCACGGGCGCTTCGACGAGCAGGCGTTTTCCCGTCGCCGGGGACGTGAAGCCGATCCGCCAGGCGTGCAGCCAGGGCCGGCCTGGCGGCTCGAGCCCCGCCGGCCGCGCTGCGGCGCCGTAGAGCGTGTCTCCCGCCACCGGATGGCCGATGGAGGCCAGATGCACGCGGATCTGGTGCGTGCGCCCGGTGCGGATTCGCACCTCGAGCAACGTGAAGCGCGCGAAGCGCTCGAGAACGCGGTATTCGGTGAGCGCGGCGCGGCCGCGCCCGGTGCGCGCGGTCATGCGGGTGCGGCGCACGGGGTCGCGTTCAATGGGCTTGTCGATGACGCCCTCTTCCGGCGCCACGCGCCCCTCCACCAGCGCCAGATAGACCTTCTCCACGGTGCGTGACGCAAACTGCTGCGCCAGGCTGCGGTGCGCGGCTTCCGTGCGCGCCACAAGGATCACCCCGCTGGTGCCCTTGTCCAGCCGGTGCACGATGCCCGGCCGCATGGCGTCGCCGGATTCCGAGAGCGTGCCATAACGGTGCAGCAGCGCGTTGACCAGCGTGCCGGAGGAGCGGCCCGCCCCGGCGTGCACCACCAGCCCGGCGGGCTTGTGGATCGCTGCCAGGGCATCATCCTCGTAGAGAATTTCAAGGGGGATCTCCTCGGGAAACGCGCGCAGCGGCGGCGGCTCGGCCGGCTCGACCTCGATGCGCTCGCCCGCGCGCACTTTCCACGACGCCTTCTTCTCCGCGCCGTTGACGCGCACGCGGCCTTCGGCGATCCACTGCTGGATGCGCGCACGGCTGAACTGCGGCATCCTCGCCGCAAGAAAATGGTCCAGCCTCTGTCCGGCGTTCTCCGGCCCGGCGAGAAACTCCTGCACGCTAACAGGGTAGCGTTCCCCATCCGCTATAGTAAGATTCGAATTCGCGAATGGTCATGACACATCCGGCGCCTTTTTCGCAAAACCGGACCGTGGCGTGTTTGCGCGAGAAGCCGGCCCTGAAGAGAATGCCGGGGGCGGGAATCCCGAAGCCAGTAATCAGCATGCTGGTGCTCGCTGGCCTTTGCTGCCCCGCTGGCGGCCAGGTGCCGCGCGGCGCGGCGCCCCTCACGCTCGGCGATTGTGTCCGCCTGGCCGAGCAGGCGCCCTCGACGGTCCGGCTGGCCGCGCAGGAAAGAGAAATCGCCTCCCGCGGCATCACGCAGGCCCGGGCCGCTTTCCTGCCTCAGGCCCGCCTGTCGAACGGCGTCATTTACAACAGCCCATTGCTCGACAACCGGCAGATGTTCAGCTTCATTCCCCTGAATGGCATCCGGGAATATTCCTCGCTTGTGACCATCGGCCAGGATTTCGACACCTCCGGGCGGCTGCGGGCCGAGCTGGCCCGGGCCCGTTCGGCCGAGGATGCGGCCGTCATCAGCGCCGCCATCGCCAGGCGAGACTTGCGCCGCGCCGTCGCCGCCGCGTATTACCGGGCCCTGCTGGCCCGGCGCGCCGCCGCCATCCTTGCCGAGGCCCTGGAAGAGAGCCGGAGCTTCGAGGAGCGGACACGTCTTCTGTTCGCCGCCGGCGAAGCCGCCCGGGCCGACGTGATCAAAGCCGCCGCCCAGACGGCGCTGCTTGAGCAGTCGCTCAACGCCGCACGGCTCGACGCCCGCCTCGCGGCTCAGGATCTCGCCTCGTTCTGGACCGTCGAGTCGTCGGCGGACATCGCGCTTGCCGAGGCCCTGGAAGAGCCGCCGCCTCCGCCTCAGGCGCCGGCGGAAGGAGCCCCGTACATGCGCCGACTGGAGTTCCGTCTCTTCGATGCCCAGAGGCGGGGATTTGAAGCGGACTTGCGCCAAGCCCGCTCCGCTCTCCTGCCTCAGCTCAGTTTCCTGTTTCAGTACGGCATCGACTCGACAGCCGTTCGCATCCGCGACCGCGGTTACGCCGCCTATTTCAACCTCAATATCCCGATCTTCGATTGGAACCGCGCCCGCAGCGTGATGGCCCAGGCGCGCCTCCGCACCCGGCAGACCGAAACCACGCGGGCCATCTCCGAGCGGCTGCTGTCGCGGGACTATCAGAACGCGCTCGCCCGCGTGAACGAGCTGTACAGGCAGATCCAGCTCACGCGCGAGCAAGCCCGGCTCGCGGAGGAGGACCTCCGGCTCAGCCGCCTCCGCTACGAAGGCGGGGAAGGTCTGGCTCTGGATGTCGTCACCGCCCAGAACCAGTTCGCACAGGCCCGGATCAGCTACTACGCCAGCCTGGCCAACTATCTCGCCGCCAGAGCCGACCTGGAGGTCGCCGCAGGACAATGAAACACCTGATCCTCCCCTGTGCCGCCTTGCTGGCGATGCCGGCCTGCCGCGCGCCTGAAGAGGCCGAACCGCCGCTCGTGGTGGAGGTCGCCACGGTCCCGGCGGCCCGCGCCGACTTGCAGTCGACCGTGCGCGCGCCCGCGTTTCTCTTCGGCCGCGAGCAGGCCAATCTCAACGCCCGCATCGCCGCCCCGATCAGGAGGCTGCATGCCCGCAAGGGCGACATCGTGGAAGCCGGCCAGTTGCTGGCGGAACTCGACAACCGGGACCTCATCGCCCAGAAGGCCGAAGCCGCCGCCGCAGTGGCTGACGCAGAGGCCAACCTTGAGAAAATCTCCGCCGGGACTCTCCCCGCCGACGTGGAGCGGGCCCGCGGCCAGGTTGCGGTCACAGAGGCGGCCCTCCGGCAGGCATCGCAGATCTACGAGCGAAGAAAGCAGCTCTTCGAGCAGGGCGCCATCCCGCAGCGCGATCTGCTGGTGAGCGAAACCGAATTCAGGCAGGCCCAGGCGAATGCGGAAGTGGCCCGCAAGTCGCTCGACCTGCTTCTGAACCAGTCGCGCGAGCGCGATATGGCCATGGCGCGCGCCCGCGTGGAACAGGCCCGCGCCCGCCTCGCCGTTGTCCAGGCGCAGCTTGATTTCACCTCCATTCGGAGTCCTTTTGCCGGCGCCGTGACCGAGCAGTTTCTGTTTCCCGGAGACATGGCCCGCCCGGATCAGCCCATCTTCACGGTGACCGAAATCTCGGTGGCCGTCGCCCGGGCGCAAGTTCCGGAGGCGGAGGCGGCGCATGTGCGGCCGGGGCAGCCGTGCCGGTTCGAGCCTTCCGACATGCCCGGCAGGTCTTTTGCAGGGCGCATCGCGGTGATCAACGAAGCCGTCGACCCGGCGCGCCGCACCGTGGAGACGTGGTGCGAAATCCCCAACCCCGGCCGCACGCTGAAGCCGGGCGAGTTCGGCCATGCCATCGTCGTCGTAGCTGACGCGCCGGGCAGCATCCTGGTCCCGTCGGCCGCTGTTCAGTTTGAAGAGGGTTCCAACCGGGGCGTCGTTTTCGTCGCCCGCAACGGCGCGGCCGCGCGGCGCGCCGTGCGGACCGGCATCGTTTCCGGCGGCCATGTCCAGATCCTGGAAGGAGTCAAAGAGGGCGAGCAGGTCATTCTGGAGGGCGCCTACGGGCTGGAAGACGGCACGCGCGTCCGCGTGCGGGAGGCGCAGGGGAAATGACCAGCCGCCTGGCCGGCTTCGTCCACGCCCACGCGCGGGCGATGGCTGTCATCGTGCTCAGCTTCGCTCTCGCCGGGCTCTTCTTCACCTTCCGTCTCCCCATTGCGATTTTTCCGCAGACGGACTTCCCCCGGATTGTCATCCTGGTCGACAACGGCATCACGCCGGTGGATATCCAGATGGTGCGGGTCACGCGCCCCATCGAAGAAGCCATCCGCATCGTCCCCGGCATCACCAACATCCGCTCGGTCACCTCCCGGGGTTCGACCGAGATCAGCGTCTTTTTCCGGTGGGACGTCGACATCCTGAACGCTCTCCATCTGGTGCAAGGCCGCATCAGCCAGATCACGCCCTCGCTGCCTCCCACCTGCCGGTTCTACATCAACCGGCTCACTTTCTCCGTCTTCCCGATGGTCGGCTTCAGCATCACCTCGCCCGCGCGCAGCCAGGCGGAACTGTGGGAACTGGCCTATTACAACATCGCTCCGCGCCTGTACCGCCTGCCAGGAGTGGCCGAGGCGCGCATCGTGGGCGGGCGCCCGCCCGAATACCACGTTCTGGTGGACCCGCAGAAGCTCAACGCCTACGGCATGCCCCCGACGCGCGTGGCTGCCGCTCTCCGCGGCAACAACATGATCTCCGCATCGGGCATGCTTCAGGAAAACTACCACCTGTATCTGACCACGGTCACCGGTCTGCTGCGGACGCGCGACCAGATCGAGAACACCGTCGTCGACGTCGTCCGCGGCGCGCCGGTGTCGGTGAAAGACGTGGCCCGCGTCGTGCCGGGCGAGCGCCCCGTGTACAACATCGTCACCGCCAACGGGCGGCCCGCGGTGCTGGTCAACGTGCTCCAGCAGCCGGACGGCAACGCCGTCGCCATCGCCGACGCCGTCAACGCCGAGCTGGCTTCCATCCGCCGCGCTTTGCCCAAAGACATCGAGCTGTCCGTGTTCTACGACCAGTCGGTGCTGGTGCGGGAGTCGATCTCGGGCGTCGCCGAAAGCATCCTGATCGGGCTGGGCCTTTCCGTCCTGGTCCTGCTGCTGTTTC
>Ga0272446_1002136_pt1 | contig 27600 bp, 21 predicted proteins | sample YNPCB0061_FD_194587 | JGI IMG/M metagenome (GOLD analysis project Ga0272446, IMG submission 194587) | Hot spring microbial mat communities from Yellowstone National Park, WY, United States - YNP-CB-006-1 | ecosystem: Environmental > Aquatic > Thermal springs > Hot (42-90C) > Sediment | place...
AGACGCAGCCCGCCACGGTAGAAGTCGATCTTCACCTCGCCGCTGTAACCAGCCAGGAGCGAAGCTGCCAGCCGCGCTTCCAGCACAGGGGCGATGCGCCAGATGAAGGCAGGGATGTCGGGCACGCGGATGTACCAGGCGTAGGGCTGAATTGTGCGCAGCGGCAAGATATCCTCTAGCATAACATAAAGCGGATGGGTGCGCCCCAACATGAACTCGATCGTGCTGAATGGTTTGGTGTTGTCTTCGACCGCCGGGAGCGCCTGTCCACACGCACGCAAGGCGCGCAGCAGGCAGGGCGCGGCGACATGCCAGTTCACGCCTGGCTCCAGGTGCAGCCCCCAGACCTGCAATTTTTCGTTCCAGCGTTTGGCCGCCACGCGGCTGTAGCCAACCGCTGCGCCGTCGCTTGTGACGATCATGTAGAGCCGTCCGTGCAGAATCGTGCGTAGCGGGTCGTTCTGCACATGAGGATCATCCCAGGCGGCGATATGGTGACGCCAGAATGTCTCCGGCGCTTCATTCCAGACCAGGCTATCGCCGCGCGACCGGGCGTAGAAAGCCATCAACTGTGGTGTATCGTCCAGCGTCGCCAGGCGCAGAGCGAAGGGCTCCGGCGCGTCGGCTGGCTTGTCGGGAATCGCCGCCACGGGTGCGATGCGGCTGCCCTCCAGATCGAGCACATATTCGTAGCCAAATTGGCGGTAGAAGTAGGGGATGCCGGTGATTGCCTGCACCAGGTGGCCTTCGGCGGCGCTGCGGGCGTGAATCATGGCAAAGAGCGCACGCACCAGCCCCCGGTTGCGATACTCCGGCAGCGTAGCGACCATCTCCGGCTGGCCGACGCCAAAGTCGATGTCGGCGTAGCGCCAACGCAGCCGCCACAGGCAGGTGTAGGCGACGACCGGGTGGTCGGCCTTGCTCACATCCTCCACCAGCGCGAAATCGCCCGGCCCCATGTACGGGAAGTCGCCGGCCATCAGCACGCGCGCAATGTCCATGGCGCGTGGGCTGGCCGGCTGTTCAGCGCTGTCACGGTAGATTGCACCCATGCTTTGGGCGATCCGTGGCATATCGGCCGCAGTCGACCAACGGCAGATCAGCCCATCGCCCAGGTCGCCAATGTAAGTGGCTGCAGCCAGAGAAGTATCCATGTGTGCTGCCTTTCGTCCTTGCCCGGACTGTGTCCCGGACTGTGTCCCGGACTGTGTAGGGTTGCGCGCACAGCCGCAACTGTACATTGAGCTGAGCGCCATAGATGTGCGGTCTCAATTGGAGAAGCTGTCGTGCTGACGAAGAGATTGTAGCATGCAGCCGACATGGAGGCGAATCGTCCTGGCAACTGTCAACTTGCTGGCTGACGTCCTGTGTAGCGGGCGCGTGGACGGATCAATTGGCCGGCAGCGTACTGCTCGCTGGCGTGACCAATCCAGCCGATCGTGCGTCCCAGCGCAAAGATCGCCAGAGACGCTGCAGGCGGCAGCGCCAACGCCTGCGCCATCACCTCAAGGGCGAAATCGATGGTGGGTTGCAACGCAAGCGTCTGCTCCACCACCTGGCACAACGCGCGCGCCAATGCCACGGCTGGCGCGTCGGGGCGCTGCGTCGCAGTCAAGGTCAACAGCAACCGGGCGCGCGGGTCGCCATCTGGATAGAGACGATGCCCGAAACCTGGCAGCGCTTCGCCACGCGCCAGCAAACTCTTCACCGCGCCAGAGAGATCGTCGGCAGCGGCGCGCAGCAAAGCTGCCACGCGCGCAGTGTGACCACCGTGTCGGTGTCCATGCAGCGCCGCGAGGCCAGCAATGACCACATCATACGGCGTGGCGCCAGCCGAAGCGACGCTGCGCGCCGCGAAGGCTGACACATTGAGTTCATGGTCGGCGCACAGGATCAGCGCCGCCGACAGCAGCGCGGCCGCCTCTGGTTGCGCAGGAGCCCAGGCGCGTTGGAGCGCGTGCGCCAACGGCGGCGTCGCCAGTTGGCCGGTCGTGCACGTCACCAGCAGCGTCAGGATGCGCGCGCCGGTGGCCGCCACTGCCTCTGGCGTGGTGAGGTAGGCGGCCAGGTCGTCGATGGCAGCGCGCGCCAGAGCGATCTGGTACGCAGCGACCGGATGCCTGCCGACGTCCACTGACGTCGGCAACGGCGCCTGCACTGCGGCGCGGAGGAAGAGATCACCCGCATCCAGCCGATCAAGCCAGATCAAGGCCGCCGTCGCTTCGACGCTCTGCTCCTGCGCCAGCGCCAGGGCGTCATAGCCCCGATAGTAGAGGCGCCTGTCCTGGATCAACGTGATCGCCGACTCCAGCACCGGCGCGCCGTAATTCAAGGCGCTTTCGGCTGCGCGGTGCGGCTCGCGACGATACTCCTTGCGCGCCAGCAGCGCCTCGACATCCTCGGCGTAGTAGCGCCGCGCGCGCGACTTGCCCACCACCTCCTCCGAGCGCAGCAAGCCACGACTGACATAGGCGTAGAGTGTCGCCAGGCTGACGCCCAGGCGGTCGGCGGCCTCGCGTGCGCTGAGATAGCGGGTGGAACTTTCCATACCTGGCCTCCCTATAGGTTGATTTTTCAATCAAGATTGACAACGTTGATTGTCTCCGCTACAGTGTCAGCATGTCAACTTTAGCGTTGCGGCGATCGAGCTTTGCCAACGCACGTAGCGAGGGAGCCGCACCGCACACGCTGTGAAACACGTATAAGGAATGGGCAGAATGAGCAACAAGCAAGGGTTTATCTCCGGGCTGGAGGGGGTGATTGCGGCGCAAACGCGGTTGAGCCATGTTGATGGCCAGCGCGGCGAGCTGATCCTGGCGGGGTATCGGGTCGAGGACATTGCGCCGCACGCGTCGTTCGAGACAATGGTTTTTCTGCTGTGGCACGATCGTCTGCCGGATGCGGCGGAATTAGCGCAGATGCACAGCCAGCTTGTGCGCTGGCGCGTATTGCCGACGGCGGCGCTCGATCTGTTGCAGGCTGCCGCCGCCGCTCGCCGTCCGGTGATGGATGCACTGCGCATGGCGGCAGGGGTGTGCGACATCGACCTGCCCTGTGGCGAGGAAGCAGATCGCTGCGGCGACTACGCATTGTTGGCGCGATTGCCGACAGCGGTGGCGGCTTATTGGCGGCTGCTTCAAGGCATGACGCCCGTTGCGCCAGACCCGGCGCTAGGGCATGCCGCCAACTACCTGTATATGTTGACCGGCGCGCCGCCGCCGCCTGCACGCGTGCGCGGGCTGGAGACCTACCTGAACACTGTGATCGACCATGGCCTCAACGCCTCCACCTTCACGGCGCGCGTGATCATCGCCACGCAGTCGGACATGACGTCGGCGGTGACGGGGGCCCTGGGCGCGCTGAAGGGGCCGCTGCACGGCGGCGCGCCCGGCCCAGCACTGGAGATGGTCTTTGCCATCGGCGAGGCGGCGCACGCCGAAGCGTATTTGCGCGCAAAGTTGGCGGCGGGGGAGCGTCTAATGGGCTTCGGGCATCGCATCTACAAGGTGCGCGATCCGCGGGCGGAGGTGCTGGCCGCCGCAGCGGAGGCGCTATACACAACCGATGGGGATCGCGCGCTCTTTGAGCTGGCGAAACACGTAGAAAGCACAGCCGTGCGGCTGCTGGAGGAATATAAACCGGGCCGCGCCTTGCAAACCAACGTGGAATTCTACACAGCGTTGCTGTTGTATGGCCTGGGCTTGCCAACCGCGTTGTTCACACCAACCTTCGCCCTGGCGCGCACTGCCGGATGGATAGCGCACGCACGCGAACAACTCGCCACAGGTCGATTGTTGCGACCTGCAGCAGAGTACATCGGCGCCAGCGGTCGCGTGTGGCGAGAGCGTGCAACGCCTATTTCATCCCGGTCGTAGCTATCCCTGTCGTGATGAACCGTTGGAGCACAGCAAAGACCAGCGTGATCGGCAGCAGCGTCATCACCGTCATCGCCAGCACATAATTCCAGGGGGTGTTCAACTCCCCCTGGAAGGAGGCCAGCCCGACCTGCAACGTGAAGAGCTCGCTGCGGCTGAGCACGATCAGCGGCCAGAGAAAATCGTTCCAGCGCCACATCACGGAGAAGATCGCCAGCACCGCCAGCGCTGGCGCCGAGAGCGGCATGATGAGCTGCCAGTAGACGCGCCACTCCGAAGCGCCGTCGATGCGCGCCGAGTCGATCAATTCATCGGGAATGGTGAGCATATACTGACGCAGCAGGAAGACGCCCGTAGGCGTCGCCGCGCCGGGAACGATCACGCCCCACAGGTTGTTGTTCCAGCCGATGCCGGTGATCACCAGAAAGACCGGCACCAGGATCACCGAGATCGGGATCATGAGCGTGCTGATGATCACAATGAAGATGAAGGTGCTGCCGCGGAACTCGTACTTGGCGAGCGCAAAGGCCGCCATGCTGTTGATGAGCAGCGTGATGATGGTGGCGGCGACGGTCACGACCACACTGTTGCGCAGGTAGATCAGGAAGTTGAAGCGTTGCAGCGGCTCCGTGTAATTTTCCCACGCCAGGCGCACCTCGCGCACTTCTTCACGGTCGTTGATGCTCACCTTGATGATCTCGCCAGGATTGGCGGGGTCCACCATCTGCCCCTCCAGGCCGACGCGGCGCACTTGCGCCAGTTGACGGACGCTGCCATCGGGCATGGTCACGTTGAACAGCGGAAGCGGTTGGTCGTACCCCTCCACCATGACCGACTTCTGATCGTAGGGCAGCAGGTCGGGCGGGAAGCGCAACAGCGCCGCCTGCGTCTTGAAGGAGGAGAAGACGAGCCAGAGCACCGGCAGAAACATCAGGATGGCGCCAAGCGTCAGGTATGCGTAGGTCAAGATGTCGCTGCCGTCGAGCCGACCGCGCCCGCGCGTGCGGGTGAGAAATTCGCCAATGCCTGTCATAGCAACCTCCTGACTGGTGACTCGTACTTCTTGTTTCGTGACTCGTGACCCGTCACGCAATATCTGACTGCCGCCCGGCGCGTAGCTGAACCAACGTGAGCACCAGCAGCACGACACCTAACACCACCGACGCCGCCGACGCCATGCCAAATTGCCGGGTTTGATTGGCGAACGCCGTCTCGTAAATGTATTGCACCACATAAACGGTGGCCGTGCCAGGGCCGCCGCCAGTCAACACCCACACCTGGTCGAAGACCTGCACCGCACGGATCACAGAAAGCACCAATACCACCAACAGCGTTGGCATGAGCAGCGGTAGCGTGATGCCGCGGAAACTCTGCCAGCGATTGGCGCCATCCATGTCCGCAGCTTCGTACATGTCCCTGGGGATCGACTGGAGGCCGGCGAGCAGGATCAAGGTGTAGAAACCCATCTGCGCCCAGATGCTGATGAAGATCACCCAGAAGACGGCCCAGTTGGCGTTGAGAAAGAAGACGATGCGCTCCATGCCGAGGCTGACCAGGAGGGCATTGAGCAACCCATCGCGCTGCAAAATCCACTTCCAGATCAGCGCCACCACCACCGGCGAGAGCAACACAGGATAGAAAAAGACGCTGCGAAAGAAACCACGCCCCCAGATGGAGCGATTCAGCACCACCGCAGTGAGCATCGCCAGCACCACCATGCCGCCGACCTGAAACACCACGAAAAACGCCGTGTTGTAAAAACCGCGCCAGAAGCGATCTTCGCGGCAGGTGGCGGGATCGAGCAGGTTGGCGCAGTTGAAGATCTGCTGATAGTTCTGCGCGCCCACGAAGGGTCGATCCTGCGGGAAGAGATTGTTGCCGCCAGTGAACGAATAGTAGATGTTCAGCAGCATAGGAAAGAGGACAAAGATGCCGAAAATCAGCAGATTGGGCAACACAAAGAAATAGGGCATACGCGTCGTGCCAATCAGGCGCTGGATCGGTTCCGCCAGCCAGCCAAGCACGGTCATGATGCCAGCGTAGATCAGGTAGAAGAAATGGCCGATGCGCGCAGGCAGGGGGATTCGTTCCGGCGGCAGCGCGGGCGCCCGCTGTGGCTTTGCTGTCATCGCGCCTCCATGTTGCGTTGGTGTGTGGGGTTTGCCCGCCGGCGCCGGAACGGCAACGCGCGGAGGAGCTCGCGCTGCCGCCCGACGCCGGCGAGTGCAGGCGTCGTCAGATTCGCATCACTGCGCGCCAGCGATGCCGGCGTCGATATCCTCTTGCATCCGCTGGATCGCCTCGTCCAGCGTCAGCTCACCCGTGAAGACCTGGGTCAGGCGATCCCGGTTGGCGTTGAAGAGGATTGTGTTGAATGGATAAGCCTGCAGGTCGTAAGCCAGCGGCGCCAGCTTGCCGACCTCGGTGGAAAAGACGCTGAGCGACTTGATAGTCTGCGGCAGCTCAGCCTGGAATTCAACACCTTTCTCCGCCAGTCCCAGATGCCCAGGGATGAAGAGCGTGCGCGCATAGAATTCGCTCATGACCTCTTCGCTGGTCAGGTATTCCATGACCCGCGCCACCGCTTCAGGGTGCTTGGTGGTGTTGATCGCCACCAACGCAGCGCCGCCGGGCATCCCGGTGCAGGCCGCCGGGCCGCAAGGATTGGGCACGGCTTCCCAGTCAAAGGCGTCACCGATGTTGGTGTTGAAGTTGCCCACCTGCCAGCTGCCTGCCATGTAAAAGACCAGCTGACCGTTGATGAAATAGGGTGCGGCCGCCTGGTAGCTGCCTGCCGAACCAATCCAGACTTCCGGCACCATCGTACCATCGGCGTGCCAGTCGACCATGAGCTGCGCCATGTCCTTGAAGCCCTGATCGCCCACTAACGCCGGATAGCCTTCTGCGTTGAAGTATTTGGCGCCCATGCTCACAGCGGGACCTGCCAGACGATGGCCGGAGCGATCCATCGCCATCGCAAAGGCGCCAGTTGCTTCGGCCACCTGGCGCGCGGCGTCAGCCCATTCCTGCCACGTCACCTGATCGGAGCTATCGCTGGGCACCGGCACACCAGCCTGCTCGAAGAGCGTGCGGTTGATGAAGGGGCCCGTGACCGTCAACTGGGTCATGAAGCCGGGGATGGCGTTGCCGCCAGCTTCAGCCTGCATCCACTTGAGGAAGGGGCCGAAATTTGCTTCCCAGTATTCGGGATTGGAGAGATAGGGGCGGAGGTCGAGCATGTACTTGGCGACGATGCCGAGCTGCGTCACACGCGCCATGTCGGGACCTTCGCCTGCCTCCAACTGAATTGGCAACGTCTGCTGGATGCCGCTGGCGTAGTCAACCGTGTCGATAATGACCTTGATGTCGGGGTTATCGGCTTCGAAACGGTCGAGCAGGTCGCGCAGCACTTCACCTTCGTTGCCGTCGTTGTACCAGGTGATGCGCAACTCGGTGACGCCTTCAGGCGCCGGCGCTTCGGCGGCGGGCGCTTCCGTTGCGGCGGCGTCAGCCGGCGCCGGTGCAGCGGGTACAGCCGTACAGGCTGTGAGCACCAGGGCAAAGATCAACAACAGCGTCGTCAAGGTAGCGTAGCGAATGCGATGCATACGGGACAACCTCCTTCTGAGTTTGGTTTGACGTAAAATGGAGAGAACTGGGTTTGCTGAGGGTTGGTCGAAATCGACGGCAACCAAAGCACACTGAACAACGTCTTCACACATTCCTTGCGGCGAAGCCACTATAACACATGAATCGTGTGCTGCGCAATTGCGAATCTGCCAGGCATTTCAGCGCAGTTGGCGGCGCCGACCCGAATTTTGCACGGTGCGATCACAAATTAGGGTGACGCTTGACACCCTGTGGTACACTCACACTATGAAGTGCAAGTTCTGGATCGACTCTGATTGCATCAAAGTCTCCACCACCGTCGGGCGCAACGTCGGCGGTCTCCTCGCGCTTAGCCAGCCCGCGTAATTCACCACGCGGGCGCACCAGCCACCAACTCAATCAACCAACGCCATCGGCTGGCGCGTCTGCCCTGCGCAGTGCGCCGCCAGCGATGAGGCAATCTCTATTCATGAGTGTTTGCGACGGGAGCACAGCATGTCGAACAAATATAACCCTGCCGAGATCGAACCGAAGTGGCAGCAAATCTGGGAGGAGCAACAACTCTATCGGGTGACGGTCGACCCGGATCGCCCCAAGTGGTATGCCCTGACAATGCTGCCCTATCCATCGGGCGACCTGCACACCGGTCACTGGTACGCTTACACGCCAAGTGACGCCGCCGCGCGCTTTCGGCGCATGAACGGCTACAATGTCTTCTTTCCAATCGGCTTCGACGCCTTTGGGCTGCCGGCGGAAAACGCCGCCATCAAGCATGGCGTCCATCCGGCGCAGTGGACTTACGCCAACATCGAGCGGATGCGCGGTCAACTGCGCCGCATGGGCGCCATGTGGGCGTGGGAGCACGAGGCGGTAAGCTGCGACCCCGAATACTACAAGTGGTCGCAATGGTTCTTCCGCAAGTTCTATGACGCGGGCCTCGCCTATCGCGAGTATGCGCCGGTCGACTTTTGCCCGACCTGCAACACCACGCTGGCGCGCGAGCAGGTCTGGGGCGACGACCGGCACTGCGAGCGGTGCGGCACGCCAGTCATCAAGAAGAATCTGGAGCAGTGGAAGTTTCGCATCACGCACTATGCCGATGAACTGATCGACATGCTGGAGCAGATCGAGTGGCCGGAGCGCGTCAAGGTGATGCAGACTAACTGGATCGGGCGCAGCATCGGCGCCGAGGTCACCTTCCGCACCGAACAGGGCGAGCCACTGGTCATCTTCACCACGCGACCGGACACGCTGTGGGGCGCCACCTTCATGGTGCTGGCGCCGGAGCATCCGCTGGTTGACGCCATCACGACTGACGCGCAACGCGCAGAAGTTGAGGCGTACAAGGCGCAGGCGGCGCGCATGGATGAAATCCAGCGCGGCGCAGCCGACAAAGAGAAGACCGGCGTCTTCACTGGTGGCTACGCCATCAACCCGGTCAACGGCGAGCGCATCCCAATCTGGATCGCCGACTACGTGATGATGGGCTACGGCACCGGTGCGATCATGGCTGTGCCTGCGCACGACAGCCGCGATTTCGCCTTTGCGCAGAAGTACGGCCTGGAGATTCGCCGCGTCATCACCGGGCCGGATGGCGCCACCGGGCCGGTGACCGAAGCCTACGACTCCAAAGACGCCGGCGAGATGATCAACTCCGGCCCCTTCGATGGCACGCCGGTGAAAGGCGCCGTCGCCAAAGTTGTGGAGTGGCTGGAAGCCAACGAGCTGGGCCGCGGCGCCGTCAACTATCGCCTGCGCGACTGGCTGATCAGCCGCCAGCGCATGTGGGGCGCGCCGATCCCGATGATCTATTGCCCCAACTGCGGCATCGTGCCTGTGCCCTACGAGGACCTGCCGGTGCTGCTGCCGGATGACGCCGAGTTCCGACCGACCGGCGAAAGCCCACTGAAGTATCATGAGGGCTTCCGTCACGTCAAGTGCCCGGAATGCGGCGGCGACGCTGAGCGCGAGACCGATACGATGGACACCTTCATGTGTTCGAGCTGGTATCAGTACGCCTACATCTCGCCTTACTGGAAGCGCGGGGAAGCGCTGAAAGCCGACGACATGCCGTGGGACAAAGCGGCTGGCGACTACTGGCTGCCTGTCGATCAATACACGGGCGGCATTGAACACGCCACCATGCACCTGCTCTACACCCGCTTCTTCACCAAGGCCCTGCGCGACCTGGGCATCGTCAACTTCGATGAGCCGATGCTGCGCCTGTTCAACCAGGGAATGATCCTGGGCCCGGACGGGGAGAAGATGTCTAAGAGCCGCGGCAATGTCATCAACCCGGATGAAGTGGTCGCTCGCTACGGCGCCGACACCGTGCGCGGCTATCTGATGTTCATCGGGCCGTGGGATCAGGGCGGGCCGTGGGATCCGCAGGCAATCGAGGGCGTGCATCGCTTCCTGCATCGCGTGTGGGCAGTCGTCACCGAGGATGCGCAACTGGAACAACCGCTGCTGGAAGCAGGTCATGCGCCGGACCCAGCCCAGGAGCGCGCGCTGGAACGCAAGCTGCATCAGACGATCCTGAAGGTGACTGACGACATTCAGAACTTCCGCTTCAACACAGCGATCGCGGCGCTGATGGAGCTGAACAACTACCTGTACAGGGTGCGCGAGAGCGCAGTCGTCAACAGCGCCATTTGGAACCAGGCGCTGCGCGACCTGATGCTGATGATGGCGCCGATCTTCCCGCATATCGCCGACGAGCTGTGGCATCGCCAGGGCAACACCTCCAGCGTGCACAAGCAGCGCTGGCCTGTTGGCGACCCGGAAAAGGCGCGCGAGGAGGAGATCACCGTCGTCGTGCAGATCAACGGCAAGGTGCGTGACAAGCTGATGGTGGCGCCTGGCACGCCCAGCTCGGAACTGGAACAGGCCGCGCTGCGGCTGAGCAACGTCGCCAAGTGGCTGGATGGGCGTACGCCGCGCAAGGTGATCGTCGTCCCGGACAAACTGGTCAACATCGTGGCGGGGTAAGCACAGACTTTCACTGCCAGGTTACAGGGTTGACCTTCTTCTTTACGCATCCCCTACGAAAAGGCGGCGATCTGCATGGAATATGCGATCGCCGCCTTTTCGTTATCAAAATTTAAAGCAGGCTTAATCTGTTTCTTTTCAATTTGTATTATGATTATGGCATAATCAAAAAGATAGTTCGTCGCTTTGTCTAGTGCTCTTTTGTGCGTATTGCATAAGGATGCATCGGCCAATTTGTGATATAGTGATCGGTATGCAATAGTAAAGCCCCCAACACCACGGTTTTGACACTGATTTGGCGGCAATACTCACAAATTCCCTTCGCGTGCACGTTTGTTCAGTTGCCTTGTCGGTTCTCGTAAGTTTCGCTTCTGCTTTCGCTCAGGCGTGCTATCAGACTGGCTATGACACCAGTGCAGGAACAGGCGTACCACTACATTGCCAGGAGGTTTTCCATGATCCACAAGAGTCCATCCACCCGCCCTGGTTTCATGCGCGTCACTTTTGAGCTGCCTTCGTGCGTCTGGGCAGACCGGATCTACGTCGCCGGCACCTTCAATCATTGGGATGAACGCGCCATCCCGCTCACCCAGTCGCGCGATGGTGTGTGGCGCGCAACCATCGAACTACCCATCGGTCAGCGCCACGAGTTTCGCTATCTGATCGATGGACGTTGGCAAACTGACTACCACGCAGACACTTTCACCGACAATATCTACGGTAGTCACAACAGCGTGATCGATCTGGAGTCGCCGCTCACAACGGCAGTGGCTGATCGTCAGCCAAGCATCGTCACCGATGGACAACTGCGCGTTGCGCCGCATCTGCCCCCTCCGCATGAGGGCGTAGTGCGTGGCATGAATGGCGAGCGCACCCTGGCGGAAATGCCACGCATGCGACCGCGTGTGGCAGCCGCATGAGCAGCGCGACTCTGCGCCACTGATGGATAGTTGCATCGACGAGACACAAACGCCCAGCCTTGCGGCTGGGCGTTTGTGTCTGGCTTGACAGACAGCCGGAGCGAAACGTTACGCAGCCTCTTCGCGCACAATGCCGATCAGATCATCTACGCTGGAGATCGCCTGGCGCTCGGTCACCCAGCGACTGCCAATGCGGATCGCCAGCCGTTCAGCGACGGCGCGCTGCTCCAGGTCGGTGATGGAGGTGATGTCCCATACGCTGACGATGCCCATCATCCGCCGCAGCATCTTGGCGCCGCCAAAGCCAGCAACATCCTGGAGGATGCGCGCCAGCGTGCGGCGTCGAAACTCGGCAAAAGCCTCGGCGCCGCCGGGGTGCGCCCAATATTTCGCCGGCATTAGCTCACCGCGGTTGTGCTCCACCCATAGCGCGTCGAACTTGGCGGCGAATTGCACCCAGATTTCGCGCACCAGGTCGAGCAGGTAGGCTTGATACTCGCGCCGCGTTGCCGCATCTGGCGTGTGGGCAAAGTGCGACAGGTAGTTGAGCACCAGGTTTTCTAGCACAGCGCCGACATCGAAGCCCATCGGCCCAAAGAAGGCAAATTCCGGGTCGATGACCTTGGTCAATTCAGCATTTGCCATGATGCTGCCGGTGTGCAGGTCACTATGGATCAGCGCCTCAGCGTGCGTCATGTAGCTCAGTTTCATCTCTGCCAGCGCTAATTTGAGCGCGCTGTTCTGGCGCACTGCCTGCACCTCGTCATCGAGCAGCGCATTCCAGCGGTTCTCCGGCGACTCCATGAAGGGGTTGGTGAAGACGAAATCCTCCTGGATTTTGCACAGATGTGGGTTGATGAACTTCGCCTGCAATTCCTTTTTCTCTACGCCGGTCAGATAGAAATCGGAGGTGAAAAAGAGCGTGCGCGCCAGGAAGGTGGAGATGTGATCGGCAAAGTTGGGGAAGCGCTTGCGCGCCACGAGCGGTTTGCGCATCACTTCCAGCCCGGAAAGATTCTCCATCACGACCAGCGACATTTCGTCGTCGAAGTGATAGACCTGCGGGGCCAGCCCTGGCGCCAACTCGTTATGTTTGAGCAACGCCTGTGTCTCGAAGCGCATCCGTTCACGCGTCAACGGCCACGATTCACCCGCCACACGCAGATATGGCAACGCCTGCTTTACGACCAGCGACTGCCCGGTTGCCGCCTCGACGATGAAGACCAGGTTCAGGTTGCCATCGCCGACTTCGCGCGCGTGAAGCGGCGCGCTCAGGTCGAGCACAGCGCCCAACGCTGGCGTGGCGCGCAGATAGTCCAGCACACTGTAGGAATCGAGCGCACGATAAGCCATAAAAAGTCCTCACTTCACTGTTGCTGATGGTTCGTTCCACCTTGCTCCAATGCAGATGAACCGGGGGCGCGTCATCCGCATGCTGTCACTTGCGTTTTTCCGGGTAAAGGCTGAACACGCCAGCTGCCGACGCCGCGCAGACGCCGCGTTCGGTGATCAGCCCGGTCACCAGCCGCGCTGGCGTTACGTCGAAGGCGTAGTTGGCCGCGCGACTATTCTCCGGCATGATCAGAATCTCGCGGATGCCGTCGCTGCTCCGTCCATCCATGATGCGCACCTCGGTGGCGTCGCGCTCCTCGATAGGAATCTCAGCCAGCCCATCACGCATTTCCCAATCGATTGTGCTTGAGGGCAGCGCCACGTAAAAGGGCACGCCGTTGTCGTGGGCGGCCAGCGCCTTGAGATAAGTGCCGATCTTGTTGGCGACATCCCCGGTGTAGGTGGTGCGGTCGGAGCCGACAATGACGAGATCGACCAGCCCGTGTTGCATCAAATGCCCGCCCGCGTTGTCGACGATGACGGTGTGCGGGACGCCGTGCTGCCCCAATTCCCACGCCGTGAGGCGCGCCCCCTGATTGCGCGGGCGCGTCTCGTCCACCCACACGTGCACGGCAATGCCGCGATCGTGCGCGGCGTAGATGGGCGCCGTCGCCGTGCCGTAATCGACGAAGGCGAGCCAACCGGCGTTGCAGTGCGTCAACACGTTGACGGGGGCGCCGTGCTTGCGGCGGGCAATCTCCTCGATGAGCGCCACGCCATGCTCGCCGATGCTGCGGCAAAAAGCGGCGTCCTCGTCGGCGATCTCCTGGGCAGTACGCGCTGAGGCCGCAACCTGAGCGTCCACATCATCGCCAGCCGCCGCCATCGCTGCCAACTGGCGATCCACCGCCCACGCCAGGTTGACCGCCGTAGGGCGCGTTGCCTTGAGCCGTGCAGCATCCGCAGCTACGGCCGCCTGAAACGCCGCCAGCGTTGTGCGCGGGGCGTGTTGCGCCGCCAGATACATGCCATAGCCTGCCGTAGCGCCGATTAATCCTGCGCCGCGTACGTGCATCTCCTTGATTGCCGCCGCAACTTCAGCGACCGTCGTGAGGTCCTCAATGACGAACTCGAAGGGCAGGCGGCGTTGATCGATAATCTGCACCACCGCCGGGTCGCCAGGCTTGAGCCAGATTGTGCGGTAATGCTGGCCGTGAACATTCATGCGGTCATTCTCCCTGGATGTTTGTTCGAGGATTGCACACTTTCCCAGTTATCTTCTTTGATTTGGGAGCGATTGTCAAAAAGCGGGGAAGGGACACGGGCATATTTCCCGCCATACGGGATGAATCCGTCAAAGCTGAGGTATGGAGCCGCGCCTGATCGCCTCCGCCGCCACCATCACCTGCCCCAGGCTCACGCCGCCGTCGTTGGGGGGCGCCTGGCGGTGGAGCAGAACGGCGAAACCTGCCGCACGCAGGCGGTCGGCTACAGCCTCGGTCAGGCGGCGATTCTGAAAGCAGCCGCCGCTCAACGCCACCTGGGGATGACCAACGTGTTGTGCGACGGCGACGCCCATAGCGGCAAGCGCGTTGTGAAAGCGCGCCGCAAGCACGCCGCGATCGACGCCGCGGCGCAGGTCGGCAAGCACACCATCGAGCAGCGGCGCCCAATCGAGGAGAAGAGGTGAAGGCTGTGCAGCAGTGGCTACATCGCCGGGAGTTGCATCAGCGAAGGCTGCATCGCCGCTGGCGGTGATGGGGATGGCGTATGCGGTCGCTTCGGCAACGGTTGCAATGTGCTCGAGCGCCATGGCGCCCTGACCTTCGAAGGTCACGTGCTGGTGCAAACCGATGAGGGCCGCCACACCATCGAACAGGCGCCCCATGCTGGTCGTGAGCGGCGCGTTGACGCCCTTTGCCAGCATCGTCGCCAGGAGCCGGCGTTCGCTCTCGGCGAAGCTGCGCACCGGCGCCAGCCATTCCCACTCGAAGATAGCGTCGCCGTACAGCTCCCACAGCAGCGCCAGCGCCACGCGACGCGGCTGACGCACCGCCGCCTCACCGCCTGGCAACCGGAACGGTCGCAGGTGCGCCACGCGCACAAAGCTGGCGGCGTCGCCCAGCAGGCACTCGCCCCCCCAGATCGTCCCGTCCAACCCATAGCCGACGCCATCCCAGATCAGCCCGAGCGCCGCGCCGTCTGCGCCGTTATCCGCCAGACATGCCGCCAGGTGGGCGTGATGGTGCTGGACAGCGATGAGGGGGAGGCTGGCAGAGGGAGCGACACAGCAATCAGACGATCCTCCCGCTTCTCCGCCTGTCCAATCTCCCAATCTCGCGATCTCCCAATCTCGCCGCCTCCCTTTTTCCACCGCCCACTTTGTCGATAAATACTCCGGGTGCAGATCATGGGCGATGGCGACGGGAGCCGCTGCGTACAGACGTAGAAAATCGGCGATGACGCGTTCGAAGGCTGCCAGCGCCGGCGCCGTCTCCAGGTCGCCGATGTGCTGGCTGAGAAAGACCTGCTCCCCCACGCTCAACGCCACTGTGTTCTTGAGGTGCGCGCCCACGCCTAGAACGGTGGGCAGTGGCTGCGATGCACGCACAGGCAGCGGTGCGTAACCGCGCGCCCGGCGTAGCAGTTGCGGCGCCCCCTCCACAATCCAGAGCACGCTGTCGTCGACGTGCCGCGCAATCGGGCGGTCATGGATCAAGAAACTGTCTGCGATCTCGCCCAGCCGAGCGAAGGCGTCCCACTCGTCCGTGCAGATTGGCTCATCGCTCAGGTTGCCGCTCGTGGCGACGACAGGAAAATCCAACTCCGCCAGCAGCAGATGGTGCAGCGGCGTAGCAGCTAACATCACGCCCAGGTTGGGATTGCGCGGCGCCACGGCGTCGGCGATCGGTGCGTCAAAACGCCGCGGCAGCAGCACGATCGGCGCGGCGGGACTCTCCAACGCCGTAGCGGCCACCGGCGCGATCTCGCACAGGGTCGCCGCCTGCGCCAGGTCGCGCACCATCACAGCCAGCGGCTTGTCGGGGCGCGCCTTGCGCGTCCGCAGCCGCTGCACGGCGGCGTCGTTGCGTGCATCCACCATCAAATGGAAGCCGCCCAGGCCTTTGACTGCCACAATCTCGCCACGTTGGAGCGCCGCCGCAGTTGCGCAAAGGGCGTCCTCGCCCACACAGGTCAACGTCCACGCGCCCCAGGTTGCGGGCCAGCGGTGAGCAGCGATGGTAGACTGGAGAGTAGCGTTTCTCCCTGCTTCCCGGCTGCCATCTCCGATCTCCACTCGCCGGTACTGCGCCACCTGCGGCCCACACACCGGGCACGCATTCGGCTGTGCGTGAAAACGTCGATCGCGCGGGTCGGTGTATTCAGCGTGACAGGCAGGGCAGAGGGGGAAGGCGCGCATTGTCGTATTGGGGCGATCGTACGGCAGCGCTTCGATGATCGTGAAGCGCGGCCCACAATTTGTACAGTTGGTGAAAGGATACCGATAGCGTCGATTGGCTGGATCAAAGAGCTCGGCGCGGCAGTCGGCGCAGGTTGCCAGATCAGGCAGAACGATGACGCGGCGTTCCCCCACGTTGTCGGAATGCCGAATCTCAAAGTGGGTAAAGCCGGCTGGAGCGAGCCACGCGTGGGTGATGGCCGTGATGAGCGCATTGGGCGGCGCTTCTGTCGCTAACCGGCTGAGGAAGGCAAGTTGCTGCGACGGTTCGCCCTCCACCTCAATGAAGACGCCGCGTGTGTCGTTGAGCACCCAGCCGCGCAGCTCAAGCGCCGTCGCCAGCCGGTAGACGAAAGGGCGAAAGCCGACGCCCTGCACTGCGCCGCTGATCGCCACGCGCAGACGCTGCACTTTGGGTGGGGAAAGTTCTGGTCCGACAGCACTCACCGTTGACTCCGTATCCGTGTTGACGACCGGGATGACTGCCTCCATTATAGCAGGTTGAGGGCTGGCGGTAGATTTGTGCAGAGTCTACTTCACGCTGGGGAAAAGCTGTTGCCGTAGATCATTGCCCCCAACATGGGTGTCTATCTTCCCGGAAGCTCTGGAGCTTCCGGGAAGATCGCGCGGCTGGCGTGTTTCGGCAAGATTGCGTATGATTCCGTTTCACCGAACATGTTTTCACGCGACCTGGTTCACAAAGGAGGAACGATCCATGCCCGGCGCCATTCCCTTCACCCTGGTGCGTCGCCAGCGACGTATCATCGCCCTGCTGTTCGGTCTGATGCTGACGCTGGCGCCCGTCGCCGCCTATGCCGACGCTGTCATTGGCACAGGCACGCCGGCAAGCTGCCAGACCGCACAGGCGGCCACCGACTTGAGCAACGCCGTCGCCGCTGGCGGAGTGATCAGCTTCAATTGCGGCCCCGATCCGGTGACGATTGTCTCGAACACTAACGCTACGGACAAGACGGTTGTCGTCAACGGCGGCAAGTTGGTGACGCTCGACGGCGAAAACTTGCGGCAGCTCTTTTTTGTCTTTGGCACAGGCAACCTGACGCTCAATGACATCATCTTGATCAACGGCGACGCCTCACAGGGCGGCGCCCTCTACGTCGATACACAGGCGCGGGCGACGGTCAATGGCAGCTTCATCACCAGCAACTCCGCCAGCACTGGCGGCGGCGTCTACAATCGCGGCACGCTGACGATCAACTACACGACGCTGGGCAGCAACATTGCCAGCGGCAACGGCGGCGGCATCTACAACAACGGCGGGACGGTGACAATCATCGACAGTTACCTGATCAGCAATCAGGCGCAGAACGGCGGCGCTGTCTATACGTCGGGTGGTCAGTTGACGCTGTTGCGCTCAGCAGTGCGCAGCAGCGTGATCAGCAACTTTGGCGGCGGCGTCTACGCGGCTGGCCCGACCACGATCACCAATGCCACTTTCTCGAACAATCGCGCTGCACGCGGCGGCGGACTCTACACCGCGGCGAACACCACGGTGCTCAACGCCACCTTCCACGAAAATCGCGCCGATCTGGGCGGCGCCATCTACCATCAGACTGCCACCACCAGCGTCAAGAACACGATCCTGACGGGCAGCCTCGACACGGCAGGCGCCAGCCCCAGCCTCAACTGCGACGGCCCAACGCTCACCAGCGAGGGGCGCAACATTGTCGGCGATAACTCGTGTGTGCCTAATCCGAGTACGGTGGGCGACCTGCTGGCGACCGACGCCCAATTGGGCGTCTGGTTTGGCTCGCCACTGCGAGGCTACATCCCAGCGCAAAGCAGCCCCGCCCTGGACTATGCGCAAGGGTGTCCCGCCACCGACCAGCGCGGCTATCCACGCCCGCTCGGCGCCGGTTGTGACGTGGGCGCCATCGAACGTGGCGCGCTGCTCTTCTTACCGTCGCTGCAGCGCTGAATGTCCACAATGTGAGCACCATTTGATCTACACAGGCGAAGGAGGCATCGGCATGGACAAGGGCAGATTGCTGGCTGTGGCACGCGGCGACGAAGTGGCGGACCTGGTGTTGCGCGGGGGACGCGTCGTGAATGTTTTCTCCGGCGCTATCGAGACAGCGGCAATTGCGATCGTGGATGGCGTGATCGCAGGCGTGAGCGATGATTACGCCGGTCGCGATGAGATCGACCTGCACGGTGCGTTCGTCGCCCCTGGCCTGATCGATGCTCACGTCCACATCGAAAGCAGCCTGTGCACGCCCGCGCAGTTCGCGCAGGCGGTCGTGCCGCACGGCGTCACCACCGTCGTCACCGATCCGCACGAGATTGCCAACGTGGCCGGCATGGCCGGTCTGCGCTTCATGGCGCAGAGCAGTGTCGGTCTGCCGCTGAGCGTCGTCGTGATGGCCTCCTCCTGCGTGCCCGCAACACACATGGAAACCAACGGCGCCACGCTCGATGCTGCGGAACTGGCGCGCCTGCTCGATGAAGGCACTGTCTACGGTCTGGCCGAAGTGATGAACTTCCCTGGCGTCGTCAACGGCGACCCGGCGGTGCTGGCCAAGCTGGCTGCCTTTGTGGGCCGCCCGCGCGACGGGCACGCGCCTGCGCTCACCGGCAAGCAGCTCAATGCCTATGTTGCAGCCGGCATCGGCAGCGAGCACGAGTGCACCACGGTCGCCGAGGCGCGCGAAAAGCTGGCGCGCGGGCTGTACATCCTCATCCGCGAAGCGACCAATGCGCACAATCTGCACGCACTGTTGCCAATGATCGACGCCGACAACTGTCGGCGTCTCTGCTTCTGCACCGACGACCGCATCCCCAGCGACCTGATCGACCAGGGCGCCATCGACTACATGGTGCGCGAGGCGATCCGCTTTGGCATTCCACCGATCACGGCGCTGCGCATGGCGACGCTCAACACGGTCGAATGGTTCGGTCTGCACGATCGCGGCGCTATTGCCCCCGGACGTCGCGCAGACCTGATTGTCTTCGATGATCTGGACGCGCTCCGCCCGCGCCTCGTCTTTGCGGGCGGGCGGCTGGTGGCGGAAGATGGCGTGATGCGCGTCGCCGCGGAGTCAGCCGCCCTTCCCGTGCCGCCCGCAGTGAGCGCCACCGTCAACCTGCGCTGGGAGGCCGTCGATCTGCGCATTCCGGCGACGGGGCGGATGCTGCGCGTCATCGGCTCGCTGCCCAACCAGCTCGTCACCGAGGAACGCATCCTGCCGGCGACGGTGCGCGATGGGTTGGCGGTGGCTGATCCTGCCCGCGATGTGCTCAAGATGGCAGTCATCGAGCGCCATCGGGCGAGCGGCGCGCAGGGGCTGGGGTTCATCCAGGGCATCGGTTTGCGGCGCGGGGCAATGGCAGGCACCGTGGCGCATGACCATCACAACCTGGTTGTCATCGGCGCTGACGATGCGTCGATGCTCACCGCCGCGCGCGCTGTGGCGGCAATGGGCGGTGGGTTGGCGGTGGCAGCCGGCGATGAAGTGCTTGCGGTGTTGCCGCTGCCTGTCGCCGGACTGATGAGTGATCGCCCCATCGCTGAGGTGCGGCGCAGCTACGACGCGTTGATCGCTGCAGCGCAGGCGCTCGGTTCGCCGCTGCACGACCCCTTCATGGCGATGAGCTTCATGGCGCTGGAGGTGATCCCCAAACTCAAGCTCACCGACCAGGGATTGGTGGACGTGGAGCAGTTCGCCGTCGTCCCGCTCTTTGCCGATTGACGCGAAACAGAACTGTCAGTATTGGCTACTCGTGATCTCTACTCGTCACCAGGTCATGCGTCACTCGTGACTCGTGACCTGGTGAACAGTAAGCCGCTGATTGCGTGCTGCGTGTTCCGCCTCGCCGCGCAGCACGCAACACGGGCGCCATTGCTCTGTTTAAGCCCATGTGCGCCAGGTGTTTGCATTGTTCCCTCGAACTTTATGATAAGATAGCCAGGCCGTATCGCTGGCTCGACGCAGAGCTGGCAGCCGCAGTGAAGCGCACAAAATGTGGTGAGTTTTCAGATTTATTCAAAAGAGGTTGATCTATGTTTCATTCGCTGGTGGCTGCTCCCCCTGATCCGATTCTGGGTCTGACCGAGGCATTCAAAAAGGATCCGAACCCCAACAAAATCAATCTCGGCGTGGGCGTCTACAAAGACGCACAAGGCCGCACGCCAGTGCTGGCATCGGTCAAGCGCGCCGAAGAAAAATTGTTACGCGCAGAACAGACCAAGAACTATCTGCCCATCGAGGGGCACGCCGAGTTCGATGCGGCGACACTGGCGCTGCTCTTTGGCGCCAATCACGCGCTGCTGCACAATGGCCGCGCCGTGACCGCACAGGCGCCAGGCGGCACGGGCGCGCTGCGCGTGGCGGCGGATTTCATCGCCTCGACGCTCGGCCCCCGCACCGTCTGGCTGAGCGATCCAACCTGGCCCAATCACCCCAACGTCTTCCAGGCGGCTGGTCTCAAGACAGCAACCTACCCGTACTTTGACAGGCAAAGCAACGACGTCGCCTTTGCGGCAATGCTGGCGGCATTGGGCGCCATTCCCGAAGGCGATGTCGTCGTGTTGCATGGTTGCTGCCACAACCCGACCGGCATCGACCTGGATCGAGCGCAGTGGCGCGCCGTCGCCGAAGTTGTCGCCGAACGCGCATTGTTGCCGATTGTGGACTTTGCCTATCAGGGTTTCGCAGCCGGGTTGGACGCCGACGCCGCCGGGCTGATCGAGCTGGCGGAGCATTGCCCGGATCTGCTGATTGCCAGCTCCTACTCCAAAAACTTCGGCCTTTATAACGAACGCGTCGGCGCGTTGACGCTCGTCGCCGCCAGACCGGAAGCCGCTGACACAGCTCTCAGCCACATCAAGCGCGTCATTCGCGCCAATTACTCCAACCCGCCAGCGCACGGTGCGGCAGTCGTCGCCACTGTGCTCAACGACCCGGAACTGCGCGCCTTGTGGGAGACCGAAGTCGGCGAGATGCGAGATCGCATCAACGCAATGCGCCACCTCTTCGTCGAGACGCTGCACGAGAAGGGTGTCACGCGGGACTTTTCTTTCATTGCCCGGCAGCGCGGCATGTTCTCCTTCTCCGGGCTGACGCCAGAGCAGGTCAAGGCGCTGCGCGAGCGACATGCCGTCTACGTCGTTGGCTCCGGTCGCATCAGTGTGGCCGGGATGACCGAAGGCAACATGGACTACCTGTGCCGCGCCATCGCCGACGTGCTTGCGAAGTAGACGCCGGTGGCAGAACGTTTCACCGTCAGCGGCTACAACCGCGCCCAACGTTTGGACCGCGTCCTGCGCGCCCGCTATCCACAGAGCGGGCGTCAGGCGATCCAGCAACTGATCAGCCAGCGTCAGGTGCTGGTCAACGGCCGCAGCGTCTGGCTGGCGTCGTGGAGCGTAACCAACGGCGATGTAATTACGGTGCTGGCGCCACCCGCCGTGCTACCCGCTCAGCCTGCCGTCTTCGACCCCGCCTGGCTGCTTGCCGATGAGGGCGATCTCCTGGCTGTAAACAAACCCGCCGGTCTTCTTGCGGAACCCAAACGCGGTGCAACGCGCCCCTCTTTGCTGGAACTGGCGTGTGCGCGCTTTGGTGCGCTCACCCTCTTTCATCGACTTGACCGTGACACCTCGGGTGTGCTGCTGCTGACGCGTGGCGGCGCCATCAACGCACAGCTCACCCAGGCGTTTCAAGCCGGCCTTGTCGTCAAAGAGTACGTCGCCGTCGTGAGGGCGTCGCAGCACTTGGCGGCCAGCGGCGTGATCGAGGCGCGCCTGCGCCCCAGTCCACAGCGCCGCGACTGCATGGAGGTTACAGCGAAAGGTGGCCAGCGCGCAGTCACACGTTACCACGTTGTGGCGGTGAGTGATGATCGCGCCTGGGTGCAGCTCTTCCCAGAGACAGGGCGCCAGCATCAACTTCGCGTGCATTTGGCGCATCTCGGCGCACCGATTCTTGGTGATCGGCTCTATGGGGACGTGGCTTCAGCGCCGCGATTGATGCTGCACGCACATGCGATCACGCTGCCGGCGGCGATCTTCGGGCAGGTGCTCCGCTTCAGCGCGCCACTGCCCGCCGGATTTGCGCCGCCGCACGCTCGCAATGAGGAGCTGTAGCGCCGCGCAGTTGTGCAGGCATCGTTGTGCGTGGCGGGGAGCAGCACTGCGCCGCGTGAGGATAAACCGGGCAATGGCGCTCGGGCTACGTGCTCCGTCTCGCCGCGCAGCACGCAACACGTGGCACGCAACCAATGGTTTATGTGCGCTCACGTGTATTGGTGCACGAAAAAAGGGGAGGGAGGCGCATCGCCCCCTCCCCTTTTGGACAGCGCAGAACGCTGCGCAGCTTACTTGATTTCGACCTGCGCGCCTTCGGCCTCGAGCTTGGCCTTGGCGTCCTGAGCGACTTCCTTGCTGACTGCGGAGAGGATCGTCGAGCCGGCGGTCTCGACCACATCCTTGGCTTCCTTCAGCCCCAGGTTGGTCAACGCACGCACAACCTTGATGACGTTAATCTTCTTCTCGCCAGCAGCCTTCAGGATGACGTCGAACTCGGTCTGTTCCTCGACCGGGGCAGCCTCGGCAGCGGCGGCGCCGGCGCCAGGCATGGCGGCCATCGCCACCGGCGCGGCGGCGCTGACGCCCCACTTCTCTTCCAACATCTTGACAAGCTGCGACGCCTCGAGCAGGGTCAGGCTATCCAACTGTGCGGCAATGGCTTGCAAATCGGCCATGATGATTATCCTCCAAATAGAATTCGTTTACACACAAAAACTGCGCGCCACAATTGACTCTATGCGATGCTGGCGCAATGCACCGCACAGGCTGAAATCAGGCGGCTTCCTGCTGCTTTTCGATGTGTGCGTTCATCACGCGGGCCAGGCTGGAGCCAGGTGCGTTGATGATTTGCACCAACTGACGTGCTGGGGCGCTGAGTACACCGAGCAGCATGGCGCGGGTCTGATCCTTCGTCGGCAGGTCAGAGAGCAGTTCTGCCCCCTTGGCGTCGATGACGGAGTTCTCCAGCAGCGCGCCCGTGATTTCGATGACCTTCGCGTCCTTGATCCATGCCTTGAGCGCTGTCACGCTCTTGCCGATGTCTTCGCCACAGAATACGACGGCGTTGGCGCCCTTGAGCAAGCCTTCGGGGGCCACGCGGCCACTCTCACGCAACGCCAACCCTAGCAGCGTGTTCTTGACAACGACGTAGGTCGAGTTGGAATCCTTGAGCTTTGCACGCAGTGAGCGCACCTGACTGACGTTCGTGCCCTGGTAGTTGGTGAAGACCAGCGCTGGCGACTTAGCCACCAGTTCTTTGTACTTTGCGACCAGTTCTTCCTTCTTCTCACGATTGATAGCCAAGCGACATTCCCTCCTTTCTATGTGGGATAAGGCTTTGCCAATCAAAACGCCCTTCTGCAGCTGCAGAAGGGCGTGAGAAAACAAGCGCAAACACGCACCGGGTGCGTGCTGGCGTCTGGCCTCTTCTGCCTCGGCGGGCTGCCCGGCGCACCGGACATTTACGCTTGCACCTGCTGTCTACAGCATCAGAATCGGACGTCTGATCGATTCAATTCCGAATCAGTAGTATAGTTGAACGCGTCGGTTTCGCCAAATTGAAGGCGCTCTGAGGGTCTATTTCACGCCGGGGGGCAAAGTCGTTCCTGTAGGTCATCGCCTCCGGCGTGACATCGCACCCCTTCACGCTGGAGGCAATGACCTGCCATGGCGCCCGCGTGCATTGAGGGGCGCAAACGGCGTTGGTCAGTTGCGGGTCGTCAGCTCCGCCAGGATCGCCGCCAGCTCATCGCGGTCGAAGACATAGCGTTCATGGCAAAAGTGACAGTCGATGACGGCCTCACCTTCTTCCAGCAATTTCGCCAGTTCCTCGCGTCCGATCAGTGTAAGGGCGTGCCGTGAACGTTCGCGGCTACACCTGCAGCGGAAGTCGAGGGCGCCGATTTCCAGCACTTCATACGGCTCATTGCCGAAGAGCGTCGCCAGGATCGCTTGCGGCGTCTCGCCATTGGCTAACAGGGCGCCGATGGGCGGCAGGTCGTCGAGTCGCTCCGCCATGCGCGCCAGTGCAGTCAGATCACCGTCTGGCAACAGTTGTATCAGGACGCCGCCAGCGGCGCGTACGTCCCCCTGCGCATCGAGTTGCACGTCAATCTCTACGAACGAGGGAATCTGCTCCGACATCATCAGGTAATAGGTCAGGTCGGCGTCCAGACGGCCAGTTTGCAGGGGCACGACGCCCTCATAGAGTTCTTTCAGTTGCAAGTCCTTGATCACCGTCAGGCGGCCTTGTTGGCCGATGATAGCAGCCACGTCGCTGGGGTCGGCCAGGTGCGCCGCCTCCTCACGCAAGCTGAAGTAGCCGCGCAGATGCCCATAGCTGTCAGACTCGGCGACGAGTTTGCGCAACAGGCCGTCGCCCTCGACTTTGATCGCCACCTGCTGCTGCACTTTGAGCATTGCGCCGAGCAGCGCCGCGCCGGTCAGACCGTAACCGAGCACAGTGCAGCCGGCGGGCGAAGCGTGATGGCGCTGCGCCGCCTCCTTCACTACACCGGTGGTCTGGCACGCCAGGCCACGCACGCCGCAGCCTTTTGCCAGCGCCCGCACCATGTAATTTTCCATGACACGCATCTCCATTTCTGCCGCCCAGTGGCTGCCACCCACGAAAAGACGGAGCCTGGGCTGGCTCCGCCTTTTTCACAAAACTAGATTGCGGTGTCCGGCAGCCGTCAGGCGGCGACCTCGTCCGCCTTGAGCGCTGACGCCGCAGCGACATCCGTCTTGACGCCTGGCCCCATCGTGCTGGTCAGCGTCAGGCGATGGATATAGTTGCCTTTGAGCGAAGCGGGTTTGGCTGCGACCAGCGCCTCCATCAGCGCTGCGAAGTTCTGGAGCAATTTTCCGGCGCTGAAGCTTGCTTTGCCGATCGGCACGTGAATGTTGGAGGTCTTGTCGACGCGGAATTCGACGCGCCCCAGGCGAGATTCGCGAATCACACGCGGCAGGTCCTCAGCAGGAACGATGGTGCCGGTCTTCGGACTGGGCATCAACCCGCGCGGCCCCAGCACCTTACCCAGACGCCCAACCACACGCATCATGTCGGGTGTGGCCAGGACGACATCGAAGTCAGTCCAGCCCTTCATAATCTCATCGGCCAGATTCTCAGCGCCGACATAGTCAGCGCCAGCCTCTTTAGCCAACGCCTGTCCGTCCGGGTTGGCAAAGACCAGAATACGCACGGTGCGTCCGGTGCCGTTGGGCAGAGTGACCACGCCGCGCACTTGCTGATCGGCATGGCGCGGGTCAACGCCCATGCGCAGGTGCACCTCAACGGTCTCATCGAATTTGGCGGTGGACAACTCCTTCACCAGTCCGATCGCTTCGGCCGGTGCGTATGCCTTGGTGCGGTCGACTTTTCCTTGTAACGCGGCAAAGCGTTTACTGTGTTTTGACATCTTCTAACTCCTTGGTGGTGATAGCGGGCGTTCAGCGCCCTCCCACGACATTGGTGCGTTTCATCTTCAACGGTCAGTTAGCGACGGCTTGATCCCCGCAACTGTGCTTAGTCGGTCACTGTGACGCCCATGCTGCGCGCCGTGCCTTCGACCATGCGCATCGCGCTTTCCAGGCTGACGCCCTCAAGGTCTTTGAGCTTGATTTCAGCGATCTCGCGCACTTGCGCCTTTGTGATCTTGCCGATTTTGCTTTTGTTCGGCTCGGCGCTGCCGCGCTGGATGCCGGCGGCCTTCTTGATCAAGTCGCCGGCGGGCGGCGTCTTAAGCACGAAGTTGAACGAGCCATCCGTGAAGATACTGATTTCGACGGGGATGACTTGCCCCATCTGCCCCTGCGTGCGCGCATTGTACTCTTTGCAAAAAGCCATGATGTTGACGCCCTGCGGCCCTAGTGCTGTACCGACGGGCGGCGCCGGGTTGGCTTTGCCGGCTGGCAACTGCAATTTGACGACTGCTTTTAGTTTCTTTGCCATTTGTCACTCCTTCTGAAGCTGGTGAACGCTTCGGTTCGACTGGCGATCGCGCCTCAGCTCCCAGATTCAGCAAACTAGAAGAATAGAGATTGCGAGCGCTGAGCGCAATAAAGCGCGCTCAGACACTTCGCTCCAACTGAATAAAGTCAACTTCGACCGGCGTTTCCCGGTTGAAGAAACTCACGAGCACGCGCGCCTTCCCCTTGTCCGGGAAGATGTCATCGACAATGCCGGAGAACTCGGCAAAGGGGCCGCTCAAAATGCGGACGTGTTCGCCGCGCTGGAAGCTGACCTTGATTCGCGGCGCGTCCGATTCGATGCGCTTCATGATCTTGTCGACTTCGTCCTGGCGCAGCGGCGTGGGTTTGTTGCCCATGCCAACAAAGCCGGTCACGCCTGGGCTGTTGCGCACGACGTACCAGCTATCCTCATCCATGATCATGTTGACCAGAATGTAGCCAGGAAAGACACGGCGTTCGACCTCGCGCCGCACGCCGTTGCGGATTTCGATTTCGGTCTCGGTCGGCACCACAACTTCCAGAATGCGATCGGTCATCCCCATCGACTCGGCGCGGTGTTCGATGTTTTTCTTGACCTTGTTCTCCATCCCGGAGTAGCTATGGATCACAAACCATTCGGCGCGCGGACCTTCTTCGCCTGCAGCGCTTTCGCCGCCGTCGATGTTGATATCATCGAACTCATTGGGCGGCGAGGTATTATCATTTTGTTCGGTCACGTTCACCTCCTCGGCACGACGGACAGCCAGTGGTCACCCGGCGGTGCTTCTGATGAGCAAACCGATGACAAACGCAAAGAGCGAATCAACACCAAACAAAACGATGGTGGACACGACGGTGACAACAAAAACGATCCCGGAGAGACGCAAACCTTCCTCACGAGTCGGCCAGGTTACTTTGCCAATTTCGGCGCGCGTGTCCTTGAGATAGCGCACCACCCGATTCTCTGGTTTTGGCGTCGTCGTCGTATTTTTCGTCATTTCAACCCCTGATCATCTTCTTGGCTATTCCGAAAACGACCACCGGGCATTACGCACCGGTGGTCCGTTTCAGGCAGGCGAGGCAGGACTTGAACCCGCAACCTGCGGTTTTGGAGACCGCCGCTCTGCCAGTTGAGCTACTCGCCTAAACAACTGACTGTGCAACACCATATGTTACCCCAGGTGTTGCACAGTCTGCAACAATCTTACTTCGTGATCTTGGTGATGACGCCAGCGCCAACGGTGCGACCACCCTCGCGGATGGCGAAGCGGCTGCCAGCTTCCAACGCCACTGGCGAGATCAGCTTGACGCCCATCTTGATGTTGTCGCCCGGCATCACCATTTCCACCCCCGCCGGCAACTCGATCTCACCCGTGATGTCCATCGTCCGGATGTAGAACTGCGGGCGGTAGCCCTTGA
>Ga0272446_1002137_pt1 | contig 27599 bp, 28 predicted proteins | sample YNPCB0061_FD_194587 | JGI IMG/M metagenome (GOLD analysis project Ga0272446, IMG submission 194587) | Hot spring microbial mat communities from Yellowstone National Park, WY, United States - YNP-CB-006-1 | ecosystem: Environmental > Aquatic > Thermal springs > Hot (42-90C) > Sediment | place...
GGCGTTGTAGAAGAGATAGTAAGCGCCGGCGTGTTCAACCAGGCACGCTTTGTACAGACCGCCCTGCTCCCATGCCGCGCCGTCTTCGGCGCGCAGGCATGGCGGGTCGAGCTCCCAGCGCCTCAAATCCCGGCTCCAGCAAAGACCGATCACCGCCGGACCCTCTTCGTATCCGGGTTTCGGGTAGGCGTGGTACACCCCGAGAAAACGCCCGCCGACCCGTTTGAGCGTGCCGGCGCCGAATACATCGTTGTCGCGCAGGATCCATGTCAGGGCCACGTTGTAACGCGTCACCGGCGAATTCGGGTCCCGCCCGATCAGCAGGCCAAGCGGTTTCCATTCGGTCAGGTTCGAGGAGACAGCCCAACCGGTCTGGTAGCCTTCGCCGTCGAATCCGACATAGGTCATATAGAACCGGCCTTCATGTCGAAAGACAAAGGGGCAGTCGACGCTGTTCCGATCAAAGGTCCCCGGGCGGTTCGAACCGGTCACCACCAGGCGTGGAAACTTAAAAGGTGTCCGCAAATCCGCCGGCGGCTCCGCCAGGGCGGCTCCGCTCAGGCTCAGGAACGTGCGCCGGGTCAGCATCTCGAACCGATTGTATCCTGCAACGCGGCTTCCTTTACCAGGCGCTCCCATTCGCCGGCGTTGTGGACGCAACCGGGATCGCTGGCTGTAATGTCACCCGTATAGGCCAGCGCGCGGGCCCGGCATCCGCCGCAGTAAGCGCGGTAGTCGCACACGCGGCAGTGCCCGCGCCGGTCGTCGCGATCGGAGAGCACTTCGAACAGTGGGTTGTTCCAGATGTCGAGGAGCCGGCTCCGGCGCAAATCGCCCACGGGCATCGAGGGTATGTAGACACAAGGCGTCACCATTCCGTTGGGCTCGATCGCGCAGTAGCAGCGTCCCGCTCCGCAGCCTCCAATGTAGCGTGAAAGCACGCGGGTTTTCCGGCCCTGACCGCGCCCGGCGTGTCCGGTTGGGAAGATTCCGTCCGGCGGGGCGTAGCCGATGCAGGCGCGCCCAAGCTGGGGCGCGGTTGAGATGACGGTGATGCGGTTTTCCTGCAAGTGCCGCACCAGTTTCTGCAACAGCATTTCGCGTTCTTCCGGCGAGAGGTCGCGGGCCAGTATGTCCTTGCCGCGGCCCACCGGAATGAAGTTGAAGTGGGAGAACGTCTGGCAGCCCAGCGAGATCGCAAACTCCACCGTTTCATCCACCAGGTGCAAGGTGTCCTTGGTGAAGCAGGCCGCCAGGCCCGTCCTGATTCCTCCCGCGACGGTGTTACGAATACCCTGAATCGACCGCTCCCACGAGCCGGGCTGGCCGCGGAAGGCGTCATGCTGCCGCGGGTCGACGCTGTCGATCGAAACCTCGACGTATTTGACGCCGCACTGCTTCAGCCTGGCGACGTTTCCCGGTGTCAGGAGGGTGCCGTTGGTGGCCAGCGTCAGATGGATGCCACGCCGGTGAGCATGCTCCAGTACGGGCCAGATGTCTTTTGACACCAGCGGCTCGCCGCCCGCGATGGCCAGAAAGGGCGTGCCGGCATCCGCCATCTGGTCGACCAGGTCCAGTTTCTCGGCCAGGGTCAGCTCATCCGGATCCGGACGGGGCGTGGCGTTCTGGTAGCAGTGGCGGCACCTCAGATTGCAGGCCTGGGTAAAGTTCCAGACCACAAACAGCGGGGCTATGTAGCGTTGTGGCGCGCTGAGGCCGTAATGCGCGATGCTGCGCATGGTCAGGTTCAGAGCTTTCACCGTGGGCGGATGGTGGAATAGCTTGAACTTCCAGAGTTCCTTGTCCGCTCCGGCGCGCTCCAGGGCCAGGTCAATGAGCGCGGCCGGGATCGACCATTTGAAGCTCTCCCACGGGGTTAGAGCCGGGTTGTCGTAGTTCCGGCACAGCCGTTCGAACCACGATGTGTTGTCCCTGCCGGGCTTGGAGAGCAGGGCGAGCAAGCGGCCCACCAAAGGCTTCCGCAGGATGTCCTCAAGAACGTGGCGGGGCTCGTTATCGAAGTCGAATTGTTTTTCCAGTCCAGTCATAGTCGGTCACCTAGAAGACAACAAACTTTCAGCCGTGAACCTTGTGCGATTCGGTGCGAGCCGGAGCAGCAAAGGCTCCGGCCAGAAAATCCACAGCGCGGGGCGCGAGTTCCTCCCATCTGGAGAAATCGCACCGCCCCTGCGACAACAGTTTCAGCTCCTGCCCTCCGCGCAAAATGTGAGCGATCACGCCCACGGAGAAGAACATGCGCCAGTAGATCTCCTCCTCGGGCAGGTGTGGCAGGGCGCGGCTGAGGGCGGAGAAGAAACGGGCAGCGACAGCTTGCATTTCTTGAACGAAGAATTCGCGAACCTCGTCGCCCGACTCGCCGTAAAGCATGCCGAAAAGACGGGGGAAAACACTGGGTTCGAAGTCCGGGTGGCGGCTGGCTTCGAACACAGGAAGCAGGAAAGCTTCCAGGATGCGCGCAACGCTTGGCCCTTCAGGCCCGGCCTCCCTCTCCGCCGCCTCCAGCGAGCGGATGCGCTCGCGGTTGATAGGCTCGATTCGGCGCGCGACCACCGCTTTGAGCAGCTCCTGCTTCGAGCGGAAATGGTAGTGCACGGCGGCCAGATTCACCCCGGCCGCGGCGATGATGTGCCGCAACGACGTGGCGGCATACCCGCGTTCGGCGAACAGGCGTTCGGCCGTGTCCAGGATGCGTTGTTTGGTGTCGGTTGCCATGAGCTTTCAGTCCAGACGCTTGTGGAAACGCAGGGCGCTGCCGCCCATGATGGCCAGCCCGAACACGAGCAGGGCGGCCATCTGGGGCCACAGAACTGCGATTCCGGTTCCTTTCAAGAAGATTCCCCGCACAATTTCGATGAAGTACCGAATGGGGTCCAGGTAGCTCAGCCACTGGACCACGGGCGGCATGTTGCGGATGGGGAAGGCGAATCCGCTCAGCATGAACGCCGGCATGAAGAACATGAAGGCGGACATCATGGCCTGCTGCTGGGTCTGAGAGATGGTGGAGAGAAACAGGCCGCAGCCGAGAGAGGTCAGCATGTAGAGCAGCGAGCAAGCCACCAGCAGGAGCAGGCTGCCGCGGAAGGGGACTCGAAACACCAGCAGGGCCAGCGAGGTTACCAGGGCGAGGTCCAGCATCCCTGCCACGGCGAAAGGCAGCAGCTTGCCGGTCATGAGCTCGATGGGCCGAATGGGAGTGACCATCAACTGCTCCATGGTGCCGATCTCCTTTTCCCGCACGATCGCCATCGCTGTGAGCATGAGCGTGACCAGGCTGATGATGTTGACCACCACTCCGGGAACGAAGTAATTGCGGCTCTTCAACTCCGGGTTAAACCAGACCCGGGTGCGCGCGGAGAGTTTGGGCAGGGCGGCGCCCATGGATCCTCCCGCCGAGATGCGGGTCAGCATGCGCTGGTTCTGCTGGCCGGCGGCCGCCGTGGCGGCATAGCGGTTCACCACCTCGGCGGCATAGCTGGCGACAATGGCTGCCGTGTTCGAGTTGGATCCCTCCACCAGCACCTGCACGGCGGCGGTCTCACCGCGCCGGATGTCGCGCTCAAAGCCGGGCAACAACCGGATTACGAGCTGCGCCTCGCCCCGGTCCAGCAGCTCGCGGACCTCCCCGTCGTCGCCTGGCGTAGCCACAATCTCAAAACGTCCCGAGCCTTCCAACGCTCCCCGCAAGTCGCGGCTGGCCGGCGTCGCATCCAGGTCCATCCACCCCAGGCGCGCCCTGTCCACATCCAGGTTGACCGCGAATCCGAAGATGACCAGTTGGATGAGCGGAGGACCAATCAGCAGGGCCCGCATGCGCGGCTCGCGGAGCGTCTGGCGCATCTCCTTGCGAATGATCTCAGCGATTCGCTTCCACATCGCTTCAGGCCACCTTTTGCCGTAACGTGCGGGTGGTGATCAAGAAGACCACGCCCGCGTAGAGGAACAGAAACAGCACTTCGGTCCACAGGATTTCCATGCCCGCGCCTTTCAAACACACGCCTTTCAGAATCGTCACGAAGTACCGCGCCGGAACGATGTGAGTGATTACCTGAATCACTCCGGGCATGTTCTCGATCGAGTAGACGAAGCCGGACAGCAGAAAGGCGGGCAGGAAGGAGGAGACCATGCCCAACTGGAAGGCCATGGTCTGATTGCGGGTCAAGGCGGACAGCAGGACTCCCCATGACAAGGCGCCAAAGGTGAACAGGCAACTGGTAAAGATCAGAAACACCACGCTGCCCCGGATGGGAACGCCGAAGATGAACACGCCCGCGGTGAGCGCCGTAAACATGTCGGTGGCGCCCAGCAGAAAATACGCCGCGATTTTTCCGAGCGCCAGCTCAGCGGGCCGGACCGGCGTCGAGAGCAGTTGCTCCATGGCGCCCGTCTCCCATTCGCGGGCAATCGTCAGAGAAGTCAGCAGAGCCGCGATGATCATCAGGGTGACGGCAATCAGCCCGGGGACAATATAGTTGCGCGACTTGAGTTCGCTGTTGTACCAGATCCGCACCCGGGCTTCGACGGGCGGCGGGGTCGAGATGCCGGTCTTGCGGTTCTGGCCCTCGGCGCGCAGCGCGGCGGCGTGCGTTTGGACAACGCTTTCAGCGTAGCCCCGGGCGATCGAGGCGGTGTTCGAATCGCTGCCATCCAGCAGAAGCTGTACCTCCGTACCCGTGCCGTTGGCCAGGTTGCGCGCGTAATCCTTGGGAATCACGACGGCCAGCAGGACCCGGTCGCGGTCGATGCCCCGCTCAATGGCGCGGTAGTTGTCCACCACCCCAAGGATCGAGAAATAGCGCGAACCCTCGAAGCGCTGGACGAGTTCGCGGCTCTCCGGGGTCCGGTCCTGGTCGTAGATGACGGTCGGGATGCGATCCACATCCAGCGATAGCGCATAGCCGAACAGCAGGAGCAGCACCAGGGGCAGCGCCAGCGCCAGTCCCAGGCTGCGCCGGTCGCGAACAATGTGCAGCAGTTCCTTGCGGGCGATGGCGGCGGTGCGGCGGTAGCTCATTGCGGATTTTCCTCCTCGCGCTCAATCATGGCCACGAAGACCTCCTCCATCGTGCTCAGACCGGCTGCATCCTTCAGTTCCCGGGGTGTTCCGAGCGCGATGACTTTGCCGCGATACATGAGCGCCAGGCGGTGGCAGTACTCGGCCTCCTCCATGTAGTGGGTGGTGACGAAGATGGTCTGCCCCGACTCGGAAAGCTGATAGACCAGGTCCCAGAAGTTGCGCCGCGCGATGGGGTCGACGCCGGAGGTGGGCTCGTCGAGAAACAGAATCGGCGGCTGGTGGAGAATGGCGCACCCGAGCGCGAGACGCTGTTTCCAGCCTCCCGGCAGCAGGCCCGTCATCATGGTCTCCTTGCCTTCCAGGCCCGCCATCTGGAGAACGTAGCGCTTGCGGGCGGCCCGCGCAGAGTCTGCGACGCCGTAGACGCCGCTGAAGAAGTCGATGTTCTCGCCCACCCGCAAGTCGTCGTACAGCGAAAAGCGTTGCGACATGTAGCCGATGTGCCGCTTCACCAGCTCGGACTGGGTAGCCACGTCAAACCCGCCAACGGTGGCGCGGCCGGAGGTGGGGGAGAGCAGGCCGCACAGGACCCGGATGGTGGTGGACTTGCCCGCGCCGTTGGGACCCAGGAACCCGAAGATCTCGCCCTTGGAAACCTCCAGGGAAACCTTATCGACGGCCGTGAACTGGCCAAAGCGCTTGGTGAGGCTGTCGAGACGGACTGCGGTCATGACTGGCCTGCCTTTCGGATCATGGCGATGAACACGTCTTCGAGCGAAGGCACAATCTGGCGAAACGTCGAGGGGCCGATCTCGCCCTGGAGCGCTTGGGGAGTGGTGCGGTGCGGTTCGAGGAAGACGTGCAGCGTGGAGCCGGCCGGCTCCACGCTCAGTACTCCCGGGACGGATTGCAGGCGCGCGCGGGCGGCCCGCGGGTCCGGGGATTCGATCTCGTAGCACGTCTCTTCCAGGCCGTGCCGGAGCGCCTCCGGGGTGTCGCAGCGAATCAGACGGCCCCGGTGCAGCAGGCCAATCCGATCGCAGCGCCCGGCTTCATCCAGGTAGGCGGTGGTCAGGAACACCGTGAGTCCGCCCTCCACCAGTTCGTGCAGGATGATCCAGAAATCCCGCCGCGACACCGGGTCCACACCGTTGGTGGGCTCATCCAGAAACAGCACCCGCGGATGATGCAGCAGTGTGCACATGAGGGCCAGTTTCTGTTTCATCCCCCCGGAGAGCTTTCCGGCCTGCCGGGTGCGGAAGGACTCCATCCGGGTCATCCGGAGCAGACGCGCCATCAGAGAACTGCGCTCTGAGGCGGCGATGCCGAACAGGTCGGCATAGAAGGCCATGTTCTCGTCTACGGTCAGATCGGCGTAGAGCCCGAAGCGTTGCGCCATGTAGCCGATGCGGTCCTTCACCGCGTCCGGCTCCCGGGCGACATTGTGGCCGGCCACCCAGGCCTCGCCCCTGTCCGGGGCCAGTAGCCCGCAGAGCAGACGCAACGTGGTCGTCTTCCCCGCTCCGTCGGGACCCACCAGGCCGAACACCTCGCCCGGGGCGATCTCGAGATTCAACCCCTCGATCGCCGTCACAGCGCCGAAGCGGCGCGTCAGGTCTTCAGTCCGGATGATGGGCTCACTGGCCATCGATCAGTATCTCCGCGTCGGCCGGCATGTTTGACTTGAGCTCATGGTTGGGGTTGGCCACGTCCACCTTGATCCGGTACACCAGCTTCACGCGCTCGTCCGGCGTCTGAATCTGCTTGGGCGTGAACTCGGCCTCGGAACTGATGAACGAGACCACCCCCTGATACACTTTTCCAGGGAAGGAATCAGTGGTCACCTTGACTTTCTGGCCGGGCCGAACCTTGCCGAGGTCGCGCTCGGAGATGTAGCCGCGCAGCCAGGGATGGTCGACGTCGCCGATGGTGACGATCGAAGTGCCCGGGGCGAGAATCTCTCCCACCTCGGCGGATTTCACCAGCACCACGCCATCGACCGGCGACGCCACGACGGTATCGGCCAACTGCGATTCGGCAATCCCAACCTGGGCGCGGCCCCGTTCCACATCGGCCCGGCGCGCGGCGAGTTCTTCCTCGCGGCGCTTCAAATCGAGCTGGGCCGCCTCGGTCAGCTTCAGCGCGGCGCGGGCGCGGCTCACCTGGGCCCGGGCCGATTCAATCTGCTCCTTGCGGGGACCCTCCTTCACCAGCGCCAGGGCCTGTTCGGCCTGTTTCCACTGGGCTCCGGCAGCTTCATAACGGGTGCGAAACTGGTCGAACTGGGCCCGCGAAATGTCGTCGTTCCTGATGAGTAACTGGGCCCGTTCCCAGTCCTTGGCTGCGCGCTCGTACTCGGCGCGGGCCGCCTCGGCGACCGCCTGCGCCTGGTGAATCTCCTGCGGGCGCGAGCCTGCCAGCAGCTCTTCGAGGCGGGCCTCGGCCTGGCGCAACTCGGCCAGACGCAGATTGGTCTCCGCGGCCAGGCTGGCGCGCTGATATTCGATGGCGGTGCGGAGCTGGGTAAGCTGCGATTCGGCGGCCGCCAGTCCCGCCAGCTCCCGGCTGCGCGCCCGCTCGTACTGCTGCGCATCCAGCCGCCCGATGATCTGCCCGGCCTTCACCCGGCTGCCTTCGTCCACCGTCCGTTCGGTCAGCTTCCCGGGGATCTTGAACGAAATGTTGACCTCGGTCATCTCAATGTTGCCCGAGAGCCGGATCGAGCCGGAGTTGTCCTTGCGCCCGCAGGCAACCGACAGGGCTAGCAGCAGCGGGATGAATAAGCGAATGGTTCTCATCGGTAGCCTCACTTCACGATCTCCCGGATGGTTCCGGTTGCCTGGGCCAGGTCGATACGCGCCTGGTTGAAATTGAACAGGGCGGCAATTCGGTTGTCGCGCGCGCGTTCCAGGCGCGTCTGCGCGTCGGTCACCTCCAGGCTGTTGGCCACGCCCGCCTGGTAGCGCCGCTGCGCCTGGGCAAGTTCGTTCTCGGCCAGCCCCATGCCTTCGCCCGCTACTTTCACCTGTTCCTCGGCCGACTGGAGCGCGTCCAGCGCGGTCCGGACTTCCAGCTCAATCTGGGCCCGCAAATCCCGGCCGCGGATACTCTCCTGGCGCAACTGCGAAGCGCTCTCCGCGCGCCGTGCGTCGCGCCGTCCCCCGTCGAACACGGGAACGCGCAGAGAAACTCCGTAGGTTCGCGTCGGCAGCGCCTGGTCGATTCCGGAGCCGATCGAGCCATAGTCGGCAAAACCTACTACCGACGGCAGCCGCTCCATTTTGGTGGCGCTGTAGCTGAGCCGCGCTCCGGCTTCCCGCCTCTGCTGGGCCCTCCAGTCGGCCCGGCTCGCCAGGGCTGTCTTGAGGGCCTGCTCGACGGTCACCGGCTCGGGCGGGCTGTACTCGAGCCGGTCGGTCAGTTCCAACGGCGATTCGAGCTTCAGGTTCATGGCCCGCAGCAGGTTCAGGTGCATGCGAGTCCGTTCGTTCCGGGCCACGAGCAGGCGCTGCCTCTGATCGGCAAGCTGGTTGCGCGCCCGGGTGACCTCAATGCCTGTGCCCGTACCGGCGGCTTTCTGATTCTTTGCCAGCTCAAGCAAGGCCTCGGCGAGCTTCACGTTGGCTTCCACGGCTTCCACCTGGGCGTTGGCGCGCAGGGCTGCCATGTAGGCTTTGGCCACCTGGGCCGCTACCTCGTCGCGCGTGCTGTCGCTCTCCGCCTCGGCCGCGCGCACCGCCGTCCGGGACGCCTGGAAGCGGCGGATCGAGCTGAAATCGAGCAAGTTGGTCATCATCGTGGCGCGCGCGTCGAAGGTGCTGAACGGGCCCACGAACTCCGGGAACACAAAGCCCGGAATGGGTACGCGAACCTGAATGCCCATGGCGGCCAGGTTGCGGGTCTGACTCTGCCGGCCGACAGATCCTTCCAGGTCGGGCAGCAGCGCCGCCCGGGCTTGAGACGAACGCGCCTGGGCTTGCCGGATCAGCTCGTTGGCGATCTGCACCCGCGTGTTGCCATCTTCCGGCGACAGCGCAATCTCGACGGCACGCCGCAAGCTGAGCTGCACCGGCGCCGGGCCCTGGGCCCAGGCCGGAGCGAGAAGCGTAACTGCCATCAACCAGTGTTTCATACGACTGATTCAATCATACGTATGAAACAAATGCGTGTCAACACCCGTCTGCTATCGTGAAGAGTAGACCTGGAAGGAGCCAAATGCGGGATTTACGGGCCGTCCTGTGGGACCTGGACGGCACTATTGTCGATTCGCAGGAATACCATTGGCAGGCCTGGCAAGAGACCCTGGGGCCGTTGGGGATACAGGTGACGCATGAGCAGTTCCTGAGCACCTTTGGGCAGACCAACGCCACTTTCCTGGCCGAATGGCTTGGCGAGGGAAAAGACCGGCCCAGCGTGCAGGCCGTGAGCGAGGCCAAAGAGGCGGTCTTCCGGCGCATCATTCTCGAGGCTGGACTGGAAGCGCTGCCGGGCGCCGCGGATTGGATCGCGCGCCTCGACAAAGAAGGCTGGAGGCAGGCGATCGCTTCCTCGGCGCCGCGTTTGAACGTGGAGGCGATGCTGCGCGCGGTAGGTTTGCGGGAACACTTTCAAGCCCTGGTTGCGGCGGAGGATGTTACGGCGGGGAAACCCGACCCGCAAGTTTTCCTGAAGGCCGCGGCGAAATTGGGAGTGCCGCCTTCGCGCTCGATCGTGGTTGAGGACGCGCCGGCGGGCATTGAAGCGGCGCGGCGGGCCGGCATGGTCTCGGTGGGCATCAGCCGCAGCCGGGTGCTCGACGCCGATCTTGTGGCGCCCTCCCTGGCTCAACTGCCGGACGGCGCCTTCGAGCGGCTCCTCGGCGGCGGTGCGGCGCATAAAACACAAACCCCGTGCGGAGCTCACGCCCGGCACGGGGTTGATAGCCTTAAGATTTCCTGAGGCTAGTGGCTCGCGCAAGAGGCGGCCGGTCCACAGGAACGTGGCCTTGCCACTGACTCAAGGCCGACAGCGTCGGAACAGGCGACTCAGCAGTCGGCCACCTCTCGCGGTCTACTATCTATCATGTTTGCTGGACCACCTCCTTCCTCAGTGATACCTACATACTAACGGCGAAATCCCGGGCCTGTCAAACAAAATTCAACCCCGGCCTTCTCGCACGCAATCCAGCAGTGCCTCCCACCGCAGGGGCTTGGCAAAGAGGCGATGGATGCACTCGCGCTCGGGAGCGTCCTCCAGGTCGGCCGGCCAGCCGGTGATCACCACGATCCGCGTGTTGCGGCCGGCCATCGCGCGGATCAACTGGCGGCCTTCTTCGGCGGTGGGCAAGTGGAGGTCCATGATGAGCACATCGGGTTCCGCCTCATTCACCATGCGGAGCGCGTCGCCGGCGCCGGACGCCGTGCGCACACGGTGTCCCAGCCGCTCAAACAGCAGCCGCCGCAACTCCAGTTGCCCGGGCTCATCATCCACCAGCAGCAGGTCCGGCATCTCTTCTCAGAAGTGGAGCCCGCCGCCGCAAATCAGCACTTCGCCGGTGACGTAGTCCGAGAGCGGCGAGCAGAAGAACAGCACCGCGCCGGCGGCTTCCGTCACGCTTCCCAGGCGTCCCAGCGGGCATCGGGATTTGACGGCCTCCAGTACGGCCGGTTGGACTCCCACTCCGATGTTGCGTCCGGCGATGGTAATGGCCGCGCCGGCCTGGGTGAGCGGCTGGGTGAGCCGCGTCTCGATCAATCCGAATCCGACGCAATTAACGTTGACGTTGTAGCGGCCCCATTCCTTGGCGAGCGTCTTGGTGAGGCCGATGACGCCCGCTTTGCCCGAGGCGTATCCGGACTGTCCCGGATTGCCGTCCACACCGGAGATGGAGGTGATGTTGACCACCTTGCGCATGACCCGCCGGCCTTCCGCCGTCTCGCGCCTGGCTGTCTCGCGGAAGTGTCCCGCGGCTGCCCTCAGGATGCGAAACGGCGCGCTGATGTGAATGTCCAGCATGGCCTGGAACTGCTCGTCCGTGGTCTTCTGGATCACGTTGTCCCAGGTGTAGCCGGCGTTGTTGACAATAATATCAAGACCGCCGAGCCGCGCCAGAGTTGCTTCGACCAGCCTTTGCGGGAACCCGGCGCCGGTTACATCGCCCGCCAGGCACTCCGCGCCGGGAATCACGGCGGCCGCCTCCCGGGCCGGCGCCTCGTCCAGATCGTTGATCATGACCCGCGCTCCCGCCTGAGCCAGTTGCTCCGCAATCGCGCGGCCGATCCCCCTGCCGGCGCCGGTCACCAGCGCCGCCTTGCCTTTCAAGCTGAACATGCGCTACCTCAACAGATCTTCGAGCTGAATCCTGGCGTCCGTCTTCGCGTCGCGGTACTTCACGATCACGGGCGTATAGAGAGAGATGCCCCAGTCCCGGCCAGGGCCGCTCGGAATGGCCCGCGATCCGGCCACGACCACGGCCTCCTCCGGGATCACCAGCGGGCAATCGTCCGTGGCCTTGTGCACCAGGCCGCGCACCAGGTCGTACACCGGAGTCGAACGGTTCAGAATCGTGCCGGTGCCCAGCACCGCCCGCTTTCTCACCACGGTGCCTTCATAGATGCCGCAGTTGCCGCCCACCAGCACCTCGTCCTCGACGACGACCGGCAGGGCGCCCACCGGTTCGAGAACCCCGCCCACCTGCGAGCCGGCCGAGATGTGGCAGTTCTTACCGATCTGCGCGCAACTGCCAATCAGGGCATGCGAATCCACCATGGTCCCGTCGCCGACATAAGCGCCCACGTTGATGTACATGGGAGGCATGCAGGTGACTCCCCGGCCCACAAAGCATCCGTCGCGGATGCTCGACCCGCCGGGCACGATCCGCACGCCGCTTGAAGCAGTGAAGCGCTTCACCGGATAGGTCGCCTTGTCGAAGAAGGGCAGCCGTTGCGGATCCACGGACATATCCACAATCGCGCCCATGCGGAAACCCAGCAAAATGCCCTTCTTCACCCAGGCGTTCACTCTCCACCCGGAAGCCGAGCCCGGGTCCGGTTCGGCCGCCCGGATTGCCCCGCTGTTCAGCGCGGACTTGAACTCGTGAAACAGGCGGAAATCGGCTTCGGTGTAGGTTTCCGGCCTGGCATCGAATAACGCTTCGATCTCAGACTGCAACTTGCGCTCCTTGGCGGGCCGTCAGGCCGGTCTCTTCGAGGACCTTCTCAATCCTTTCCAGGCTCTGCGGGCTCGGCGGAACCAGGGGCAAGCGGTAGACCGGCTCGAGCAGGCCCATCAGTCCCATGGCCGCCTTCACCGGGATCGGGTTGGACTCGATGAAATTCACGTCCATGAGCGGGAGGTACTTGCGCTGCAACACGCGCGCGCCGGCGAAGTCGCCGTTGAGGCAAGCGTGCACCAGGGCGGCGGTTTCGGCCGGAATCTCGTTGGCGACCACCGAAATGAGTCCTTTGCCGCCCAGCGCGATCAGCGGCAGCGTGATGGCGTCGTCGCCGGAGAGCACCGTGAAGCTGTCCGGGACGCGGCGGATCACCTGTCCAATCTGGGCGATGTTGCCCGAGGCTTCCTTCACGCCGGCGATATTGCCGATCTTCGAGAGCCGCTCCAGCGTGGCCGGCTCCACGTTGACCCCCGTGCGCCCCTGCACGCTGTAGACGATGATCGGCAGCGAGATGGCGGAGGCGATGGCCCGATAGTGCTGGTACAAGCCCTCCTGGGTAGGCTTGTTGTAGTACGGGGTCACCGAAAGGATCCCTTGCACTCCCAGCGATTCCAGCTCTTTGGCCAGTGCGATCACCTCGACCGTGTTATAGCCTCCCGCTCCGGCCAGAACCGGCGTCTTTCCGCCGGCCTCTTCGAGGGTGATCTCAACCACCCGCAGGTGCTCGGCGCGGGTGAGTGTGGGGCTCTCTCCGGTGGTGCCGCAGGGGACCAGGAAATCGATGCCCGCATCGATCTGGCGGCGGACCAGGCGTCTCAGCCCGTCTTCGTCCAGCGACAGGTCGCGCCGGAAGGGCGTTACCAGGGCCGTTCCACAACCGGTAAACATGAATGCTCCTCCCTATCGAAACAGGATATCTCCAAACTCGAAAAAACCCTTCTTGCCGATCACCCACCGGGCCGCCTGAAGCGCCCCTCGCGCGAACCCCTCGCGGCTGCGCGCCGTGTGCCGCAGCGTAATCGTGTCGGCGGCCGAGTCGAACCCGATTTCGTGCGTGCCGGGATGCGCCCCCGCCCGGTTCGACGCGGTGTCGATCGGCCGCTCGTAACCTGCCTGCCTCATCTGCTCCACCAGTTTGAGCAGCGTGCCGGAGGGAGCGTCCTTCTTGGTGGAATGGTGAATCTCATATGCCCACGCGCCGTAGTCCTTCTCGCCGGCCAGCAGGCGGGCCGCCTCCGCCACCAGCCGGAAGAAGGCGTTCACGCCCACCGAATAGTTCGGACTCCAGACCAGCCCTACGCCGTTGCGCTCCACCACTGAGCGTACCCGGGCCATCTGCTCGGTCCAGCCCGTGGTGCCGACCACCAGATTCACGCCCAGCGCGGCGATGCGCTCGATATTGCCGACCACGGCCGCCGGGATCGAGAAGTCGATCGCCACGTCGATGCCCTGGAAATTGGCCGCAGTGATGCCCTCGAAATTGGCGTTGTTGAATTCGTCGAGCTTCAACGCCACTTCGAAGTCGAATTCCGGAGCGCGCAGTTCGATCAGCCGCCCCATTTTGCCGTAGCCTACGATTGCGAGTCGATGTGGCATGTCAGTCGAACACCGCCGGGTCCAGTTCGGAGAAGAATTCGTTGTGCAGGATCTCGACCGCCCGCTTCAGGTCCTTCTCGGCGACCACGAAGCTGAGGTTGAGCAGGGAGGCGCCCTGGGAGATCATGCGCACGTTCACCGCGTGGCCCAGCGCTCCGAACACGCGCCCGGCCACGCCCGGAGTGAACCGGATGTTTTCGCCTACCAGGCAGACAATCGCATTGTCATCCTCCAGCGACACGTCGGCGAATTCGCGCAGCTCGCGGGCAACGGCCTCCAGGTTCCGCGTGCTGTCGACGGTCAGCGAGACGCTCACCTCGGAGGTGGCCAGCATGTCGACCGGCGTCTCGTACCGGTTGAATACCTCGAAGATCCGGTACAGAAAGCCGTGGGCCATCAGCATCCGCGTCGAGACGATGTTCAGCAGCGAAATTCTGCGTTTGCAGGCGATGGACTTGACGACGTTGCGGCAGGGCACGGTTTCCGGAACGATCCGGGTACCCTCCACCTCGGGCCGCCGCGAATTCAGAATCAGCACCGGGATATTCTTCTCGATGGCCGGAAGCACGGTTGCCGGATGCAGCACCTTGGCGCCGAAGTAGGCCAGCTCCGCGGCTTCGGCAAACGATATGGTGCGCACCCGGTGGCCGCCGGGCAGGATGGTCGGATCGCAGGTGAGCATGCCGTCCACGTCCGTCCAGATCTGAATCTCTTCGGCGCCGATGCCCGCGCCGGCGATTGAGGCGGTAAAGTCAGATCCGCCCCGGCCAAGCGTCGTGGTCACTCCATCCGTGGTGGCGCCGATGAAACCGCCCATCACCACCACCTGCCGCTCCGCCATGGGCGCCAAAGTGGCGGCCAGGCGCGCGTAGGTTTCCGGGAATATCGGGGCGGCCTGGGTATGCCGGCGGTCGGTCACGATGACGCGGCGCGAATCCAGATGCACGGCGTCGATGCCGAAATGCCGGAATGCCTGCGCCACGATATAGCTGGAAAGCCGTTCGCCGTAGCTCGAGATGGCGTCGATGGAGCGGGGGGTCAACTCGCCCAGCACCGCCAGGCCCTTCACCAGTTCGGTGAGCTCCTGAAAGTGCTCATCCAGCGTGCGGTCCAGTTCGGCGCGCTCGGCCAGTGGCACCACCAGGCGCGCCTCGCGCGAGTGGAAGTCGCGCAGTTCGTGAATCTGCCGGATGTACTCTTCCCGGGACCCGGAAATGGCGGTCTGAGCGATGGCCAGCAGCCTGTTGGTGGTCTTGCCCATAGCCGACACCACCACCACCGGCTTGCGGCCCACCCGTGTTTTCACAATGCCCGCCACTCGTTCGATGGCGGCGGCCGACTCCACAGAGCTGCCGCCGAATTTCATGACGATCATCAGTCGAGCATTCCCTCCGAGTGCATCAGTTCGGCGTTGAGCACGGCCGCTCCCGCCGCGCCGCGCACCGTGTTGTGGCCGAGGGCCACGAACTTCCAGTCAAGCGCCGGGCACTTGCGCAAGCGGCCCACAAAAGCGGCCATGCCCCGCTCCCGCTCCACATCCCGGCGGGGCTGAGGACGGTCGTGCTCCGGCATGTAGATCACCGGGCGCGCCGGGGCGCTCGGCAGGTTCCGCTGCTGGGGCACGCTGGTGAAATTCTCGAAGGCGTGGCGGATTTCGGCTTCGCCCGCTTTCCCGGAAAGCTCCACCGATACCGTGACGGTATGGCCGTCCACCACGGGAACGCGATTGCAGTGCGCGCTCACGCGGGCCTCGAGCGGGTGGATGTGATCGCCGCGGAACTCGCCCAGAATTTTCTGGGTCTCCTGCTGCATCTTTTCCTCTTCGCCGCCGATGAACGGGATCACGTTGCCCATGATATCCATGGAGGGTACGCCCGGGTAACCCGCGCCGGAAATGGCTTGCAGCGTGGTGGCGATCACCCGCGTGATGCCGAACGGTTTGAGCGGGGCCAGACCCATGGTCAGCACCACGGTCGAACAGTTCGGATTGGTGACAATCTGGCCCTTCCAGCCGCGTTGCCGCTGCTGCACCGGCACAATCTTCAGGTGGTCCGGGTTGATCTCCGGCACCAGCAGGGGGACATCGCGCTCCATGCGATGGTTCTTCGAATTCGACACGACCACGTGCCCGGCCTCGGCGAAAGCCCGCTCGATCTCGGTGGCCACCGAGGCGTCCATGGCCGAGAACAGCAGACGCGGCGCGTTGCCCGGTTTGCACTCTTCCACGGTCCGTCCAGCCACATCCTCCGGGGTGACGCCGGCGAGATGCCATTTCATGGCATCCCGGTATTTCTTGCCCGCCGAACGGTCGCTTGCGCCCAGCCAGGTCAGCTTAAACCACGGATGGCCCTGCAAGAACTTAACGAAATGCTGCCCCACCATTCCGGTGGCGCCCAGGATGCCTACTTCGATTCTTGTTTCCATAACTCGGTAACCATTCTTTGATAAAGTTGCACCGCCTCCAGCAATTGACTCTTCGCGACGCGCTCCTCCAGGGTATGGGCCACATGAATGGAACCCGGCCCGATCAGAAAGGGCTGCCCCCACCGGCCGCCGAACGCCGGGATGTCGGTCGTATAAGCGACCACCGTGGTTTTGAATCCAGGCAACGAGCCCAGGCGCACCGGAGGAATCATCAGTATTTCCCGCGCCTCGGCGCGGCCCGCGCAGGCTTTGGCGACGCCCTGCCGGATCGCCGCCGGATCGCCCACCAGGCGGAACATGATTTCCGCTTGCGCCTCATCGGCGATCACATTAGGAGCGCGGCCGCCCGCCAGCGTGCCGATGTTCAGGGTTCCCGCACCCAGGACCTCGTCGGAGGGAAGCGGGATGCTCCGAATATCCGCCAGCGCATCCAGCAGTTTGTCTATGGCCGACTCCCCCAGTTCCGGGTAGGCCGAGTGGGCCATGCGCCCGCGGGCGCTCAGCTCGTAGCGCAGCGCGCCCTTCGACCCCAGCGCCAGCCGGTTTTCCGTCGGTTCGCCGTTAATCAGATACCGCGAGCCTCGCGGGTTTTGCGCGGCCACCAGGGCGCCGGCGCTGTTGCGCTCTTCACCCACCACAAACAGTAAGCCCAGATTCGCGCCACCCTTCTCGACCAGCCCTTCGGCCGCCTTGATCATCGCCGCGATAATGCCCTTGGTGTCGCAAGCCGCGCGTCCATAGATATATTCCTCGTCCTCGCTGGAGGCGAAAAAGGGCGGCACGGTATCCATGTGAGTGGAGAGGGTGACCAGGGGCGCCGGGCCCCATTGCGCCAGCACGTTGAACCGGCGCGGCTCCACCTCCATGCGCTCCACCCGCCCGCCCGTGCGGCCGGCGAGGTCCGTCAGGTAGTCCAGAAGAAACAGTCCGACCTCTTCTTCGTTGTTGGTGATCGACTCGATGTCAACCAGTGTGCGCGTCAGTTCAAACAGGTTCATGGGGACAACCTTCCAGGCAGAATGCGCTTTCAAGGAGGGAGAAGACACCCGGGCGGGCAGGCTGTGTCTTTCACTTCCGGAGCGCTCCATCCGTTCCGGGAACGGATGACAGTGGGTAGGTGTTAACCTTGCCCCCCAACCGCCGCGGATGCGAGAACCCGCGCCGGCTTCGGCGGAAACGGCCCCTTTCGACCGGGCTTCCGTGACTCGCCGGAACCGCAGCCCGTCTACTCCTGGTCGCCGCGCCTCTACCAGAAATTCGAGCATATCGGATTCGGCGCGGACAAGTCAAACTACCCGCGGGAAAAATCTCCGCTTCCGGGACGTGCTTACAATGGATAGAGACATGCCTTGGATTCTGATCCTCCTGCTGCTTCTGCCTGGAGGACTGGCGGCCCAGCGAAAGGCGACCCGGAAGGCGGCCCCGGTCCGGAGTGAGGCTCCCAAGGTGGCGCCCGGCAAGTGGCCCATTGCCAAGCTTGCGGTGGAAGGCAACCGTCTCTACCGGCAGGAGGTGATTCTGGATGTAGCCGGCCTGAAGATCGGCCAGCTTGCCGGGAAGGCGGAGTTCGAGGCGGCCCGCGACCGCCTGGTGGCCAGCGGGGTCTTCGAGACCGTCGGCTACCGCTTTGCGCCTTCGGCCGGCGGCGACGGATATGCGGCCTCGTTCCAGGTCACCGAAGTCGAGCCGGTGTATCCCGTGCGCTTCGAGCGCCTGGGCGCTTCGTCTGAGGAACTCACTGAACTGCTCAAGCACAAGGATCCGTTCTTCGGCGCCCGCATCCCCGCTACCGACAGGATTCTCGAGCGCTGCACGCGAGCCATCGAGGAATACCTGGCGTTGAAGAATCGCCCCGAGAAGGTGATTGCCAAGGTGGTCTCCGACGCACCTGACGTGCTGGTAATCGTGTTCCGGCCGGCTGCGCCGCTGCCCGCGGTGGCTCAGGTGAAATTCGAGGGTAACCAGGTCGTCCCGTCCCAGTTGCTGTTAAATACGTTTTCCGGGGTGGCTTACGGCGCTCCTTACACAGAGGCGGGCTTCCGCCAGTTGCTGGATACTTCGGTCCGTCCGCTGTACGACGCGCGCGGCCGCATCGCCGTGAGCTTCCCCAAAATCGCCGTCGAAAAGGCCAAGGATGTCGACGGTCTGCTGGTGACCGTAACGGTGGACGAGGGGCCCAGCTATAACCTCGGCGACGTGCGGGTGGCGGGGGCTTCAGCGATCAGCGCCCAGTCGCTGCTGAAAGCCGGCAAGTTCAAGTCCGGAGATATCGCCAACTTCGACGATGTGGCTGCGGGCGTGGAGCGGATGAAGAGGCTCTACCGCCGCCAGGGTTACATGCGCGTGGATGCCCGCCTGGAACGCAAGATCAACGCCAACGCCAAGACGGTGGATGTGGTGGTGCATATTGACGAGGGGCCGCAGTTCCTGTTCCGCTCTCTGGCCATCGAGGGATTGGACATTAACGGCGAGGCGGGCGTCCGGAAGCTGTGGGCGCTGAAGGAAGGGAAACCCTTTGATGCGGACTACCCGGAGTATTTCCTGAACCGGATTCGCGAGGACGGCGTGTTCGACGACCTTGGGAAGACGCGCTCCCGGCTCACCATCGATGAGCAAGCGCGCCAGGTGGATGTGACTTTGTCGTTCGGCGCGGCGCCTCCGCCGGACACCCGGAAACGGCGCGTCCCTTACTGACGGCTCGATAGCTTCCAGAGGATCTGCCTCAGGATCCCCAGCCAGACAGGCGCATCCCGGGCGGGAATTTGCAGCCGGCGCACCAGGCGGCGCACTTTGTTCTCAGTCGATTGAGCGGTCAGCGGCTTGGTATAGCCGCTCCCCGCCAGCACCTCGAGAAGCAGTTGCGTGATGCGCTCCACCTCGCCGGCGTTTGCCATGGCGATGGGTTCGGGGACCCGCTCGGCGGCCGCCGGTTCGCGCACCAGTTCATACAGGCAGATCGCCACCGCGTGCCCCAGGTTCAGCGACCGGTCCTGATCGGCAGTGGGAATACGCATGAGCCAGTGGCAGTGTCCCAGGTCTTCATTGGTGAGTCCGAATTTTTCCGAGCCGAACAGGAGAGCCACCGGACCGCTCGAGGCGTGTTTGCGAATGAGCCGCGCGCCGTACTCCAGCCGCCGCAGGGGCTGTTGGAGCCCCCGGTGGCCCACCGAGGTGGTGCCTACCACCAGCGTCGCATCCGCCACCGCTTCGCCCACGGTGGCGAACTCTCCGGCGGATTGAAGCACGGAGCCCGCATCGACGGCCGACCGGGCTTCGCGAAACGCAACTGCGTAAGGATTGACGACGCGCAGGCGGGTGAATCCGAAATTCTTCATGGCGCGCGCCGCTGCGCCGATGTTGAGCGGGTTGCGGGGGGAAACCAGCACAACCCGCAACTGATCGCGGAGAATCTCCAAACTTCATTCTAAGTCCGATGGGGCGTTGCGGCCGCCTCCCCCCGGCCGGCCAGGCCGCCCCATCTCAATGCGCGACCTCCCCGGGAGAGGTGCGCCGCGAGGCCGGCGGACTCGGCGCCCTGCCTGGCTGCGGCCTCGCTAATAGCGGTAGTAAACCAGCAGCGTATCGCTGGTTTGGGGAGTCGATCCCGGCTGAAATTGAATGGTCTGCCCGCTCAGGGTGTAATCCGTTCCGGACTTCATCAGCATGCCGTTCCGAAACACTTCCAGGCTGGTGGCCGGGTTCGGAGCGCGCGCCAGAGTAAAGTCCCGGTTCGAGCCGTCAATGGCGCCGCCGGGCGTTTCCGCGTCCGCGAACTGGGGAGACCCGCTGGCCGGATTCAGCCGGTAGGAGGCCACCAGAACGTCGCCTCCTTGCGGAGCGGCGGCGCCCAAGAACGTGATGGCCGAGCCGCTGAGGGTAAAATCCAGGCTGAGCTTCTGTAACATCCCGTTGCGGTACAGCCGCAGGCTCGCGGCCGGATCGGGCGCCGCAGCCAGGGTGAAAGAGAGATTGGCGCCGTCCACCGTCCCGCCCGGCGTTTCTCCATCCACAAAGGTCGTTCCGGGCGCCGGCGCCGCCGCCGCGCAAGGGGCCGAACTGCCGTCCACGTGCACGCAGTCCGAAGGGTTCCCCTGGACGCCCTCCAGTTGTCCTTGGCTGTTAATCCAGGCCACCGCGTTGGGATAATAGCCGGGCCCCTTGACCGGGCGAGCCGCCAGGTCCTCGGCCAGACCCACGATGTCGGATTCCATCAGCGGGGCGGGCGCCTGGGTGGTGCTCTCTCCGTTGGTGACCCGCACGTCGCGCACCCGCAAGGGGTTGGAACTGGGCGGCACCACCCAGATCTCTTCCCACTGGATTTTCCCGTCGCTGTTGTAGCGGACGGCGTAGTTGAATGCCGGCACCGAACCCGTACTCGGCGCCAGTTGCACGCGCAGGTAACCGTCCACCACGCGCACCGTCTTGGTCTGCGCCGCGATGTTGGCCGTATCCGCGGCTTCGAAGCTCTTCCAACTGATGATCACCAGACCGCTAAATTTGCTTCCGTCGGCTTTGTAAAGAGTATCTTCAATGGTGGTGAGTTGCGGCCCCGCCAGCGCCGCCTGGAGCGCCCAGGCGAAAACGGCAACGGCACGGCAGACAGCCCGCGATTGGCGAACAGACATCTTGATTATCCTCTCCCCGATTAGTCCGCGATACCCGCTGTGGAGTAGCGCCGGACCGGCAAGTCCCTTGCTGGCTTCAGTTTATCCGGCAGGGCTTGCGAGGGATGGCCGCCTCAGCCCGGTTGTTCCCGGTAAGTGATAGCTGGCAGAAGACTTCCCGGACGCGCACTTTCTTTCGATCGCTTGTGAACGGCCCGCCGGCGGCGGTACGCTAGAAAGCCATGAAAGCAAATAACCGCAGAGCGTTTTTGAAGGCCGGCGTCGCCGGCGCCGCTGTCTCCGGAGCCGCCAAGGCACAGACCGGGCCGGTCCGGAAGGTCTATTATCGGGGCGAGAAGCCCAAGTCCACCCCCCTGTTCTCGAGTGCGGTCTCCTACGGCAATCTGCTGTTCATCGCCGGCATCGGAGCCCATTTCGAAGGCGACATCAAAGCTCACACCAAGCACGTCCTCGATGAGGTGCAGAAGACGCTGGAGTCCGCCGGCTCGTCGATGGAGAAGGTCCTGAAGTGTAACGTCTATCTGAACGATCTGAAGGACTACCAGGCCATGAACGAGGTATTTCGCGGCCGCTTCGGCGAGATTCCGCCGGTCCGCACCACCATCGCCGCCGCAGGGGGAATTCCCGGTAACTCCTTAGTGGAAATTGACGTGATCGCGTACATCTGACTGCTTGTACAGCCCGTGGTTCCGGATGTACTCCAGCACCTGAGGCGGAAGCTCGCCGGTGGTCTCGCCCGCCGCGAGCTTCCGCCGGATATCGGAGGAGGACACCGGCAGGTTCACGTTCTCCAGGCGGTGCACGCGGGCTCCCGGCGGAATGTCATAGTGGTGGCCCGGGCGGCTGACCACGATGAATTCCACCGCGCTGACCACATCCTCCCACCGCCGCCAGGTGCGAATCTCGGCGAAGGCATCCGCGCCGATAATGAAAAACAATTCGTCTCCCGGACGCTCGGCGCGGAGTTTCTCTATGGTCTGGATGGAGTAGCTGCACCCTCCGCCCTCCTCGATCCGCGAAGGTTCGAATTCGGGCTCTCCCTGGCAGGCTAATTCCACCATCCGGAACCGGTCCTCGTAAGAAGCTGAGGTGCCGCCGTGTTTGTGGGGCGGGATGGCGGCGGGCACAAACAGCACCCGGTCGAGCGAGCAGGCTTTGGCCGCCTCCCGCGCCACAATCAGGTGGGCGTTGTGGACCGGATCGAAAGTCCCGCCGAAAATCGCCAGCCGCAAGCTACTTCAGCACCTTGATGCGGATGTTGCGGAAATACGCCTCCATGGCCGGGCCGCGGTGCAGTTGCAGCGCGATGATGCCTTCCGAGCGCGCCGAATCGTGGATGTCGGCCGTGACCACACCGTTGAGCTTCACTTGCAGGTGGTCGCCCTGGCAGAGGATCTCGTACTCGTTCCAGTCGTGGGGCTTCAGCACCGTGCGGGCCTTCTCCCAGCCGTTGGCGAGTATGCCGCGCTTACCCCGCTCCTCGTAAATCGAGCCCCAGTAGTTGTCTTCGGCCATGTCGGCCTGGTATCCGGCAACCACCCAGTTGGGCAGCGCCTCGCTGCGGAACTGCACCCCGCTGTTATGATTGCGGAGCTTCACGTCCAGTTTCAGAATGAAGTCCCGGTAGCTCTGCTTGCTGATGAGAAACGAGTTGCCGTTCAGCGTAACACCCTCGGTGGAGCCCACAATCACGCCGTCCTGCACCTTCCAAAGCCGCGGGTCTCCATCCCAGCCGTTGAGCGTCTTGCCGTCGAACAGCGGCCGGAAACCCTTCTCGGCGCCGAACGAAGCGGCCCCGAGCGCGAGCATGCATAACAAGAATCTCCTCATAGACTTGACTCCCCGAAACGCACTATTTCCTTTCGATTTTCACGCTGTTGATCCGCACATCCTGCCTGGGCCGGTCCTGCTGGTCCCGCGGCAGGTTGGAAATCTTCTCCACTACTTCGTAACCTTCGGTAACCCGCCCGAAGACGCTGTGGTGATCGTCGAGCCAGGGTGTGGGCGCCACGGTGATAAAAAACTGGCTGCCGTTGGTGTTCGGGCCGGCGTTAGCCATCGACAGGATTCCGGGGACGGAGTGCCGCAGGGCCGGGTGGAACTCGTCGTTGAAGCGATACCCCGGGCCGCCGCGTCCGCTGCCTTCGGGGCATCCGCCCTGAATCATGAATCGCGGGATCACCCGGTGGAAAATCAGTCCATCGTAAAAAGGCTTGCCGGTTTTGGTCCCGTCGGCCAGGGCCACAAAGTTCTGCACCGTCAGCGGAGCTTTGTCTTCAAACAGCTCCACTTTGAAGCTCCCCTCGGTGGTGTCGAAAACGGCGATTGGATTGGGCATCGGGGCCATTGTAGCGCGACCGCCGGGAAGCGCGCTCCGGCGCCCTCGCCGCTTCCCCCTTCCGCTACCGCCGCGAAGCTACGAACTTCTGCCAGGTCTCAAACAACTGGCGCTTGACGTTGGGGTCGATTGGATTGGGCTCGGCAGCGGGCGGGCAGCCGCGGCACAACTCGACGGTCCGGCGCAAGCTTTCCAGAAATTTCACGCAAGGGGCGCAATCGGCCATGTGGTGCTCGATCTCCGCGCAGTCCGCCTCGGGCAGTTCGTGGTCCAGGTACTTGGACAACAGCGCAAAAACCTCTTTGCACTCCGGGCTGTGCTTGTGGGTTCCGCCGTGAGTCATTGTGTCTTCCCCTGGGGCTGGGTGCCGGGATGGTTGCGGAGATACTCGTCCAGCTTCTGCCGCACCGCCAGCCGGGCCCGGTGCAGGCGCGTCTTCACCACGTCCTGGCTCAGCTCCAGGACCTGGGCTGTCTCCTCGGTAGAAAGCTCCTCGACGTCGCGCAGCAGGATCACCGGCCGGTAGATCTCCGGCAATTCCGCGATCGCCGAATTGAGCACCTGCCGCAACTCGTTGCGCAGCAGCTCGGAGTCCGGCAGCGGCGACCAGTCGGCGATCTGGAGTTTGACGCCGTTGCCATCCCGCTCGCTCACCGGCGTCAGTTCTTCCAGCGACAGCTCGCGCGCCGGGGCGAAGACGCTTTTCCGGCGCTTCATGTAGCACGCGTTCCGGGCAATTCGAAACACCCAGCTCCGCACCTTCTCGGGTTCGCGGAGCTGGTCGAAATGCGTGAACACGTTCATCAGCGTCTCTTGCGCGACTTCCTCGGCGTCTTCCCGCTGGCCGCACATCAGCAGGCTGTAGTGGAAGATCTTCGCCTGGTAAACCGCAACGAAGCGTTCGAAGGCTTCCGGCTTCCCGGCCAGCAGGTCGCGCGCCAGCTCGACATCTTCGTGCATTTCCACAGATGCGTTCTCCATCGAGGAAGTGACAGGTCCTTTCTTACCATCCCACCGGCTTGCCCTGGTTCTGTTCGTCCAGCCACTTCTTTAGCGGCGCAAAGTAGTCCAGAATGGCGGTCGCATCCATATCTCTCTTGCCGGTCAGCTCTTGCAGGGCGTCTTGCCAGGGCCGGCTCATGCCCAATTCGAGCATCGCCATCAGCCGCCGGCCCGCTTCCTTATTGTCGTACACCGAGCAGCGGTGCAGCGGCTCCTTGCAGCCTGCCGCCTCGGCCAGGGCGCGATGAAACTGGAATTGCAGGATATGGGCCAGAAAATAGCGGGTATACGGCACGTTGGCGGGGACATGGTACTTGGCCCCGGGATCGAAATCGGCTTCGCTGCGCTCCACCGGGGCGGTCACGCCCTGGTACTTACGGCGCAGCTCCCACCAGGCTTCGTTGTACCTTTCGGGCGGGATCTCACCGGAGAACACTTTCCACCGCCACTGGTCGACGAGCAGGCCGAACGGCAGGAAGGCCAGTTTTTCCAGGGCGCGCGACAGCAGCAGACCGGTATCCCGGGATGGATCGGTCGCCTTGGCAAGGAAACCGAGCTTCACCAGGTACTCCGGCGTGATCGACAGCGCGATGGTGTCGCCCACCGCTTCGTGGAAGCCGTCGTTGGCGCTGTCGCGAAACAGGTACGGTTGCCGGTTGTAGGCGCGCTGGTAGAAGTTGTGCCCCAGCTCGTGATGGATGGTGGCGAAGTCCTCGGCGGTGATGTCGATGCACATCTTCAGGCGAAGATCGTCGGCCGCGTCGATGTCCCACGCGCTGGCATGGCACACGACGTCGCGGTCGCGCGGTTTCCGAAACAGGGAGCGCTCCCAGAACGTCTTGGGCAAGGGCGCGAATCCTAACGAGGTGAAAAAACGCTCTCCGTAGCGCACCATCTCAAGGTCGTCGATCTTTCGGGCGCGTAATAGCTTCGTCAGGTCGAAGCCCGGATCGGCGTTGGGCGGCGCCACCAGCGGGTAGACATTCTCCCAGGATTGCGCCCACATATTGCCAAGCAGATGGGCGGGAATGGGCCCGGCCTTCGGAACCACTGAGTCCCCGTACTTCTGGTTCAGACGGCTTCGCACGTAGGCGTGCAGGGAAATGTAAAGCGGCTTGACCTGTTCCCAGAGGCGGTCCACCTCCCTGGCGAATGCATCCGGGGGCATGTCGTACTTGGATCGCCACATGGCGCCCGTGTCCGCAAAGCCGATCTCCCGCGCGCCCTTGTTCGACAGTTCCACGAAACGCTGGTAGTCCTTGCGCAAGGGCGGAGCGATGGAGTGCCAGCCGCGCCAGACTTCGAGCAGCCGCGCGGGCTCCCGGCTGTTGGCCATGATACGCGTGATCTCCTGCAAATCCAGGCACTTGGACTGGTCGGTGACTCCCGGCGGGCAGTACTTGCCCTTCCCGTAGGCCCCCTCCATGGAAGCGACAATTCGAGTCAGTTCCTGGCTCTCTCCGGGGTCGGCGGGCGCCGCCATCACCAGCGATACCTTCAGCAGCTTCATCTTCCGGGCAAGATCCGGAGGAAGCGTCACGCCGTCAAAGCGCGCAGCCTGCTTGACGAACTCCACCGAGGCCGCGATCTGCCGTTCATTGGCTCGGGCGGCCAGCGTCTCGGTGTCGCCCGTGATGTAAGTGGCCTGCACCCAACTGGCGCGTCCGGCCTCTTCACTGAGCGCCAGTAGTCGGGATTCGACCTGAGTGAGGAAGGCGCGGGCCTCGTCGGCCGAGGGTCTGGAGCCGCAGGAAACCAGCACGGCGGCGGAGAGCAGCGGGAGGATTCGGCGCAGCATAAACCCAATATTCTCATACGCCGTGCTCCGCCGCGCAGGCCTGATCGCGAAACGGAAAATGCAGTATACTGAGGTCCGAAATGGGGATCCGCCCGACTCGCCGCGAGTTTGCCGCCAGCCTGGCCGGGTTCTTTGCCGCCCGCGGCGCCACCTGGCCTTTCTTCGCCCTGTGCATGGACACGCACGACTCGAAGAAGCGCAGCCTTGCCGAGCAGGCCGCGATGCTCAGCGAACTGGGCTACGACGGCGCCGGACATCTGTGGTTCGACCATGTCGCCGAGCGCTTCTCTACGCTGGACGCCGCCCGGCTGAAGCTCTATCAGATCTACGCGCGCCTGAACCTGAAGCCCGGCGTCCCGGAACCCTTCGACCGGCGCCTGAACGAGGTTCTCCCTCTGCTCAAAGGGCGGCCCACCCAACTGGCTTTCCTGGTCGAGGGAGGCAGGCCCTCCGATGAATCGCTCGATTCGCGGGCGGTTGAGCTCCTCAACCGGATCGCGTCGCTGGCCCAGCCATACGGAGTGCGAGTGGCGCTATATCCGCACGTGAACAATTGGCTGGAGCGGGTCGAGGACGCCATCCGCGTGGCCCGCAAAGTGGACCGGCCCAATACCGGCGTCATGTTCAACCTGTGCCACTGGATGAAAACGGGCGACGAGGCCCGATTGCAGCCGTTGCTCGAAGCCGCCCTGCCCAAGCTGTTCGCCGTGACCATCAACGGCTCCGATACGGTTGCCGAAATCAAGGCGGGCAAAGGCAACTGGATCCAGCCGCTGGACAGCGGCTCGTTCGACATGGCGGGGTTCCTGCGGACCCTCAAGAATCTGGGTTACGCCGGCCCGGTCGGGCTTCAGTGCTACGGCATCCCCGGGGATGCCCGCGAGCACCTGGCCCGATCCATGGCCGCCTGGCGGCGCCTTACAGGAGAATCAGCATGACGCGCAGAGATCTGATGAAGACACCGGCAGCCCTGGCCGTGCAGCCTTCCGGCGCACCCCTGCCCAAAGGGGAAATCGGAAAACTTAAGATCAGCCGGTTGCTGCTGGGCGGCAACCTGCTGACTCATTACACGCACAGCCGCGACCTGAAGTATGTGTACAACCTGGCGCGCCACTACAACACCGATGAGCGCCTTCTGGCTACGCTGGAAACCGCCGAGGCGCATGGCATTGACACGCTGGCCGTGCATCCGGATCCGGACACCATGAAGATCCTGAAGCGGCACCGCGCCCGGGGCGGCAAAATCAAGTGGATCCTCAGCACGGAACCGCCCGGCGACGCCCCCGTCGAAGCGGACATGGAAAAGCACCGCCGCAGGGTCCACGAACTGGTGGAGCACGGGGCTGACGCGATTTATCTGTGGGGCGTGCGCGCCGATCAACTCGCCAAGGCCGGCAAGATGGACCTGATGGCCAGGGCGCTGGACATCATGCGGGAAACGAAGCTGCCTGTGGGAATCGGCGGCCACGCGCTCCACACCGTCACGGAAGCGGAGAAGGCCGGCCTGGCGCCGGACTTCTACGTCAAAACCCTGCATCACCACAACTATCCGACCGCTCCCAAGCCCGGCCAGGCGGCGGACGACTTCCGGGAATTCCCCGGCTACTGGTGTGGCAAGCCCCAGGAAA
>Ga0272446_1002138_pt1 | contig 27591 bp, 22 predicted proteins | sample YNPCB0061_FD_194587 | JGI IMG/M metagenome (GOLD analysis project Ga0272446, IMG submission 194587) | Hot spring microbial mat communities from Yellowstone National Park, WY, United States - YNP-CB-006-1 | ecosystem: Environmental > Aquatic > Thermal springs > Hot (42-90C) > Sediment | place...
TCCCAATGCACGGACCGACGCCATCTCAGTTTTAGCTAATTTCGCAAAGGGGACATACGGCTCCGTCCCCTTGGAAAATACGCCAAGGGCTCACTTCAGGCTGTCCCTGTGCGCCTCGAGTGCCGGCGGCTGGAAGGGGACCCATCAGGCTGTTGCCTTCCCCCCTTCCCCCCAATTACCGTTTGCCGGGGTCCCAGAGGGTGGCGCCGATGTAGCGCTCCGAGGTGGGGGCGTCGTTGAAATAGTAAACGGTGACGATCTTGCCGTCCGGGCGCTGGACGCTGCGGGGATAGCCGAGGTCGCCGCTGCCGCCGTCGTGGCGCAGGATGATTTCCCCGCTCCAGGTGCGCCCCTCATCGGCGCTCAGGCGCGCGCGGATGCCGAAAGGCTTCACGCGGTAGCCGTAGGTGAGCAGCAGGCGCCCGTCGCGCAGGCGGATCATGCTCGGAGGATTCCCGCCGATGTCGGGCGCGGGAACGCCCAGCTTGGTCCAGGTGGTGGCGTTATCGTCCGACCGCCAGAGCTCGATGTAGCGGCGGCGCCGGATGGCGGTGAGGATGCTCGTCGGCGACAGGCGCACGGAAGCCGGCATGATGGCGAAGTCGTCTTCAGGAGGCTCCGGTCCGATAAAGGTGACAAACTTCCAGGTCTTGGCGCCGTCTTGAGTGCGCGCGACAAGGACGCGCCCTTCGCGCCCGTTGGATTTTGCGGCGGTCAGGAACACGAACATGTCGTGCTTGCCGTTAATCAAGTAATCCGTGCGGGCGGCAATGCCCTTCTGGCCGAAATCCGGAAGTTTGAATGGTCCATGCCAGGTTTTTCCGCGGTCCATGGAATAGTAGAACCGGGAAGGTCCCACATGGATGCTAGTCATGCGAGCGGTAAAGATGAAATTGGGGTTGGAAAAGTCAACGCCGCCGGGGCAATCCACCGGCTCCCGGCCTTCGGTTCCGGTAGGGACGCCGGCGACTTTGGTGTTGGGGGGCGGGCGCAGGCCCTCGGGGCGTTCGATGCGCCAGGTCTCCCCTCCGTCCAGGCTGCGCGCCAGCACATGCTCGGCCGGACGGTCATAGTCGATGGCGTGGCCGGTAGGGTTATTGCGGTGATACCCGATTTCGAACCCAACCAGGATCTCATTGCCCCACGACCAGATGCCGTGATTCGCCGGCCATCCGGCAAACCGTCCCGCCTCGCGATAAACCGTCCGGTTCACCGCATTCACGGGCGCCTGCGCGAAACCCGCCGCGCCTAATAGAGCGATCATCCCGACAGCGCCAATCCATTTCATGGTTGTTCCATGAATGTAACATCTCCTCACGGCGCGGACAACGCCCCGCTCGGCAGCCCCGGTTCCGCGATAAGATTCCTGCATGACGGTAAAACGCAAAGGCTTCCTGGCGGCGGCGGTCTGCCTTCTGGCCGCCGGGTGCTCGGAGCAGAAGACATCCCAACAAGCTGCGCCCGCCAAGAAGCAGTCCGACCGCGCGCCGGATTCGTTCCGGGCGAAATTCGAGACCTCGAAGGGCGATTTCATCATCGAGGTGCGGCGGGATTGGGCCCCGCGAGGGGCCGACCGCTTTTATAACCTCCTCGAAGACGGCTTCTTCGACGGCGTGCGCTTCCACCGGGTGGTGCGCAATTTTATCGTGCAGTTCGGCATCCACCCCGACCCGGCGGTATCCCGCTTGTGGGCTAATTTGGTCATTCCGGATGATCCCCCCAAAGAGAAGAACAAGAAAGGAACCATCGCCTTTGCCCACCGCGGTCCGGTTACCCGCACCACGCAGGTGTTCATCAACCTGAAGGACAACAGCGCCACGCTCGACAAGAGCGGTTTTGTGCCGTTTGGCAAAGTGGTCGAAGGCATGGAGGTAGTGGAGTCCCTTTACAGCGCCTACGGGGAAGTCCCGCCGCGCGGCGCCGGACCCGATCCGGTGCAGATTGAAATCCAAGGCAAGAAGTACCTGGAAGCCAAATTCCCGCGCCTGGACTATATTCGCAAAGCCTCGATTTTGCCATGACTTCCGCTGGCCGCACTGAACTGAGATGGCAATTGGGGCTTGCCGGGATCCTGGGTCTGTCATATACTGCGGTCAAGCCGGGCCGGTGGTCGGCGCCCGGCACAACGGGGTCGTGCCTGGCGGCATTGGCGCTCAGGCCGGACGGACAAGGTAGTGTTGAGCGGTCCTAGCGGAAAGCGGACCAGGAAAGGAATGTACGAATGTCTCGCAGCACGTTGCTGGCAATTCTTTTGGCGGTCGTTCTGGCTGCCGTCTGCGTGGGTCAGGATCCCCGCGGAAATCTCACTGGCACGGTGTTGGACGCATCAGGGGCTGTTATTCCAGGAGTGGAGGTTCGCGCCACCAAGGTTGATACGGGCGTGGTCACCACAGGCATGACCAACGAATCGGGAAAGTTTAACCTGAGATTCCTGCTCCCAGGAACCTACCGGCTCACTGCTTCCAAGGCCGGCTTCAAGATGTATACCCAGGACAACATTGAGGTGCGCATCAATGACACCATTGACGTGACCCTGCGCCTGGAAGTCGGCAGCATCGCCGAGACGGTGGAGGTGCGGGCGGGAGCGCCGCTGCTGGAGACCTCTACCAGCAACCTCGGTCAAGTGGTGGATGAACGGCGGATGCTCGAGCTGCCGCAAAAAGGCGGCAATCCGCTGGAATTACAGCGGCTGGTGCCGGGAGTGGTCAATCTGACCAATCTGCGGACCATGAAATCGTCATCTCCAAGCGGCACTTCGCAGACCTCGGTCAACGGGTCGGGAACCAACTCGACCATGTACCACATCGACGGCGTGCCCAACACGGGCAATGACCAGGGACGCGGCGTCCTGCGGGTGGCTTACATTCCACCGTCTTCTTCCATCGACGGTTTCAAGATGGAAGCGAATCCATACGACGCCAGCGTGGGACACACCTATGGCCCGGTGGTGAACATCAGCACCAAGGGCGGGACGAACGAATTGCACGGCTCCGCCTACTACTGGGCCAAGAACAGCGCCTTCGACGCCATGGATTTTTTCAGCAATAAAGCCGGGCTGAGCAAATTGGTGTATCAGGATCACCGGTATGGAGGGTCGGCGGGCGGACCCGTGGTGCTGCCGCGCGTCTATAACGGGCGCGGCAAGAGTTTCTTCTTCTATGCATTCGAGGAGAACCGCTGGACCTCACCCGCCAACACCAATCAGTTCGCCACGGTGCCCACCCTCGCCCAGCGCGCTGGGGACTTTTCGGCGCTGCTGGCCCTGGGGAGCCAGTACCAGATTTACAACCCGTTCACCACGCGCCCCGCTGCAACCGCAGGGAGGTTCCAGCGCGATCCCTATCCGGGTAACATCATTCCCAAGAGCCAGATCAGTACGGTGGGAGCAAATCTGGCCGCCTTGTGGCCGGCGCCAAACCAACCCGGCACCCGCGACGGCCAGAACAATTACTACTACCCCGACATCCGCAAACAGCGGTACAACTCTCACATCGCCCGCGTGGATCATGCCTTCAGTTCCCGGAATCGCATGTTCGTGCGGGTAAACCGCCATTTCTTCTACAACGAGAAGAATGCCCTGGGCGTGGCGGCGACGAAGAACATCTACGAACAGTACAAGCGGGGTGTGGCGCTCGACGATGTCATGGTCCTCGGCCCAAACACGATTTTAAATTTCCGGTATGGTTTGACCAACGGCGAATTGGGCGAGCGGCGCGCCACACAAGGGACCGACTTGACGGCGCTGGATTTTGCCCCATCTTTTGACCAGGCTGCTGGACTCGAGGAAAGCGACGGTTCCGCGCATCCGGGCGGGCGCCTATAGCACGCTTTCGAATTGGGAGGATGGTGACGGCACCAACTCCGCGCTGACGCACACTTGGTCCGCCGATTTGACCAAGATGAAAGGGGTTCACCGCCTGCGGGTGGGCGTGGATGTCCGCCTGCTAAAAACTTTCGGCAACCGCAACCCGCTTTCGCTTTCGCCCGACCTGAACTTCAGCACCACTTATACCCGCGGACCCTTGGACAACTCTCCTTCGGCGCCTATCGGGCAGGAACTGGCGACTATGCTGGTAGGCATTCCGCAGGGCAGCATGACCACCACCGCCAGTTACGCGACCCAGAACAAGTACATCGGGCTTTACTTCCAGGACGATTTCAAGTTGACCTCCCGGCTGAGCCTGAACCTGGGATTGCGGTACGAAAAGCACTTCCGGGTGATCGAGCGCTATGACCGGCTGGTGGCGGGGTATGACTTTGACACGCCCAGCCCTATTGAAGCCCAGGCGAAGGCCAACTACGCGCGCAGTCCGATTCCCGAACTTCCGGCAGCCGCTTTCTCCGCGCGCGGCGGCCTCACCTTTGTCAATCAGGGAGGACGCGGGCGAAGCCCTTATGACAACGATGGCGGGCAGTGGTTGCCGCGCGCCGGGCTGGCCTATCAGATAAACGCTAACACCGTTTTGCGGTCCGGCTACGGGATCTATTTCGATACCATCGGCGTGGACCGCTTCCTGCCCATCCAGACGGGGTTCTCGCAGGAAACTCCCATCCAGGCGTCGCTGGACAGCGGAGTGACCTACATCGCCACGCTGGCGAATCCGTTCCCCAACGGGCTCTGCCAGCTCACTTTATGATGGACGTGACTTACGCCGGAAGCCGCGGCACGAGGATCAGCACGGCGCAGCAGCTTAATGCGACGCCGGCTCAGTACCTTAGCACGTCGCCGGTCCGAGATCAAAGAACCATCGATTTTCTGACGGCTTCGTTCCCCAATCCGTTCTTCCGATTGGCTCCGACGTATTCGTCCAACATTTCACGCGCCAACCTGCTGCGGCCCTACCCCCACTTCGGCGACATGTCGGTGAATGAGCCTGTGGGATATTCCTGGTACCACTCTTTGCAAGTGCGAGGCGAGAAGCGCTTTGCAAGTGGCTTCAGCCTCCAGACGGCTTACACGTTCTCGAAGTTCATGCAAGCCACTGAGTTTCTGAATCCGACGGATCCCACTCCTTATCGGGTGATCTCGGACGTGGACCGGCCGCACGTCTTCACATTCAGCGGCTTGTGGGAGCTCCCCTTCGGGCGCGGGCGCCGGTTCGGCCGCAGCATGCCTTCCGTGGCTAACGCGCTGGCGGGCGGCTGGCAACTGAACGGCGCCATCATCCGCCAGGCAGGGCCGCCGCTGGCGTTCGGCAATATCATTTTCAATGGCAACCTGAAGGACATCCCGCTGCCCAAGAGTCAGCGCAGTGTGGATCGTTGGTTTAACATCGACGCAGGGTTTGAAAGGAACTCGGCGCGCCAGTTGGCTAATAACATCCGGGCGTTCCCGTTGCGGTTGAGTGGTGTCCGGGGAGACGGGCAAGCCACCTGGAACTTCTCGCTGCTGAAGAACATGCGCATTCACGAGCGTTTGTCCGCTGAGTTCCGGGTGGAGTCGTATAACACGATGAACCACCCCAGCTTCGACGTGCCCAACCGAACCCCAACGAGTTCGGCATTTGGCGCCATCACCAACACGACGTCCGAGCCGAGGGGCTTCCAGTTCGCGCTCAAGTTGAAGTTTTAACTTCCGGCCGGACGCACGCGCGGCGGCGGCGGGCTGCTACCCTCGAAGTATGAGGGTCTCCGAGACGATTTTTGGGCAAAGGTTTGGCCTGACGGAGCGCGACCTGGAGCGTTATCTGGGCGAGGCGCTCGGGCGCGGCGGCGATTACGCCGACCTGTACTTCGAATATGTCGCCTCCACGTCCGTCAACCTGGATGAGTCGATCATCAAAAGCGCTACGCAGGGCGTGAGTGTGGGCGTGGGTGTGCGAGTGGTGGCCGGAGAGCGGACCGGCTACGCCTATTCGGACGATTTCAGTCCAGACAAGATCCTGAGAGCCGCCCGCACGGCGGCGTGCATTGCCGAAGGTCCGGCGAAGATCCAGAAGCTGGGCTTGACGCCGGCGCCCCGGCACAATCTCTACGATCTTGACGTGCCGCCGACAGAAAGAGATTTGGCCGAACGCGCGGATCTGGTGGCCCGCGCCGACAAGGCCGCCCGAGCTTATGATCCGCGCGTTTTTCAAGTGCAGGCCTCCTACGGCGACAGCCTGCGCTACGTCCTGGTCGCTACAAGCGACGGCTCCTTGACCTTCGACCGGCAGCCCATGGCGCGGCTGAACGTCATGGTGTTGGCGCGCGGGGGCGCGAACGGCCAACCGCAGCGGGGATACGCCGGGGGAGGCGGGCGCGTGGCCTTGGAATACTTCCTGAATGAAAAGACGCCCGAGTATTTCGCTCGTGATGCCGCCCGGCAGGCGATCGTGCAGTTGGACGCCGCGCCTGCCCCGGCCGGCGAGATGACCGTCGTACTGGGTCCCGGGTGGCCCGGCATCTTGCTCCACGAAGCCGTGGGCCACGGACTGGAGGCGGATTTCAACCGGAAAGGGGTTTCCGCTTTCAGCGGCCGGGTGGGCCAGCAAGTAGCCAGCCCGTTGTGCACGGTGGTGGACGACGGGACGCTGGCTTACCGCCGCGGCTCGCTCAACGTGGACGACGAAGGCGTGCCCACGCAGCGCACGGTGCTGATTGAAAAAGGCATTCTCCGCGGCTACTTGCAGGACAAGCTTTCCAGCCGCTTGCTGGGCGCTCGGTTGACCGGCAACGGGCGGCGGGAAAGCTACCAGCATATGCCCATGCCGCGCATGACCAACACCTTCATGCTGGCGGGCGACAGCGATCCGGAAGAGATCATTCGCTCGGTGCCGAAGGGGCTGTACTGCGCCAATTTCGGCGGCGGGCAAGTGGACATCACCAGCGGCAACTTCGTGTTTTCCGCCTCGGAGAGCTATCTCATCGAAGGCGGGCGCCTGACGCGGCCCGTGCGCGGGGCGACGCTGATCGGCAACGGACCTGAGGCTCTCCGCTATGTCTCCATGGTGGGAAACGACCTGCGGCTGGATGAAGGGGTGGGGATCTGCGGCAAGGAAGGGCAGTCGGTGCCCGTGGGAGTGGGCATTCCGACCGTGAAACTGGATCGCATGACCGTGGGAGGAACCGCCGCTTGAATTACCTCGAACTGGCCCAAAAGGTGGTGCGCATGGCGCTCGAGCGGGGCGCCACCGGCGCCGAATGCACCATTTCCGAAGGCAACGAGTTTTCCGCCTCGGTGCGGATGCGGGAGCTGGAAAACTTGAAGGAGTCCGGCTCACGCGGCGCGGGCATTCGGGTCCTGATCGGACGCCGCTCCGGATCGGCTTTCACTTCCGACCTGTCGGCGGAGGGTCTGGAGGCGATGGTGGCGTCCGCCGTCCGCCTGGCGAGCATCACCACGGAGGATCCGTTCGCCGGGCTGCCGGCGCCGGAGGAACTGGGCGCCCTGGAAGGCGATCTGGATCTGTATCACGCCGACATCGCCGCTCTCAGCACGCCCGTCAAAATCGAACTGGCGCGAGCCGCCGAACAGGCGGCGCTGGATATGGATCCGCGCATTGCCGCCAGCGAAGGCGCCTCGTTCGACTCCGATGTCGGCGCCCGGTACTTCGCCAACTCGCTGGGGTTCGCGGGCGGCTACCGGTCCTCGAGCTGTTCGTTGAGCGTGGTTCCGGTGGCCAAAGATGGCGAATCGATGCAACGCGATTACTGGTTTTCGGCGGCGCGATCTTTCGCCCGGCTCGAAAAGCCTGAAGAAGTGGGGCGCAAAGCCGCCCAGCGCGCCTTGCGCCGGCTGGGAGCGCGCAAGGCGCCCACGCAGCGCGTTCCGGTGGTGTTCGAGTCGCGCGTGGCCCGGTCGCTGGTGGAACACCTGTTTGAAGCGGTGAGCGGAGATTCGATCTACCGCAAGGCATCCTTCCTCGCCGGGAAGCTGGGCGAGCGTGTAGCCAGCGAGAAGCTGACCTTGATCGACGACGGGACGTTGCCCGGGCTGTTCGGCACGGCGCCGTTCGACGACGAGGGGGTGCCCTCACGCCGCACTGTGGTGATCGAGCGCGGCGTGCTTAACAGCTATTTGCTGAACTGTTACACGGCGCGCAAGCTGGGACTTAAGACAACCGGTAACGCCTCCCGCGGCATCGCCGGAAACGCCCATGTGGGGCACGGCAATCTCTTTGCCGAACCGGGGGAGCGGACGCCGGAGGAAATCATCGCCGGCATCCGCAACGGCTTCTACGTGACCGAGTTGATGGGATTTGGTGTCAATATAGTGACGGGAGACTACTCGCGCGGCGCCGCCGGGTTGTGGATCGAAAATGGCGAATTGGCCTATCCGGTTCACGAGGTGACGATTGCGGGAAATCTCGCCGAAATGTTGATGAATCTGGAAGCCGTCGCTGCCGACCTCGAGTTTCGGAGTTCGGTCGCCTCGCCCACGCTGATGATCGGCGAGATGACGGTGAGCGGACATTGAGCCATGCCCAGCGCCTCAGAATCCACGAGAGAAAGCATCCCCATCGGATTGCCGGTCCTTATCGCCTTTGTGCTTGTCTCCATCGGCGGGTACGCGTGGTGGTATTTCAGCCGGCAGACGCCCCCGCCGAAAGGTCCGGTGCTGACCGAAGAAGCACGCGCTTACATCCGCGAGGGCAACCTGAAGCTCAGCGACGTGGAGATGAAAGCCGCCAAAAGCTACATGAACCAGATGCTGGTGGAAATCAACGGCAAAATCACCAACGCCGGAACCCGCAATTTAAAACAGGTCGACATTTATTGCGTGTTCTATGACCCTTACGGGCAAGTGGTGCTGCGCGAGCTGGTTTCGATCGTCAGGCAGAAGGCGGGCGGCATCAAAGCCGGAGAAACCAAAGCTTTCCGGCTGCCGTTCGACACTCTCCCGCAGAGCTGGAATCAGCAAATGCCGCAGCTCGTCATCGCACAAATCCTATTTGAATAGAACATGCAACCCTTGCTATTGCTTGCCGCATGCGCGACTGCTATGGCTGCGCAGGGCGATTTCGAATTCACTCTCGCCCGCCCCGCCGAGGTGATTGCTGAGTTGGAGTTAAGCTCGCCGGGCGCCGACTGGGCTGTTGCGGGGCGCGAGGCGGCGGTGGCCGACGTTCTGCTGAATGGAACTCTCAGCCAGCAGGTGATGCTGTTTGCGGGGCAGGAGCGGTACGCCTACTCCGTGTTTCTCGGTCCGCTGCCGCCGGGCAAACACACGGTCCGCGTTCAACGCAACCATCGGCATTCGGCGCGCGGAGCCGGGCTGGAAGCGTACGGGGCGAGATTCCTGCCCGTCGAGCCGGAATCCCCCCAGTATGCCGTGGTGGCGCATGCTCCCGTCCTCTATGCCCGCGAAGACACGATTGGGCGCTTCAGCGACACCCCGCTGGTGGTCTACTGCGAACGCTTGCGCGAGCAAGGCGCCGACGTGCTGCAATACACGGTGGTCTTCTCGAACGAAGACGGCGGGACCTCCACCCGCGCCTTGATGGCGCGCTGGGGGCGCACGACGGATATTGAATACGTGTACCGGTGTTTTCTGGACCGCGCCGGCAAGTGCGCGCGCGCCACCATCCAGGCCAAGGACCACAAAGACGTCGATTTCGACGGGCAGCGCTTTGGCCAGCACCCCTTGCTGACGCCTGTCACGCGCAATAACATGCTGGCCGGACGCCCCGCCACCGCCCTGCGTTACCAATTGGCGCCCATCGAGATTCAACCCGGCGTGCATTCTCGCGAGACGGTGATGGACTTGCGCCCCATGGCCTGGACCGTAATGGCCAAAGAGCTGCGGCGCGAGGGGAAACTGCGTCCGTTCGGCGTGGTGGAGGAAGAAAAGATCAGTGACCCGCGCAATTATTTATATCTCGACGCCAAGCTGAAGGTATCCGACGGCGCTTTCGATTTTCTGGTACGTCTTAGAGGCGAGCGGCTGTGGCGCTCGTCGAGTCTTGGCCGGCCGGACTACGCCATCGCCCGGGATGGCTGGATCCGCACGGCGGTGGAGTTGCCTCCCGGGACGCCGCTGGACGCGATCGAAGAGTTGGGATTCGCCTGCCGTGTGCCCCCTCCCGCCCGCGGCGCGCCGTACGCGGTGGCGGGAACGTGCCGCTTGGAAGAGTTCGGAGGCGCTTTCCTTTTGGACCAAGCAGGGCTGCCGGGACCCCGCCTCACTGCCAAGGCGAGCTTTCTTATTCCCAGCGGGCAGATGGAGACACTGCGGTTACGATAAGGTGAAGCACGAGCCTGCATTTCGAGAGTTGTTCGTGAAGGTGATCCCCAAGAGCGCCCGCAACGAGGTGGTGGGTTATATGGATGACGGCGCTTTAAAGGTTAAAATCGCCGCGGCGCCGGAAAAGGGACGCGCCAACGACGAACTGCGGCGGGTGCTGGCGGAACATTTTGGCGTAGCGGTGCGGGATGTCGAAATCGTCAGCGGCGAGACCTCCCAGCGCAAGCGGGTGCGGATCATGGGGCTGCGCTGAGCAGCCGTCCCCGCTCATGATCCGCCTTCAACTGCCGCGCGATCTTATCCGCCACATCCGCGCTGGCGCCCTTGAACTTTCCGCCCAGGCTTTCCTGGGTGGTGGCCCAGATCACATCGCCGTCCTTGGTCACTAAGCGGACCGAAGCGGTGGCTTCATGCTTGCGCTCGGCGATGCGCTGGGATTCGTTTTCGCCCACGGCCAAGCTCAAACCCGGCGTGCGCGTGGTGGTGGAAGGGGTGGTCCGCGTGGATGTAGCTCCCGCGCCGATGGTGGCGCGCGCATTGATTCCCGAACTGGTTTGGAAAGTGTCGGTAAACACCAGATCTTCGGCCGAACCCCGCAATACGGCGTCCGCTTTCTCCTGGTTTTCGGTCAGCGCGAACAGCTTCACGTTTTGCAGAGCGCTGATGAGCATGTCGCGCAACTGCGCCGCGGTTTCCCCTCCGTTCAGCCGGTCCACGTAGACCCTCCGGATCTTGACCAGAGCGCGTAAGTTTTCCTCCTCAATCTCCCGCTCGGGACCGGATGCCGCCACGAGCAGGAGCGCCAAAATTACGGGCATGGTTTACCCCTTCCCGGCCTTGCGCGCCTCTTCGTCCTGATAGGTCACCTTTCTGCCTGTCCGAGCCTCCAGACTGGCTAAAACCGAACGTACATGATTTTTTTCCACCCGCAGGACAATTGCCTGCTGGCGTCCCTGCTCGTCGGTATAACCCAAAGTGAGGAAGTGTTTCCTTTTCTTCGCCAGGAGAAACATAGGCGAAATCAAGACCGCCGCCACGTACTCGCGGCTCACTTTCTGCCCGTACTCGAGCAGGTTAACCCGGTCATAGGGGATCTCCAGGGTGGTCTGCTTCAGCCGCAAGGTGAGACGAGCGTCACCGGTGGCGTCCAGGCGCCCAGAGGCGTTGACGGGCAACGCCAGCGTTCCCCCGACGTACTCGACCGGGCTTCCGCTACCGCCGGCTAGCAGCCGCGCGCCTGACAGCACGAGCACGGGCAGACAGCGAATCAGGGCCATATCCAACCAATAAGTGCTGCCCCGAAGGACTTGTTCTCAGCACGACTTGCCTCTGCAACCGGGGCTGGGGTGGTGACATCCAAAACAGGAGAGCGCTATGCCCAGCAAACCCGAGTTAGATGCGGCTGAACCCCCACTGGTGGTGAGTCAGGACACCTTGCGTCCCAACCGCATTCCGCCGGGACAAAGCCAGACCCGGAAGTGGCCTGTTTTGGACGCCAGCGGACCGCCGCGCATCGACATGGCTCAATGGCGCTTCACGGTGTCGGGATTGGTGCGGCAGCCGCTTTCTTGGAACTGGCCTGAATTTAACGCCTTGCCGAAAATCAGGGTGCTTTCGGACTTCCACTGCGTGACCCGCTGGTCGCGTCTGGATAACCTTTGGGAGGGAGTATCCACTCGGGAAATTGTCGAACGCGCCGGAGGGCTGCTGCCGGAAGCCAAGTTCGTCCTGGTCTACGGGTATGACTCGGGCTGGACGACTAACCTGCCCGTGGAAGATTTCCTGGCTGAGGATGCCTTGGTGGCGTTGTCCCACGACGGGCAGCCGCTGAGTCTGGAGCACGGTGGTCCGGCGCGGCTTGTCATTCCGCGGCTCTATGCCTGGAAGAGCGCCAAGTGGGTTGCCGGGGTGGAGTTTCTGGACCGCGACCGCGCCGGTTTCTGGGAACGCAACGGGTATCATATGCATGGAGATCCGTGGAAAGAGGAGCGGTTCGGATGGTGAGCGGCTTATCCCGGAGGGCGGTTTTGGGTGGCGTGGGTGTAGCGGGAGCGGCAGGAATAGCCGGATTGATTTACGCCGCTGCGCCCCCCTTCTGGCGGCAGTTCGCCCGTGAGCTGGGACGTCCCATTTACCCTGCCCCGAAGTCGCCCGACCCGTCGCGCTGGCCGGATACCGGGCTGCATGCCGCCTGGATCGGACACGCCACGGTTCTCCTTAAAGTGGACGGTTATATCATCCTCACCGACCCGGTGTTAGGCAACCGCATCGGCATTCATCTTGGCGGTCCGTTAACGCTCGGTTTGAAACGCGTAGTGGCGCCGGCGCTGCCGCCGGAGCGAGTGCCGCAGCCCGATCTGATTCTGCTTTCCCACGCCCACATGGACCACTTCGACATTCCTACGCTGCGGAGGCTGGAGTCCCGGCGCACGGAAGTGGTGACCGCATTGGCTACCAGCGACTTGCTGCGCCCGAAACGCTACCGGCAAGTCCGGGAGATCGGATGGGGGGAAAGGGCGCAAGCCGGTCCGGTGTCGATTCGGGCGTTCCGCGTCAATCACTGGGGCGCGCGGTTGCGAACGGACCGCCACCGTGGCTATAACGGATACGCTTTGGAGGCGGGCAGATGGCGCATTCTATTTGCCGGGGACACGGCGGATACGGATGAATTCCGGCGTGTGCGCGGCCCGAGAGAGTACCATCTCGCCATCATGCCGATCGGCGCCTACAACCCTTGGATCCGCTACCACTGCACCCCGGAACAGGCTTGGCGAATGGGCAATGACGCCGGCTCGGAGCACTTCATTCCCATTCACCATCAGACCTTTCAACTCAGCCGCGAGCCGATGCACGAGCCCCTCGAGCGTTTCCAAAATGCCGCCGGCAATCACCAGAGCCGCATCCTGGTGCGCAGCATCGGCGAAGAAATCCACCTGAGCTGAGAGGGCAGACGGGCAGCGGTTACTTTTGCGCCAGAACCGCTGTGGCGTGGCGAGCGAATAAACCACGAAGATCGCGCTGGTACGTCTCGAGGATCTTCTTGCCAAGACCGTGGTAGTCGCCGCAGCGGTACAAAGCCCGGGCCAAGGCGATCTCCCGCAGCGGGGCCAAGCGCCTACGTTTCTCCATATCCTCGTTGTAGAGCGGCTCCACGGCGGTCATGGCGTGGCCTTGCATGCCGGGTTTGGAGAGCAGGCGGGCGAGCGGCTCGGCGGCGCGCGGGTCGCCGATGCTTTCCAACGCGATGGCCAGTGCGCGGTGATGCGACAGCGTCACCGACTGGTCCAGGGTTTCGAGCTTTCGCAGCAGCGCCGGCAGCGCCCGCGGATCACGGGTCCGGCCAAGCGCCAGAATTAAGCTGTCAATGGGAGTAGGCAGGTGTGCGTATTCGGCCATCTTGCCCTGCAAAATACGGGCATCCCATTCTTTTATCGCGTCGAGCGCTTCCACAAGTTGCGGGACCACTTCGCGCACGCCCAAAAAGCCGAGGACCTTGGCGTAAGCCAGCTTGGTCCGCTGCGGACCTGTCTCCCAAGCGCGGCGCAGAAGCGGCAACGCCTGCTCGCGGTGCGAGAGCACGATTGCCAGAGCCGGTCCCGCCTCATCAGGGTTGGTGGCATATCCCAGCCACTCGATGGCCTTGCGGATTTCCTGCTCCGGCAACGGGAAGGAGTCCTTATGTCCCAATACCTCTTCGGGCAGGTTTCCGATTTCCACCAAGTGTTTCTGAAGCGCCCGGACGTCAATGCGCCGCGGGGGGACGCCTTCCGCCGCCGCCATGGCGGCGGCGACGCCGGCCGCATATCCCTGATTGGCGATATCCCGCTGCATCCGCACCAGCGCTGAGGCGTCACGGTGCATGCTAATGCCGAGCCCGGCGACGAGGATTCCCTCCAGCCCGCGGGGCAGCAGGCAGCGGTACGGAGTGTAAGCTGCGCCGCCGGGGGCGGGATGGTTGGCCGCGCGTGATTTCTGGTCGTGCGGCAGCAACGCGAAAAAGTCGTCACTGGGGTAGCCATGCGAGTCGTAATCGCTAGCCGAATAGACGATGCTGTCTGGGTATGTCCTGCCGGCAATCTGATCGAGGTAGGAAAGGATGTGATCGCCCACTACGCGCCGGCGTTCCCGGGTTTGGATGAATGGGCCGGAATCGAAGGATTCTTCTTTCATGGTCATGCGTGCGCCCACAAGGGCGCGCCACACGTCCACGAGGTCCGCCTCGTCCACCAGCAGGTAGTCGGTGTTGACATAGCTGGCGCGGGGAGGGCGCACGGGGAGTCCGGCGCCTTGCATGGCAAGGTCCGAAGCATCGGCGTCGGACATCCATTCGGCGCCCGCCGCCACAGCAAGGTCGGCGTTGCCGGTGGCGTCAATTACTACCTTTCCCAGCACCACTCCGCGGCCTTGGGGGGTGGCCACAACAGCGCCCTTGACGTGGCGTGTGTCGACAAGTGCGCCGGCGCCGAGCGCTCCAAACCAGATTTGTCCCCCCGTCTTGCGGATCTCCCGGCGATACCACTCCATCTTGTCCTCGATGGTTCCCCCGTCGCTCGGGAAGGGAACTTCCTTGGCGAAGCCCACATTGCGCCCGTGGTAGGGCTTTCCAATGAGTCCCAAAGTGCCGACGCCGCCCAGACCCTCCTGGTATTCCACAACCAGCACGCTTGCGCCTCTCCGCCCGGCGCCGATCGCCGCGGCGGCGCCGGCAGTTCCGCCGCCGATCACCACGACATCGTATGCGCCGAGCACGGGCAAGGGGCGCACTGCGGCGGGCACAGACGGCAGCTCCTTGTCCGTCGGACGGAGACCGGTGAGGTTTTCTCGCACTTCTCCGAGAACCCTTGCATCGGCTTTCCGCAGCGCGGAGCCCAGGCGTACGCCGGAGGGCGCCGGCGTCCTAGCCGCCTCCCGCGCCGCCGCCGCGCCGATGAAGCGGCCCACACGCTCCGCGCCGGTGGCTAGCATGATTTCCTTGGCGGCTTGGCGCGGAACGTCGGCGCGGGGCCCCAAAACGTACAGCCGGTCCACTCCGCGGGGTTGGAAGTGCCCGGCATCCAGTTGTCCGATGCCACGCCAAGCCTGGGCCTCTTTACGGCCCACGATGGTGCTGGGAGGCACATACCACAACCGAGCTGAGGCGCGGAGCTGCCCCGGCCGGTAGGTTAGGTCTCTGGCCTGCTGCTCGGCTTGGATGGCGGTGAGGAAGTCCGTTCCAGGATCGAGCTTGAGGGCGTATTCGAAATAAGTTTGCTTCTCCTCAGGCACAGGGATGCGGCGGTGGATCGATTCTTCATTTGCGGGGGCCCCACCCATTACCACCCGGCGCATCTCGATGGGACCGGCGGTGGCAGGGTGGAAGCGCGCTCCCGCCTGCGCAGCCATCGAGGCCTCGAAGGTGGCGTCTACCACGACTTTCGCGATCACTGCCTGGCGGCCGGCGCGGTTGGTCATTACAATCCCGGCAGGGCGGCCGGAGGAATCCGTGAGCACCTCGGTCGGAATCGAGGCAAACACAAACCGGACGCCCGCCTTAAGTAAAGCTTCCTCGAGCGTTTTCTTCAGGCGCAAAGGAGGAACCGGACCAGGCCTGGAGAAAACTCGTTCCATGAGCTCTCCACTCGGCTTTTCATCCTGTTCCAGCCAGAGCCGGAGGGTATCGGCGAAGTCCTCACCGAGGTGTGGCCGGGGCGCCACCAGGAAGACCGAGCGGCCCTCCGCGGCAGCCGCCAAGGCGGCCGCCACTCCGGCGACGCCGCCTCCGGCCACAACCACGTCCACCGTGGCGGCGACCGGGATCCGCCGGGCGGACTCCTCAATCGCCGCCGGCATCTGCGCGAAGCATAGACCTGCCGCTAACCAGAATGCGAGAAACATAAGGCGTCAAAATATCACCTTCAGGCCGAATTGCAGGATGCGCGCGTCGCGGGCGGAGGTGACCATTCCGAAGCTTCCGCTCTGGTTCCTCCCGTCCGGTCCTGGCGAAAACGTGGCATTCGGAAGCCCAAGATTGACGTGATTCAGCACGTTGAACGCTTCGGCCCGGAACTGTAGCCGCGCTCGTTCGGTAAGGCGCGTGTCTTTGACCACGGAGAAATCGAAATTCACCGTGCCCGGCGTGCGGACGTCCGGAAGAACCCGGCCGACGTTTCCGAAGGTGAAAGCCGGAGGGTTGACAAACTGGGTGGTGTCAAACCAGCGTTGCGCAGAGCGGCTCTCCAGCTTGGCGCTGATCCCCGTGGAATTGGGCCGGTCCGCGAGGAAGTTGTTGGCTCCCCGTACGACGACCGGCAAGCCGCCTTGCACGGTCGAAATCACATTGATTTGCCAGCCTCCGATGAAACCGTCCCAGAATCGGCTGGCCGTGCTCCAGTATCGGCCTTTACCGAATGGCAGCTCATACAGACCGCTCACCACAAGCCGCTGAGAGACGTCCGTCGGGTCGAGCGACCACTCCGCCCGGCGGTTGAACTTCCCGTTTTGATAGCCGGTAATGCCCGCCTGTTCTGCACCGATGGCCGTGGTCCGGATGCTGTCGCTCAACAGCTTGCCGTTAGTGTAAGAGACCAGCAGACTGAATCCGTTGCTAAGTCTCCGCTCGGCGCTGACCAGCAGCGCATGATAGGAGGAACTGCCCAACAGCGGCTTGAAGACCGCCACCTGGCTGTAGTAAGGATAGGGCCGCAGAGATTGCTGGCGGCTGATGGTGGCGTTTCCGAGGGAGCCCGGCACCCGCCCGGCATAGGGATTCGGCACTTGGTTCTGAAGTGCCAGTCCCAGGGACAAATACTGGGGATCGAGCTGGTTCAGGTCGTAATCTCCCGCCGACATGTGGGTGACGCGGTTGGCCGTATAGCCCGCCTCAAGCCGCCAGTTTTTCACCTTTTGCTGGAGCGAAAGCCCCCATTGCTGCGACATGGGAATTCTGGCGGCGGATTCTTCATGACTGACGTTCTGACCCAGGAATGCGCTGGGGCCGAGCTTGGCGCCCTGCGGTTCGGTGGGCGGGTAGGGGAAGCCGTCGCGGAACCGGAAAGCCATCAAGTTGGTGTTGTTTCCCGGCGGCGAATAGGTGGTGGTGGTGGAGGCGAAGCCGGCCGTGTTTCCAAAAAAGCTGGTGTTGACGATTTGGGGATAGAAAATGCTGTAGCCGCCCCGGAGAACCGTGCGTCCCTTACCGGTCAGATCGTAGGCAAACCCCAGCCGCGGTCCCCAGTTTCTGCGGTCGGGATTCCGGGCGCTGCGGCCGAAGTCAATGCCCGCGTACTCCATGCGCCCGAGAAGATTGGTTTGCGGGTTCACCGCGTATGGATTGAAGTTTGAGATCCCGTTGTAACGGTCTACGGGCCATGACTGATAGTCATAGCGAAGACCAAGGTTCAGCGTCAGCCTGCGAGTAGCTTTCCAGTCGTCCTGAAAGAAGGCGCTATAGGAGGAGGCCAAGTTGCTGGCGCCAAGGTAAAGGGTAAGCTGAGCGGAGCTTACGGCGCCGGTCAAAAACGTGGCGAAACCGAAGCCGGTGCCGCCGGGCCGCTGCGGATCCCCGGTCAGCCCGGCTGCAAAATTGAACACGCCGGACGAATTCGTCTTGTTCAGGTTGTTGGCCTGTAGTTTCCGCCATTCGCCGCCGGCTTTAAGGGTATGCCTGCCGCGGGTCATGGTCACCATGTCGAACACTTGAAGAATCAAGGTTCCGCGCAGCCCTACATACTGCGTTCCGAAGCCGGTCATTCCGTTGCTGATGGCAGGAAACACGTCGCGAGGGACGCTGGGCGGCAATCCCAGCTTCTCCGGAATGTTCAAACCATAGCTTCGCGACCGGAAAGGGAAGTAAGAGCGCGCCAGACCGGCGCGGAACTCATTGATGGTGGACGGATTGAAGGTGTGGGTGTCGTTGAGAACGAAGTTGTGCGTTTCAAAGCTGTCGATACGTTGCCGCACCACCGGGTCGGGATACGGCGAATTGCCGACGCCGCCGTCCGTGCGATGGCGGTAATACGTATAGCGGCCAAATATCGAATTGGTTTCGGAGATGCGGTGATCGATCTTGGTGGTGAGCTGGCGCATGGACTGCGTTTCGTCGATCGAGCTTTGGAAGTTGTTGGCGTTGGTGTAGGGATCGGTGGGCGCCCGGTTGGGAAGCGGGTAGTAGGGCAACACATTTAACGACACGGGATCCATTCTGTCGCGGGGAATGCGGTTGCCTTGGAATGGATCGCGAATGAAACCGCTGCCTGCCGGGTTCGCGCGGGTGGTGAGGGGGTCGAAGATTGGGATCAGCACCCCATTGACGTTGCGAAGAGCCGAGAAGTCCCCGTTGCGCTCCGCCTCGGTCGGCACCCGGAAAATGGGGTTTTCGTAGCGCTTGTAGCGCCATTCCTCGTAGTTGACGAAGTAGAAGCTGCGGTTCTTTCCGTCATACAGCCGCGGGAGCACGGCTGGTCCGCCAAGCGAGCCGCCAAACTGGTTGTAGCGGAATGGGGCGCGGGCCGCGGCAAAGGCGTTGCGCGCGTCGAGCTTATCGTTGCGGAGGAAATGATAGAGCGTACCGTGCCTTTCATTCGTCCCGCTTTTGGTCACCACATTGACCACCCCGCCGGCGGTGAAACCATACTCCGCTGACATGGTGTTGTGCTGGACTTTGAATTCCTCCACCGCATCTACGGCCGGATTGACATTGATGTCGGACTGTTGGGCCTGATTGTTGTTGCCGCCATCCAGCACGTAGGCGTTGAAGACGCCGGGGCCGCCGTTGATGCTGACCGCCGAAAGGGCGGTGCCGCGGTTGGCAAAGCCGCTATTGGTGGGCCCGGCTTGGGAACGGACCGCCGGAGTGAGCATGACCAAAGCGAGCGCGTTTCGGCCGTTCAGCGGAAGGTCGGTCACCCGGCGGTTTTCCACCACCACGCCGAGCGTGGCGTTGGAGGAATCCACTAAAGTCGCTTCGGTCTTCACCTCGATGGATTCGGTTAACTCACCTACCTCCATTACGATGTCGATGCGGGCCACTTGGTCCACCGCGAGCGTTATCCCGTCTCGGGTCAGCGGCTTGAAGCCGGGAGCTTGCGCAGTGGCGCGATAGCGTCCCGGCTGCAAGAACGAGATCGAGTAGTTGCCCTGTTCGTTCGAGGCAGTGCGCCGGGAGACGCCGGTGTCAACATTCGTGACGGTCACTTGGACGCCGGTCATCACGGCGCCAGTGGTATCGGTGATGATGCCGGTGATGCGGGCGGTCTGCCCACATAGCGGGCCGGCGGCAAGCACCGCCAGCAGAGCCGTCCACTGTATGCGATGCATCTTCTTACCTCACTTTCGGTGTTGGGGGCGTTGAAGCCTCCGGTAGTGTTGTCGCTTGTATTTCTCCGGCCGCCGCCAGGGCTGAGGCTGAGAACCCGGCGAGCAGGATCGTTTCCGAATGTGCTCTGCGGAGTTCCGCCCACGCGCCGGCGGCGTCATAGCCGGGCAACTCGAGCCCGGCGAACAACCCGTTTACCAGCAGGTCCACGAGGGACGCCACGCGTTCCAATTGAGCAAACCGCTCATCCCATCCGGGCCATGCCCCGGCGGAAGGGCTGGAGACCAGCGGCGCCGCCGGGTCTTCGAGCTGGTCAAGCATCCGTCCCAGCTCCGCGAGGCTGCGCTCTATTTCGCTTCTATGCTCCTCGACCATGGCCAAGACCCGAGCCCTGCTGGAAGAAGGCATCTCGCGGAGGCGGCGCGCGGGAAAGGCCACTGCGAGCTTGCGCAGGGCTTGGGCCTCCCAGCGCGCCGAAGCCGCCAGCAGAACTGCTTGGTTGGCGAACTCATTTGCCGCTCTGGCCACTTGGCCCGCCGAAGCGTGCTGCTTAAAGTGTTGGACTAGCCGGTCGTGCATCCATGGCCGGCGCGGCTCGAGACGGACCTGCTGCGGGGGGGCGGGCAGCGCCGTGGCAACATCCTCTCCGGGAGGCGCCAGAACGGCGAGCTCGACGAAAGCTATCCCCGCTAAAAGAGCTTCGAGATTGGATCGTTGTTCCAGATGGTCCACCACGCCAACCACCCGCACGCAGCAGCCAGGGACGCGGAGCACGCCGACGTCGTGCCCGCGACATAGGCCTGCCCTGTGCAGTGCAGCGAAGGTTTCCAATTCGGCGGCGTCCAAATCTGCCGCTGCCGGACCGAGCGTTGGGGCGGCAGGGATTGGGCCAATCACGGACGGTCGGGGCGCCGGCGCAGACCCGCCCGGCGCCCAGGTTACTACACGCGTAGGAGGGGAGTTCGGCGGCGCTGACCGGCGGATTACGTCGTGCACAGCCGGAACCGGCGCGAGCCAGTCAATCACCGGCTTCCAGGCCTCGACCGACGCCAGCGCGGCAGCCGCAAAGGCGAACGGCCAGAGACGGCGCAAAGACACCTTCGCCATGGAAGCTTTTTCCGCCTGCGGGGGTTGGGTGGCAGCCCATTGGCGGAGGCGATCCCGGAAGCTTGGCGCGGACGCTCCCTGCCCCGCAGCCGATTGGAGGTAGTCTCGCCTTTGCTCGAGGAAGGCGTGCACCGCCGAATCGAAACGGTGCGCCAGCGCGCGGCACTGCCAACATTCCCGCAAGTGGCGTTCCACGGCCCGTGTGCGTGGGCCGTGCAGCTCACCTTCGAGGTGCAAGAGCAGGGTCTCTTCGGATGGGTGAGCTTCGGTGCGCCGCCGCCACAATCTAATCATGAACCTGCCTCGCAATTTTCCTCACCGCCCGGAGGACGAAAGTGGTTACGGTCGAGATATGCAATCCCATCACTTCCGCAATCTCCCGATATCGAAGCCCTTCGGCCCGGAGTTCCAGGCACTGGCGCTCCTGGGAACTCAGCAGCGCCAGGGCGGTCTGGACCCTGCGATTACGTTCCTCGTGTAGGAGTTGTGCTTCACCGCTAGGTGGAATCTGTCGGGGAAGCGACTCGACCGCGGCATCGACGGCCCGGTCTTCAAGACCTTGGCGTCTTAGGGTGTCCACCGCGAGGTTGTGCCCCACTTGGAATATCCAAGACCGGAGGTTCTTGATCCGGGAGCCCCGGCGGACCTCCTCAAACAAGCGCAGGAAGGTCTCTTGAACCAAGTCTTCGGCTGCGCAGGCGCTTCCGAGCCACCGCGTGAGGTAGCGGCGCAAACCTGGACCGAGTTCCTCGTATTGAACCTGGATCCACTCCTCACTGGCGGCTATGTCGCTTTCGGTCCTCGGGAGGGCGCCCTCGTTTGGGTTCACCAGAGACTCTTCCATCGGTGGAGACTGCTCAATGACCAATTACACACCCATGACGGACGATTCGGTCCCTTTGACTACAAAAAGTTTGGGAGGAAGAGACAAAGCAGCCGGGAGGGAATACACTAAGGTCAAATGCTCAAGTGGGTCAGCAGCATCTGGCGTCAGGTGCGGTGGCAATTGGCCATCTGCTACTTTCTCATAGGCGGCGTATCTCTTCTGCTCCTGGGCGCCCTGGCTCTGTCAGTAGGGATTGTGCTGATTGAGCAAGCAAGTGTGAACCTGGTGGAACGGCAGATCGCTTTAGCGGTGGAAGCTCTGGCTCGGGCGCCGATGCCCGTGAGTGCGGAGCGTGTGCCGGCGCCTTCCTGGTTGAAAGAAGAAACCTTTACGGGGATTGTCGCTGAGAAGGGAAGGCCCTTCTTGAGAACATTCCGGCAAGGGGCTGTCTACGACGTGCCCTTAGATGAGACTTTCGCTGAAATAGTTGCCGAGGCTTCCGAGGTGGAAGTGGAATTGGTTGGACCACGCCCGGGCGGAGGAGACGCGAAGCGGCGGGGCCTCGCTGCCGGCCAAAAGCGCAAAGGGCCGCCTGCGGAGTGGGAAATCCTTTGGCGGCGCATTGTCGGAACGGGCGGGCCTGGGGGTGGTGGGTTTATCCCGGTGTTCGTTCCGGTATACAATTGGTCCACCGGCAACGTGTCTGAAAGGCCGATCCTTCGCGTCCGGCCTGACTTTCGGGTCAAATTGCGGCAACTTGCGCGCCACGGCGAACGGAGGGCTCTCTGGTTGTGGGTGCTCTATGTTTTGGGGGGCGCGTTTCTTGTGGTGGAGCTGGTGGCCCTGGGTTTCGCCTTTCGTTTGACCCGCCATATCATCGGCGCTATTGACAATCTCAGTCGAGGCGCTAAAGAGATCGGGAGCGGAAACCTATCCCATCGTATCCCCGTGAAGCGGCGAGATCAGCTTGGCGACGTGGCGGCGTCGTTCAATGAGATGGCGGCGTCGCTGGAGAAGTTGGTTCAGCAAACCAAAGAGAAGGAGCGGTTAGAACAGGAAATTCGTGTTGCGCGCAACGTGCAAGAATCCCTCTATCCGCGAACGCTGCCCAAGTTGCCGAACACCGGCTTGGCTGCCTACTGTCAGCCCGCCCGGCTGGTGAGCGGCGACCTGTACGACGTCATCGAACTTGGGCCAAGCCGGGCGGGTCTGCTGTGCGCTGATGTTAGCGGCAAAGGAATCCCGGCTGCCTTGCTGACGGCTAGCGTGCATGCCGTGGCGCGGGCGCTGTCGATTAAGAATGGGCACGTGTCCCCGCCAGAGCTGGTTTCCGCGATGAACCTGGAGTTGTGCCGGACCATTCCCGACAATAGCTTCGTTACAGTCTTCTGGGCGGATTATGACGCGGCGACCCGTGTGCTGCGCTACTGCAACGCCGGCCATTGTCCTCCGTTCCTCATCCTTCCTGGGGACCAAGTGTTGCGCCTCGAAACGGGGGGTGTGCCACTCGGATTCTTTGACAGCGCCACCTTCGATCAAGGCCAACTGCGCTTGTCGCCCGGATCGCTGTTGGTGATATTCACGGATGGGGTCCCGGAGGCCCTCAACGCCGACGGCGAGGAGTTTGGGGATGAAAGGCTAAAAGCGATATGCTTACAGTGCGCCTCGAAGTCCCCTGAGGAATTGATCCACGAGGTCCGTACGGCTTTGGAGACCTGGACTGGGGATACCGTTCAGTTCGACGACATCACCCTCCTGGCGCTTAAGTGCTCATAAGCATACCAAATAGTACAGAATGGGGCTGCTTTTCGAAGTTGGCGGAAATTGACAGGGGGAACGCCAACCGAATACCCTTGAGGAGAGAGGCTATTGGGCTAGCCGGTGTAGCTCAGTGGTTAGAGCGGCGGTCTCATAATCCGCAGGTCGAAGGTTCAAATCCTTCCGCCGGCACCATTACTTTTCCCCCACGATCTGCGTGTACAAGCGATGTAAGTCTTCCATTGAGTAGTACTCGATTTCGATCCGTCCCCGCTGATCGGTTTTTTCCACAATCCGCACACGAGTCCCGAGTACGCGCTCAAGCTCCTGCACCGCAGCTTTGATGTTCGGATCTTGCGAGACCTGTTCGGGGGTTTTCGGTTCGCGAGTGGTGGTCATCCGCTGGACCATGCGCTCGACCTGGCGGACGGACAGACCCTGTGCAGCGGCGCGCTCGGCCACTTCGATTTGAAGTTCCGGGTGGGGTAAGCCAAGGATGGCCCGGGCGTGGCCCATCGAGAGGCGGTGTTCGGCCAACAGCCTCTGGACGTCGGCTGGAAGCTTTAGCAAACGCAGCATATTGGTGACCGTGGTGCGGTCTTTGCCGGTCCTGCGGCCGATTTCTTCGTGGCTGAGCTTAAGCTCACGTCCCAGGCGGTCAAATGCTTGCGCCACTTCGATAGGGTTTAAGTCTTCACGCTGGATGTTTTCGATGAGCGTAATTTCAAGGAAGTGTTCGTCAGCAAAATCCTGAACGACAACCGGCACCTCTGTAAGGCGGGCTAGCTTGGCGGCACGCCATCGGCGTTCCCCCGCCACCAACTGATAGCGGCTGCCCTTCTGAACGACGATCAGGGGCTGGATGATGCCATTCGCCTCGATGGATTGGGCAAGCTCGATGAGGCGCTCGGGCTGGAAGACCGTCCGTGGCTGGAGAGGGTTAGGGTCGATGGAGTCTATGGGCACGGTCATGACGCCGGTCCGGATGGGTTCGGGAGTAACAGGCGGCGCCGGGGTGGGGCGCTGGGGGAGGAGTGCCGACAATCCTTTTCCGAGAGCCTTGCGATCAGGCGGTTTGGTCATGGGACAGGATCTCCTTGGCGAGTTTGATGTAACTTTCGGCTCCTTTTGAGCGGGGATCGTACAGCAAAATGGGCTTTCCGTGGGAGGGCGCTTCGGCCAGACGCACGCTGCGAGGAATCACGGTCTGAAAGACCTGGGCGCCGAAAAAGTTCCGCAAGTCCTGCGCCACCTGCCGAGCAAGATTGGTGCGCTCGTCAAACATGGTCAGCAAGACGCCCTCGATTTTCAGTGCGTGCTGGAAGGAGGCGCGGATGCGTTCCACAGTGTCCAGCAATTGGGATAGTCCTTCGAGAGCGAAAAACTCGCACTGAATCGGGATCAGCACGCTGTCGGCGGCGACCAGCGCATTGACAGTCAGCAGGTCCAAGGCCGGCGGGCAGTCGATGAGGACGTAATGGTAGCGGTCGCGGACCGCTTTGAGACAACTGCGGAGCCGCGATTCACGTCCATTGAGCTCAACAAGCTCGAGGTTTGCTCCGACTAGGTTGCGGCTGGCCGGAGCAAGGTCGAGCCCCTCGAGTTCGGTGCGGACGATCACCTTGTCTAATGGCTCGCCGGAAAGCATGGCATCATACAAAGTTTTGCGGTCGTCTGACTTAGCCACACCAAGCCCAGTGGTGGAGTTGCCCTGGGGGTCTGAGTCGACCACAAGCACACGAAGATCATTGACTGCCAAAGACGCCGCTAGGTTGATGGCGGTGGTGGTCTTCCCGACACCACCTTTTTGATTTGTGATGGCGATGGCCTTAGACAAGTTTCCGGGTCCTAGAGACTGTCCATTCTAACATTGGGGGCGCGCACTTGGACGTCTACGTTCCACGTGAAACACTGGCAGCGATTAACAAGACTCGGCGCTCGCCCCAAGGCAGCGGGACGGTCGAGAGCTCGCGGATCCGTCCAGACGTTTTTAGCTCTTCGGCAATTGCAGCGCTTGTTAGGAAGGCGACCCGATCCGCCAAGCGAAGACCTTCGCCGAGAACCTCCATCGGTTTCACAGCGCGCGAGACCACCCAGTCAAAACGGCCTTGGACCTCTGAAGCCCGATTGTTCAACACATTCGTGTTCGGGAGGCCGCGGGTGGCCTCCCGAAGAAACACGGACTTCCGCCGATCCGATTCGATGAGCGTAACCTGCACCTCGGGGCGCGCTATGGCCATCGGGACACCGGGGAACCCAGCGCCGCTTCCAATGTCTGCGACGCGAGCAGGGCCACTCGGTAGATGGCAGCTCAAAAACAATGATTCACAGTAGTGGCGCACCACGATCTCCTCGGGATTTCGAATGGAGGTGAGGTTCATTCTTCGGTTCCACCGCAGTAGCAGTTGGAAGTGGGCTTCGAGTTGTTGCAGTTGCGGCACATCCAGTTGGAGAGTCCCCGCAAGTCTTCGCGCGAGTGCTGCGCGGAAGTTGAACGGCTCCTTCACTGGTCGCCCTCGCCGGCACTCCAGAGCGTGAGGTAGCAGTCTAAAACTGAGATCGCCGCAGGAGTAACACCGGGGATCCGAGCCGCCTGTCCGAGACTTAGGGGTCTCACTCGGGAGAGCTTTTCTCGGATCTCCCTTGACAAACCGGGAATCCGTTCGTAGGAGAACGTGGGCGGAATACGGCGGCATTCAGCGTCGCGTAACCGCTCCGCCTGCCGTATTTGCTGCGCGATGTAGCCCGCGTATTTGATCTCGGTTTCAACCGATGACAGAACGCCGCGAACTAGAGGCTCGCCGAGAACCTTTTCCAGGGCTGGACGAAGTCGCTCAATCGCCGCCTCGGGTCGTCTCAGCCAGTCCATCAAAGGCGTCCGGATATCCTCCGGCATTCCGAGCTCGCGCAGCTTGCCGTTGTTTCCTGAACCCGTTTCCAGAAACTCCATCAGACGGCGTTTCTGAGCGGCTTTCTTTGTGTAGAGGAGCCATCGCTCATCCGTCACCAATCCCAGCTTTCTACCGACTGGGGTTAGTCGCTCATCGGCATTGTCGATTCGGAGGTTTAACCTGTATTCGGCACGCGAAGTGAACATTCGGTATGGTTCGTCGATGCCCTTTGTCACCAAGTCGTCAATCAGGATTCCGAGATACCCCTCGCTCCGCTTCACAATGACAGGATCCTGCCGACGGAGTTTCGCCGCGACGTTCAGAGCAGCCATCAACCCTTGGCAACCAGCTTCTTCGTAGCCTGAGGTGCCGTTGATCTGTCCCGCGAGAAACAATCCTTCTACGGTCTTCACTTCGAGGGAATGCCAGAGCTCTCTCGGGTCTACGGCGTCGTACTCGATCGCGTAGCCGGGTCGAATGATTTCCGCCTTTTCCAAGCCGGGAATCGACGCTATCATCGCCATCTGCACGTCGATCGGCATGCTAGTAGCCATGCCATTCACATAGGTTTCGTAAGTATCCAGACCTTCTGGCTCCAAAAATAGCTGGTGCCGTGGCTTGTCTGGAAACTTTACAAATTTATCTTCTATTGATGGGCAATATCTAGGGCCTATCCCTTTGATCTCCCCACTATACAGTGGTGATCGATGGATCGCTTCCATGATTACCCTTCTCGTTGTCTCGGTCGTATACGCAATGTGACACAGGACTTGAGGGCGCCGAATGGCTTCCGTGAGAAATGAGAACGGCGTTGGTTCTGGATCCCCTTGTTGAGGTTCGAAGCGCGACCAGTCAATGGTGCGGCCGTCGAGGCGCGGCGGAGTCCCTGTTTTCAGCCGCTTCCAGCCCAACCCCAGCGTTCGCAACTGGACCCCCAAGGCGTTCGAGGCGGGTTCTCCGCTTCGCCCGCAGGGGTATTTTTTCTCTCCTACATGGGCTAAACCGTTCAAAAATGTCCCGGTTGTGACAATAACCGCCTCCGCGGAGAGCGTGCGGCCGTCGCACAAGGCCACGCCCCGGATTCTGCGTGCGCTGGAGTTGACCGCCACCAGCAACTCGGCGACCTCAGCCTGTATGATTCGAAGGTTTGGCTCGTTTTCCATCCGCGCGCGCATTTCAATGCGATAGCGCTTCTTGTCGCATTGGGCGCGAGGGGACCATACCGCGGGCCCACGACTGGTGTTGAGAAGGCGAAACTGAATCCCTACCGCGTCGGCGACCTCGCCCATTACGCCCCCTAAGGCGTCAATCTCGCGGACCAGATGGCCTTTGGCAATGCCCCCGATGGCCGGGTTGCACGACATTTGGGCCACCAAGTCCAAGTTCATGGTGATTAAGGCGGTCTGAATGCCCAACCGGGCGCAAGCCCGGGCGGCCTCGCAACCGGCGTGCCCAGCGCCGATCACAATAACGTCGTAGCGGGCCATTACCGCCATTTTATCGCCTTAGGCAGCCCTCCCATACCATTCAAGCGCGAGCGTTACAGGAACTG